>VOFJ01002225.1_pt1 | contig 41646 bp, 74 predicted proteins | sample 5384081 | NCBI WGS metagenome assembly VOFJ01 (sample SAMN12384729, study PRJNA508395) | human gut metagenome | isolation source: healthy gut I | host: Homo sapiens
CAAAAACTCATTTCCTTCTGCTTTCTAGCTGTTTTCGTCGTATATGGACAGAAATTTCCCTTTTTATCGCTTTGAAATCAGGTGAACTCGGTGACTGTGCCTGTGGTAATTCAGAGGAGGAAGCTGTACATACAGCTTTAGATTTGCTCAATCGTGATGTGGAGTCTGTTTTTCTACCCGCATAATCGTTACTCGGAAAGTAAAAAGGAATGATTATAGTCGGAACCATCAGACAAAGTGATTTGATCGATAAGGCAGGTGTTGATTTATCTCTATATATAGCTTTTCTTGCTGGCTGTTTCTTCCACTGGACCAAATTAGTTACTAGCCGGCAGTGACAACGTAGACTCGCGTACGGCGTCATGGAACTTTCACGGTTGATAGGCGTTTCTCCATGGGAGTGGTGGGCAGATGCGACCCCCCTGCAAAGAAAGAGATTTTTCAACTACCGGCTTCTTATCGGAATATGCAGTCTCCTTCCGTAGAATATCGGGGGATTTTTTATCAACGATGAGGACTGGGGGCTTACCCTTTGAGCTGGCAGACATACGAGCCAAGTGATGTGAAAGGACAAATTCCATCGGAAAACACATGAGCGGATTTTTTTGAGTTATTGCTTCGTCTGCGTGCCAATACCTTCTGGCCGGCTATGCATGGCTGTTCTGTACCTTTTATTTTACACCGGGCAACAAAGAAGTGGCTGATAAGTTTGGTATTTTCATTGGAACTTCTCATTGTGAACCGATGATGCGGAATACCAATGGTGAGTGGAAACGGGGATGGAGTGGGGAGAGTATGACTATGTTCACAACAGTGCTCATGTCTTGTCCTTAAGGGGAACAACGCAAAAGGAGGTTGCAGGGTTGGATAATCTGTATACTTTAGGTATGCGTGGCGTGCACGACGGTGCGATGAATGGTGCTAAGACCATAGAAGAACAAAAAGCCGTTCTGACTAAAGTGCTAAGGGATCAGCGCGATTTGTTGACTAAATATGTAAATCAAGGATGTGACTCAAAGTACCTCAAGTCTTTATTCCTTATAAGGAAGTACTTGATGTGTACAATGCCGGGCTGCAAGTGCCCGATGAAGTGACGCTGATGTGGTGTGATGATAATTATGGTTATATCCGTCATTTCCCTACAGCGGCAGAGCGTGCCCGTAAGGGAGGAAACGGAGTGTATTATCATGTCTCGTACTGGGGACGTCCGCACGATTATCTTTGGTTGGGGACTGTCCATCCTTCCTTGGTATACCAGCAAATGTCCCTGGCATACGAACGGGGTATACAGAAAATGTGGATATTGAATGTCGGAGATATTAAACCGGCTGAATATCAGGTAGAACTTTTTCTGGATATGGCATGGAACCTGGAAGCGGTGAAGCGGCAGGGAGTCGGTGCTCATCAGCGTCATTTCCTGGAGCGTGAGTTTGGAAAAAATAGGGCTGACCGGTTACAGCCCGTCATGCAGGAAGCTTATCGTTTGGCTTATATCCGTAAGCCGGAATTTATGGGGGAATACCCGCACGGAAGAGAAGGATCCTAAGTTTAAAGTGATCAGTGATTTGCCTTGGAGTGAACAGGAAATCAATGAACGTCTGGCAGCATATAGACAATTGTCAGATAAGGTGGAGCAGGAATGGCGTGCGCTTCCTGCAGAAAAAAAAAACTTATTTTCAGTTGGTGAAGTATCCTGTCCAGGCGGCTGCTCAGATGAATAACAAACTGCTGACAGCCCAGTTGGCGCGTCGTGGAAAAGCTGATTGGGCGGATAGTGACAGGGCATATGACAGTATAGTTTCATTGACAAAAAGCTATAACACAACAAAATGGAACCGTATGATGGATTTCCAACCACGCAGACTTCCGGTTTTCAACCGGGTGGAAAGAAAGGCACTATCGTCCGGGTTGCCTGAAAAACGTCAGGCTGTCTATACATGGAATGGCGCTGATTGCGCTGAAGGGGTATCGGCAATTTGCGAGGGGCTAGGCTATGTAAGGGAAGGCGGTAGCCGTGTCAAAGAATAAAGAACTGACTTTTGAATTTACTGCATGGGAAACGGATTCTGTAGAGGTGGAAGTACGATTGTTGCCTAATCATCCGGTGGAAGGAGAACGGTTGCGTTTTACCATTTCATTGGATGGAAGTGCCACGGAGGCTGTTTCGTATGAAACCAAAGGACGCAGTGAAGAATGGAAGGAGAATGTTTTTGTGTAATCAGGCTGTCCGCCGGATGGTTCTTCCTGTTGCACGGAAAGCTTCCCATCGTTTAATTTTTACTGCATTGGATGAAGGTGTGGTATTGGATCAGATATACCTTTATACACCTCGGATAAAATAGGGTGAACGAAGATATTCAGGGTATTTGTGCATACGGAAATTACAATGAAAAACAACTGATAAAATGAAGAAGACTTTTTTAAAATCCTTGGCTGGTATTGCGGCCGTAGCTTTTGCCGTATCATGTACGGCACCGGCTCCAAAGTATAAAACGGTGGTTGTCGATGCTCCTTTTGCTATGGAACCCATCAAAGAATGTGTTTTTCCCGAACAAGATTTTTCCATTGTGGATTATGGTGCGGTGAAAGGTGGGGAAACAGTGAATACGGAGGCCATCGCCAAAGCCATAGCAGCTTGTAATAAGGCCGGAGGAGGCCGTGTGGTTATTCCTGAAGGGGAATGGCTGACAGGACCTGTTCATTTTAAAAAGTAATGTAAATCTTCATTTGGAAGAAAATGCCATATTACGCTTTTACAGATAATCCTTCTGATTATCTGCCTGCTGTGATGACTTCATGGGAAGGTATGGAATGTTATAACTATTCTCCGTTGCTGTATGCTATGGATTGTGAGAATATTGCTATTACCGGAAAAGGGACACTGGCTCCTATCATGGATACTTGGAAAATCTGGTTCAAACGTCCTAAACCTCACATGGATGCTTTGAAAGAGTTATATACGATGGCTTCTACCGATGTACCTGTAGAACAGCGTCAGATGGCAAAAGGAGAAAACCATCTTCGTCCTCATCTGATTCATTTCAACCGGTGTAAAAATGTGCTGCTGGATGAATTCAAGATTCGCCAGAGTCCTTTTGGACGATACATCTTTATATGTGTGATGGTGGTATCGTACGTAATCTCGATGTAAAAGCACACGGACATAATAATGACGGTATTGATTTGAAATGAGCCGTAACTTCCTGATAGAGAACTGTGTGTTCGATCAGGGGGGATGATGCTGTGGTTATAAAGGCAGGGCGTAACCAGGATGCATGGCGTCTGAATACTCCTTGTGAGAATATTGTGATACGCCATTGTGATATATTGAAAGGACATACGTTACTGGGAATCGGTAGTGAAATGTCTGGTGGTGTACGGAATGTGTACATGCACAATTGTACGGCTCCCGATTCTGTATTCCGTCTTTTTCTTTGCTAAAACCAATCATCGCCGTGGTGGATTTATTGAAAATATCTGGATGAAAAAAAATGTGAAGGCGGGAAAGATGCAACGTGTACGAAGTGGATACGGATGTGCTTTTACCAGTGGCGTGATTTGGTACCTACCTATCAGGATAGCATTACATTCATCAACGGACTTTATATGGATAGTGTGACTTGCGACCGTACCGAGGCTGTTTATGATTTGAAAGGCGATGCCCGCCTTCCTATCAAAAACGTGGAAATAAGGAATGTGACTGTGGGGGAAGTGACAAAGTTTGTGAAGAATGTGGTAAATGCGGAGAATGTGGTGGAGGAAAATATAATTTACAAGGAGAAACAAGATAAACAATGAAAACACAAAAAAACTATGGAGTGCTTTAGCAGCTCTGTGTGTGGCAACCGGTACGGTTGCCCAACCGGCCTAATTATTCCAAACTGCAAAAAAGAGCAGTTGGGGCGTGGCGTTGTGGCCATTCGTGAAAATCCATCGGACGTAGTGGTGTCGTGGCGTTACCTGTCTTCCGATCCGATCAATACTTCTTTTCAATGTATATAGAAATGGAGAGAAAATAGCGGAAGTCCCCATTCTACAGGTACTTTTTACCGGGATACTTACTCAGGTAATGAAAAAGCGGTATATACTGTAAAAACCGGTGATAAATGGGGTTGAAACAGGTAAGTTGAATGGAAATTATACTTTGCCGGCTAATGCTCCGTCAGGTTATATCGATATTCCTCTGACAGACCGGCGGAAGGTGTGACTCCTTCGGGGACAAAAAATACACCTATAGTCCTAATGACGCATCTATAGGTGATGTGGACGGCGACGGTGAATATGAAATTATCTTGAAGTGGGACCCTCCAATGCACATGATAATGCACATGACGGTTATACAGGAAATGTTTATTTTGACTGTTATCGCCTGACCGGAGAAAAAAAACTATGGCGTATTGACTTGGGGCATAATGTCCGCGCCGGAGCACACTATACCCAGTTTATGGTGTTTGATTTGGATGGAGATGGTAAAGCAGAAGTAGTCATGAAGACTTCTGATGGAACAAAGGATGGAAAAAGGAAAGATAATAGGTGATGCCAAGGCTGATTACCGTGAACCGGGTATCACAGACGGAAATTCCACGGAAATACACCTCGTAACCAAGGACGTATCCTGACTGGTAACGAATACTTGACCGTATTCAACGGACTAACAGGAGAAGCGATGAAAACAATTGATTATGTTCCGGCTCGTGGTAAGCTGACCGACTGGGGAGACAACCGTGCCAACCGCAGTGACCGTTTCCTGGCTTGTGTAGCTTATCTGGATGGAGTACATCCCAGTGTGGTGATGTGCCGTGGATATTATACCCGCACTGTGCTGGCGGCATTCGACTGGGATGGGGAAGAACTTGAAACAACATTGGGTGTTCGACAGCAATAATCCGGGGTGTGGAGACTATGCCGGGCAGGGTAACCATAATCTTCGTGTAGGCGATGTGGACGGTGACGGATGTGATGAAATAATGTATGGTTCTTGTGCCATTGATCATGATGGAAAAGGATTGTATTCTACCCGTATGGGGCATGGAGACGCTATGCATCTGACACAATTTGCTCCCCGGATTAAAAGGCTTGCAGGTTTGGGATTGTCATGAAAATAAGAAAGATGGTTCCACTTTCCGTAATGCGGCTACGGGTGAAGTGCTGTTTCAGGTGAAAAGTAGTATAGATGTAGGCCGGTGTATGGCTGCTGATGTTGATCCGCGCAATCCGGGAGTGGAGATGTGGTCATCCGATTCAAAAAGGAGTACGTAATATAAAGGTGAAGTGATTCGTCCTGACCTCAAGAGCTTTTCAGTTAATATGGCTGTATGGTGGGATGGAGATTTGCTTCGTGAGTTGCTGGATAAAAACAGGATAACCAAGTATGATTGGGAAGACGATGTATGTCGTCCGTTAATGATATTTGATGGAACGGATTCAAATAATGGTACGAAGTCCAATCCTTGTTTGCAGGGGAGATATAATAGGTGATTGGCGTGAGGAGGGTGCTGCTCCGTACGGAAGATAATTCGGCACTTCGTCTGTATGTGTCGCGGATACCGACTGAATACCGTTTTCATACTTTCTTGGAAGATCCGGTGTATCGTATCAGTATCGCTACTCAAAATGTGGCATACAACCAGCCTACCCAGCCTGGTTTTTTATTTCGGACCGGATTTGAAAGAGGGGATATTTAGAGGTTATGAATTTAAAAAATGAATAAAGACTATATACCATGAATCTGAAAACATTAAGCATGATGGGCGCTCTGTTGCTGCTGGCAGGAACGGGTGCGAATGCGCAAAAGAAGAAAGAAGTACTGAATGATTCGAATACGCCGTTACACTTGTTGCAACCTGCATACAAAGTGCCTTACGGTATGCTCACTACAGAGGAGATAAAGGCCGATATGGATCGTGTCCTTCGTTATTTGGAAAAGAATACTCCGACTCGTGTCGTTGATAAGAATACAGGTAAGGTTATTACGGATTATGCCAATATGACGGCTGATGCACAGCTGGAACGAGGTGCTTTCCGTCTGGCAAGTTATGAATGGGGGTGACTTATTCAGCTATGTTGGCTGCTGCTGAGGCTACGGGGGATCAGGCTTATTATAAATATGTAACAGATCGTTTTCAGTTTCTGGCCGAGGTTGCTCCGCACTTCCGTAAGGTATTGGAAAAGTATGGAACTGTAGATCCGCAGATGAAACAAATTCTGACTCCTCATGCATTGGATGATGCCGGGGCGGTGTGCGCGGCTATGGTCAAGGTGCAGATGAAGGAAAATTCACCGGAACTTAAGCCGTTGATTGATAATTATATGGATTTTATTGTGAATAAGGAGTATCGTCTTGCTGATGGAACATTTGCCGTACCCGTCCACAACATAATACGCTGTGGTTGGACGATATGTTTATGGGTATTCCGCCGGTAGCTTGGTATTCATGTATTGCCGGTGATAAAAAAGCAAATGTATTTGAGCGAAGCTGTACGTCAGATATTTTCAATTTGCAGACCGTATGTGGGTACCCGGAAAAAACCTTTTCCGTCATGGATGGTGGAAGGTATGCAGGATCATCCTGCTTTCCATTGGGGACGTGCCAATGGTTGGGCGTTGTTGACTATGTGTGAGGTATTGGATGTGTTGCCGGAGGATTATCCTCAGCGCGATAAAATTCTGAGTTGTTCCGTGCTCATGTACGTGGTCTTGCTGCCTGCCAGAGTGGTGAAGGTTTCTGGCATCAGTTGCTGGATCGTAACGATTCTTATCTGGAAACCTCGGCCACGGCTATTTATGTATATTGCTTTTGCCCATGCTATCAATAAAGGATGGATTGATGCTATGGCATACGGTCCGGTGGCACAGTTGGGATGGCATGCCGTTACCACCCAAATCAATGCGGAAGGTCAGGTGGATGGAACTTGTGTAGGTACAGGTATGGCTTTTTGATCCGGCTTTTTTATTATTATCGTCCGGTCAATGTGTATGCTGCCCACGGCTATGGCACCGGTACTTTGGGCGGGTGCTGAGATGATTAATTTGCTGAACAAGCAGCATCCTAAAATGAATGATAGTGCCGTGCAATATTACCGTACGGAACAAAAAGACTTCCGAACCAATTTTCCATGTAATGGATGGAGAAACTAAATAAGTAAAAACAAGGACTTTATAAAAAAGGAGGAAAATACCATGAAACGGGAAGCTTTTAAGATGTTCTTGAAACCCGGGTTCGAGAAAGAATATGAGAAAAGGCACGCAGCCATTTGGCCGGAGCTGAAAAAAATGTTGTCCGATGGAGGAGTATATGATTACTCCATTTATTGGGACAAGGATACAAATATTCTGTTTGCTTGTCAGAAAACTAAAGGAGAGGAGTCTTCGCAAGATATGGGAGCCAATCCTATCGTGCAGAAATGGTGGGACTATATGGCGGATATCATGGAAGTGAATCCGGATAACTCTCCGGTTACTATTCCGCTGCCCGAGGTCTTCCATATGGATTAAAATAAAAAAGAGTGTATCGATTCATTCTGATACACTCTTTTTTTTTTATACCTTTGCAAGACAAAAACACTGTGATAAATGATATGAAAAAACACATCTATGCTCTATGGGCATTCTTTATTCTTTTCAGTCAGAGTATTGCCGCATCAGTCGAGGTGCGTTCTACTCATATGACTACGGGAGATGGAGTCGCCAATAACTCAATTCGGTATATATATCAGGATAGCAAAGGTTTTATTTGGATGGGAACGTTGAATGGGCTTAGTCGTTATGACGGGAATTCGTTTGTGACTTTTCGTCCTGAGGGTGGAAATAAAATTTCGTTGATAGACCATCGGATTCGCGATTTGGAAGAAGATAAAAATGGTTTCTTGTGGATTGCGACTTCTGCCGAGTTGTTTAGTTGTTATGATCTGAAGAAAGATTGTTTTGTTGATTTTACCGGTTGTGGGGAATATGAGCAACTGTATAGTTACAAGATGACTGACCGTGAAGGTAATGTCTGGTTGTGGCAGGATGGAAACGGGTGTCGTAAAGTGACTTATATGAATGGTGAATTTACATCTGTGGTTTTCAAGAAAGAAAATAATAATCTCCCTTCTAATAATGTTACTTATATATCTGAGGATGAACAAGGAAGAATATGGATTGGTAGCCATGACGGTATAGCTCAAGTGGTAGGGAACAAGGCAGTATTGGTGGAAGAAAATCATGATGCTTCCAAGATGATGTCTTTTGGTAAAGATGTTTTTTTTCTTTCGGGAACAGGAACAATTTCGTTGAAGAGAGAAGGAGAGGATAGCCGTATTGTTACTCGTTTAGGTGAAGGTAGTAAAGTATATAGTACCATGCGCTTGCAAAACGATTGGATCGTTTTTACGGAAGATGGCAGTTATGTCTTTAATTTGAGAACTCATCAGGTGAGCCGGGATACGGAACTGAATATAGCAAGAGGACAAGTTCAGATTGACAACCGGGGAATTTCTGGATTTATAATCATACAGGTAAGGTATGGTATGTCAACGCCAAGACCAGATTTGTCAAGTCTTTCCAACTGATTCCGGCTCATAAAGTAAATTATATAGATGAGGAACGTTACCACATCGTTCATGATTCTCGTGATATTGTTTGGATTTCCACTTATGGTAACGGTTTGTTTGCTTATGATTTGGCAACTGATGAATTGCAGCATTTCGAATCCAATATTAATGGATTCAGTCATATCACTTCAAATTTCTTGCAATATATTATGGAGGATCGAGCCGGTGGTATTTGGGTCAGTTCGGAATATACGGGTATTTCTCGTCTTTCGGTCTTGAATGAAGGAGCTGAGCGTGTTTTTCCTGAAGATGAAACTTTATCAGACCGGTCAAATACCGTGCGTATGATCAACCGTATGCCTGATGATAAGATTTGGCTGGGGACCCGTCGTGGAGGATTGTATATTTATGACCCTCATTTGAAAACTATAGAGAGCAGTCGTTATTTTGATTCTAACATTTATGCTGTTGAGGAAGGGGCTGATGGTAGTATTTGGTTGGGTAGCCGTGGAAACGGATTGAGTATTGACGGGAAATGGTACACTTATCACTCGAATGATCCTCTGTCTATTGGGAATAATAATATTTTTACTCTTTACCGGGACCGGAAGAATAGAATGTGGATAGGTACTTTTGGCGGTGGATTGAATTTGGCGGTGAAGGAAAAGGATAAGTATGTATTCAAGCGGTTTTTGAACAATTTTTATAGCCAGCGCCAGATTCGTGTGATACAGGAAGACAATAATGGATGGATATGGGTGGGCACCAGTGCCGGAGTTTACATATTTAATCCTGATTCGTTAATGAATGACCCGGATAACTATATTACTTATAATTATAATAACGGTAAGTTACGTAGTAATGAAATAAAATGTATCCATCAAGATAGTAAAGGCCGGATATGGGTAGGTACTTCAGGAAAAGGCTTCAGTATGTGTATGCCAGAAGGTGATTACAGAAACTTGACTTTTTTGAGCATTATGATGGAAGTGACGGACTGGTAAATAGTATGGTGCAATCTATTGTTGAAGACAGGGAGGGTAAGCTTTGGGTTGCAACGGAATATGGTATTTCTCGTTTTGATCCGGATACATGCCTTTGAAAATTTCTTTTTCTCGGCATATGCGTTGGGGAATGTCTATAGTGAGAACAGTGGTTGTGTGAGTAAGGATGGCAAACTGATGTTTGGTTCTAATTATGGATTGGTTGTTATCACTCCCGGCAAAATTGTGAATAATTCCACTGTAACTCCTATAGCAGCTTTTACCAATCTTCGAATTAATGGTATTGCCATGCGCCCGGGCGATGTGGATTCTCCGTTAGACCGTTCGTTGATTTATACAGATGAAATCGAGTTGAAATATTTTCAAAATTCTTTTTGTCATAGATTTCTCTACATTTGATTATTCCGGAACGAATAGTACTAAATATACGTATCGGTTGGATAATTATGATAAAGAGTGGAGTATACCGTCTTCGTTGAATTTTTGCAGCTTATAAGAACCTGGTACCCGGTACTTATAAATTGCGGGTGAAAGCTTGCAATGGGGTAGGTGTGTGGGGAGATAAAGAAACGATTTTGAAGATTATCGTTGTTCCTCCTTTTTGGAAAACTACTTGGGCTTTCTTTATTTATGCTATTTTGATAGGGGGGGCGTTATACATCACTTTCAGACTAATGCGTGACTTTAATACTTTGCGTAATCGTATACAGGTGGAGAAACAGCTGACAGAGTATAAATTAGTTTTTTCACGAATATCTCTCATGAGTTCCGTACTCCTTGACTTTGATACAAGGAGCATTGGAAAAGATGCAGCGTGGTGGTAAAATCCCTAAAGAAATGGCTTATTCATTGAAGGTCATGGATAAAAGCACCCAGCGTATGTTGCGTCTTATCAATCAGTTGCTGGAATTCCGTAAGATGCAGAATAATAAACTGGCCCCTTTCTTTGGAGGAAACGGATGTCATGGCTTTCTTGTATGAAATCTTTTTTGAGTTTCAATGATGCTGCTGAGTCTAAGAATATGGATTTCAAGTTCTTGCCATCTGTAGCTTCTTATAAGATGTTTATCGATAAGGGTTATTTGGACAAAGTGACTTATAATTTGTTGTCTAATGCTTTCAAATATACACCCAGCGGTGGAAAAGTGACTTTTTCTGTGACGGTGGATGAAGCAAAGAAACAGTTGGTCATATCGGTAGCCGATTCCGGTGTAGGCATTCCTAAAGAGAAACGTAATGAGTTATTTAAGCGTTTTATGCAAAGTAGCTTTTCGGGTAGTAGTGTCGGAGTCGGCCTGCATTTGACACATGAACTGGTGTGTGTACATAAAGGTACGATAGTGTATACTGAAAATGAAGGTGGTGGGTCTATATTTACGGTCAGTTTGCCTACTGATATTTCTGTTTATGAGGAAAAAAGATTTTCTGATTCCCCATAATGTGTTGTTGGAAGAGGAGGAAGTACATCATGCAGCTGTTCTTGCAGAAGAAATATCGGCGCAAGAAGGGGGCGTGGAACTTCCATCTGCACCACTTAATAAGCGTAAAGTACTTATTATAGAAGATGATAACGATGTACGCGAGTTTTTGAAAGAAGAAGTGGGACAATATTTTGAAGTTGTGGCCGAGGCGGATGGTCCGTCTGGATTGGAACGTGCACGTACGTATGATGCTGATTTGATAATCTGTGATGTGCTGATGCCGGGGATGACAGGATTTGAGGTAACCCGAAAATTGAAGAATGATTTTGATACAAGTCATATACCTATTATTTTATTGACAGCTATGAGTTCTGCCGAAAGTCATTTGGAAGGCGTGGAAAGTGGTGCGGATGCATATATTACTAAGCCTTTTAGCCCGAAACTACTGTTGGCACGCGCTTTCAAACTAATAGAGCAACGTGAGAAATTACGTGAGAAATTTTCGAATGATCCGAATATGGTACGACCGGCTATTTGTACCTCTGATAAGGATAAAGAATTTGCTGACAGATTACAGGTGGTTATGGAACAACAGATTGGTAATGCTCAGTTTACGATTGATGAGTTTGCTTCGATGATGGGATTGGGACGAACCGTTTTTTATCGTAAGGTACGTGGGGTGACGGGATATTCACCCAATGAATATATCCGGATTATTCGTATGAAGAAAGCGGCGGAACTGTTGTTGGAAAATCGTTATACGGTAGCCGAAGTTTCTTATAAAGTAGGTATTAATGATCCGTTCTATTTTAGTAAATGTTTTAAGCAACAATTCGGTGTGGCACCTTCTGTTTATTTACGTGGAAAGGAAGAGTCCGGGATACAGGAAACAGAAAAATAAGGAATGATGAAAACAAGATTTTAAATAAGAAGGTCAATCGAGAATGATATAGAATCGGTTGACCTTTTTTGTTTTAATGGACTATATATTTAGTATGGTTTGAGACTGATTTTTTGTCAAGTACTTTGCGACTTACAATATAGAGTATCCATGTACAAGCAGAAGCGGTAAGTAATGCTGCTATTTGTCGAGTGGTGTCAGATATATCTAGAGGCAGAGACGCTCCAAGCCACCAACCTGCCAAGGCTGCGGTAACAGTAAAGTAAGGCCATAATGATGCTTACTCCTAAAATGAACATTATTCTTTTCATAAATGGTTTAAGTTTGATTCAATATTAAATATAAATGCTATTTCAAGTCAGTTTGTTCATGATTATATAAAAAATCGTGGTAAAAGGGATGTAAATTAAAAAAGGAGTATTCTCGGGAAGAGAATACTCCTTTTTATGTAGGAATGATAAATCTTACTGATTAACTCTTTTTTTTCCTGAATTCTAGCTTTCTTGCCAGTAAGAGCACGTAAATAGTACAATTTAGCACGACGAACTTTACCAACTTTATTAACAGTGATACTGTCGATAGCCGGAGATTCGATAGGGAAAATACGTTCAACACCTGACAGTTCCAGACATTTTACGAACGGTGAAACGTTTTTTGTCACCATGTCCAGCGATTTTGATAACAACACCACGGTACAACTGTACACGTTCCTTGCTACCTTCAACGATACGGTATGCCACTGTAATAGTATCACCAGCTTTGAATGAAGGATGCTGTTTGCCAGTAGCAAATGCTTCTTCAGCAATTTTAATTAAATCCATTTTTTTGATTTTTAAATTGTTTATCGTTACCAACGCAAACATATCAAGTAACTCTTCTTTGACAGCGATTGCGCGAAAGCAGTGCAAAAATTACTAGATTTTTGTCATACAGCCAAATTAAATTCAACTATTTTTCATCTGATATCGTTGGTTGCAACTTCTTTTTTAACTACATTTGGGCAATAAACAACTAATAAACATGAAACCAAACCGAATTATGTGTATCATTCCGGCAGGAATAGTAGCCAGGATTTTTATGTTTTCAAGCTGTCATTCAGGCTATTCTCTGGCGTCAGTTGAGGAGGAAGCAGGATAGAAGTGACAGCAGCTTTGGATGCTAATCGGATTCCGCTGCAATCGCTGTTTTGGCTCCGTATCAAAAAACGGTTGATAGTATTATGTCACCGGTCATAGGACAAAGCGCTCGTTTTATGGATCGCTTTTCGTCCTGAAAGTGAGTTATCAACTTGGTAGCGGATATTTTACGTTATTCTGCTTCTGCATATATATAGGCCGTATGGCCGACGATAGGGAAGTGACGAATATGGGGGGGGGGACTACGTACGGCTTTGCCCGAGGGGGATATAACTTACGGTAATATTTATGAAATAACTCCCTTTGAAAATACATTGTGCATTGTTACTATGAATGGGTCTTTGCTGCGTGAACTTTTTGAAAATATAGCAGCGCTGTGCATGGTGAGGGATTAAGTGGCGCTTGTCTTGAAATTTCTGGAGATGGAAAATTATTGGATGCTACAGTGGCTGGAAAAAAATTGAAGACTCCAAAGAGTATAAAGCAGCCACCTTGGATTATTTGGCTGAGGGAAATGACCATATGACTGCTTTTTTTTTGCCAAAGTGGGCGATGCGGATAAATTGCTGCCTGAAAAGGCCACAGTGCGTCAGTTGTTTCTGAACTATGTGAATGAGCAGACTAAAGCAGGGAAGAAAATAGACTCAAAGATAGAAGGAAGAATTACCGTTAAAGAATAAACTGAACCGTCATGAAACGAATATATGTATTATTTACTGCTCTTTGTGTGTATGTTGTGCGCTGGCAGCACAGGATATCAAAAGAACTTTTGATACTTCATACTAATGATACCCACAGCCGTGTGGAACCTATCCCCATTACTGATCCGAATCGGGTTTGCAGGAAAAGCGGGTTTTGTACGTCGTGTTACCTTAATAAAAGAAATACGGAAACAGGATAAGGATTTGTTATTGTTTGATTGTGGTGACTTTTCACAAGGCTCTCCTTTTATAATATGTTTGGTGGTGAGGTTGAAGTGAAGCTGATGAATGAAATGGGATATGATGCGGGATTATTGGAAATCATGAGTTTGATTTGGGGCTTGGATAATATGGCACGTCTTTTTAAAATGGCGGATTTTCCTGTTGTTTGTGCTAATTATGGTGTACAGGGAACTGTTTTGGAAGGGCTTGTCAAACCGTATGTTATTTTGGAACGTAAGGGGATAAAAGGTAGGTGTGTTCGGACTGAGTCCTGCATTGGAGGGGGGCTAGTACAGGCAAAAAATTGTGAAGGAGTGGTTTTTGAAAATCCAATAGAGGCTGCTCAGCGTGTGGCGGATATATTGAAGAATCGGGAAAAAATGTGATTTAGTGGTTTGTTTTGTCTCATTTAGGGTGGCAAGGAAAACCTTATTCTGATGAAACTTTGATTCTTAATACTCGTAATATTGATATTGTCTTGGGAGGTCATTCGCATTCTTATTTTGATAAGACTTTGTTTTATAAGAATTAGGATGGCAAGGAGATTCCATTGCAACAAATGGGAAAAAATGCTGTTTATGTAGGGGAAAAATGAAAGTAAGGATGGAAAAGAACTGATAGTTGCTGTTGTATAAGGAAATCTGATATAATTGAAGAAATTAGATGAAGAGAAACGTTTTGTTATTTATAAGTTTATGTGTCGTCGGATGTGTGATGACGTATGCACAGCAGATGCCTGGCTGTTACAAAAGGGGAAGGCGGATACTCAGGATTGTAAGGCATGGGTGGATGAACAGCTTTCTGAAATGAGTTTGAAGGAAAAAGATAGGACAACTGTTTACACACAGTAGCTCCTCTTCAGACACAACGAAATAAAAACAATATATATGCAGCTATAAAAGAATATAAAGTAGGAGGATTACTTTTTTTTTCGGGCGGCCAGTTGTCTGATCAGGTTTTATTGACTAATTATGCGCAGAGTCTGGCGGAAGTGCCTTTGCTCATAACTTTTGATGGTGAATGGGGGCTGGCTATGCGCTTGAAGGGAACCCCTCGTTTTCCAAGAAACAGAGTCTTGGGATGGTATACAGGATAATGAACTGCTTTATGAATATGGTAAGGAAGTAGCTCGCCAATGTAAGGAGATAGGTGTGCAGATCAATTTTGCTCCGGTGGCCGATGTAGATGTTAATCCTCGGAATCCGGTTATTAATACCCGTTCTTTTGGTGGTGATCCTCGGAATGTGGCTCAAAAAGTGGTAGCTTATGCTCGTGGTTTGGAGGATGGAGGGGTATTGTCTGTCTGTAAACATTTTCCGGGGCATGGAGATACGGAAGTGGATTCTCATAAGGCGTTACCGGTTTTGAATTTTGATCGTGCGCGTTTGGACAGCATTGAGCTTTTTTCCGTTTAAAGAGGCTGTTAAAGCAGGATTGGGAGGTATGATGGTAGGACATTTGGAGGTACCTGAATTGGGTAAAAATCCGGCTTCGATTTCTTCACATATTATTTATAATCTGCTTTGTCGGGAATTGGGCTTTCAAGGCTTGGTTTTTACAGATGCTTTGGAGATGAAAGGTATTTCGCAAAAAATGAGAATATATGCGCTCAAGCCTTGATAGCAGGTAATGATTTATTATTGGCTCCCCGTAATTTGAAGAGAGAATTGGATGGTGTTTTTAAATGCTGTAAAAGTGGAAAACTATCAGAAGAACTGATTACGGAAAAATGTCGTAAGGTATTGACTTATAAATATGTTTTAGGGTTGAAGAATAAACCTCACATCCAACTTTCCGGGCTGGAGAAACGATTGAACCGTCCGGAAACGAAGGAGTTGATTCTCCGCTTGCAGAAAGCTGCTATAACGGTTCCTGCCAATGTAAATGGAATCTTGCCCTTGGATTCAAAATTGAGGGGAACGGTGGTTCTGAATATTGGGAAAACTCCCGGTGCTGGGCTTGCTTTTTATAATCGTTTGCAAAATACACTTTCTCTCACACGTGTTGTTGCTCGTCCGGATTCGATGGAAGCTATCAGAAAACGATTGTTGGGTAGTCAGCGTGTAATTGTGGTGGGTTACTTCGGATGATTACAAAAAAGTATAAAACAATGCTTGATTCGCTTCCGGCTGATTTGCCTGTTATTTATGTGTTTCTGATGCCATTAAAGTCTATGTTGGATATGGAGGGCTATTGGAAGAAAGCGGCGGCTGTAGTATTGGGGCATACTGATGAATCTGCTATTCAGGAGTATGTGGCTGATGTCTTGGTAGGAAAGGCAGTGGCAGACGGGCGTTTGTCGGTGGCTGTCGCAGATTTGTTCAAACCGGGTGATGGAGTGACTATACATCCTAAAGTGTCTCGTATTTATCGACCTGAGGATTATGGTATGCATTCCAAAATACTGGAAAAGATAGACAGGATAGCCATGGAAGGAATCAAGGCGAAGGCTTATCCTGGTTGTCAGATTCTAATTTTAAAAGATGGGAAACCAGTATATGATAAGTCTTTCGGCACTTTCACTTATGAAAGTGACCGAAAGGTGGAAAAGGATGATTTGTATGATTTGGCTTCGTTAACCAAGACCACGGCAACGCTGTTGGCTGTTATGAAACTTTACGATGAAGGAAAATTTGGTTTGACCGATCGCATATCTCAATACATTCCAGCTTTAAAAGGTACGGACAAGGAACGTGTCACTATTGAGGAGTTACTTTTACATCAGTCGGGCATTCCTGCTTTTTGGCCTTTTTATAAGGAGACTATAGATAAAGACAGTTATAAGGGGAGTTTTTACAGAGCAAGACCGGACGCTAGTCATCATACGCAAATAGATACACGGCTGTATGTCATTGATAAGTTTGATTATAGAAAAGAGTTGATGGCAAAAACTTTCTCTGCTGATTATCCTTTACAAGTAGCTGACAGTATGTTTCTTCATCGTTCTTTTTCGTGATTCCATTATGGTACAAATAGGACGTATTCCATTAAAGACAGGAGATATCGTTACAGTTGCCTGAACTTTATGTTATTGAAGGAAATGGTAGAGAATATCAGTAAAATGCCTATGAATCTTTTTTTTTTTAGATAAGGAATTCTATAAAACCGATGGAGATGAACCGTACGGCTTATTTGCCGCTTCGGCAGTTCAAAAGGAGGAAATTGTTCCTACAGTGAAAGCGGATTATTTGCGTAAAGGAAAAGTGTTGCAGGGTTATGTACACGATGAATCAGCTGCTTTCATGGGAGGGGTATCAGGAAATGCCGGTTTATTTTCCACGGCTCGTGATGTGGCAAAAGTGTATCAGTTATTGATTGATGGAGGGGTTTATAATGGAAAGCGTTATCTGAGTAGGGAAACTTGTGATTTATTTTTAACCCATACCTCAAAAAATCAGTAGGAGAGGATTGGGATTTGACAAACCGGATGTGAATAATAGTGTGAAAAGTCCGTGTGCGGAGGAAGCGCCCGAAGAGGTGGTAGGACATACTGGTTTTACCGGAACTTGCGCTTAGGCAGATCCGAAAAATCATTTGGTTTTTGTTTTTCTGAGTAATCGGATTTATCCGCGTCCTTTTTGACCATAAACAGTTGATGCGGTTAAATATCCGTCCTCGTATGCAACAGGTTATGTATCAGGCTTTGATGAAATGATCATATTTAGATTAAATACAAATTAGTGCATTTTTGTAATCTCTATGTGACAACTAATAGAGAAAAGCTGTATATTTGCTCCATCAATTAGTACTAATAATTTAATAATTAACGAAAATGGCTTACGTAATTAGTGACGATTGTATCGCTTGCGGTACTTGTATCGATGAATGCCCGGTAGAAGCAATTTCTGAAGGCGATAAGTATTCTATCAATCCGGATCTGTGTACAGAGTGCGGAACTTGTGCTGATGCTTGTCCTTCTGAAGCTATTCACCTTGGCTAAGCAGTACAATTTTGTTCTTTAAAGTTAATAACGATCGTTTCCGTTGATGGAAACGGTCGTTTTTTTGTTTATCTAAATTTTGTTTTGATTGGAAGCTCGTATGTCTGCTTTATGAATAAAAAAACAGGCATCACAGAGAAAAAAACGGATGCCTGTTCTTTTTATAGAGAAAGAATATTTTATTTTAATAGGGCTAATGCTTCTTTGATGCGGCGCATAGCTTCTATAATATTCTCATCGGAAGTTGCATAACTCATACGGATGCATTCTGGGGGAACCGAATGAAGTACCACCTACACATGCCACATGACCTACTTCAAGCAGATACATTGCTAAATCGTCAGCGTTATTGATGTTGCGGTCACCTGCTGATTTGCCAAAAAAAAGGAATCACATTTCGGGAATAAATAGAATGCTCCTTGAGGATTGCTTACTTCAAATCCTGGAATTTCTTTTTGCTAATTTTACAATAAGGTCACGGCGGCGCTGGAATGCTTGGCGCATTTCCTCTACGGGAGCCTGAGTACCTGTATAGGCAGCTTCGGCAGCTTTCTGAGAAACAGAGCACGGAATCTGAGGTATATTGTCCTTGCAGCTTATTTACAGCTTTTACAATCCATTCCGGACCGGCAATGAAACCCGATTCTCCATCCTGTCATAGCATATGCTTTTGAAACTCCGTTTACAATAATTACATTGTCATGAATCTCAGGGAATTGGGCAATGCTTTCATGTTTGCCACTGTATGTGATATGTTCGTAAATCTCATCGGCTATAACATATACTTGCGGGTGCTTTGCCAAAACAGCGGCCAAGCCGGCCAACTCTTCTTTGGTATAAACGGAACCGGTGGGATTTGACGGTGAGCAAAGAATCAATGCTTTGGTTTTAGGAGTAATCGCTGCTTCTAGTTGTGCAGGGGTGATTTTGAAATCCTGATCAATACCCGCAGTGATAATAACAGGAGTTCCGTCTGCTAGTTTTACCATTTCAGGATAGCTTACCCAATAGGGAGCAGGGACTATTACTTCGTCACCGTCGTTAACTAGAGCCATAATCGTATTACAAACAGATTGCTTGGCACCGTTTGCACAGGAGATTTGTGCAGCTGTATAGTCTAATCCGTTTTCATTCTTCAGTTTGGCTACGATTGCATTGCGAAGTGCAGGATATCCCGGAACTGGAGAATATCTGGAAAAGTTATCATCTACTGCCTTTTTTGCTGCTTCTTTGATGTAGTCCGGGGTATTGAAGTCCGGTTCACCTACGCTTAAATTAATGACATCAACTCCTTGGGCTTTTAACTCATTACTTTTTTGGGACATGGCCAATGTTGCTGAAGGAGACAAACGATTCAGACGATCTGATAATTGATTCATTGCTATTATTTTTTAATGTGTTTAAGTTTACTTGCTGCAAAATAAAGGATAATATCTTAATTATGAAAGTAAAACAGACGAAATCGCATAAAAAAAATGATGTGATTTCGTCTGAGTTATAGCTTTTTTATTTGTTAAAGTGCAATGTGTGTCCCATTCTGTCTTTTTTGGTTTTTAAATAACGCTCGTTATATTTGTTAGGCGTGATTTCAATGGGAACGTTTTCAACTATGGACAAACCGTATGATTCCAATCCTACACGTTTGACAGGATTATTTGTCAGCAAACGCATTTGGTGACGCCTATACTGCGTAGTATCTGTGCTCCGACTCCGTAATCACGTTCATCTGCCTGATGCCCTAAAAGGATATTTGCTTCTACAGTATCCACACCATTTTCTTGCAATTTGTAGGCTTTCATCTTTTCCATTAGTCCTATGCCTCTTCCTTCTTGGTTTAAGTAAACAACAGCACCTTTTCCTTCTTTTTTCGATCATTTTGCAATGCTTTTGTGCAGTTGTTCTCCACAGTCACAACGCATGGATCCGAAAAAATATCACCGGTGGCGCAAGAAGAATGTACACGTACCAAAACGGGTTCTCCTTCTTTTTATGTCACCTTTTATAATAGCGATATGTTCTAAACCATTGCTTTTCTGGCGGAAAGGTATCAGACGGAAATGGCCGTATTCAGTCGGCATGTCCACTTCCACCCCTTTTTCTACTAATGACTCTTGCTTCAGACGATAGGCGATCAAGTCACGGATTGAAATTAGTTTCAGCCCCCATTCATCGGCCATTTTTCTTAGTTCGGGCAGACGTGCCATGGTTCCGTCCTCACTCATGATTTCCATCAGTGCGGCGGCAGGGTATAGTCCTGCCAGACGCGCCATGTCGATACAGGCTTCTGTATGGCCTGCACGTCTCAGCACCCCTTTGTCTTGTGCATATAATGGATTGACATGCCCCGGACGTCCGAATGTTTCGGGAGTGGAGGTGGGGTCGGCAAGAGCACGGATAGTGGCGGCCCGGTCGTAGATAGAAACTCCGGTACTGCAACCTTCCAGCTTATCCACAGTTACAGTGAAAGGGAGTACCTAGAACTGACGTGTTTGTATCTACTTGATGAGGTAATTCCAATTCCTTGCAACGAGAAATAGTAATAGGTACACAAAGTACGCCACGCGCATGTTTCAGCATGAAATTGACTTGTTCGGGAGTAATTTTTTCCGCAGCAACAATTAAATCGCCTTTCATTTTCACGATCTTCGTCGTCCACTACAATGACAAACTTACCTTCACGGAAGTCAGCTATCGCTTCTTCGATGGTATTTAGTTTTAATTCTTCCATAGTCAAATTATAAATGATTTATTGTTTATTCTTTCTTGAATTTCACGGTTGGTCTTGATTATGTTTTTTAAATCTTTATCCAGCCGGATACTGAACCGCCAAATGCGGAAATAGAAGAACAGGCCTATTGGTACAATGATTCCTGCGAGTAAATTCAGCCATTGGTTGTCAAACGGACTTTTGTGAGCTTTGGTGGACAAAATGGGATATCTATTTAAGTATTCCAGTAATACTCCATCTTTGCTGTTGGATAATTCTTCTATGAGTAGTTCCATTTTGGCGCTGATATCGGCTATGACGTCGTCATGTCCTTTATTGGTGAAGATGCGGATATAATTAGGTGCATCGGCCAGTCTATGCTTGATGGCATATTCGTTACAGATGTTGCATAGTTTCTCCAATTCCGTTTGTATACGTGGATAGTCCGGATCTTCTATAATAACTTCTTTTTTGAATACATGGCGCGAGGGGCGCAGACCTAGCAGCATACGGAAGAAATTGATGTATACTTCGGCATTGAATACCACAGAGTCATTATTTGACTTATAAGTAAAGAAGGCTCCGATAGGTGCCAATACAATGGTACTCATCCACACGCCCAATACCATATTCATTTCACCGCTTTTTGCTACTCGGGTAGCTCCGGAATCAATGATATAATAAATTACGAAAATTAAGACGGATACCACTACGGGCATTCCTAAACCTCCTTTGCGGATGATGGCTCCCAAAGGCGCACCGATGAAAAAAAGAAAATCAAACAACTGAGAGAGAGGGTGATTTTTTTGTGCCAGTCGGCTTCGTGTTTCCGGATATTGTTGTCCGCATCTGTAGTTTGATAGCTTTTCATGCTCCATTCGCTGGCCAGTGCCTCGGTACGATCCGCCGCACTACCCAGTGTCTTATCTTTTTCAGCTAAAGTATAGGAATTGAACAGGCTGTCCACATTGATTTTGTTGTTTGTTTCAACTATTTTTGCGGAGTCTGTTTTCGATAATACGATATTGCGATAAGTCGAGGCTTTTATTTCATTATACATACTTCTTCCCAAGCTGTCGGCACGGTGGTTCAGTGAGTCGATGGACTGGCTGATTTCAATCATGTTTTTGCTGTCCGAACGGTCACTTTAAAAAGCTTCCATCTACCATGTTGAATCCACCGTCAAATTCGATAATGGTATGTTTCTCTCTGAAGGTTTCACGTCGATAGGGGACATTATTGGATGAAATGGTCTGCGATTTCAGATTTTCGAACTGTTCTCCGTTATACAGATGTAGATAAAGATGTTGTTTGTCTGCTGTCATCTCCATTTTTCCTTCGGAAGCCCATATAATGTGAGCGTTTTCAAACCCATCTGAAAAGTTGTAGATCAGTACATCTTTTAGCATTCCTGTTTCACGGTCTTTCTGTTTTACATATATATTATACCCCTCAATTTCGTCGTAAAATACACCTTCCGGAATATCCAGTTCTGGTGAAGTTTGCTTCATGGATACAAGTAAAGTAAGCAGTTTGATCTGCGCTTTGGGAGCTATGACATTTTGAAAATAAAACGAGGTACAACACAGGAAAGTACAAAAAATAATCAGTGGACGTATGATCCTCAATAAGGGAATACCCGCTGCTTTCATTGACAGTAATTCATATCTTTCACCAAAGTTACCGAATGTCATTAAGGCAGCTAATAAAATTGCCAAAGGTAGGGACAAAGGTATTAAGGTCAGAGCAGAATAAAAAGAAGAATTGTGCTAAAACACTCATTTCCAACTTTTCCAACCAACTCGTCTACATATCTCCATAAAAATTGCATCATGAAGATGAAGAGACAGATGAAAAAGTACCTATAAAAGAGCATCAAAAAAGCTCTTTAGGATAAATATATCTAATTTTTTTTATGCGTAGCATTATTTCATTTTGTGCAACTATCAAGGCACAAAAAAATAGCATAAAAAACGGAGAGCAAAGACAAGTTTTGCATATTTTTATAGAATTACAGTCCACTTACCCTTTTTAGCTTTCTATTTCGGAATCCCAAAGTTCTTTCGTATCTTCTACTTCATCGGGGCTGCCCAGTCAATCACTTCCAGCATATAGTCAGAGGTTAGTTCGTTATAGACCATTTTCAATTCAAAATAGGCTTTAGGATCTTCATCATCCAGCCATCGAAAGCGTATAAAACTGTTAACCCGGAAGTTTGTAACTTCAGCTTGCCGTGTTTCTGTTTTTCCCCAATAAAAGGTGAATACTTTGTCTTTGAATGTCACCTTGTCTGCAAACCATGTTTCCAGGCCGGATGGAGTACTGATAATAGACCATACGATGTTACCGGATCCGGCTTTCAACATGTACCCAAGCGAATTTTTTCTTTTCTCATAGGTTAGCTTTTTAAAGTTTCGGTGGCAAATTAAGCCAAATTTTCTTATTTGCCATAATAAATGCTATGTTTTTTGAAATATTTATTAGCCATATACTAAGCTGTTTTTTTCTCTTTAAAAACGAATTTTACAAAGAAAAGTTCTCTGAAATGTTGCAAAAATTCAAAATAACTTTTCTATCTTTTTGCACCCGCAATTGAGAAATGATGGCGGGATAGCTCAGCTGGTTAGAGCGCATGATTCATAATCATGAGGCCCCCAGTTCAATCCTGGATCCCGCTACAATGAACAATTTTAGACTGTTGAGAGGCTTCCACTCTTGGCGGTCTTTTTAAAAAACGATGGCGGGATAGCTCAGCTGGTTAGAGCGCATGATTCATAATCATGAGGCCCCCGGTTCAATCCCGGTCTCCCGCTACACAAAACAAGGTATTTATGAATTTGTTTCATGGATATCTTGTTTTTCTTTTTTATTTATATTGGACTTATTTTGGGTCAGTTTGAACTTGGGCTCTGCGGAAATTTCCCGCAGAGCCAATATTCCTGCCATTCCATGCTGAGTTAAAATGGTGGGAGGTTTAGGCGTTATTTCGAACTGACCATGTAATCTGATGTCTGTAGAAGAAGCTCCGAGCATTACTTTGAAACTACCCGGTTCCACACGGAAATTCATATTTTTGTCCCATAATCCTAAATCTTGTGGTCGCAATCTGAAATGAACAGTTTGTTCTTCTCCAGCTTTCAGACTGATACGTTCAAAGCCGCGTAATACTTTGGTATAAGTGGTAACGCTGCTGATTTCATCCCGTAAATAAAGTTGTACTACTTCATCTCCTTTTTATTTTTCCTGTATTTTTGATTTTACAACTTACATGGATATCTCCTTGTACTCCTTGATGTGATGGTGATATATGTAAATCACTGTAAGTAAAAGTGGTATAACTTAAACCATGCCCGGAAAGGATATAACGCTCCGTAAACGGAAGTGGAGGAACTTTCGTCTGACCCTGGTTTAAAGGGAAAAGCAAAAAGGAATTTGCCCTACAGATTTAGGAAAAGTAACTGCCAGTCTTCCCCGGATTATAATCGCCGAACAAGGCTTCGGCCACAGCTTGTCCGCAAAATTCTCCGGGAAACCAAGCATGTAAAATGGCAGGTACATGAGCTGCTGCGTAGTTTATAGAAGAAGCGCGTCCGTCGAGCATTACTAGAATGACCGGTTTTCCGGTAGCACAAACAGCTTTTAAAAAGTTCTTCCTGCCGTCCGGGAAGGTTAAGGCTGGTTCGTGAACGATCTTCCCTGACGGTCAACTCATTCCTCCTAATACCATGACTACCACCTCGGCTTGTTTGGCTGCACGAATGACTTCTTGCATTAATCGGACTTCTTCCGCAGTTTTCGAAATCAAGGATTTCACTTTCCGGGGAAATGAGGGTCTATGATGTCACATCCTTTTTTATAGATCACTTCTGCATGAGGCAACAGTTCTTTTATACCCTGATAAACGGTTTTAATAGGAGCATTGGCCGGGATATATCTGCAAATCAATTGGAGTCTGTTCGTCGGCATTGGGGACAAATAACGGCAATGGAACGGATAGATTTGGATAAAGGGAAGCAGGTGCGTTTTTCATTTTTTTTAATACAAAGTGACTGACGGGCTGGCCTCCAATGACACAGCTTGATGTTCCTTACTATGGACTATTTGTTCTGCTTTGTTTACCATTGCCCACGATAGGGATTGTCAAAAATAACCCTAGCGTGAATTTGATACGAAGTATCTCGGCTACCCGTTTGTCGAGAGTTTCCTGAGAGATTTTGCCATCATCAACAGCTTTACGAAGAGGCAAGATAAAATCGGCAGGCGGAGTGAAATGGGTACGGATATTCAGTCCGGCATTGACCGCCTGCGCTATTCCGTCTTCGTATGTATCTGCTACTTTATGCTTGTTGGAGATAAATTCCACAGCTTCACTATCCGATACGACATATCCTTTTAAATCCCCATTCTTGACGTAATATTTCGGTCAGAAAATGGTAGCTTCCGTAATGGGCTCTCCGTCATAGTCATTATAAGAACTCATCACTCCCAATGCTCCGGCTTCTTGAAATGCCATCCGGCAAGGTTCTATATATAAGGTACGCATTTCTCGTGGAGCTACGTGTGGATCAGTCCGCGTCTTTCCGTCACGCCCACCTACCGGAATGCTATAAACTGCAAAATGCTTTGGAGTAGCCACCAGGTTATGTTTTTGCAGACTGGTAATCATTTGTTTTTCCCAGTTCTCCTACTAAATAAGGATCTTCTCCGTATGTTTCCACGCATCTTCCCCAGCGAGGATCTTGGGCGATATCAAGGATAGGAGAATAGATATTGGTATACCCCAGCGCTACAGCTTCTTTGGCTTCCACTTCACCGATACGGGCTATCAATGCTCTTTATTCCAAGTAGCGCCCTGTCCGCATTGGGCGGGGAAATAAGTTGCCCGGTCATGACATAATCCGCGAATACCTTCATTGGTGAAATCTACGGGGATGCCTAAACGTGTTTTTCTACAAACCAGCGTTGAATGGTGTGTTTGGCATCCACATGTTTGGCGTATGGAAAAGAATATTCGGACTTGAAAGCCCCTAATCCGTTATGTTCTTCATCTATGTTTTCCTATTCCGTCTTTCCATACCTCTGTTTTCCAATTGTCTTGGGGCAGGGCATCTTTCAGTACACGTCCTGAACCGTAAAGGGTGGCCATTTGACAGGTTTTTTCTTCTAGTGTCATTTGTGAAAGCAGGTCTTGTACTCTGTCTTCCAGCGGGGCTTTAGGATTTTCATATAGATCCATTTTCCCGTTCTTGTTGAAGTCTATCCACCCTTTGTGGTAAATTCCGTCCGGTGTGCCCCCTGATATTGGGGTACAGAATAGGAAAGTGATTGCTACAGATAAAGTGTGTTTATTCATGCTATTTAAGTTTTGTATATATCTAATACGTACAAAGATAGTTTTTTTACTCATTTCTTTGGAAGATAATTTTAAGAATAAAGTTGAGTGTTTCTTGATTCTGGTTCGTTTTTTTATAATAAACAATGAAGATAGCTATGAAACATGTATTTTTATTTGGAATATTCGGTTGGCTTTTATCATTTACGCTTGTTGCACAAACAGGAATTTGGCAATGGTCTGTACCTGTTCGTAATTTTAGCACTCATCCCAAAAATTCTGAGTCAAGGGCTTACTTGTGGATTCCCGGGCAGTGTGAACAAGTAAAAAGCAATCTTGGTTGCCCAACACAATATGGAGGAAATTTCTATCCTTGAAGATGAGGCTTTCCGACAACGTATGGCTGAGCTTGATGTTGCTCAAATATGGGTATGTCCTTCTTTCAATCATGGATCTGATTTTACGGATGGGGCATGGGAAACTTTTGGATGGCCTTTTGGCAGATCTTGCTGAAGAATCTGGATATAAAGAGTTGTCTACAGCTCCTTTAATAGCCATAGGACATTCGGCTGCTGCTAGTTGGCCTTATTATCTTGCTGCCTATAAACCGGAACGTACATTGGCATGCATTTCTGTCAGTGGTCAGTGGCCATATCATCGTGATCGCTGGCTATGTCCGGATATTTGGGGAGAACGTAACATCAATAAAATTTACTTGTCTGGAAACCATGGGAGAATATGAATCAGCACATACATGGAGCAATGAAGGTTTGAAAGAACGATGAGCATCCATTGCTGCCTTTAAGCATGTTGGCCTGTCTGCTGAAGGACACTTTTGCCTATACTCCGGAAAAAGCACAATATATAGCTCTCTATATCAAGAAGGCAATGCATTATGGACAATGTAGATCCGACAAAGGAGGGATTGCTGATGGAGTTGATGGAAAAAATGAAAAGCCTTCGGGCGTGGCTCCGGCACCGGTAAATCACTCCTGGGATCCTGCACAAGCATTTTGGTTTTCGACGAGATGATAGAGTTACTGGCGGTCAATCCTGATATTACGCCGATATGAAGCCACAATTGGTAAATTATTGTCAAAACGGAAAAACAGTATCCCCAGCAGTGCTCATTTACAAGTTCACCCGGCACATACAGGAAGATGGTATCACATTTCAATTGACCCCTGTTTTTTGGATACTGTTCCAGGAGAAAGATCCCCGACTTTCCAATTGGACTGATTTGCCTGTTGGGGCATCTATTGGTCATGCTGGAAAAGCTCCGATCCCTTGCAGATGATTTACCGGCTTCGGATTGTTTTTAGTTGATTCTGTGACATTTCGAATACAATGGAATCGGGGAACTTTATGGACGGACAAGAAATCCGGATATTGTTTTCATAACTCATCCGGGAGATGAAGAATATAAACCGGCTGTTCAGCAAGCTCAGATGATAATTCCACGGTTAAAAATACGGAAGGACAGCAGCAATATATTAAGTTTGCAACGTTACCGGACATAAAGCGTGGTACCAAAGTACGTTTTTCTTTTCTGCTGTTTCCAGTTAGGGCTTTGCCGGTCGATTTTTATGTGGAATCGGGAGACCGGCTAATGGATGGTAATCGATTGATATTAACTGCTATTCCTCCTAAAACCACCTATCCGGTAAAAGTAACTGTAATAGCATGGCAATACGAAAAAAACTCTGATCCTAAGATAAAGACTGCAGAGCCGGTAAAAACAAACATTTTATATTCGGTAACTTTAAATTTGAATGGAAGAGGCGGATGATAAAAATAATTCATTTGATTGAGTGGAATAGCTTTTATGATACGTATTTTTGTGAAAGAGAATGAATAGAATTATGAGAAAAGATCGTTTTATGGATATGCTTGCTTTGTAACAAGTGTATTATATGCACAGGAAACTTCCTTATCGGTGAAACTGTCACAAGGTCATCCCCCGTTATCTGACGGATAGTAATGGCAAAGTTGAAACGCAGAAGTTGATAAAGGAAGAACCGTGGGCACAGGAAGTGTTTGAAAAGTTAAAGCAACGGACTGGACCGGTATGCTGACCGAGGGCCTGAATGGCTTACTTCCCGTTTACAAATGTATTGGAAAACTCGTACAACGGAGGTATATATTAAAGGAGAATATTATGATCATGCAGGAGGAGAGAGCTGGGCGCCGGCTCCTACGGTGATGTATACCGGTGCACGCAGTCATGCAACTAACTATGTACGTCCCGGGGCTGGAAGATTTGAAGCCTTATCAGGAAGATGCTCGGGGAATGTATCTTGGCAAATGGGACGTTGGAAGGCAGACCGTACGAATGGGTGAATATCGAGTAAAACCGGAAATATCATCCAAAAGTATTAATGTGAGATACGGGTACGCCCGTGATGCCGCTTTTCTTTGGTGGATTAATCGGGGGATAAAGCTGAAATATGCTGATTTGGCAGCTTCGGTATTTGACACTTATATGATTTGGGATTTATTAATGGAATGTTCCCTAAGGATTTGAATCATGGACATCAGCAGACTTTGGTGGGTAATGAGCAGTTTTTTGAAGTCATTCACGAGGATGCTGTGAATGCTTTGGTTCCATTGTATGTGATTTTTTATATGATTATTTGAAAACCGATAAGGCTGGATAAGATGGACATCTATGCCGGAGCATTCAAGAAATGGGCGGATAATATCATTGATAATGGAGTGCCGCATAATAACTGGAATCTGATGCAGGCACACGTTATATCATGAGCATCGGCATGATTTTGGAATCTGATGCTTCTTATCCGGATAAAAAGGGAGGCGAGTATTTATATTGATTATGTGTTGAATCGTTCTTCCATCCGTAAATGGTCACTGAAACAGCTTGCTGATTATGGTTATGATGCTGAAGCCGGTATTTGGGCTGAATGTCCGGGTTATAGTCAGGTAGTTGTCGGGGATTATACGGATATGGTCACTATCTTTGACCGTAATTTGGGTATGGACCTGACCGAGGGGAGATTCCTGTCATAAAAAAAAGTGGTGGCCGCCGACCCGCAATATTTGTTCCGGATTGTATGACAATGGGTTTTGGCGATACACATCCCAGAAATTAATCCTGCTATCTTTGCCCGTATGGTAGCTAATGCCCAAGAAACATGGTAAAAGATCAGGAAAAGACAATTTACTGCTATGTTGAGATTATTTGATCGATGCCTCCAAACCGGCGACTGAAAAAAAAAATGTGAGGGTGGCGGTAGCTTCTTTTTTTCAGTGACAAAGCCTTTGGTAAGTGATGATAAGATACCTGCCGGTGATATCAATGATTATGTAACTCCTACTTTTTATGCTCCCCAATGCCAGTTGGTTGTTTGCAACACAATGGCATGGACAAACGTCATAGTTTGATGATTGCCCAAAATGCCAGTGAAGGGAATCACATGCATGCCAATAGCATCAGCATGGAACTTTATGGAAAAGGATATCGTCTGGCACCGGATGGAGGTATTGGCTTGACCCTTTATTCCGGTTTGGATTATTTTATAGTCAGTTCCCTGCACACACAATACGGTTTGTGTAGATGGAATCTCTTCTTATCCACGGTTATGAAAAGCAATCATGCTTTCAAATTATTGAACTGCTACCCCCGAAGCAGGGATGAAATTATCAGCCTGTGAGTTATAGTGAAGTCTTTTTTCCGTGAACCTGAATCACAAGCTGATCAAAACCGTATGATGAGTATTGTGACTACAGGAGAAAAGAACGGATATTATGTCGATATTTTCCGTAGCAGGAAAGTGGAGGGAGATAAAATGCATGATTATTTTTATCATAATATGGGACAAACCATGAACTTGACTGCTGCTGACAGGAGTAGCTTGTTTCTTCAACCAACTTGGAGGAACTGGCTTTTGCTGGGGCACATATATATACCCTATTCTTCTTGTTTGAAAAGTGCCGGGCCTCCAAAGATATTAAAACAACGTTTACTATACAGATGCCGGATGAGGGGATAATATCCAGTATGAATATGTGTGGATGGTGCTCTGAACGTAAAGTCTTTCTCGGCTTTTGAGCCGATGACTGAAGGATTGGAGGCAGATTCCATGTATGCTATCGAAACAACCTGACTTTGGCAGCCCGCCAACAAAATGAAGCTTGGAATCATCCGTTTTGCTTTTATGAACCTTCTTCGGTAAAGGAGCCAGGATGTATTTCCGTTGCTTTTCAAGAAGTGGAAAGTGGTGTGGCTGGAATCATGTCGAATTGTATTCAACAAAAAGAGGGGCGTGTGGACCGGATTATTTCTTCGGATGATGCAGGTCATTTGTGCTTAAAAGTGGAGAAATGACTGTACAAGCTGCTTATGCATTTGTGGGGAAATAAACAAGGCGATGATTGTATTTTCTTTTTTGGGAGGAGGTACACTATTGAAAACTCCACATGTTGAAATAAGTTCATTGATTACAGAGATGTGATGTTGGTGTATAAAGGGGGCGTTTTGAAATAATGCAGCTTCTGCACCTTGTAAAATCCAGGATGAATGGAAAGAATATAATTTGTTGCCCGGACATGATTTACAAACTTTGATATAAACTTTCTTTTTATAAAGTAATCTTTTAAATCATCATCCTTTCTTTTTTCATACAGCAAATAAGAAGTGGATGATGATTTTTTCTTTTTGATAGGGAAAATATATTTCCCTTTTTCACTTATATTTGCATTATTTGATAAACACGAGGTTCCAAATATGCACAATGTAATGGAAAAACATTTTAAGATTTATATTTATATTGTTTCTATATTCTTGTCTTTACCCATTTTCTCTCGTTCCTACGCTTTTGTGGCTTGTCTGTAACTGAGGATTATCAGATTTAGTGGTAAATGCCATCTATAAAGATTCTTTAGGTTATGTGTGGTTGTAATCGGCAATTCGTTGGAATGTTTTGATGGAATTCAAAAAGCATTATCTTATTCCGGGTTCAGATGAAAAATTGAAACGGGTAAATGCCATTGCTGAGATGCCTGGCAATGAATTGTGGATGGGGGAATGGTAGTGATTATGGCGTGTTAGCAAGCAGAAAAAATAGTTTGGGTTTCCATTGCCCGTGGGATAGGATACTTTTACATGATTGAATACTTTATATCGGAACAGAAAGGGGGCTTTTCATTTATAAAGGAGGTAAGCCTGAACAAATTATGATAGATCCTAATATGTTGTCGGCGGCGAACTCTATTGGTGGTTTGAATTTGGGGAAGATGGAATACTTTGGATGGCTACGGAGAATGGTCTTTATTCTCTGCGACTTTTCAGATAGAAAAAATAGAGGCTTATCATAATGTGATGGAAGAGAAGCATGTTTGTTCTTTTAAGAATATAGCTAGGATTGGGAGTATGCTTTATTTAGGAACGATGGGGCAGGGAATCATCAGTTTTGATACACAAACTAAAGAATTTTTGCTCGTTTTGTTGATGTAGGTTGTAATGTAATTTCTTCTTTATCCGGTGATGGAAAAGCCTTTTGTATGTGGAACCGATGGTAACGGAGTTCATTTTGTATCAACGGATAAAAAAGAAAGTTGTTCGTTCCATGCGTCATGAAACAGGGAAGGATGAAACCTTTTGCGTTCTAATTCCGTTTATTCTGTTTTGGTTGATAAAGAAGGTTTGATTTGGGTAGGATTCTATCAGCTGGGGGTTGGATTACACATTATATCAGAGTGGGCTGTTCTCCACTTATACGTATGCTCCTTTTTTTGATTCCAGAGATATGCCAGTACGTGCACTTGCTATCAAAGAGAAAGAAAACTGATTGATCTCGTGACGGACTTTTTTATATTGACGAAGAAAATCATCGTTATAAAAGTTTCAAAAGGTTCCACAGTTACGCTCAAATATGATTTTCAGTTGTCTGTATTATCAGAATGAGTATTATATAGGTACATACGGTGGTGGAATGTATGTTTTAAATCCTGCGACTTTGACACTCAGAGATTTTGAACCGGATGGAGGAATGCCTTTTAGTAAGGGACATATTTTTTTTGTATCAAGCAGGATCGTGAAAAGAATTTTGTGGATAGGAACATCTTTAGGAATATTCTGCTATAAAGACGGCAGACAGATAGCTCATTATACCAGTGCCAATTCTAAGTTGCCAGAAGGGAACGTATATGAAATCTATTTTGATTCCACTCATAAAGGATGGATATGTACAGAGAATGGAATGTGCATTTGGGACCCCCCTCTGCCCGGACATTGAAAAACCGATGTGTTTCCTGAGGGATTTATTCATAAGGAAAAAAAAAATAAGAGTGATCTACGAAGATTCCAACCATGATCTTTATTTTTTTCCGGACAAAGGCTCGCTTTTTATCTCTGATTTATCAATGACTACTTTCAGACGTTTGCAGCCGGGGACTCCTCTGGATGGGAATGATGGTATGTTTGTTGTGGAGGATCGTGAAAAGTGGTTATGGCTGGGAACTAACAATGGTTTGTTCCGGTATGATAAGAAAGACCATTTTATTCCTTATAATTTTGTTGATGGTATTCCCAGTTCCATTTTTACTCTTTGTCCGCCGGTACGTGATGAGAACGGCATTTGGTTTGAAACTCCAAAGGGCTTCTGTATTTGGATACAGTGCGGATGAATCAGAGGAAATCCGTTCCCTATTCGGTTGCCATAACAGATATATGTGTAAATGGAAAATCTGTAGTGCAATCTGTTGTGGGAGATGGCGGCAAGAGTGAAATTTCATTGGGAAGCTTCTCAGAAGAATGTTACCTTTTACTTTTCTGATTTCAGTTATACGGCACCTGCTTTTATGTCATACGAATATCAATTAGAGGGTGAGGATACCGGATGGATGGCTTTGACAGGTCGTTCGGATATTACTTATTATGATTTACCGTCCGGTAATTATACTTTTAAAGTAAGACAGATGGGGAATCCAGAGTCAGAAACTCAGCTAACGGTTAAAATAGCGTCTTCTATTAGTATATGGAGCATAGTGTTCATCGTGATAGCTGTGGTGACCGGAAGTATTGCTGTCCTTTATCAAAAAAAAGAAACGAGGTGGAGAACGAAAGGGAAGAACTGATGCCTGACTCTGCTAAAGTTATAGAAAAGGAAATACAACCGGTTGAGGAAACCAATGTTGTAGCGGAAGAAAATATAAGACAAATAAGATAAGTGTGGAAGAATGTAAACGGTTGGCGGATAAATTGGAGATTGTTATGCATAAAGAAAAAACCTTATACCAATCCTAATTTGAAGATTGCCGATTTGGCCGCCTCTATCGGAACCTCATCTCATACTTTGTCCTATTTGTTTAATCAGTATTTAAACCGTAATTATTATGATTATATTAATGATTATCGCATAGCTGAATTCAAGCGCTTGGTGGAGAAAGATGAATATGCTAAATACACTTTGAGTGCTTTGGCTGAGTTGTGTGGGTTCAGTTCAAGAGCTTCTTTCTTTCGATATTTTAAAAAAAAAGCGACTAATATCACTCCCAATGAGTACATTCGAAGTATTGGGAAAAACAATGAATAACCTCTCTATTTTTTTTGTTGAGAGTCTCAAATTATTATATGATACTGAGTGTGTCAAATTCTTAATCTGTTATAAATTAGCGGATTAGTATGTCTTTGGTCTAGGGTAATGATATGAGATTTATTGGAACCGGAAAAGTGCTTTTCTTGTTCTTCTACCTTCTATATTTGCATTCGTAAATGTAACCCAAAAAAGCTGAAGACATGAAAAACATATCCATGAAATCTATTCAATTAATAAAAGACTCTTATGCGAATTATCATCATTCGGTCTATCTGTATATCTATTATAGGATAGCTCATAAAGAAGAGGCGGAAGACTTGGCTCAAGATGTGTATGTACGGCTGATGGACTACGATCGGATGCTCTGTGCAGAGACTATTAAGTATTTTATTTTTACTATTGCCCGTAATTTGGTAACTGACTATTTACGTCGTTATTATAAGAGGCAAGAAGTTACTTCTTATTTATATGAGCATACGGTTGCTTATACAAATGAAACAGAACTTCGTGTGGTGGCCAATGATTTGGAAGCGTGTGAGAAATATAGATTGTCTTTGCTTCCTCCACAGCGTCGTACTATTTATGCAATGAGTCGTTTTGAAGACAAATCTATTTCAGATATTTCAGAGGAATTAAATCTTTCGCATCGTACCGTTGAAAACCATTTAAGGATAGGGCGGCATGAGGTGCGCGAGTTTATCAAACAGTGTATATAATAAAGAAAACAACAATAAAACTGTTAATATTAAATTTTAAGTTTATGAAAAACGAATTCTTTAAATTTTCATCGAGAAGAATCTTGTTTTCTACGGTGATGGCTTCTGCCTTGTTGGCAGGTAGCCCGCAGACTGTATTTGCAGAGGTGAATGGGGTGCAGACTGTTATGCAGACTGGAACGGTAAAAGGGCAAGTGGTGGATGCTACAGGAGAACCGGTAATTGGTGCTACGGTACAAGTAAAAGGCACGACTAATGGTACAATTACCGATTTTGATGGTAATTTTACATTGAAGATAATGTTCGGAAAAAGGCATATTGGTCATTTCTTATATCGGATACAAGACTCAGGAAGTTAATATATCAGGAAAACAAACGTTAAGGTCGTTTTGAAAAGAGGATACTGAGGTGCTGGATGAAGTAGTAGTAGTTGGTTATGGTGCCCAAAAGAAAGCTTCTTTAACTAGTTCTATTAGTCAGATCAAGGGGGATGAGGCTTTTTAAAAATAAGGGTATTGCTAATGCTACAGTAGCTTTGCAAGGTGAAGTTCAGGATTGACTATTACACGCACTTCTACTCGTCCGGGTAGTGAGGGAGCAGAGATGAAAATACGTGGTGATATTTCTGTTAATGGAAAATCTTCTCCATTAGTTATCATTGATGGTATAACAGGTTCATTGGATGAGTTAAATGCTATGGATGCAAGTGATATTGAAAATATTTCAGTTTTGAAGGATGCTTCGGCTGCGATATACGGTGCCCGTTCGGCTTCAGGTGTTGTACTGGTAACAACAAAGCGTGGTAAAAAAAGGAAAGGCTCAAATATCATATAGTGGCTCTGTTAGTCGCACAATTAACGGTATTCAGCCTCCTATTACAAATAATCGGGAATGGTTGGATATGTTTTATGAAGCTCAATATAATGATGCTGCCGCTTTAAATCCTAGTTTAACTACTGCTGATGAAATTCATAAAGCTGTAAATTGGTGGATATTTAATTCTTTTTTGGTGGTATACTTTGGATCAATCGGATATTGATCCGGCTACTGAATACACCAACAGTATATAAGGGGAAACTCTTTTTAATGCCTCTTCGTGCAGGTAAAGGTCTTGACATTACAAAATGGTGATAAAGTGGAACGTTGGGTCCAAATATTGTATATGATGGATTATCTTTATGGTCAAAGGCAACTTCTCAAAAGCATTCGATTAGTATTTCTGGAGCAGATGAAAAGTTTAGTTATCGAGCGTCTTTGGGATATGCGGATAATAATTCACAGTTGAAAGTTGCCAATGATGGGAGAAAAAAAATATAGTGGTCGTTTAAATGCTGATTATCAAGCGACAGATGCTTTTTTGAAATTTGAAACAAGTATGTCGTATGACAAACGTGATATTATAACCCCAACTACTGATGTGGGAGCTGGATATTTTGATCCTTGGTTTTGGACTGTGTATAATAAAAATGGTCAGGCTTATGATACATTTAGTGGTAACCGGAATCCTATTGGTCGGGTTGACTCAAGGGGGGGGAAAGAAAAATTCATTGACAACCTTCAGAGGAAGTGTGCCAAAGCGACTTATGATTTTTCTAAATGGGTAAAAAAGGACTTTCTATTTCAGCTTCGGGGCTTATAAGACTGTACAGAGAAATATGCAGGAAGTGAAGAATAAAGTACAATATTGTGATTGGGTAGGTACACAGACTGGTAATAAGCAAGGTCCCGGACAATTGAAAGAAGAAATAGAAAATGGGAAAACATTACTTTAGGGTGCTTTTGCTAATTATAACCGTACTTTCGCTGATGTACATAGCGTTTCTGCCATGTTGGGTATGACTGCCGAACAAGAAACATATAAAAAGGTAGGTGCGGTTCGTAAATCCGGTGCTGTTTATCCAGGGGGTCCGGATTAACAGATTTGGATGTATGGGTAAATGGAAATAATAATGAGGCATATGGTGGACAGAATTCTTGGGGATTGGTTTCTTATTTAGGACGTTTGAATTATACTTATGCTGATAAATATTCAATAGAGGTATTGGGTCGTCGGGATGGGTCTTCTAAGTTGGCGAAAAAGAACAACGTTGGAAAAATTTTTTATTCTATTTCTGGTTTTTGGAGACTTTCAAATGAAGACTTTTAAAAGATGTTTCATGGTTGAGTGATTTGAAGCTGCGTTACAATTATGGTAGAACAGGTAGTGTGGAAGGTATTGACAATTACGAGAGATTTGCTACTATCAAAACTGGTACGACTATTTTTGGTGTAAATCGGTACGCATACTTCATTGTGGGTAGACGGTATGAGATCTGCGGAACGTACATGGGAAACTATTGACAGCCACGATGTGGGAGTGGATTTTGCTTTTCTTAGCAATCGTTTGAGAGGTTCATTTGATTATTTTATCAAGACCAATAACGGTATGTTTATTGATGTACAATATCCTTCTATTTTAGGTGCGGCTGCTCCTAAAAAACCAACAATGGTAAGTTTCGTGCCCGTGGTTGGGAATTGGCTTTGAATTGGAATGATCAAATAGGTCAGGTGAAATATAGTATTGGAGGATCTCTTTCGGATGCATGGTCAAAAGTGCTTGAATTAGCTAATAATGAAAATGTACCTAATGAGGGTAAGAATGAAAATCGCTTGATAGGAATGCCAAGACAAGCATTGTATGTATACCAGACTGATGGTATTTTCCAAAATGCGGATGAAGTGGCTGCATATTATGAAAAGTACTATTGGAATGCGGATCATTCAGGAATAAAGAAAGCTAATAATATTCTTCCTGCACCTCAGGAGGCATCTACTAATACACTTCGTCCGGGGGCTCGTAAAAAGTAGTCGATTTGAATGGTGACGGTGCTATAACAAAGATGATCTTTACTATGCAGGAGATATGGCCCCTCGTTTGACATTTGGCTTTAAATTGGGATTGGAATGGAAAGGAATCGATTTCTCGGCTTTCTTCCAAGGAGTAGGTAAACAAGTATTGTTAAGAGGTGGATATTTGGCTGCTCCATGGACTACAAATTATGTTCTGCAAAATAAAAACTTCGCAGGGAAAATGTGGAGTGAGAATAATCGGGATGCAGAATATACTATTGCTTCACGTGACCAGAATTTTAATAAGTGGAATTATAATAATAAAGATGTCAGTGTTCAGAATAATCGGTATGTCCGTTTGAAATCTTTGGTAGTGGGGTATTCATTGCCTCAAAAGTGGATTTCAAAAAGCCGGACTCAGTAAATTGAGAGTTTACTTCTCCGGTGATGATCTTTGGGAATGGACAAAAGTAAAAGGATGGATATGATCCGGAATATGGTGAAAATTCAAATAAACATTCCCGTTCAGCAGATTGCTGACATTCGGAGTAGATGTTACATTCTAATAACCTGTTAAAAATATAAACATATGAAAACCATAATAAATAAATTTTTTTTCTTGCATCGGCTGTGGTGATGTCATTGACTGCATGCAGTGACTTTCTTGATAAAGAACCGTTGTCTCAGGGAACAGAGGCTATTGTGTTTAAGACTCCTGAACATTTTGAACAGGCAGCCAATGCTTTATATAATGTAATTGATGGAAAAATTGAATAAGCCGTCATACGGTGATATAATGGACCGAGGGACGGATATCGCGGGATTAGAAGCAATGGGAGGTGGTTCGGCACCGGAAGAAAATTGAGTGGGGATAAGCCTTATTCGCATATCCGTACTTGCAATATATTGTTGGAAAAGGCAGAAGCTTATGATGGTAGCCAAGTGATATTGCCCAGTCTGTGGGGACTGCTTATTTTTTTCGCGCATGGCAGCATTTTTTATTTGTTGCAACATTTTGGTGGTGTGCCTATTTCAGACCATGTGTTGACTGTTAGTGATGGAGTGTTACAGGCCCCGCGAAACAGTCGGTATGAGGTGGCAGCCTTTATTATGTCCGATTTAAGAGAGGCTGTAAAGCGTTTGCCTAAAGAAACGGAAATTCCGGAAGGAAGCAAAGGAAAAGTAAGCGCGAAGCTGCCAAATCTTTTTTGGCCAGAGTATTGCTTTATGAGGCTACGTGGGGAAAAGTATGTTCCTGCTATCAATTATGATTTAGATGGTGATGGGACTTCGCAGGGGGGCAGGAACTGTTAAACCGGAAGGATATCCTTCTATAACCGATATGTTGACAGAAGCAAAGCAGATGTCAAAAGAGGTGATAGAAGAAGCTGAAAGTGGAACTTATAAGTTGTGGGCAGAATGTGATTCGTTGAGTTATTACTATTTGTTTAATATTGATGATAAGGGTGGAAATATTCCTAATTTCAAAAGTGCTGGAAAAAGTACGAATAAAGAATTTATTTTCTCAAAAAAATATGACTACGATCTGAGTCGTGGTGGTATTAATTTATCGCATTCGGTCATGGTAGGTGCAGCAACGGGTATGAGTGCTCAGTTTGGTGAATCTTTCCTTTGTCGTAATGGACTTCCTATTCGTATCAGTTATACAGGTAGTATGTCTGATGCGCAGAATAATCCAGAATTCGAGGGATATGCTACATTTATAGGTGAATATCGTAATCGTGATTATCGTTTTGTTGGTTGTACTTTCTTACCTGACCGTGTGTATCTTATAGTAGCCGTACTTGAAGATGGACGTCAACGTATGGATGCTAGTCAACCTTATCCTACTCCTGTGTTTCCTAAGGACAATGATCATTATGATCCTACTGATCCCGTATATAGTAGTTCTTGTGCAGTCTTCCATCCCACAATTAGAAATAATAGTACAATGGGGGGGATACAGCAGCCGTAAGTATTTGATTGAAGGGGCAAATCGTCCGGATAATACAGAATCTGCAGATTTTCCATTGATTCGTTTGGCAGAGGTGCATTGTATTTATGCCGAGGCGATTTGTGAATTGAATAATGGAAAACATTTCAGATGAAGATCTTTTTCTCTATTAATAAAAAATCGTGCTCGTGCTGGAGTGGCTCCTTTGACCAATGCGTTAATTGCTAATGTTTGGGATGATGCTGGTTATTGGGGATCATGCTACAGGAAAAACTATTTGTAAAAAAAATGAATATGTTGGATGAAATACGTAGAGAGCGTGCATGTGAACTTTGGTGAAGGTTTTCGTATGGACGATTTAAAACGTTGAAATTGTGCGCATATTAACTTGACTGGTCGTAAATTGAGTCGACATGTTTTTGGGGACGACATGAAACAAGAAGAAAGCCAATGATGCCACTACTTCCAGTGAACCCTGTTATTATCCAGAAAAATATCCTTTGCTTTATGGGCTTTATGGGGGAGGCTCTGATCCTAACGACCCTGACTATGGACGTTCTATAGCAACTTTGGCTGGTAATTTGCTTTATACACAAAGGGATTATTTAGATCCTATTCCTCGTCAGCAGATACGTTTGAATCCGCAATTAACGCAGAATCCTGGTTGGTAATAAAAACTGAAGGATAAATCGAAAATCAATAGACTGATTTATAGTAGTTAGGGTGTGAAATAAGAATATTCTTTAGGTAAGATTATTTCATGCCTAATTGATAATGAAATTGTGGTATATTAGAATTGCTGGTAGGCGCTTTGAGTGATTGATAGTTATTGAACGTATATTCTAAAATAAATAGCAGACTTTACAAATGGAAAGAATGAGAACATTATGCTTGACAGGTCTTTTTTTATGGATGATAACCTGTATTCTTTATGCACAAAACCAGTTGATAACCTTGCGGTTCCTGGTGACGGGGTGGAGTTGAAAAGACGATTTTACAGTTCGGGTGAGGAGCAATCTGGCGGTGGATGGAAAGAAGTAGTTACTTATCCGGTGAAAGTAGATGAAGTACGCCAGACGAAGCATCATGTTGAACTAGCCTCAATGGGATATTTTGACTTTTCCGGTCAGGTGGAAGTTTCCGTTACCTATAATAAAGGAGAAGTAAAGAGTAGCAAGGGTGCGTCCGTTGTCGTATGGTATCACTCCGCAGATTAGCGGCAGTACGATGACTTTTACGCTAGACCGTCCGCGTAATCTGTCCATTGAGGTAAATGGAGACATATTCCATAATCTTCATCTTTTTTTTGCGAATCCGATAGATGAAAATCGCCCGAAGAAATTGAAAGACAAGAATCTGATTTATTTTTGCTCGGGAATACATCAGTTACCCGGCGATACACTTAATGTTCCTTCGGGAAAGACTGTCTATGTGGCAGGTGGGGCCATTGTGCGTGGATGTATCCGTGCGGTCAATGCCCGTGATGTGAAAATTTTGGGACGAGGTGAGGTGCATCCTGAGGGTCGTGGAGCAGGTATCAGCATTTATTAATTCACGAAATATATATGTGGAAGGTCTCATTACGACCCAGTGTCCCACTGGGAGGTTCGGACAGTGTGATAATCCGCAATGTAAAATCCATCAGTTCATACGGTTGGGGGGATGGCATGAATGTATTTGCCAGTAACAATGTATTGTTCGACGGCGTATTTTGCCGTAACTCCGACGATTGCACCACCGTGTATGCTACACGTCTGGGATTTCATGGCGGATGCCGTAATGTGACAATGCAGAATTCTACCTTGTGGGCAGATGTGGCGCATCCTATTTTTATCGGATTACACGGAGATGTAGATAGGAATGAAGTGATGGAGAATCTGACCTACCGAAACATTGATATTTTGGATCATCGGGAAATGCAGGTGGATTATCAAGGCTGTCTGACTATCAATGCAGGTGATAATAATCTGGTCGAAATGTGCGGTTCGAGAATATCCGTATCGAGAATTTCAGGCAAGGCCAATTAGTGAATCTGCGTATATTTTACAACAAGAAGTATTGCAAAGCTCGGGCAGGGGCATTGAAAATGTGCTTTTTAAAGATATTACTTATAATGGTAATCATGCCGAACTCTCACATATCGTAGGCTATGACGAGGAACGGATGGTAAAGAATATTCGTTTTGAGAATCTGAAGATAAACGGTAAAGTTATATCGGATGATATGGCCGGCAAGCCTGCATGGTATAAAACGTCGACATGGCGCGTTTCTTTTTGTTGGAGAACATGTAGATGGTATTGTATTTGCAAAATAAAAAGGCTATTCTTTCAAGCAAGAGTTTCAAGAAGAGAATTAACTAAAAATATCTACAAAAGAGTTTTTTTAAAAGTGTGCTGCCACTGCTACCACTTTTCCTGCAGAACTCCTCGATGAACAGGGAATGGTAAGTGTGGGGGCAGCAGAATAGTAAACACTGAAAAATGCGTGCTGCCACCATTTTTCTATCATCTTTCTTCCTTTTATTTAGAGCTGCGGTGAATAAAACTCGTAAATCTGATAATTCTTAAACAAAAGATGATGTAGACACATTAAATTATGAAAAAGTTCCGTAAAACTTTACGTACGTATTGTTTTTAACGGAGCTTGTCAAAATTGGCGGATACCTGCCTGCGATATCAGGTGCAGCCGCCACA
>VOFJ01001955.1_pt1 | contig 41632 bp, 51 predicted proteins | sample 5384081 | NCBI WGS metagenome assembly VOFJ01 (sample SAMN12384729, study PRJNA508395) | human gut metagenome | isolation source: healthy gut I | host: Homo sapiens
CCTTAACCGATTCTATAAATAACTGGGAGAGAGGCCTTCCACCAACTCCTCTATCACCTTCGGATAGTATTCATACTCCAGCCGGTGGATGCGTTGCGCCAGCTCCTCCGGCGTATCGCCCGGCAATACAGGGGGCATTTCTGCTGGCAGATAATGCCGCCTTCGTCATAATGCTCATTCGTATAATGGATGGTAATACCGCTTTCCTTTTCGCCGGAAGCAATCACTGCCTCGTGCACACGGTCGCCGTACATTCCCTTTCCACCGAACTTGGGCAGCAACGAAGGATGTATATTTATCATTTTATTGGGATAAGCATGCAGAATATTGTCCGGCACACGTGCCAGGAATCCTGCCAATACCACAAAATCAATATCATGCTCTCGAAGCGTCGACAAAACAAGCTCTCCACTTTCCCAATCGCTCTTGGCAAACCAGACACAAGGCACTCCCAGCCCCTTGGCACGCTCTAAAACAAACGCATTCTGCCGGTTAGTCAAAAACCAGAGCCACACGTGCCGAACCTTTTTCCCGGAAATAACGGATGATATTCTCGGCATTCGTACCACTTCCCGACGCTAAAACTGCGATATTTTTTCCCATAATCCCTCAATTACTGCACAAAACCGTGAAAAATGTGCACAAAGGTGCATTTAATTCATCAAATATTTGCGAGGAATGATAAATATTCATTCCTTTGCACCGCAAATTTAAAGAAATAAAACTAATTATTAATTAAAAACTTAAAGTTATGTCTGAAATTGCATCAAGAGTGAAAGCGATTATCGTCGATAAATTAGGCGTAGAAGAATCAGAAGTTACTAACGAAGCTAGCTTCACTAACGACCTGGGGAGCTGATTCTCTTGACACTGTAGAACTTATCATGGAATTCGAAAAGGAATTCGGTATCTCTATTCCCGATGACCAGGCTGAAAAGATTGGTACTGTAGGTGATGCTGTATCTTACATCGAAGAACACGCTAAGTAATCTTATCCATTCGTTTATAACATGGAATTAAAAAGAGTTGTAGTAACAGGTCTCGGCGCCATTACTCCCATTGGCAACAGTGTTCCCGAATTCTGGGAAAATCTTGTGAATGGGGTTAGTGGAGCAGGACCTATTACTCATTTCGATGCATCGCTTTTCAAGACTCAGTTTGCATGCGAAGTAAAAGGCTTCGATGCTACCAAATATATAGACCGCAAAGAGGCCCGCAAGATGGACTTGTACACACAATATGCCATTGCAGTAGCCAAAGAAGCGGTAGGTGACTCTGGGCTTGACGTCGAAAATGAGGATTTAAACAGAATCGGTGTCATCTTCGGCGCCGGTATCGGTGGCATCCGTACATTCGAAGAAGAGGCGGGCAACTATGCCCTGACCGGTAAGGAAAACGGCCCCAAATTCAATCCGTTCTTCATCCCCAAGATGATTTCGGACATTGCTGCCGGACAAATTTCCATCATGTATGGTTTCCATGGTCCCAACTACGCAACTTGTTCTGCATGTGCCACTTCCACAAATGCTATTGCCGATGCGTTTAACCTCATCCGTTTGGGTAAGGCAAATGTTATCGTGTCCGGTGGTTCGGAAGCTGCCATCGCCGCTTGCGGTGTAGGTGGTTTCAATGCCATGCATGCATTGTCAACCCGCAATGATTCTCCCGAAACTGCATCCCGTCCGTTCAGCGCAAGCCGTGACGGATTCATCATGGGTGAAGGTGGCGGTTGTCTCGTTCTCGAGGAACTGGAACACGCCAAGGCACGCGGTGCCAAAATCTATGCGGAAGTTGCCGGCGTAGGAATGTCTGCCGACGCTCATCACTTGACAGCCTCTCACCCCGAAGGTTTGGGAGCCAAGTTAGTGATGCTGAATGCGTTGGAAGATGCAGAAATGAAACCCGAAGAAGTAGATTATATCAATGTTCACGGTACATCTACTCCCGTAGGTAATATTTCGGAAGCAAAAGCAATCAAAGAGGTATTCGGACAGCATGCGTATGAGTTGAACATCAGTTCGACAAAATCCATGACCGGCCACTTGCTGGGCGCTGCCGGTGCGGTAGAATCCATTGCAAGCATCCTCGCCATCAAGAATGGCATTGTTCCTCCGACCATCAACCACGAAGAGGGTGATAACGACGAAAACATCGACTATGACCTGAACTTCACGTTCAACAAAGCACAAAAGCGCGAAGTGAACGTAGCTTTGTCCAATACTTTTTGGATTCGGTGGTCATAATGCGTGTGTCATTTTCAAGAAATACGCAGAATAATAAGGTCGTGTTACGTAACCAAATAGATAAAATAAGGCTCTTGTTCCGCAAGGATAGACAGTCTTATTTTTTGTTTTTACAGAATTCTCGGCTTCTTTCCACGTGACATCAAGGTCTATCAGCAGGCTTTGCTGCATAAATCCATCTCCATGCGCTCCGAAAAAGGACGTCCCATCAACAACGAACGGCTGGAATTCTTGGGCGATGCTATCCTCGACGCCATTGTAGGAGATATTGTCTACCGCCATTTCGAAGGACGCCGCGAAGGTTTACCAATACCCGTTCCAAAATTGTACAGCGGGAAACACTCAACAAACTGGCCGTGGAAATCGGACTGGACAAACTGGTGAAATACTCCACCCGCTCCTCATCCCACAACAGCTACATGTACGGCAATGCATTCGAAGCCTTCATCGGCGCCATTTATCTGGACCAGGGCTACGACCGCTGCAAGCAGTTCATGGAAGAGAAGATTTTCAAAAACTATATCGACCTCGACAAGATGTCTCGCAAAGAGGTCAACTTCAAGTCAAAACTCATCGAATGGAGCCAGAAGAACAAAATGGAGGTGTCATTCGAGCTTATCGAGCAGTTTCTCGACGAAGAATACAATCCGATGTTCCACACCGAAGTCCGCATCGAAGGGATATCGGCAGGTACCGGCACCGGTTATTCCAAGAAGGAGTCGCAACAAAATGCGGCACAGATGGCATTGAAAAAAATTAAGGATGCCGCTTTCAAGGAGGAAGTCCAGGCAGCCAAGGAGCGAAACCATGCAACAGAAACCTCCACAGAAGAAAATCCCATGGCAGAAGCTGTTGAAGAATCCCCACAAGAAAAATTAGCCGAAACAGATTCCCATCCGACGTCCCTGGACAACTAAGTCATTGTCTTCCGTCACCAGCTTCAACTTGCCCGCAATCTCCTCCAGCGGTGCAGAAGCTATTTCATTCCCCTTCAAGGTAATCATCCGCCCGAACTGCCCGTTGGCAATCAGTTCCGTGGCATGTCCACCCATACGTGTGGAAAGGTTACGGTCAAAAGGTGTGGGTGAGCCGCCCCGCTGAATATAACCCAACACAGTCTCACGGGTCTCGATACCCGTCTCATACTCTATCTCCTGAGCTATATACTCGGCGGCACGCTTCCGCCCGTCCGTCTGTATACCTTCGGCTACCACCACGATGGAGTAAGGCTTTCCTTTCTTCAGCCGATTCAGAATCGTTTCTCCGATACGGTGGATATTATAGGGAATCTCCGGAATCAGAATCACGTCACCACCGCCTGCCATACCGGAGTATAAGGCTATCCAACCTGCCTTGTGCCCCATCACCTCAATCACCATCACCCGTTTGTGCGAGCTGGCCGTGCTGTGCAACCGGTCGATGGCATCCGTAGCAATGCTGACGGCAGAATCGAATCCGAAGGAGAAATCAGTTCCCCAAATATCGTTGTCTATGGTTTTAGGTACAGACACAATGTTCAGCCCCATAGCAGAGAGTTTGGCGGCTGTCTTCTGCGTACCGTTCCCGCCGATACAGACTACACAATCAAGCCCCATCTCTTCGATATTCCGCGCTATCAGTGCCGGTTTGTCCACGCCGGACATCACGCCGTTCTTCTTAAAGGGCTTCTCGCGCGAAGTACCGAGCATCGTACCTCCCAAGTTCAGCAAACCGGATAAGGATTTTTCGGTAAACGACTCCACATCCTTGGTCAGCAGCCCCTGAAAACCGCTGTGAATGCCAATTACTTCCATTCCATAATGGTTGATAGCTGTTTTACATACACCGCGAATGGTAGCGTTGATGCCGGGACAGTCGCCTCCTGAAGTCAAAATACCTATTCTCATGATATTTTTGTTTGAATTATTGTTCTATAGGTCCGTAAAGATAGAAAAAAAAAAAGAGAAAAAAGATAGAGATGCCGATAAATAAGATTATTTTTGCGGTTTAAAATAAGATTTCACAAAGAACGATGAATATTACAAAGTTTCTGAATAAGGTATATTTTGCTCCCCGTCTGAAAGAAATCGAACAATACACCAGCCATGCCGGTGAATTGCAACAGCTTGTACTGCAGCGCCTCGTCCGGACAGCGGCAAACACGGAATGGGGAAAGAAGCATGACTATGCCTCTATCCGTACTTATGAAGATTTCAAGAAGCGCCTTCCCATACAAACTTACGAAGAAGTAAAGCCTTATGTAACCCGCCCTGCGTGCCGGTGAGCAGAATCTGCTTTGGCCTTCGGAAATACGTTGGTTTGCCAAATCATCGGGTACCACCAACGACAAGAGTAAGTTCCTGCCCGTCAGCCGGGAGTCCTTGCACGACACGCATTACAAAGGGAGGCCGGGATGCCGTTGCCATCTATCTGGGACAGAATCCCGAAAGTCGTTTTTTTTCCGGTAAAGGGCTTATCCTTGGAGGCAGCCACGCTCCCAACCTGAACACCAACCACAGTCTTGTAGGCGACCTCTCCGCCATCCTCATAGAAAATATCAACCCACTGGTAAACTTTGTCCGCGTACCCAGCAAGCAGACAGCCTTGATGGAGCACTTCGAGCCCAAAATGGAGGCCATTGCCCGCGAAACCATCCATGCAAATGTAAGCAACCTTTCCGGTGTACCGTCCTGGATGCTTGTACTCATCAAACATATACTGGAAAAGACGGGAAAGCAGAGCCTCGAAGAGATATGGCCCAACCTGGAGGTATTCTTCCACGGCGGCGTTGCCTTCACTCCCTACCGCGAGCAATACAAAGACGTGATCCGCAGCAGCAAGATGCATTATGTAGAGACTTATAACGCCTCCGAAGGCTACTTCGGCACGCAGAACGACCCTGCCGACCCTGCCATGTTGCTGATGATTGACTACGGTATCTTCTACGAGTTCATCCCGCTTGAAGATGTAGGCAAAGGAGAATCCGCGTACCTTCTGCCTCGAGGAGGTGGAGCTGAACAAAAACTACGCCATGGTAATCTCCACTTCTGCCGGTTTGTGGCGATATATGATTGGAGATACGGTGAAGTTCACATCGAAGAACCCCTATAAGTTCGTCATCACCGGACGTACCAAGCACTTTATCAACGCGTTCGGCGAAGAACTGATTGTGGATAACGCGGAAAGAGGACTTGCCAGGGCATGTGCCGAGACCGGTGCACAAGTAGTAGATTACTCTGCTGCTCCCGTGTTTATGGACAAGCATGCCAAATGCCGCCACCAGTGGCTGATAGAGTTTGCACAAATGCCGGACAGCCTGGAGAAGTTCGCCAAAGTATTGGACGACACCCTGAAAGAGGTGAACTCCGACTATGAAGCTAAAAGGCAGAATAATCTGGCGCTGCAACCGCTGGAAATCATCGTTGCCCGCCCCAACCTCTTCCACGACTGGCTGGATAGCAAGGGGAAACTCGGCGGACAGCATAAAGTGCCTCGACTCAGTAATACAAGGGGAGTATATAGAGGAGATGCTGGAACTGAACCGGTAAATTACTGTATCATATAAAATCAAGCGCGGATTACGCAGATTACGGGGATAAATTAATAAATCCATGTAATCTGCGTAATCCCGCGTTTTACAAATCAGTCAGTATGTTTTGACTTTACTTTTCATTTCAACAGTCAGCCTCAAGGATTAGAAATTATATGCCAGCCCAATTCCCAGCACTTCCTTAAACTGCACCTTGGCGCCCTTCTTCACTCCATTGTCATCAAACGTTTTCACATCATTGTCATACTTCAGAGTTGTATTGATGGTAGCCGACAATACTTTATTGATTTTCATGCTGATAAGTACATCCCAATTCACATCTATGTTTCCAAAATCTTTGCTGTAAGGAGTAAAGAAATCAGCCGTAGTAATCAGATTCACATTCTCCATCACGGGCAATTCAGCACGGGCTTTCACAAAAGCGCCACCCTCTATCTTGAAGTGGTCACCCGGGTCTACACCAAAAGCACCCAAATCGGAAAGATAGTCATCAGTCACGAAAGTCATCTTGGTGGAAACGGGTGAAAGCAGTAGAGAATAGTTACTCTTAGGCCTCCATTCCATACCCAGGGCGATATTCGAATAGGCAGGAGCAAAGAAATTGGAAATCTGGTGCTCTTTGTCGAGGATAGTCATATCCTTTGGCAAACTGGGTATTCAAATCACCCATCAGTGTATAGAACCAGACGTTGTCTGTAGAATATCCCAACTGAGTGGAAAGCCCCTATTTTATCACTACTTTTCCTCATCCCCCGAGATTTGGTTTTGGACAAGCCATAGTCCAGCACCATGTTGGTGACCCAGAGCCAGTTTCCTTTCTTGTGTGTCAGTGATGCATTCAAGTAGGCATTTCCAGCAATGGAATTCTCACCTCCTGCCGACCAGTTGGCCATGGCAGTCTGTGACATATTAAGACCAGTCACTCCTTTCAATACCCAAGCTCCCTCCCCGATAACCCTTATCATCCGTCTGGGCATAAGTTATAGTTGCTAAAGCAGCAAACAACATTACAATATATATCCTTTTCATATTACAGTTCGTTTTAAAAGTTTCTCATAAAAAGACGTCTCATAAAATTAACAACATTTACTATCTTTTTGTTCGAGAAGCTATAAAACGAATGTAAGGTTCAAAGAATAATTCCACCGCCCAACAAGTATCCGTCCTTATCATAGAAAGCCGCTGCCTGCCCGGGTGCAATGGATTCCAGCGGCTCTATCAGACGGACACGTAACAGACCTTCCACCGTAAGAGTCACCCTGCACCGGTTTGCCTGCTTACGGTAGCGTATCTTCACAATAACCTCGTTTGCACCCAGCACACGACTATTCTCCACCAGGTTCCACTCTCCCAGCCACATTTCCTGCTTGTAGAGGGAAGAGAGCGGAGCTAAAACGACTTCATTGCTTTCCACTCTTGTCTCTTTCACAAAAACAGCCTTATTCAGATGGATACCCAAGCCCCTACGTTGCCCTACGGTATAAAACGGATAGCCCTCATGCCATCCCAAGAAATCCCCCTTTTCATCGACGAATCTACCTTTACCGGGTAATAGTGTTTCAGGAACCTCACGCTTCAAAAAGGAACGGTAATCCAAAGGGCAAAAGCACACACCTATACTGTCTTTCTTCGCAGCCACCTGCCCGAAACCACGCTCCGCCGCATACGAGCGCGCCTCATTTTTCGTAATATCTCCCATCGGAAGCAACATACGCTGCAGGATGTCCTGCTTCAATCCCCACAGAAAGAAAGTCTGGTCTTTGTCCTTATCTGCAGCAGGAGCTATATAATACTTTCCTCCGGACAAGACTTTACGCACATAATGTCCGGTAGAAATCAATAAATCCCCTTTTTTCATCGGCTATTTTAGCCAACAACGCCCACTTCAGCTCATTATTGCAGACCGTGCAAGGAACGGGAGTACGCCCCCTTAGATACTCTTCCACAAAATAGCGGATAATACGCGAACGGAAAAGCTCGCGTGCATCATAGGTAATGTGTTTCATCCCCAGCTTCGGGGGCCAGAGCCCGTGCATCTTCAAATACCCGGTCTCATCTCCTGCCTCATAGAAACGGAAAGTCACGCCAGTCACCTCATAACCGGCTTCCTGCAACCTCATGGCGGCCACGGAACTATCCGTGCCGCCACTCATGCCAAGCAATACACGTTTATCTGACTTCATGGATACAAAAGTAATAAACGAAGGTGAAATCCGTTGCATTTACTCTTATAAAACAGAATATCATTATAGATTTTCACAGATTTATTATACCTTTTGTACTCCTAAAAGAACTAATAATCAACTGTTATGGAACATCAACTGACCATTTACAACACTTTAAATAGAAAAAAAAAAGAGCTGTTCGTACCGCTGCATGCACCGCATGTAGGCATGTATGTCTGCGGACCGACCGTGTACGGTGACCCGCACTTGGGACATGCACGCCCTGCCATCACTTTCGACCTGCTGTTCCGCTACGACGCACATCGGCTACAAGGTGCGCTATGTCCGCAACATTACCGACGTGGGCCATCTGGAGCACGATGCCGACGAAGGTGAAGACAAGATTGCGAAAAAAAAGCCCGTCTGGAACAACTGGAACCAATGGAAGTGGCACAGTACTACATCAACCGCTATCATAAGGCTATGGATGCATTGAATGGGCTGTCTCCCAGTATCGAGCCACATGCCAGCGGCCACATCATCGAACAGATAGAACTTGTAAAAAGGAGATATTGAAGAACGGATATGCCTACGAAAGTGAAGGTTCCGTTTATTTCGATGTAGAAAAAAAAATACAATAAGGACCATCACTACGGCAAGCTCTCCGGACGCAACCTGGATGATGTTCTCAACACCACCCGCGAACTGGACGGACAGAGCGAGAAGCACAACCCCGCAGACTTTGCCCTCTGGAAATGTGCGCAACCGGAACACATCATGCGTTGGCCTTCGCCGTGGAGCGACGGCTTCCCCGGCTGGCACGCCGAATGTACAGCCATGGGAAAGAAATACTTGGGCGAGCACTTCGACATTCATGGTGGCGGCATGGACCTTATCTTCCCGCATCACGAATGCGAGATTGCACAATCCGTAGCTTCCCAAAGGGGAAGATATGGTACATTATTGGATGCACAACAACATGCTGACCGTGAACGGACAGAAAATGGGTAAAGTCTTACGGTAACTTCATCACATTGGAAGAGCTCTTCAAAGGCACACACCCCATGCTGGAGCAAGCCTACAGCCCAATGACCATCCGCTTCTTCACCCTGCAAGCCCACTACCGCAGTACGGTAGACTTCAGCAACGAAGCTCTGCAAGCCGCCGAAAAGGGATTGGCAAGACTGATGGATGCTGTACATGGACTGGACAAGATTACCCCTGCTGCAACCTCCACCATAGACGTGAAATCCCTGCGTGCCAAGTGTTACGAAGCCATGAATGATGACTTGAACTCACCGATTGTCATCGCCCACCTCTTCGACGGCGCCAAGATGGTAAACAATATCCTAGCTGGAAACGATTCCATCACAGCCGAAGACCTGAAAGAATTGAAGGAAACCTTCCACCTCTTCTGCTTCGACATCTTAGGATTACAAGAAGACAACGCCTCCAACGAAGAGCGTGAAGCCGCCTTCGGCAAAGTAGTGGACATGCTATTGGAAGAGCGTTCAAAGGCAAAAGCCAACAAAGATTGGGCTACATCCGACAAAATCCGCAATGAACTCACCGCGCTCGGTTTCGAGATTAAGGACGGTAAGGACGGAAGCGAATGGAAGCTGAATAAATAACGAAGGTATCATAACTCACCACAGAATCATACAGATTGGGGTAAGTTTTAGACAGAAGAACAAAAGAACATATTTCTCTCTCTTGTTCTTCTGTTCTTTTAACTGAAAAATAAAATCTGTATAATCCTATGGTGATTGTGTATTTTGATACATCCCTGTTAGAATACGAATCCGAACCCGGCATACCACCCTACTTTCTTCGTCTGGTTGGACCAATTCAATTGTATCTCCACTGGTCCCAGAAAACTCTTGTACATATAGCCGATGCCTACCCCTGCCATATCAACCGATTCGGAAGAGTCAAGAATCTGATGAAACTTCCCGGAGTTTCGCCCATAACTGCCCATCACTGATATATACTGGTTTTTCAAGATACGCTGTCTGAGGTTCAGCCCTGCAACCAGCAGTGCGGCTTGTGACAGTTCCGCACGGTTGATGCCCGTAAACGGTATCTGCTGTGGCATATAGCGCCCCGGTATGGTCCCCCCCCCACCATATTGATGATGGCAAAAGGATAATTACCGCTTCCGGACAATACGCGTCCATAAAACGAAGGAGTGACAGTGAACTTACTCGAGGGAGAGAAACATCCCTGCCAACGGGCATCGAAAACAGAAATAGGATTGTTGTCCTTATACTGGAAGAAGTTATCCGTATAGAGATGATAGGATACCGCCCACGACATACCTTTTGTAGGGGCGCTCCTCTCATTCAAGTTGTTGAACACAAGTCCGGCAAAGTAACTGAATAAGGACGAATTTTCAAACAGTGCCGAAGCTAACGGGTCGAGCGACAGCAAATCATGATAGTGGTAGTAATCAAAGTCAATGCCCAGACTGACCTGGATATTGTTCCAGTCCTTCGCCGCCCCCATACGGACCAGTTGATGTGTAAAAGTCAAATCCAGCGCCCGTTTGCCTTCATTGTAAATATTCATATCTTTATAGTCGAACTGATAGGCAAGTCCCGCCTGCCATCCACCGTCCCACTGGTAACTATATCCGAGTCGTGCCAGTGTACGCTTGCCCAGACGGGCAGTAAGGCTGACCAGCGACTCGCGCTGCCGGCCGAAATAGAAGTCCGTATTTGCCTGCAACGCCGCCAGTTCTTCTGTATCAAAGCGAAAACCGACATTCAGCTTGTTCTCCCGTACAGCAGGGGCGGCTATTTGGGAATCAACGGGAATCTCCCTATCAACAGCCGCGCCGGGCAAGCGGAAAGGTCCCGGGCGGCGAGGCTGATAATCTTCTGCAAGTCCCAGCTTCCGTTTCAGGGCAAGCAGTCCGTCCCAACTGTCCATGGCAGCACGTTCTCCCCGCACCATCAGAGTGTCGATGGCCTCTTTGGTGAAACTTGCAGCCGAATAGCCGGTGACATCCACCTTTATCAATACATCGGTATTACGCAGATTCTCACGGTATTTCCTTCTCTCCTTGCAGATTGATGATTTGCCCGAAGATGTCTTTCACCGATTTCAGCTCGGAAGCCTTAAGCAGCGGACTCTGCACATCCACCCCGATAATGTAGTCGGCCCCCATGGCAAGCGCCACATCTACCGGATAGTTATTCACCATTCCACCGTCCACCAACACCATTCCATCCAGGTCTACCGGAGCAAACACACCGGGAATGGACATGCTGGAACGCATGGCAGTGGCCAGTATTCCCTCATGGAACACTACTTCGCTGCCATTCACCAGATTTTCCGACACGCAGGCAAATGGAATAGGAAGACGGCTAAAATCCACAGAATCCTGGTAACCTTCTGTCAATGTGGAGAACAAACGTGCCAGATTCTTCCCTTTTATGATACCCGCATCCGAAACAGCGGCAGATTTCAAAAGAAAACGGAATGGAGAGTACATAGCGCTCCGACTTCAACCGGTCATCCAGCAACACATCCTTAGGATTGGGGGCATCCGAGAGCAAGAATTTCCAGTTCTGGGCATTCACCATACTGTCCAATTGCTGCGGGGTATATCCGATAGAATACAAACCGCCCACAATGGCCCCCATACTAGTGCCCACCACATAATCTATAGGGATACCCGCTTCTTCAATTACTTTCAGAGCACCGATATGCGCCGTCCCTTTGGCGCCACCCCCACTGAGTACGACAGCCACTTTCGGACGCCCGGACGCCCAAAGGACCATCGGCAAAAACAACAAACAAGCCCATAGTCTATACTTCATCTCCATCATTTACTTAATACGTATTGGTAATTTATTCCACTCTGAATCAAACAACCCGCTCCGACAAATAGTTCACTATCAGTCGAAGCGGGTCGCAAAAAACGTTCAAGCAATTTATGGAGGATTATCTATAACCCATTTCCAATCAATAAGGTATCATATCCTTCAAGATACCTTCCTTATACCAAGGATCATCAATCTCTTTCAACACTTTGCCCATCTCTGCGCAAAAGGTCTTTTACGACTTCTTGGTTTTCTTCCAAAGAAAGGTTATTCATCTGATACGGATCCTTTTCATCGTCAAACAACAAACTTTTGACCAGCTTATGGTTTTCGCGGTCAATGTAGAGCGCCAGCGTGTAGCGCGCCGATTTAAAGCCGCGCGACGAAGGGAAGTAGGAACGGACCATGCCTTCCGCATCCTTCTCACCGTCCAGGTTCTGGATGTAGAGAGCGCCGGTGGGACGTACAATATCCGCCTTTTCATCGAAGAAAAGCGGTGCATAGTTGCGCCCCTGCACCTCGGCCGGAATGGAGTCGGCAAGACCGGCAAGCCCCAACAAGGTAGGCATGATGTCCGGCGAGGAAAGCATCAAGTCGTCCACGCGAGGCTTAATCTTATCGGGAAAACGCACCAGGAAAGGAACGTTCATGGACTCGGAGTACGGGGAATTCTTCGGGTCTTCCGTATGCTGGCTGCACATGGTCTCTCCATGGTCGGAGGCAAACACGACAATGGTATTCTTGTCCAGTCCGAGTTCCTTCAAGGCATCGAGTATCTGACCGAAAGCACGGTCGACACCCGTCACAGAAGCAAAGTAGTAGCGTGCACTCTCTGCCTTGAGCATCTTGGAGTCGGCATTCGGACGGACGAGCAAGCTGTCCAGAGGCTGGTTTTTATAGAGATTGAAATCTTCCTCCATACAGTCGTCCAAAGAACGGTACGGACTATGGGGAGGATTCATGCCTACCATAATGAAGAAAGGTTTCTTCGGGTCGCGTACATTCCCCTCGTTCTTCAGATAAGACACCACCTTGCCCGATTCGTGTAACGGTGACCACTCGCGCGGGTCGTGGCGACGGCCTTCCGTATCCCAGTAATGCGGATTCTTGTGTTCGTCAAAGGTACCGTAAGAATACCAGTAATTGAACCCATGACGACGTTCTTTCGGCGTATAGGCATCCCATGCAGGTACACGGTCTTCCACATACTGTCCGGGACGTTCGGGGTCGTTGGGGGTAGGAAAGTCGGCATGCAGTTTGCCAAAGTAGGCGCAGTCATATCCGGCATTGCAGAAAACATCACTCACACACACAGCATCCTCACGCAGGGAGCTGATGGGACGGCTCGAATTGCAATTCAATGGAATACCACTCTTATTAGGATACATTCCCGTCAACAGAGAACCACGGTGGGGACTGCTCAACGGGCAGTTGCTCATGGCAGATGTCAATACCACCGACTCCCGGGCAAAATCATTCAAGCGTGGGGTATGCACCGGGTCATTCCGAAAGTTCACTTTCTCGCGAAAACCTTCCTGGCCCCAGAACTCCATCGCCTGGTTACGGTATTGGTCGGGAAAAACGTAAATGACATTCGGCTGGACGGATTGTTCCGCCTGCGGGGCTTTACAGCCCTGCAAGGCGAACAAACCTAAACCACCTAACAAAATATTTAATTGAGTTTTCATTTTTCCAAGTCTCTTTTACGCATCAATCCTTCCAGGAAGTAATAGTCGGCATAATTCAGCGGTACATCAATCTCCGCACCGTGAGGAATACTGCCCACAGAGTGCATCAGGATGAAGTTGCCGTTGGTACCCACCTTGGCACGGTAGGAAGGAGAAGCGAGGCTTTCCATAATCCGGTCGGCGGTTTCCTTGTATCCCTTATCCGGCAGATAAGTACTCAGCTCGTAAAGGGCGGACGCCGTGCAGGCAGCTGCCGAAGCATCGCGAGGTTCATTCGGGATATTGGGAGCATCGAAATCCCAGTAGGGAACCAAGTCTTCCGGAAGATTCTTGTTGTTGAAGATAAAGTTGTAGACCTTTTCAGCCTGTTCCAGGTATTTGGCATCGTGTGTATAGCGATAGCACATGGTATGGTATAGCCGTACAAGGCCCACGCTTGTCCACGTGCCCAAGCAGACTCGTCGGCATAGCCTTGTGCAGTCTGTCTCTTACGGACTTCACCGGTTTCGGGGTCATAATCCACCACATGATAGCAGCTGTTGTCCTCACGGAAATGGTTAGCCATAGTCGTATCGGCATGCTTCCGGGCTATGTTGTAGAAAGTGGAGTCACCGGACAGCTTGGAAGCTTCGAACAGCAGTTCGAGGTTCATCATATTATCAATGATAACGGGACATTTCCAGCCACGTTCAGCCTGCCACCCCTTGTCTGCATCCCATGACTGAAGTACGCCTGCTGCAGGGCGGAAACGGGTAGACAATGATTTGGCTGTCTGTATGATGACCGGCTTGTACTCCTCCTTACCCGCAAAACGGTATCCGTTCAAGTAGCTGCTGCCAATCATAAAGCCCACATCATGGTGCCAGGTAAGGTATTGTACCGAATCCAAATCCTCGGTATACTTCTCTGCCAGCGGCAGCCACTTCTGGTCACCGGTCAACTCGTACATATGCCAGATATTACCGGGGAAGAAGCCGGAACACCAATCGTCGATAGGTACATAGACAATGTTCCCATCCTTATCAATGGTACGGGGATTAAGGATTTTACCGGATTTTTCGATAATGTCTGTCTGAATTGTCTCCTGAGCCACAGCATTATCAATGTTTTCTTGGATAAAGTTGCTTTCAGCCTGCTTTTGCCCTGCGCAACCTGCCAATACAAGGAGGGAGATTCCCAATGTAGTGAGGACTGTTTTCATAATAAGGGATTTATTTATTAAGAGTTTATGATTTTTCATGCTGCAAAAGTAGAGCAAGTGTACAGATTTGACCCGCCTAAATAATTCAATTAATGGCTAAAATCGTTACTTTTGCGTCCGGAAGCACATATTTTCCACCCATTAATCATTAATCACTAAACATTAATCATTACTCCCCATGACCGCACAAGAGTTTTTTAAGAACGACCGCTTCGCCACGAATGCAAGTGTAGAACTGATAGAAATAAAGGAAGGATACAGCAAGGCACGCCTGGTTATCACGGCAGAGCATCTCAATGCAGGAGGCCGTACGCAAGGAGGGGCCATCTTCACCCTTGCCGACCTGGCACTGGCAGCAGCAGCCAACTCCCACGGAACATTGGCCTTCTCTCTTTCGTCCAATATCACCTTCCTGCGCAGCAGCGGACCGGGCGATGTACTGTATGCCGAAGCACGCGAACGCTACATCGGCCGCACCACCGGATATTACCAGATCGACGTCACCAACCAGGAGGGAAAACTGATTGCCACTTTCGAATCCAGTGTATTTAGAAAAGGGGATAACATCACTTTTTCCTTACCACAGACGTCATCGGATAGCGGTTGCCCCGGACACTCTTGAAGAATGCCTTGGCCGAACCGAAATTCAAATACATGTCCAAGCGAATGGGAAGGTGGTTCTTATCATCGGATACGAAGAAGGTGATGACCTCCTTCTCCTTACCTTTCTTGTACTCTACGAAAGAGAATACCAAGCAGCGGTAAACGGTGTCGTTATTCGCCTTGACCTCCTCCTTGCCGCGGTAAATCAACGTCTGCTCTTCCACCCTGCGTCCCGTGGCCATGGGAAAGAGTATCTTCTGCCCTACCTTGTAGTCTTTAGGGTCATAAGAGCGCGCCTGCGCCAAAATGCTCAACATATCGAAGATACAGCGACTATCACTGTATTCCATCTCCTGAGCCTCACGCACGGGATTGTGCCAGGTGCGTCTCTGCTTTACATTCGCCAGTCCGTCCGAGTAGGAGAACCAAGCCTCGTCCACCGTATGGCGGCTTCCCTCCTCCGCCGCTTTACGGAAGTAGAGCGGCTCCAACCTATCGCTGACATAACAAGTCAGCGTATCACGCATCTTGAAGAAAAAATCGGTCTTTTTACTGCCTACACAAAGCAAGTTAAAGCGGAATGCAGGCTCGGAATGGTAAGTCGTGGCATTGGTAGTGAGGCTTGCCAACCCCACCTTCTTCCAAATGAACTTCCAATTGAAATATAAATCGTACATGACATGCTCGCCCGACTGGAAAGCTTCATTCTTTGCAGTACATTGGGCCTGAACAGACTGGGAGGTTCCCAAACAGACCGCTCCCACCATTAATAGAATGAACAATTGCTTCCGCCTAATAGCTTTGGCCCCTACCACTGTTGCGGCTGCTATTGCCACTGCGGTTATTTTTGTTCCTGTTTTTTTTTTTTCTTGTCTTCATCTGGTTTTTTGTTTTTTAGTTCGTCCGGCTTCTGCCTATCCAGGGACTTGGCCTTAATATCCCATTCCTGGGTCAAATCAAAGTTCGCTTTAAGCTCCAGAACCATCGGATAATAGTAAACCATTTCAGGCTGGCGCTTCTCGGCATAGTTTCCCGTATCCCAGACGCCATTCCCATTCGTATCATTTATCAGCCGCGCTCCATATTTGCCCGGATTGAGGAAATAGAAATCGGCTTTCCCATCCACCACCGGCACCGTGCGCAGCACTTTGTCCTGACCGTCCAGTAGTTCCACAAAAGCCAGAGAGTCCGCTCCATGCACATTAAAGAATATCTGCCCGTACTCTTCCAGCTTCTTGGCCTTGAAGTCCTTCTTTATCTTGTCGGAGAACAACCCGTACAACCCGCGTATGGCAGCAGAATCCACTTCAAATGTATAGCTTTCGCCGGGTGCCCATTCGGCAAACAGATTATAACGCTTCAAGTCCAAAGAGTCGCGCATAAAGTCGAACGGGACATCCTGCCACAACGAGTCCACTTTCAGTTTCAGATGGAAAGCGGTGGTATCTATGCTTGCCACCGGCTCCGTAAACGACAGAGTAAGATAATCATATACATCGATTGCAGAAGGGGCATACACATCTACAGCCAGGAATTCCGTCGGCTCGGGCTCTTCCACCTCACCTTCCTTCAACTTCTTCTTTTTCTTCTCACGCTCTTTCTGTTCCTTTTCCTTCGCTTCCTGCTTCTGCTTCTGCTGCTTGTCGTATGTCAACTTCGCCAGCACATTCAAAGTATCGGTACGGGGTACCAATCGTTTCAGGCTATCCGTATACAAATAGGTGATACTCATTTTCAGGGAATCCTGCTTATAGAGCAGAGAATCCTTTATCCAATAATGAATCGTATCGTTCCGGCCGGTAGGCTGTTCTATAACAAACGCATCTTCCTCATTAAAGTTCAATCCTTTCAATAAAGGCAACGTGTCTGCCGGAGCAGTGAAATAGAGCGAAAACTTCTCCGGAGTCAACCGTTCGGCCTTCAAAAAACGTTGCGAGAAGGAAAGCTCCTTGAAAGCACGCAGCAGAACATCATCCGGAAGGTAGTGGGTATATTGACGTTCTACAATCGTATCTACTGTCAGCGAGTCTATCCAGGTCGTATCCTGGCGCATGCGCTCTTCCATGGAAGGAATGATGATAGAGTCATTAAAAGCTATCACTTCCGTCGGCTGGGAATAGGCAAAATTCTGGTCGGCATCCTGCAAGGCATAAATGCGATACTTGCCGGGAGCCACTCCACGGATAGAGAAGCGTCCGCGACCGTCCGTACGCCCCATCCGCTCAAAAGGAAGTTTGGTAAAAGCGGAGTCGGCCAGATTGGCATGCAGACCGACCAGCATTCCTTTCACCGGTTCAAGATTGGCCGCATTCAGTACTGTACCGGCCACAGCCATAGAGTCGAGACGGTCGCCCGTAGAGAAAGAATAGAAGAAATTCTCCAAGGGATTCCCCTCATTATTATCCTGGATGGCATCACCAAAATCGAATGTATAAGTGGTATTGGGTTTCAATGTATCCTGCAGGGTGATGACCACCTTCTTCCCATTAGACTTAATTTCGGGCTGCTGCACCTGCGGAGGGGATATTACAATCTTCTCATTCGGCTTGTCAAGCTTGATAAATTCGTCGAACTCAATGGAAAGTTTATTTTTATTGTGATGGAGTGCGCCGGGCGTGGGAGTACCGGAAATAAAACGCGGAGGAGTCTCATCATAAGGTCCTCCTTCAATACGGCCCACACTAGCACAAGAATACAGTGCGGCAGCTATGGCAACACCCCCCAACAACCTGCGGAAAAGCGGCTTCATTTTAGTATGGCGTTTACGTTCTAACATGCTGCAAAAATAAAGGTTATCTGCCAATTAGCGGTATGCTTTACAGTATTTTAATCAAAAAATGTCCTTTCGTTCTCATCTATGTATGAAACATAGTTAAAAAAGGAAGTGTTTCACACCTTATATACTAAGAAAAGAATATTTTTGCAGACGAAAACTGAATAGGAGTATTCAGTTTTCTTTTTCCTGCCTTATTTCTAAATCATGAATTACACACAAAAACGCCTTTCAAGAATCGAAAAAAAGAAGAATATAAAATTATACAGAGAACAAAAAAGAGTATGAAGAGTAGATTAGTATTATTGGCATGTTGCCTGGCACTGCTCAGCAGTTGCGGACAAGGCGACAAAGGAACGGGTAAAGCTCCCGAATTTGCAGTGATTGAGGCAAAGACCACCACTGCCAACTTGACAAACAGCTACCCTGCTACTATCAAGGGTAAACAAGATGTAGAAATCCGCCCGATGGTGAGTGGGTTCATCACAAAATTGCACGTGGATGAAGGCGCAACAGTGCGCAAAGGACAAGTGTTGTTCAGCATCGACCCCGTACAGTATCAGGCAGCCGTAAATTCGGCCAAAGCTGCTGTTGAAACAGCCAAAGCTGCCGTAAACACACAAGAACTGACTGTAAACAACAAACGTGAACTGAACAAGAAAAACATCATCAGTGACTACGATTTGCAAATGGCCGAAAACCAGCTGGCACAGACAAAGGCACAACTAGCACAAGCCAATGCCCAATTGGTCAATGCCAAGAACAACTTGTCATACACCAGTGTAACCAGCCCCAGTGACGGTGTAGTAGGTAGCATTCCCTACCGCGTAGGTAGCTTGGTTAGTCCTTCCGTAGCCAGCCCGCTGACTACCGTTGCCGACATCTCCGAAATGTACGCCTACTTCTCCATGACCGAACGCCAACTCTTGTCACAGATTCGTGAAGGCGGTAGCACCAAGGAAATTCTGGAAAAGATGCCGAATGTACAGTTGCAGCTCATCGACGGAACCATGTATGCCGACAGTGGCCGCGTGGAGACAATCAGCGGAGTCATTGACCAGACTACCGGTTCGGTAACCATGCGTGCCCTCTTCCCCAACAAGCACAACGTGCTGCGTAGTGGAAGCACCGGCAATGTGGTATTCCCCAACCCGCTGCATGATGTCATCATGATTCCACAGTCTGCCACTACCGAAATCCAGGACAAGCAGTTCATATTCGTACTGCAACCGGACAACACGCTGAAAAATACCGAAGTTAAAGTGTTCAGCTTAGACGACGGCAAGTATTATTACGTGACGGAAGGTTTGAAAGCAGGCGAAAAAATCGTTATCGAAGGGGTACAGAACCTGAAGGACGGACAGTCCATCACGCCCATCACGCCTGCTGAAAAGGAAGCCGAATACCAGAAGGCCCTAAAAAAGACCAGAAAGAAGGCAATATTCAGACTGCGTTTCAATGAAAGAATGAAAAAATAAAAAAATTCTTCAATTTTTAATTCCTTAATTGTTCATGAAATGAAATTAGATAGATTTATTAACCGTCCGGTACTATCAACGGTAATTTCCATCCTGATAGTAATCTTAGGAGTTATTGGTCTGGCTACCTTGCCTATCACCCAATACCCGGACATTGCAACTCCCACCGTATCGGTAAGTGCGACTTACCAAGGTGCCAATGCCCAAACGGTGCTTAACTCCGTTATCGCTCCGCTGGAGGACCAGATTAACGGTGTGGAAAATATGATGTATATGAGTTCGAGCGCCACCAACAGCGGTTCGGGCGACATCTCCATCTACTTCAAGCAAGGTACCGACCCCGATATGGCAGCGGTGAACGTACAGAACCGCGTTTCCATGGCGCAAGGCTTGCTGCCTGCCGAAGTTACCAAAATCGGTGTAACCACCCGTAAACGCCAGACTTCCATGTTGATGGTATTCTCCATCTATGATGAAAAAAGACCAGTACAACATCGAGTTCCTGGAAAACTACGCCAACATCAACCTTATCCCTGAGGTGAAACGTGTCAACGGTGTGGGCGATGCCATGGTATTGGGACAAGACTACTCCATGCGTATCTGGCTGAAACCTGATGTAATGGCCCAATACAAACTTATCCCCAACGATGTGGTTGCCGCCTTGAGCGAACAGAACATCGAAGCGGCTCCCGGCCAGTTGGGTGAGCGCGGTAACCAAACCTACCAGTATACCCTGCGCTACAAAGGACGTCTGCAACAGACTACGGAGTTCGAGAACATTGTCATCAAGGCCTTGGAGAACGGTGAAATACTCCGTCTGAAGGATGTAGCAAATGTGGAACTGGGCCGTCTGTCATACGGATTCAACAATATGGTAAACGGACATAAAGCCGTGAGTTGTATCATTTTCCAGATGGCAGGCAGTAATGCCACGCAGACCATCTCGGATATCGAGGCCCTACTGGACGACTATTCCAGCAAACTGCCCGCCGGCTTGAAGATAAACATTGCACAGAGTGCCAACGACTTCCTCTTCGCTTCCATACATGAGGTAATCAAGACATTGATCGAGGCCTTTATCCTGGTGTTCATCGTAGTGTATATCTTCCTGCAGGATATGCGCTCCACGTTGATTCCCGCCATCGCCATTCCCGTGGCGTTGATTGCCACCTTCTTCGTATTGAAACTGATTGGCTTCAGTATCAACTTGCTGACCCTTTCGGCCATGGTGCTTGCCATTGCGATTGTGGTCGATGATGCCATCGTCGTCGTCGAGGGCGTCCATGCCAAGCTGGACCAGGGCTACAAATCGGCCCGTACAGCTTCCATCGACGCCATGAGTGAACTGGGTGGTGCCATCGTCTCCATTACGTTGGTCATGATGTCCGTATTCGTTCCCGTGAGCTTCATGGGAGGTACGGCAGGTACTTTCTACCGTCAGTTCGGTTTGACCATGGCGATTGCCATCGGTTTCTCGGCTCTGAACGCCCTGACCCTGAGTCCTGCGCTGTGTGCCATCTTCCTGAAACCTCATAATGGAGGACACGAAAGTCTGAAAGAGCGTGTAGGCGTTGCCGCCAAGGAAGCGCGCAAAATTATGATTGCACGTTATGCCGACTCTATAGGCCGGTTGATGCGTCCCGGCATTACACTGCTCTTCGTGACGGTAGCTATCCTGGGCATGATTTTCGGTCTGTTCAGCTTCAGCGAACACCCCATTCTGTGTAGCTTGATGATTATCATCAGTGTGCTGGCGTTGGCAGGTATGACTACCGACAAGTTCAAACAATCCTTCAATGACTCATACAACGGTATCCTGGGCAAGTATAAGAAACAAGTGCTGTTCTTCATCCAGAAACGCTGGATATCGGCAGGACTGGTTATCGGCTCTATTGTACTGTTGGGCGTATTCATGCAGATAACCCCGACCGGTATGGTGCCCAACGAAGACACCGGTACCATCATGGGCGCTGTGACACTGCCTCCGGGCACTTCACAAGAACGCGCACAAGAGATTTTGAACCGTGTGGACAGCTTGGTTGCTGCAGACCCTGCCGTACAGTCACGTACCGTTATCTCAGGTTATAGCTTCTTGGGCGGTCAAGGCCCCTCCTACGGTTCACTCATCATCAAGCTGAAGAACTGGGAAGAACGTTCCACGATGCAGAACTCCACGATTGTGTACGCCACTTTGTACATGCGCGCCCAAAAGATTATCAAGGAAGCGCAGGTATTGTTCTTCGCGCCGCCTATGATTCCGGGTTACTCGGCTTCAAGCGACATCGAGTTGAACATGCAGGACAAGACGGGTGGTGATTTGAACCACTTCTTCGACGTGGTGAACAACTATACTGCTGCCCTGGAAGCGCGTCCGGAAATCAACTCCGCCAAGACCTCCTTCAACCCCCACTTCCCGCAATACCAGCTGGACATTGATGCTGCCGCTTGTAAGAAAGCAGGCATCAGCGCCAATGATATCTTGACTACCTTGCAGGGATATTACGGTGGTTTGTATGCTTCCAACTTCAACAGCTTCGGTAAGATGTACCGCGTAATGGTACAAGCCGAACCTGATGCTACCAAGAATATGGAAACACTGCAAAGCATCAAGGTGCGCAACGGCAACGAGATGGCACCTATCACGCAGTTCATCTCCATCAAGAAAGTATATGGTCCCCGACGTCATCAGCCGTTTTAACCTCTACACCTCCATGAAGGTGATGGTGGCTCCCGCATCAGGCTACACTTCCGGTCAGGCTCTGCAAGCCATTGCCGAAGTGGCGCAGGAAAACCTGCCTGCCGGTTTCGGTTATGAGTTGGGAGGTATGGCGCGTGAAGAGGCCGAAACGAGTGGCAGCACTACGGGACTCATCTTCATATTGTGCTTCGTATTCGTTTATCTGTTGCTGAGTGCCCAGTACGAAAGCTACATCCTGCCTTTTTATCCGTATTGCTGTCCGTGCCGTTCGGTCTGCTGGGTAGCTTCCTCTTTTGTAGGCGGTATAGGCGCATTGGGCAGCATCCCGGCACTGAAAATGATTCTGGGTACGATGTCCAATGACATCTATATGCAGATTGCCCTCATCATGTTGATGGGTCTGTTGGCCAAGAATGCCATCTTGATTGTAGAGTTTGCCCTCGAACGCCGCAGAATGGGTATGAGTATCACCTGGGCAGCCGTATTGGGTGCCGCAGCCCGTCTGCGTCCTATCTTGATGACGTCGTTGGCAATGATTGTCGGTCTGCTCCCGCTGATGTTTGCTTCCGGTGCGGGTGCCAACGGTAACCGTACGCTGGGTACGTCTGCCATCGGCGGTATGTTAATCGGTATGATTCTGCAAATCTTCATAGTGCCCGCACTGTTCGTGGCATTCCAGTACTTGCAGGAGAAATTCAAGCCGATGGAATGGGAAGATGTGGACAACTCGGATGCAGAACCGGAGATTGAACAATATACAAAATAGTGATTAACGATTAGCGATTATGAAGAAAAAATAATATGCCTGATGTGCGCAACTGCTTTATTGAGCAGTTGCCATTATCTACAAATCATACGACAGACCCGAAGACATAACAACTGCCGGACTGTATCGCGACACGGCGTCCGTGAACGATACATTAGCCGCAGATACGGCCAACTTCGGTAATCTGCCTTGGAGAGAAGTGTTCACAGACCCGCAGCTGCAGACACTTATCGAGCAAGCACTCACCAACAACGGTGACCTGCGCAGTGCCGCCTTGAACGTGAAACAAGCACAAGCCGCACTGATGTCTGCCCGTCTTGCCTATGCTCCGATGCTTGCCTTGTCTCCTCAAGGAACCGTCAGCAGCTGGGACAAGGGAAAGGCTACACAAATCTACTCCCCTGCCCGTCACCGCAAGCTGGCAAGTCGACCTCTTCGGCCAACTGCTGAACCCGAAGCGACAAGCAAAGGTTAGCTTGAAGCAGACGCAATTCTACGAACAAGCCGTTCAGACGCAAGTCATCGCCGGCGTAGCCAACATGTACTACACCCTGCTGATGCTGGACCGCCAACTGCAAATCACCGAAGGCACCGTCGAGATTCTGAAAAAGAACCTGGAGACCGTGCAAGCCATGAAAGATGCAGGCATCTACGGAACCACTTCTGCTGCCGTAGAGCAGAGCCGCACTGCCTACGCTCAAGTCATGGCATCACTGCCCGACATACGCCAGAGCATACGCGAAACCGAAAACGCCCTCTGCCCGATGTTGCACCAACCAGCACAGAACATCGCACGCGGTGTGCTGGAAGAGCAACAGCTGCCTACGGAATTTTCAGTAGGTATCCCCCTTGCAGTTGCTATCCAACCGTCCGGACGTGAAAGCTGCCGAGATGTCACTGGCTGCCAGCTACTATAATACCAACAGCGCCCGTGCCGCTTTCTACCCGCAGATTACATTGAGCGGTTCGGGAGGCTGGACCAATAACTCCGGTGCAGGTATCGTCAACCCGGGTAAACTGCTGGCTTCCGCCATCGGTTCGCTGACGCAACCCTTGTTCTATCGCGGTGCCAACATTGCCCGTCTGAAACAAGCCAAGGCACAAGAGGAGCAGGCTAAGATTCAGTTCCAAACCGCCCTGCTGAATGCCGGAAATGAAGTGAGCAACGCCCTGCACCTGTATCAAATGGAGAAGGACAAAGCCGTTTCACGCACTATTCAAGTAAATTCTGCCCGCCAAGCTGCCTCAGATACAAAAGAATTGTTTAACTTAGGCACGTCGACCTATCTGGAAGTCTTGTCTGCCGAGCAGTCTTACCTCAGCGCACAGCTTGCAGAAGTATCCGACACCTTCAGCAGCATGCAGGCGGTTATCAGCCTGTATCAAGCACTTGGAGGAGGAAGAGAATAAAATGAGCGATAAGTGATTAGTGGTTAGCGATTAATGAAATAGTAAATCCTAATCACTAACCATTTATCCACTAATCATTAATCATTAATCGCTAATTACTATGATAAGTCCGTTAGCTTATGTAGATTCTACCGCAAAAATCGGCAAGAATGTAACCATCCAGCCCTTTGCATTTATCGAAGGGAACGTGGAAATCGGTGATGACTGTATTATTATGTCGGGGGCAAAAATTCTGCACGGTACCCGCATGGGAAAAGGGAACAAGGTGCATCACAATGCCGTTCTGGGTGCCGAACCGCAAGACTTCCATTATACGGGAGAGAACAGCATGCTGATTATCGGTGATAATAACGACATCCGCGAGAACGTGGTTGTCAGCCGTGCTACCCATGCAGGAAGCGCCACCCGCATCGGCAATGAAAACTACCTGATGGATGGTGTACACCTCTGCCACGACGTGCAGATAGGCAACCATTGTGTACTGGGTATCAAGACTACCGTAGCCGGAGAATGTCAGATAGACGACTGCACCATTCTGAGTAGCAACGTCATTCTGCACCAATACTGCCACATTGGAAGTTGGGTACTGATTCAAGCTGGCTGCCGCATATCAAAGGATGTGCCGCCCTATATCATCATGAACGGTAATCCGGCGGAATACCACGGTATCAACGCTGCTGTGCTTCAACACAAACACCAGGTGAGCGAACGTGTATTGCGCCATATCGTAAATGCCTACCGTCTGGTATACCAGGGAAACTTCAGCGTGCAGGATGCCTTGCAGAAGATTGAAGACCAAGTACCGATGAGTGACGAGATACACAATATCATCAACTTCATCAAGAATTCCAAAGGAATCGTGAAGTAAACACCCTTCTTCGGGCACGAATCACGCAGACAATACGGATGAATAAATTCTTTTCTGTAAGTCTGCGTAGTTCGTGCCTTTTTCTATACTCCTCCTCTACAGATACTTCCTCCGTAAGTACCTCGGCAATTTTTCGATACTTCAAAAATTCAGCCTCATTTTGATCAGTATTTCTCTCGGGCGGAAGTAATTCAATGTTGTACTTTCACTCATGGAAGAGTAAGTTGTTTGTTGGAAATTTCGTTTATTCAGTACATTGTTGAAGCTAAACTCTATTTCCACTTTTCCCCATAAATAAGAAGTGCCAATATCCATAAAATAAATTGAAGAATATATAGGTTTTCTGCTTAACAGATATTGGTTGTCCCATTTTAGTCTCCAACTACTTGTGGGAAATAAATTGAATGTCAGGTTGCTGCGAAAATACTCTGCGTGTACCCCTTGCGTTATTTCACTGGAAAGTGCAGAACGCAAATATTCCTCACTTCCTTCTATACTTATGTATTTGCAAGGCTGGACAGAGAAGTTGAATGCCAGCGAAAGATTCCTTGTTGTATATGGCACTATCTCCTCTGATAGCAGATTCTTGGTTTGGGACTGGCTGTAATTTCCGGTAAGTGCGGTAAAGAGTTTCCACCAGCCGAAGTTTTTCGAGAGTCGTGTACGGGCATTCCAATACAAGTTCCGATGCTTGATGTCAAGCATTTCGTTTGAACTCAGAATGTCATCTTGCTTCGTACTCAGCATTTTGTCCTGCCAATTGGGGATAATGCTGCCTCCCGCTGACCAAAATAGTCCATTCATTGGATTGTTGAATTTAAGAACGAGATTGTAAACAAGCGATCTGGAATCATAAAAGCTGCTACCGTTAAAGGCATTTCTATAGTTTGTGAATATATAGTTTGTATAGAAGTAATTGATATTCGGTATTTGATAGCTGAAATTAATTGCATTGATGAGTTTCCAATAAGCATTCAGTTCATAAGTGACGTTGAATAAAGGCTCTATATAAACACGATGTATATTCTCTTTTTCACCTTCCTTTTTATAGTTAAGATGGTATTTATGGTAGGATATAGGAATATCCAATCGCAATTCCCAGTGATAATTTTTATATCGCAGGGAGGGGGTGCTATAAATTTTGGTATCCATAAAAGTAAGGTCATTGACGAAGTTGTCAGCCGTTGTCGGGTATATATTTCGTCGTTCTCCTTACAATATAGTGCCGAACCCATCTTCTGATTATGATATTCCACTCCTACCTGCATATTGGCATAGAATCCGGCAATTTTAAGTTGCAGTTCTGTTGATGTATGAGAATGAAAATAGCGTAAATAGCCATTCTGCATAAATGCGTCGTAAGGCTTTCCAGCGTTTATCACCTTTTCATATAAACCCGGAGATACAATCATCTTCTGGGGGATTCATGAAAAGAATTGTTCGATAGAATTTTCAGTACATGGCCTTTTCCGTAAGTGCCAATCAGTTGGAAATAGTTGGATATGTCCTTTCTCTTGACCTGCGTTGTTGCATTAATGAGGGTATTGTTGCTGTTAATAAAGCTACCGACCTTATTGTTCTCTATATTTCCGACCATATAGTTGCGGATATATTTTTGTTGCCGTTCAACTGATAATCCATTTCGGCAGTGTAGCATTCTGTATTCAGCGACAGATTGTCATCTTCTTGTATGGTGATATTTCCGTCGGGATAAAAATAAGACAAAAATCTGTCGTTTTTCTGTTTGTCCTGCTTATTTACATAGGTAAATTGCCCCTCGCAAGTTGGAAGTGCTGCTTATCTTATAAAGATGGTTGGCGGCGAACAAATGGCTACGGTTCATTAAATAGCGCTTTTCGTCTATTCCCCGTATGGATATGGATGGCACAGACAATAAAGGCTCGATAGAGATATCCTCGACATTATCATCTCCGCTTTGCAAGCGAACTTCATCACTGACATCTTCGCCGATATTATTCGTTTTGTAGATAGACAGATTCTGTTGCCGTTTTCCGAAGAACAGTCCTACAAGGCGTGCATCCCATACCAACTCATCATTGCCGGAATATCCGATACCTATATCCGCACTGCCTGAAAATGTATAGCGTACATCATCCGTCAACACCAGGTTCAAGGCGGCTTGCTCACTGAATGATTTGCCTCGCAGTACAGATATGGCTTGATGATTTCTTAAAACTTGAACCTCTTTTACGACTTTGTTTGACAAGTTATTAGTGGCAAGCGAATAACGGTTACCCATAAGATCCATCCCTTCAATGTATAGTTTGCTGATGGCTTTATCCTCGAACTTGATTTGTCCCGATGGGAGCACTTCTATGCCTGGCATTTTCTTCAGCACATCGGCAATGGTTCTGTCTTGTGGCATCTGGAATCCACTGACGGAATATATCAGTGTGTCTTTCCGCTCAATAATGCGTTTAGATGTTACTTTTACTTCTTTAATCTTGTATCCTTTATTTTGAAGGATAAAAGTACTTCCGCTCTTGAACTTCATTGCTGGCATTATCTGCTTTTCACATCCTATATGTGACAACATGATGCAGTGGGGAACTGAATCAGAGGAAATAAGGAAATCCCCTTTTTTATCAGTATAGGTAAAGTCGATTATCAACATCTGTTCATTGAGCAGTGATACAACAGCATCTTCTATCCCTTTACCTGTCTGACTGTCATTTTTACAGTCCCTCGATAAACTTGTTGTGAATAAGCATATATATTGCCGTACAGAATAAGTATAAATAAAGAGATAATTCGCATGTCTGTTCCTTTAATATTCTAAAAATACCGGCATCTTGTCATCATATTTGAGCGGTTTCCCGTTTGCGTCTATTCCGAGACTTGTCTCAATGCCCATTTGTCTGAAATAGCCGACTGGATCTTTGGCCGACTTTATCAACAATCGTTTCAGAGCTTCCCGGCTACATTTAATATATTTCAGATTGGGAATGCTGATAGCCTCTTTATCCATATTCTTTATTTCGATACACTCAAATAAGAATTCTCCTTTTTATCTTCTGCTTTCGAGGATTAAGCCGGGCAGACCACATAATTTCCAGGGACCATCACTAATGGGAATATCGGTTGTGAACCATACGAACCATGTTCTTCCCCGAAAGTTGGTTTGCGCTTTTTGGCATTGGTAGTCTGCGATAGTTATACTTTCATCTGTACAAAGATTCTCCATTGAGGCTTTTCCAAGTCTTCTTCATAAATATAGTTCTTAAAATCCCTGTCAGTATAGGTCGTCTTTCCTTTCTGCGGATAGTTCTTATATACTACATAATATTGATAACTACGTGGATAAGCAGATTTTCCCAAGGCATTTTGCACTTCTTGAAACGTTCCTCCATGAGCAAGTATATTGTTGCGGATTTCATCGGTTTTTGTTTCCCACAGACTGTAGAATTTGGATGTTTTCTTCCCAATATCCAAAATATGCTCATCCAAAGATAGTTTCTTTGAGTCTTCCCATGCCTTGAATTTGGAAGCGTAGTGAATGCGCAGCCGGACACTGTCTATCTCTTGCGCCTCGCCATGCGAAGCGAAAAGAATGAATAGCAGGCAATATACAAGTTTCATAACTATAATTATTTGAAAGATTTACCAATACAGCTTTTGATAGTAGCAAACAATAACTTGGTGTTGTTTTAGATGAAATGAGAGCATTTTATCTCATCAAATTGTCTGAATGCGTACCAAGTTATTGTTCAAGTATTACTATACAAACTAAGTTTGTATAGTATAAGAACTTTCTGTAAGCAAAAGAAATCAGAGTTTCTTTAGCCCTTTCTTTCCTTATTTGCCAGCACAATCTTTTTTTTGACCAAGAGTCAAGTAACATGCAGGCTTCCTCTGCCGTAGCACTATCTGGAATCTGATGCACAGTTCCACAATCGGTAATAATGGCTTGGGAAATTTCTACGGCTGCATAACTTAATGAAGTTAATGCAATAAGTGCGAAAAACAATAAATACTTTTTTCATAATACCATCAAATTAAATTAATCACTTTTAGTTAATTTGAGATTCTCGGTGTTCCTCAATCTCTTGCTTAGTTCGCGAAACTAATATTTTTTATGTCAACATATATCTTAATAAAAATGGATTGTAAAACCTAATGTCGGGATAAGTAGTACGGCTACGATATTTTTTTATAAGTAAAGAGTCGAAATCTACTGTTTTATTAATGTTATAGAGAAAGAAACTTTCATATTCTAAAAGTACCGGCATCTTTTCATCATATTTAAGTGGCCTCCGTTGGCGTCCATGCCTCCTCCCGGATTCATATCCCAATTGTCTTAAATAGCCGACTGGATCCTGCGCTGATTTAATTTTTAGTCTTTTCAGTGTTTCCCGGTCGCACTTTAGATACTTGTGTTTAGGGATGCTGATGTTCTCTCTATCCATATATTTTATCTCGATACATTTAAAAAGAAAATCCCTCTACTGTCTTCTGCTTTCAGAATTAGTCAGGTAAGGCACAGAGTTTCCAAGGACCATCTCCCAATAGGTATATCCATAGTGAACCATACAGTCCATGTTCTTCCCCGGAAGTCAGTTTGTGCTTTTTTGGCATTGATAATCTGCGACAAGTGCTTTTTTCTTCCGTAAAAAATTTGCCATTGGGGCTTTTCTAATTCCTCGATACATATAATCTTTAAATTCCTTGTCGGTATAGGTGATTCTCCCTTTCTCTGGATAGTTCTTATATACTGCATAATAATATTCATAACTACGCGGATAGCCAGCTTTTCCTAATACGTTCTGCACTTCTACGATATGTTCCGCCACGAGCAAGTATACTATCACGGATTTCTTCATTTCTGGTCTCCCATAAACTATAGAACTTGGATACATTCTTTCCGATGTCCAATACCTGCTCATCAGAGGACATGTTTTTTGAGTTCTCCCATCTCTTAAATTTCGTGGCATAATGAACGCGCAGTTGCACATTTTCTATTTCTTGCGCTTCTATGTATGAAACGAAAAAGAATAATAGGATACAGTAGATTAGTTTCATATCTATAATCATTTTGATACTTTGCCGGATACCTGCTATTATAAGCCGAGCCTGCCGAGAGTTTTCTATTAAACAAAAGATTCGGCAAGCTTGGTTAGAATAAATTCGCTTTTTGATTTATATCAAAATAGCTATCATTCTCTTTTTAACCGCAGTCTCTCTTGCTGTCAAGAAATCAAGATACTCGCATGCTTCTTTTTCTGTAGAGTCAGAGGGAATTTGATACATCGTTCCACATTCTGTAATAATGAACTGAGCGATTTGCACTGCTGCATAACTAACAGGAGCCAATACACAAAGAACCAAAAGTATAAAAACTTTTTCATAGTACATTTTTTTACTTAATTCTACTCTATTAAAGCTTTTTTTCGATTCTGCTTTATATTTTAGTGCACAAAATATCATAAATAGAATACCCCTATTAACAGTGTATCATCTGCTTCTATCTCAATGAGATAGTTACCGGTGCTTTCACCGTTCGGGTTTATATTAAGGGCAGCAGGGTTACTACATGTCTCTGAATAGACCGTTTCACCGGTAGATTCATTGGTGATAGTGACATTGACAACTGCAATGTTTTCATTGAAACTAACATTTACCACATTATTATATAGGTAAGCATAGGCCGGCTGAACAATGATACTGCGTGGAGTCCCGGCTTTGTCCGGTTCTACATCTTGTTCATGTCCTATATGTCTCGTGTCATCTTTGGTCGCAGTGAGTGTAATTTCTCCATCATTATTAGCAGGCTCTTTGGCGTTGGATATTGTTGTACTCATTATTATAAAGAATACGATTAAAGCGGTAAGATACAAGATTCGTTTCATGCTTTTTGTTTTTTTGTTTATGGTAAAGTTAGCGCAATTTTCATCTATTGCACAAAAAAGCATGTCTCACTTTTGATGTGAATTGTCTCATTTTTGCATGAGACATGTCTCATACATCAGTAAGAGTACTGTTTATTATGCTTTTTTTTAGCAGTTTTTGTAATTCATTTGCCCGATAAAGGGACATTCATCTTCTTGCAAATTCTCTGCTCAGTCCGGTAGAGGGGGTAGCATGGGCAATCTTCAGAATCTGCATTCTTTCTTTGATGGAGAAGTCAGTAAATAGTAGATAGCAATAACGGGTTTCGTTTTTACTGAATTTATATTCAACCAGCCAGTTTTGAGAGGATGCCCGTTTTCTCTATTTCTGCCATAAATCTAATCCATTCATCGTCTGTCAATGTCACCTTAGAGATTCCGTGTTCCTTACAGTCCGAAATGATTTTCTTCATTTTGTTGTAGACATCCGAATATTCTAACACCTTTTTTAGTAGTACAATGTGTTGTTTATTCAATTTCTCCAATTCCTTTTGCATTTGTTCCTTTTGAACTTCGTCAATATACTGTTGTATTATTTTTTGTTGCAGGGCGGCTATTTGTTCCTCTTTTTGTTTCGTTTCTTCTTTCACAGAAAGGTATTGTCTGCGCAGTTCTTTTTCTTTTAAAAGAGCTTTTTGTCTTTGCTGATGGAATTTCTTGAGATAACGTTTCCGCAATAGATAAATGCTTCCAATGCCTATGAGTATCGAACAGAGAATGTAGTAGCGATATTCTTTCAGATAAGATTCGTACAGTGTCTGTTGGTGTAGCATCTCTATGGTCTGCTCTGTTTCGATGATTCCGGTTCTCTGCTGAGATAAGTTTGCGCTGTCCTTATAGGTCGAATATAGCTGTTCCATATTGAGAGACCGGGAAATGTCGCCTTGTGCTCTTGCTATATCGGCCAGTCGCATATAGGCTGCTTCTTTGGTGCTATAGCTTGAGGATGCGAGGCTTTTCCTTATATATATGGTGGCAGAGTCATATTGCCCTGCTTGATAATAGGCATCTCTAATTCCAAGAAGGTACGGTAACAGTGCAGGGTGTCTTTTTGTAGCTTGAAGTTTTTTTTTTTTGCTTGGCATATTTTTGGTGCTTTTGTGCTCTCTCGGTTCTGACATACAGTGCGCCCAGAGCTGAAAAAACGTTTGCTTTTATGGCATCTTGTCTGACTTCTTTCAAAAAAGAGATTCTGCCTGTAGCAGTTTCTTTTCTGCTTGCTGATATTTTTTTTTGGTAAAGTTGTATGTTTCCTTGCATGGCGAGACTTGAAATCTGCAGGGAAGTATCTTTCAGCCTTGGATACTGATTTGCTCGGCTTGCCGATAAATGGAATCTGCTTTTGCATAGAATTTCTGCAGGTAATAAATATAGCCCGCATTGGCGTATATTCGTCCCAGCAGTACTTCGTCTCCTGCTTTTTTGTGCTAAATCGGTCGCTCTGATGTATTTTTCTATAGCTTCTGTCTGCCTATTCTTGTCTCTGCAAACACTGCCCCAAAAGGTAGTAGGCTCGCGCCTGCATTCTATTGTCTCTCATGGAGTCATAGTAGCGCACGGCTATTCGTATCAGTGAATCATCCGTCTGCACTATGTAATTCTTGTCCCGTGCCTGCGTCAGCAGCAGTGCATAATAGGCACGGTCTGCTTTTGTTTTTCGGGCTCTCGGTTGATATGCTTTCCAGAATGTTCAGTGCACTGTCCGGATGCAAATTCATCAGCGAGTCTGCCCGTACCAATAGTGTATTGTAGTCCGTCTTTTCGGTGCAGGCTGCCAATAGTGCGGTCAGTATGGCTATGAAAGGGCTATGGTTCGTTTTCTCATGCAGTTTGCAGCTTGATATACTGCAAAAATAATGTTTTTGTTTAGCTTATCCTTGTCCGGTCGTGTTTTTTTTTCAAAGGATGCATTCCCGTTTGAACCGTATTCATCGTGTGCTGTACAGGGTTTCTTTGTGTTCCGCATACGTGTTTCTCCCGAGAAACCTTTTTGATTTGCCAATGTTCTACTATAGTGAACAAGTCAGACCACTAAGGTGAACAAATCAGCTCACTTAGGTGAACAAATCAGACCACTTAGGTGAGCCGTTGTCAATACGCTGCGTTTGGCACAAGAAATATATATGCTTTTCTCAATAAAGGACGGGGAGAGACGGACGAAAGCCCGTGCGTCTTGAGGGGAGTGATAGTAAGCAACAGGATAAAGCCGAAAGGGTGAGGGCAAATTTTGCGCTCACCCTTTTTTTTGCTCTCACTCACCACCGCGATGCCGATGAACAGGGCGTTTCGGAAAGGGGAAAGCGGTGAGGGTAGTGAGGGCAGGTTTGCAAACTTTCTCTTTTTGAACTTGCTGAAGATCTGATTCCGAATACCGGGTTCACACGGAAAATACCGCCTCCTTACTCGAAATGCAGTGCACCGAAGAACTCCGGACAATGGAAGTTCGGCTTCTCCAGTTCAATCGGATTCCAGGAAAGGAAGTGGGGGGTCTGAAGCTTGTCACCACACTTATAGAAGTTGGCACGAATGGTCTGGCCATCCAATGAAGTGATGCGGTGCAGGAAGAAAGCGGAATAGGGAACGACCAGAGCCACTTCCCAACTGCACTCTCCTACTCTTTCTTCAAACGCCTCACGTCCCAAAGAAGCCCAACGCTGTACTTTATCGAGCACCTCTTGCGGGGCATGCTGGCGGTTTCCACGTCCGGCACCTGCCCCAATAAGCAGAGTTCCGGCACAATTACACTCCATATTGTAGTACACTCCGTCACCGGCAGGCACAGAGAAGAACTCTACACACGCATCTTCCCAAACCGGACCGTTATCGTGGCCTGCAACTGCGCGTACACTCGCTTCCCCTTACCTTGAAATGCAGCAGAATGGCATCTTCCGTATGCGCTATGCGGAATTCCACATCGGGAGTATAAGGAAAAGCAGCCCAATTCACAGTGTTTACAGGCTGAAACGCCACCTTCTCTTCATCCATAAGAGCCGGAACCGACTCTACCGGTATATTGGCCACACTTACTTTCTTTTTACATTCAATTCTTTCATTTTACTATTTTGGGGATTAATTGCAGACAGCGGCAGCATGCAAAAGAGCGGCAGCTATCGTCATTAAAAAAAACTTTTTCAGATACATGAGTCAATGAATTTTTTCATCTCCGGTGTATGCTCCTCCACGCTCTGCAACAGTTTGAACTGAGCCTTGGTACGCACAAGATTGTGCTCCGGATACTGGATTTTATAATAAGTATCACCGTTGATATAATCTGCCAGGAAGCGTACGCACTGCATGTATGGGAACAAAGGCAGCCGCATAAGGCAGATTCTCAATCTCTATCGGCAACAAGAAGGATTTGCCCGATTCCAGATAACCCTTGGTAAATGCCTGGAATATTTCCATATTGAAGTTCACATTATCCAGATTCTTGTCGTCTTCCAACCCCGTGTTGGCACCGAGCGAAGGAAATCGCCATAATCGGAGAAGATGAAGCTGGGCATGACAGTGTCGAGGTCGATAACGCAAAGCACTTTACCGTCTTCATCAAACATCATGTTGTTGACTTTCGTATCACAGTGGCATACCCGTTTGGGCAGTTTGCCTTCACGGTACAGACGTTCTGCCTTACACATTTCATCAGCGCGTTTTTCTATCTCATCCAGAAAATACCGCACCTCCTGCACACGTCCCGCAGCATCGGCAGCCACAGCGTCACGGAGTTGCTTCAGGCGGAACTCCATGTTGTGGAAATCGGGAATTGTCTCGCCCAATGTATCTGGAATGTCGGCAAGCATAGCCTGGAAAATTACCGAAGGCAGTTCCCGCATAATAGAATATTCGGGGTTCACCGTCTCGTAAGTCTTGGCACGGGGAATAAAAGTCATGATACGCCAGTAGTTCTCACCGTCATACCAATAGGTTTTCCCTTCGGCCGTGGGGATGAAATGAAGCACTTTACGCTCGACATCGGCCTCTCCTTTCTCTTCCAGCTTCTTACGGATATGCCCGGTCACAGCCTCGATATTAGACTGTAACATCTCTACATTCTGGAAAATGGCATGATTGATACGTTGCAGAACATAGTCCGGCGCATCGGCCTCAACGGTGGTCACTTTGTACGTATCGTTAATCGCCCCGAGCCTAAAGGCTTGATTTCACGAACCGTACCCTGCATTTGAAAAATGAGATACAATAGATAAAAGGTCTTTCATGATAATAAATGAATTAATTTGTTTACAAAGATACGCCGATTGCCATCTATCAAAAGACAAGTATCGTTCGGCGCGCTTCCAAAATTATACATTTATCCAAACATAACCGCAAAAACTGGCTAATAAATAAGAAGTCTTGTACAAAATATACCTATATTTGTAACTGAAACCTTAAAAAACTACCCGAAAAGTGCGAACGTTTATCATCCGGCTGCTTCTTGTTTCAGTAAGCATGATTGCTGCAACCCTGCAGGCGCAGAACATCACCTTCAACCATCTGACAACCGACGACGGTCTGTCACAATTCTCCGTGAACAGCCTTTACATCGATGAAAACGGTGTATTATGGATTGGAACCCGAGAAGGCTTGAACCGTTATGACGGAGAAGACATACAAACTTACAAGCTGCAGAAGAACGACCCTTACAGCCTTTTCTGTAACACCGTGCTGCGCATGGCCGGCAACCGTAACGGAAAAATCTACCTGCTCTGTACGGAAGGAGTAGCCGAGTTCAATCTCGCCACCCAAAGATTCACCACCCTGCTGCAAGGAAATGTGCACAGCATATATTACAAAGAGGCCCTTTTCATCGGAAAACAGAATGAAATCTACCGCTATAACGAGCAGACCGGGAACTTTGACCTCTATTACCAGCTTCCCGGAAAAAGTCTGGAAATCTGCTGTATGCATCTGGACAAAGGACAAATGTGGATTGGAACGACCACCGACGGAGCATACCGCCTGCAACTGGACAAGAACGAGCTGACCCACCCCATCCTCGGAAAGGCAACATCACCAGCATATACCAAGACAGCGAAGGCGAGTTATGGATTGGCAGCTGGGAAGAAGGGCTGCACCATGTAAAGACCGACGGAACCATCGAAATCTTTGAATACGACGCAAAGAACCCTTACAGCATCTCTTCCAACTTCGTGCGAGCCTGCTGTGAAGACAATCTGGGAAACATCTGGATTGGGACATTCAACGGATTGAACCGGTATGACAAAAAGTACGGGACTCTTCCAGAACCACACTGCCAGTGATGCCCAGAGCGACGGACTGACACACTCTTCCATCTGGTGCATCGTAAAGGACAACCAAGGAACGCTGTGGCTGGGGACCTACTTTGGCGGCGTCAACTACTTCAACCCCGAGTACGAGATATACAGCCGCTATATGTATTCGCCCATCGAAAAAGAAGGGGCTGAGCAATCCGGTTGTAGGCCGCACCATCGAAGACAAGGACGGCAATCTGTGGATTGGCACCGAAGGGGGCGGACTGAACTATTACAACCGCCGTACCCGTGAGTTCAAATGGTTCCGCCCGGAAATCGGTCCCAACAGTATTTCCCATAACAACATCAAGGCTCTCTATTATGATGCCTCCAAAGACATCATCTGGATAGGAACCCATCTGGGCGGACTGAACAGACTGGACATACGCTCGGGGGCGATTCACACACTACCGCATGGAAGCAGGTAATCCGGAGACCTTGCCTTCCGACATCATCCGCGATATCGCGCCTTACCAAGACCACCTGGTGATAGCCACCCAAAACGGAATCTGCCTCTTCGACCCTGCCAACGGAAATGCCAACAACTGTTCCAGGACAGCAAAGAAGGCAAAAAAAATCAAGATGGTGGCAGATGTCACTTTCGACAGCAACGGTACGCTCTGGATTGCAGCCACGGGCGAAGGTGTGTTCAGCTGCCGTTTCGATACCGGCAAACTGACCAACTACCGCCATGATACTGCCGACCCACACAGCATCAGCAACAACAATGTAAACAACATTACCCAAGACAGCAAAGGCAATCTGTGGTTCGCCACTTCGGGCAGCGGACTGGACTTATACCGCCCTGCCAGCAACGACTTCGAGAACTTTGACCAAGCGAAGAACGGCCTTTCCAGCGACTGCATCTACGAGACGCAGGAATCCCCCCACCAGCGGCAAACTGCTGCTCATCACCAACGAAGGCTTCTCCATCTTCGACTACCGGCAAAAGGCATTCCTGAACTACAGTGCCGAAAACGGTTTCCCAATGACTGCCGTCAATGAGAATGCCCTTTGCGTGACCCGTGACGGAGAAATATTCCTGGGAGGCACGCAGGGAATGATTTCTTTCCACGAAATGGAGTTGAACTTCACACCAAAACCCTACAAAATCATCCTCTCCCGCCTCATTGTGAACGGAACGGAAATACAAGTGGGAGATGAGACCGGTATCCTGCAGCAAGCCTTGTACTGCACCCCCGAGATTACGCTCAACGCTGACCAGTCCATGTTCAGCATAGAGTTCGCCACTTCAAACTATGTAGCCGACAACAAAGACGACATCATCTATAAGCTGGAAGGCTTCTCCAACGACTGGAACAGTGCCCGTGGACTGCACAACATCACCTATACCAACCTAAACGCCGGAACCTATAACTTGATTATAAAGCCCAACGGAAAAGACGAGAGCCTTTGTCCGCAAGTCCACTGACCATACACGTGTTGCCTCCCTACTACAAGACTCCCCCTTGCCTATCTTATCTACCTGATAGTGACGGGAATCCTGCTCTGGTATCTGGTGCGTACCTACAAGTCCAGAATCAAGTTGCGGGAATCACTGAAGTACGAACAGAAGCACATCCGTGACGTAGAGGCCCCTGAACCAGTCAAAGCTACGTTTCTTCACCAACATTTCCCATGAATTCCGCACCCCGCTGACACTCATCGTGGCCCAAGTGGAAACGCTGATGCAACTCCAGAACTTCACGCCTGCCATATATAACAAGGTACTGGGCATCTACAAGAACAGCATACAGCTACGGGAACTCATCACCGAGCTGCTCGACTTCCGCAAGCAGGAACAAGGGCACATGAAGATAAAGGTAAGTCCACACAACATCGTGAACTTCCTATACGAAAACTATCTGCTTTTCCTGGAATATGCCAGCGCCAAACAAATCAGCCTCTACTTCGAGAAGGAAACAGACAGCCTCGAAGTATGGTATGACCAAAAACAGATGCAGAAAGTGATAAACAACCTGCTGTCCAACGCCGTCAAGCATACCAAGGCGGAAGACAGCATCACCCTCAGCATCAAGACCGAAGGCAGCAATGCCGTCATCCGCGTAACCGATACCGGCAGCGGCATAGATGCCCGGGAAGTGGACAAGATATTCGACCGCTTCTACCAGATAGACCAAATGGACTCTACGGATGCAAGCAAGACGGGTACGGGTATCGGCCTGGCATTGACGAAGGGTATCGTGGAGCTCCATCACGGCACCATCCGTGTGGAAAGCGAACTGGGCAAAGGTAGCAGCTTCATCGTAAACCTGCAATTGGGGAACGCACAGTTTGACGAAGAGCAAATAAATAAGAATGCAGACAGTGTGCAACAAATAGAAATTCCCAAACCGGAAAACGATGCCCTGCTCAAGGCGGAGCTGGAAGAGAGTGCTCCCATCAAACGACTCCCGGATGCAAAAATCGATAGTGGAAGACAACGACTCCATCCGCGACATGCTGGCAGGTATCTTCAAAGCCCTTCTACGAAGTGCTGACTGCGGCCGACGGAGCGGAAGGACTTGCACTGGTGCGCAGCGAAATGCCCAATATCGTAGTCAGCGACGTGGTGATGCCCAACATGTCGGGAACGGAACTGTGCAAACAGATAAAGAGCGACTTCAACACCTGCCATATTCCCGTGGTACTGCTCACGGCACGTACTGCCATCGAACAGAATATCGAGGGACTGCGCATCGGTGCGGACGACTATATCACCAAGCCGTTCAACACCAATCTATTGATTTCGCGCTGCAACAACCTCGTGAACTCGCGCATCCTTCTGCAGGAAAAAGTTCAGCAAGCAGCCGCAAGCCTTTTGTACAGATGCTTGCCACCAACCCCATAGACAAGGAGATTCTGGACCGTGCCATGGCAGTCATCGAGCAACATCTGGACGATACGGAGTTCAACGTCAACGTCTTTGCCCGTGAAATGGCAATGGCACGCACCAATCTGTTCACCAAGCTGAAGGCTATCACCGGACAAACTCGAACGACTTTATCGACCATCCGCCTGAAGAAAGGCGCTCTGATGCTGCGCAACAATCCGGAGCTGAATATCACTGAAATTGCGGACCGGATCGGTTTCAGTTCTTCACGCTATTTCTCCAAATGCTTCAAGGACATTTACCATGTCAGCCCACTGGCCTACCGCAAAGGAGAGAATGGAGGAGAGGAAAGTACGGAAGACAGTGAAGAGACATCTTAATATTGTACATCAAGCCATCGCATGATACGGTTTGTACTTTTTTCTCCCTTCCCTTGTACTTCCTTATACACCCGATTCCATAAAACCTCTTACCTTTGACCTCAGAATTACAATCTAAAGTCAAAGAACTATGAAGCATTTTTCCCCCTTGTGGTCTCTGATTCCCGGTGCAGCCCTGATAGCGGGATGCGGAAGCCAACCTAAAGACAAGACTTCGGAGCACTCGCCGCAGAAGCCCAATGTAGTATATCTGATTGCTGATGACCTGGGTATCGGCGACCTGAGCTGTTACGGTGCCACCAAAGTAAGCACTCCCAACATTGACCGCCTTGCCGGACAAGGCATGCAGTTTACCAACGCTTATGCCACTTCTTCCACCAGCACTCCTTCCCGTTTCGGCCTGCTGACGGGCATGTATCCCTGGCGACAGAAGAATACCGGCATCGCTCCGGGCAATTCGAACTCATCATCGATACCGCCTGCGTCACTATGGCCGATATGTTCAAGGAAGAAGGCTACGCCACTGCAGCAGTGGGCAAGTGGCACCTCGGCCTGGGCCCTAAAGGCGGTACAGACTTCAACCACTCCATCAAACCGAACACCCAAGACATCGGCTTTGACTATGAATACATCATCCCCGCTACCGTCGACCGCGTTCCCTGCGTCTTTGTAGAGAACGGACATGTAGTGGTCTCGATAACGACCCTATCACTGTGAGCTACGACCACAAGGTCGGTGACTGGCCCACCGGTCTCGAAAACCCCGAACTCGTCAAGATGAAACCCAGCCAGGGGCACAATAACACCATCATCAACGGCATCCCCCCGCATCGGCTGGATGACCGGCGGCAAACCGCCCTTTGGACAGACGAAGACATTGCCGACGTGATTACAGACAAAAACTAAGAACTTCATCACAGCCCATAAAGACGAACCTTTCTTCCTTTATATGGGTACGCAAGATGTACATGTTCCCCTCGCGTGCCACATCCGCGTTTCGCCGGCAAGAGTGGTTTGGGCGTACGTGGCGACGCGTCATCCTCCGTGATGGAGCTTTCCGTTTCGCCGGAATACGGGATGTTAGCTCGAGGGAGACACAGGACGGCTTTCTTTCCAGGGAACCAGGTATCTGGGCTTTGAGAGAGATTGAGAATGGAGATTAAAGGATGAGATTAAAGGAATGTACTGATCGTTGTGAAGGACATGGAGCGGTCAATAAAGTTTTACCATGACCTGTTCGGCCTGGACACGGTGGTGGATCAGGATGGAAACGTGATCCTGACGGAGGGCCTGGTGCTCCAGGATGAGAAGCTGTGGAAAAAGTTCCTGGGGCGGGAGGTGATCCCGGAGAACAATTCCTGTGAGCTGTATTTCGAGGAGCGGGAGTTTGACTGCTTTGTGGAAAAGCTGGAGCGCCTGTATCCGGAGGTACAGTATGTGAAATCGGCCCATGACCCATAGCTGGGGCCAGAGAGTGGTCCGGTTCCATGCGATCCAGACGGAATCTGATCGAGGTGGGAACGCCAATATGATGCCGGAGGAAAGAAGAAGGAGGAAGAAAAATGGACTATAAGATCCTGCGGCTGACAGACCGACCGGAGCTTAAGGAACAGGCGGCCCGGTGGTTCCATGAAAATGGGGATCCCCTGAGGCGTATATGGAGAGCATGGAGGAGTGCCTGGAGTGAGAAGGGACCGGTTCCCCCAGTGGTATATGGCGCTGGACGGGGAACGGATCATCGGCGGCATGGGAGTGATCGAGAATGATTTTCATGACCGGAAGGATCTGGCTCCCAATGTGTGTGCTGTATACACAGAAGAGGACTGGCGGGGCCGGGCGTTGCCGGCTCGCTGCTTCGGTACGTGTGCGCAGACATGAAGGAAAAGGGGATCGATCCTCTGTATTCGATCACCGATCATACTTTTTATGAACGGTACGGCTGGGAATATTCTGTATGGTACAGGAAGAAGGAGAAGCGGAAAAAGATAAGAATGT
>VOFJ01002670.1_pt1 | contig 41614 bp, 29 predicted proteins | sample 5384081 | NCBI WGS metagenome assembly VOFJ01 (sample SAMN12384729, study PRJNA508395) | human gut metagenome | isolation source: healthy gut I | host: Homo sapiens
ACTCCTCTTCGCTGTCCAGATCGTAAACCTTCATCTGCACGCGGTTCAGCTCGTCGCCCGCGATGGTGTGCATCTTGCTGCGCAGCTCTTTCAGCAGGCTGGGCATGATCCATTTGCGGGCACCCGTGATGCCGCCGCCGATGACGATCAGACCGTCGATCAGCGTCACGGCCGTCGCCATGGCGTCGCCGGCGATCTCGCCCATCTCGGCGAAAGCCTTGCGGGCGGCTTCCGTGTCGCCTTCGCGTTTTCCGTCGGCGATATCGCAGAGGTCCTTCGGTTCCAGCCCGTGGTCCGGGTTGCCCGACAACTCTCCGTAAACGCGCTTCACGGCGCGGATCGCGGCGCCGTCTTCGACGATAATGTCGGGCATCTTCTTGTGCTTGAGACAAAAAGTCTCGACGCACGAGTTGTCGCCGCGGTTGAGTTCGTTGTTCACTACGATACCGATGCCCAGACCCGTGCCGAACGTGTAGCCTACCAGATTCTTGTAGCGTTTGGGGCTGCCCAGCGCTTCGAGCCGGGCGTTCACTTCGGGCAGTGCGCCGCCCAGCGCTTCGCCGTAGGCAAAGAGGTCGCCGTCGTTGTTGATGAAGACCGGAATGCCGAATTTGTATTCGAGGAACGGCCCCAGCGCCACGCCTTCGCGGAATGAGGGGAAGTTGGGCAGGTATCCGCCGATGATTCCGTTCGGGTAGTCGGCCGGGCCGGGGAACGCGAAGCTGATGGCGACGGGTTTCTCCTCCAGCTTGTCGATGACGGCCTGAAAACCTTCGACCATCGTCGCCAGACATTTGTCCAAGTTGTCGGCGTTCGACGGCAGCGTGATGGGATCGACGATGAATTTGTTGGCCTGCATGGCGCCGAACACCAAGTTCGTGCCGCCTGCGTCGAGTGTGATGACCACACGGTTGTCGTATCTGTACATGGTATTTTGGTTATTTGTTGGCTTGGGTTTTGATGCTGTAGGCGCAGAAGATCAGGTATACGGCGCATACGGTCAGGACGATGAGCGATCCGACCTGCGATCCGACGGTTTCGGTCAGCAGGCCCATCAGCGGGGGAATGATCGCGCCTCCGCAGACGCCCGTAATCATCAGGCCCGAAATTTCATTGGCCTTGTCCGGGCGGCGGCGCAGCGCCAGCGAGTAGACGATCGAGAAGACGCACGAGAGGGCGAAGGCGAAGACGCCCACGCAAATCAGTATCTCGATGTAGCTGTTGGCGAAATAGAGCACGCCCAGCGCCGCGAGCATCACGACGAGGTTCACGCGCAGGTAGCGGACGTCCGAGAGACGCGCCAGCAGGAATGCGCCGATGAAAGCGCCGGCCGTACGGCAGAAGAAATAGACGCTCGAACCGAGTCCGGCATCGGTGATTTCGAGTCCGCAGCGTTCGATCAGCAGTTTGGGCGTCAGTGTGTTCATGCCCACGTCGAGACCTACGGTGCAGAGGATGCCGATGAAGAAGAGCAGGATGTGGCTGTCCTTCAGCAGCGAGAACGTTGCGCCGACCGAACTGCCCGACTGTAGGGAAACCTCCTCTTTGGGAATCGAGGTCATCATCAGCCAGAGCGACGAGAGAAGCGTGATCGCGGCGAAGATCGGGAAGAGGTACTGCCAGTTGCCGAAGACGTTCACCGCGAAGACGGCGATGATCGGACCCATGAACGACGAGACGGCCTTCACGACCTGTCCCGCCGTGAGCGAGCTGGTAAGCGATTCGCCCGACACGACGTTCGTCAGCAGCGGATTGAGCGACACCTGCAGAATCGTGTTGCCGATTCCCAGCAGCGCAAAGGCCACCATGCAGGTTGCGAAATTATACGATACGAACGGAATCAGCATGCCGACGATCGTGATGACGTTGCTGATCTGGACGGTGCGTTTGCGTCCGACGCGGTTCATTGCCAGCGCTACGGGGACCGAGAGCAGCAGGAACCAGAGGAATACCATCGACGGAATGAATCCGGCGAGGGCTTCGCTGAGGTTGAAATCGTTTTTGACATAGGTGGTCGAGATGCCGACCACGTCGCAGAATCCCATCACGAAGAAGCTGAAAAGGATGGGCATTACTTTGGTTACGGAGGTTTTACGGGCTGATTCCATTAGTTTGGTTTTTTGCACCCCAAAGATAGTAAAAATATGGCGAACCCCGTATCCTCAAGTCCGAAAGTGTACTAATCCGGCAGAAAAATTTACTTGCGGAAGCCTGTTCGGAGGGTATTTCGTCCGTTTTTTGTATCTTTGTTCGACTTGAAACCCGTTAAACGATCCTTTGAAATGAAGAAATTGCTGATTCTCGCCCTGTTTGCCGCCGTGACCTTTTGCGCCGCGGCGCAGGAGCTGACCGTAGCCACCTATAATATCCGCAACGCCAATCGGGGCGACGCCGAGCGCGGCAACGGTTGGGAGCGCCGCGGTCCGTGGGTGTGCCGCCTGATCGAATTCCACGGCTTCGACATTTTCGGAAGTCAGGAGGTGCTCGACGGCCAGCTGCACGACATGCTGGCGCAGCTTCCCGGCTACGCCTATATCGGCGTCGGTCGCGACGACGGAAAGACGCAAGGCGAATATGCGCCCATATTCTATAAAAAGGAGCGTTTCCGCCTGCTGGACGAAGGCCACTTCTGGCTTTCGGAGATCACCGACCGTCCGAACAAAGGCTGGGACGCCGCGCTGCCGCGCATCTGCACGTGGGGGCATTTCCTCGACCTGCAGACCAAGCGCCGCTTTTGGTTCTTTAACCTGCATATGGACCATATCGGGGTGCAGGCCCGTGAGGAGAGCGCCAAGCTGGTGGTGGCGAAGATTCGCGAAATGTGCAAACCCAAAGAGTTCGTGATCCTGACCGGGGACTTCAACGTCGACCAGAACAATCATATCTATACTACCTTTGTCTCGTCGGGCATTCTGGCTGACTCGTACGAGACCGCCGGAAGACGCTACGCCCCGAACGGTACGTTCAACAACTTCAATCCTTCGCTGAAGACCGACAGCCGCATCGACCATATCTTCGTGACGCCGTCGGTTCACGTGCACGATTACGGGGTGCTGACCGACACCTACCGTACGGAGACCGCCGCCAGCGGCGAGGAGATCAAGTCGGGCGCCTTCCCCAAGGAGGTTTCACTGCACAGTTACGATGCGCGCACGCCGTCGGACCATTTTCCGGTCGTCGTGCGTCTCGAATTCCGGAGGTAGCGTCGCGTTCCGTCCGGAAGACCGAAAAAGCCCTGATGAACGATATTGTCCGCCAGATCGGACCGGATGTTGCCGGCCCTATCTGGCGGTATCGGTTTCGGCGGAATCCCGGTTACTTCATTATATATAATTGGAGGGTGGGGCGAAGACAAGGAGTCCGGTCGCGGCGAACCTATTTTCGCCGGCCTATAATCTTCGCCGGGTTGTGTCTTGGCCGATAAGAATGCGTCCTGTGCTGTCTTTTTAGCAGTTACGGAGTATGCCGGGAGGATGTGATGCTGATTGACCTTGTTCCCAATTCGTTGATTATCAGTATTTGGATCAGTTTGTACGTAAAATTTTGCCGATTTATTTTGTAACTAAAACGTTTTAGTATATATTTGCGATAGAAAGTTATTATGTGTGCTATATGAAAACTAAACGTACAACGATTCGTGACATTGCCGAAGCTGCCGGAGTTTCGATATCGCTGGTGTCGTTCGTCATGAATAATAAGGGGAAACGTTATCGCATAAGCGATGAGATGACCAAACGCATTCGGGAAATGGCTGACAAACTCGACTATCAGCCTAATAATGCGGCCCGAAGTCTGCGGAGCGGACGTTCGCGGACGATCGGTGTGGTTGTTTCCGATATCTCGAACAGCTTTTTTGCGGAGATATGCCGGAAAATCGAGGACGATGCCTCCCGTTTTAATTATACCGTTATTTTCGGCAGTTCGGACGAGAATGCGGACAAGTTCCGCAATGTGGTCGAAGTACTTCTGGGCAAGGGCGTGGACGGATTGATCCTTGTTCCGTGCGAAGGCTCCGAAGCTTATATCGAAGAGATTTACGGCCTCAATATTCCGCTGGTGCTGATCGACCGTACGATCGACAATCCGGAAATAAGCCGTGTGGTGCTGAACAATCAGAAAGCGTCGGCAATGGCCGTGGAGCATTTGGTGGAATCGGGCTATAAGCGTGTGGCGATGGTCTCCTATGCCATGCGGCTGTCGAATATCTGCGATCGGGAGAAGGGGTACGAATCCACGATGGAACGTCTGGGGCTCAAAGACCGCATGCAGATATATCGTATTGATTTTCATGAAACGGCCCGCCGGATCGATGATCTTGTGCGGCAGCTTTTTCAACGGGCCAACCGCAAGGTGGACGCCCTGTTGTTCGCAACCAACAGTCTGGCCGTGGAGGGGCTTAAGGCGTTGAACCGTTATCAGGTTTCCGTGCCCGACGATGTGGCTGTCGTGGCTTACGACGGCAATGAAGTGTTCGATCTGTACCGGGTGTCCGTTACCAGTGTGCGGCAGCCGATCGAGTTGTTCGGTACGGAAGCCGTTCGTCTGCTGGTGCGCCGGATCGAAGAACCGGACTGCGCTTCCAGCGCCGCGATCATGCTAAACGCCGAGTTGGTGAAAGGGGAGTCTACCGGACAAAAGTGACCTTTTTTTTGTTCTTTTGGCTAAAACGATTTAGTTATTGCTTGTGTTTTAAATAGATATAAATGTATTTCAAAAAGTCTCAGTTGTAATAGTTGAATGTATGAAAACACGTTTTTCCCGATTGAAAGGTCTTATTCCGCCGATGGTCACACCGCTGATCGACAACAATACGCTGGACCGCGACGGCACGGTCAGACTGGTGGAGCATATGATTGCAGGCGGTGTTCACGGAATCTTCATCCTCGGAACGACCGGCGAGGCGCAAAGTCTGGCCTATCACCTGCGTTATGAACTTACCGAGCTGGTTTGTTCGGCAGTTGCGGGCCGCGTTCCCGTTTTGGTCGGCGTGACCGATACCTCGCTGGAGGAGAGTCTGAGACTGGCGCACAAGGCCGCCGAATGCGGTGCTGCGGCTGTCGTTGCGGCGCCGCCTTACTATTTCGCTCCTTCGCAGCCGGAACTGACCATGTATTACAAGGCGTTGGCCGATGCCCTGCCGCTGCCTTTGTGCCTCTATAATATGCCGGTGCATGTGAAGGTGTCGCTCGAACCCGCTACCGTGAAGGAGCTGGCCGGGCATCCGAACATCATCGGACTGAAGGACAGTTCGTCGAACATGGTCTATTTTCAGACGCTTCTTTACGAGCTGAGCGACCGTCCCGATTTCGCCCTTTTCATGGGACCCGAACAGCTCACTGCCGAGAGTGTGATGCTGGGAGCAGCCGGCGGGGTCAACGGCGGTGCGAATGTTTTTCCGGAACTCTATGTCGCGCTTTACGAGGCAGCCGCGGCCAATGACTTGGAACGGGTGAAAGCCCTGCAGCATCATGTCATGGCCGTCGCCGCGTCGCTCTATACCATCGGTCGCTATGGTTCCAGTGCCATCAAGGGAATCAAGTGCGCACTTTCGCTCATGGGGATATGCAGCGATTACCTTTCATATCCTTACCAGCGATTCCTCGATGCCGAACGGACGAAGGTGCGGGCCGTGCTCGAAAGACTGCAGGCGCAGATCCGGATTTGACGCCGGCTATGTCTTGGCAGGAATGAAGCCCTGAATATGAATGTTAATAATATGTAATTATGGGAAAAATTGTTGTAATAGGAAGTTCCAATACCGATCTGGTTATCCGTACGCCGCGTATTCCCTCTCCCGGAGAGACGCTTATCGGATCTGATTTTATGATCAATGCAGGCGGCAAGGGTGCCAATCAGGCGGTCGCTGCGGCCCGTATGGGAGGTGACGTCTGCTTTGTCGCCTGCGTGGGCGACGACGGGTTCGGAGCGGAAGCCGTGCGGCATTATGCCGGCGAAGGTATTGATACGTCCTATATTGTACGCCGCAATGGCGTTGCTTCGGGCGTGGCGCTTATCGCCGTAGATGATGCCGCGGAGAATAGTATCGTCGTGGCTCCGGGGGCCAACGCCCTGCTTTCGCCTGCGGATATCGATGCTGTCGAAAGCGAAATCGCCGCTGCCGATTACCTGCTCGTGCAACTCGAAATTCCGATGGAGACGGTAGCCCGCGCTACCGAACTTGCCGTGCGTCACGGAGTGCGGGTCATTTTGAATCCGGCCCCTGCGGCGCCGATTGCGGACGAAGTGTTGGCCCGTCTGGACCTGATTACGCCGAACCGCAGTGAGACAGAGCTGCTGACGGGGCTGAAAGTCGAGAATGTCGGCGATGCCGTTGCGGCCGCCGCATGGTTTCGCGGGCGCGGTGTACGGCGTGTCGCCGTTACGATGGGCAGTGCGGGGGCATTGGTGGCCGATGAGCGGGGCGAGGAGTTCGTTCCGGCCTATCGTGTCGAGGCTGTCGATACGACGGCTGCCGGAGATGTCTTCAACGGCGCACTGGCCGTCGCCCTCTCCGAAGGGCGCGAGTTGGGAGCTGCGGCACGTTTCGCTGCCGCCGCGTCTTCGATCGCCTGTACCCGCATCGGCGCCCAGCGTTCCATTCCGCAGCGGCGCGAAGTAGATTCCGCCGAATAGACAAAACTTCAATATTAACCTAAAACTTTTATCCTAATGTTTGTTGTAAATAATTATACACTGGCCGTCGTGTTTTGTTTCGTGACGATGCTCTGTTGGGGGTCATGGGGAAACACGCAGAAACTGGCTTCGAAAAGCTGGCGTTACGAACTTTTCTATTGGGACTATGTGATCGGCATGCTGTTGTTCAGCATCCTGTCCGGATTCACGCTCGGAAGCTTCGGCAGCGAAGGCCGTAGTTTCGTCGCCGATCTCGCTCAGGCAGACTGGGGCGGCATCGGCAGTGTGCTGCTGGGCGGCGTGGTTTTCAATGCTTCGAATATTCTGCTGTCCGCTTCGGTATCGCTGGCCGGTTTGGCCGTAGCTTTTCCGCTGGGCGTGGGGCTGGCTTTGGTGCTGGGGGTGATTGTCAATTATGTGGGGGCTCCGAAAGGTGATCCCGTGATTCTTTTTCTCGGCGTTGCGCTCATCGTCGTTGCCATTGTGCTCAACGGAATGGCCTCGGCCCGCCAGTCGGGCGGCGTGAAGAGCAACAGCCGCAAGGGCGTTGCGCTGGCCGCCGTCGCCGGCGTCATCATGGCTTTCTTTTACCGTTTTGTCGCGGCCGCCATGGATCTCGATAATTTCTCCGATCCTACACCCGGCATGATGACTCCCTATTCGGCACTGTTTGTATTCTCGGTGGGCGTGCTGCTCAGCAATTTCGTTTTCAATACATGGGTGATGCGCCATCCCTTCGACGGTGCGCCCGTCAGTTATAAAGCCTATTTCAGCGGATCGCTTTCCACCCATCTGGTCGGAGTGCTCGGCGGTGCAGTATGGGCGTTAGGTACGGCTTTCAGCTACATTGCCGCCGGTAAAGCCGGCGCCGCGGTCTCTTATGCGCTGGGGCAGGGCGCTCCGATGATCGCCGCGATATGGGGCGTCTTCATCTGGCGTGAATTCCGGGGCGCGGGACGTTCCGTGAAGGGATTGCTGGCCTGCATGTTCCTGCTGTTCATCGGCGGTCTGGCGCTGATTATCATTTCGGGAGCGAATTGATTCCTGACGATTGTCGAACCTTAAAACTTTTTCATATGCTGAGAAATCTGAAATATTTTGCCGGAGTCGTAGCCTTGTGCGCGGCTTTTGGTACGGGCTGCTCCGGGGCGGTGTCGGAAGAGACGCCCGTGAAGGTGATTTTCGATACCGACATGGGTAACGATATCGACGATGCGCTGGCGCTCGACATGCTCTACAAGTATGCCGACGAGGGGCGCATCACCTTGTTGGGGATTACTTCCAATAAGGAGGAGCATCCGGCCAGCGTCGAGTATATCGACATCCTGAATACTTTCTACGGCTATCCGGATATCCCTGTAGGCCGGATACGGGAGGGCGCGAACTGCGACCGAGAAAACAGTTTCGTGGCTCAGACCTCGCGCGACGGAGACTACAAACGTACGATCTCCGATTACGATGTGCTGCCCGAAAGTGCGGAGCTGCTGCGCCGGCTGCTTGCGTCGCAGGGCGACGGTGAAGTGACGCTGATCGCCGTGGGATTTTCCACGAACCTGCAGCGGCTGATGGCTTCCGGTCCGGATGCGGTCTCTTCGCTCGACGGTATGGAACTCATCCGCCGTAAAGTAAAACACCTCTACATGATGGCCGGCGAATTCGAGCAAGCCGAGGGGAAAAGCGCCGAATACAATATCCGTATCGACCGCAATGCCGCGCAGGAGCTTTTCGAAAAGTGGCCCACGCCCGTTACGGTCAGTCCTTTCGAGGTCGGTTCGCGTATCCTCTATCCCGTGGAGTCGATTCTCGGGAGATTTCGGTTATGTGGAGAAGCACCCGCTGGCCGAGGCTTATAAAGTCTATAAACCGATGCCTTACGACCGTCCAATGTGGGACCCGTCGGCCGTGCTCTGCGCCGTGGAACCCGATGCCGGGTATTTCCGTTACAGCGCTCCGGGCCGGATTCGTGTGGATGACGAGTCGATGACATGGTTCGAACCCGATCCTGCAGGCAGGCATCGTTACCTGATAGCCGGTGAGGCGGAGTGCGCCAGAGCGCGCGAGCGTATGGTCGAGCTGATTACGCGGCGGCCGCATCCCTATACCGAACCTTAACGATGGAATAAACCGAAACGTTACTAACCTTTAAACCTATGAAACATTTCAGACTATTAATCTTGTCGCTGGGGCTGGCGTTGGTGAGTCTTGCCGCAGCGGCTCGGCAGGTGATCGTTTCCGGCGTCGTGACCGACGCTTCGGGTTCGGCGCTTGTCGGTGCGACGGTGCTTGTGCAGGGCGGCAGTCAGGGAGTGACCACCGATAACAAGGGCCAGTTTACACTCAATGTTCCCGAAGGGACCGTCCTCGACATCTCTTTTGTGGGCTATGAGAAGCAGAGCGTCCCCGTCAAGGCTGGTGCTCCGATGCACATTACGTTGCAGGAAGAGGCGACGCAGATGGGCGAGGTGGTCGTCGTCGGCTACGGCGTCCAGAAAAAGGTGAATCTTACGGGTGCCGTGTCGCAGATTTCGGGTGACGCGATTGCGGACAAGGCTGCGCCCAACGTGCTGGCCTCCCTGCAGGGCGAACTGCCCGGCGTGGTCGTCACGCAGTCGAGCGGCCAGCCCGGCGAGGAGGGTTTCGCCCTTCAGATCCGCGGCCATTCCTCGGTCAATACGATTTCGACGCTGGTGCTGATCGACGGTATCGAGGGCGATCTCGATATGCTCAACCCGAACGATATCGAGTCGATTTCGGTGCTGAAGGATGCCGCGTCCGCATCGATTTATGGTTCGAAAGCTGCTGCGGGCGTTATTCTCGTCACGACCAAGCAAGGCGCCGCCGAACGCGTGAAGGTGAGCTACAACGGTTCGTACAGCTTCACGCGACAGGGCCGCAAACCCAGCCGTATCAATTCGTGGGAGGAGTATGAGATTACCCAGCGGGCCAACAACAAGGCTGTCAATGCCGAAATGATCGAGTGGCTCAAAAATCCCAATTTCAACTCGATGCTTTCGTCTTCGACGGCTCTGAGCTATCTGGACAACACCGACTGGATCCGCAAGAGTCTCAATGACTGGAGCCATATGCAACGTCATTCGCTGTCGGTACGCGGCGGAAGCAATAAACTTAACTACATGGCCTCGGTGGGGTATTACGAACGCCGGGGTTTCTTCAAGTACGGTCCCGATGACAATAACCGTTTCAATTTCCGTGCGAATCTCTTTTCGCGCATTAACCGCTATCTCGATCTTTCGATCAAGCTCACGGCCGACCGTTCGGAAATTAACGCCAACGCCTTCAACGCTTCGAAGGTGCTCGCCGAAGTGTACCGCTGCCGCACCCGCATGCCGGTCTATTTTCCGCAGGATGAGGATCCGCTTGTAAACCCAAATCTCTATGCCGGTCAGGACGGCACCAATCCGATCGACCTGATGAAAAATGCCGGTACGTCGGACAACATCAACAACGACGTTTCAGGACAGGCCAATCTGCGCATCCGCAATCTGGTCAAAGGCTTGCAGATCAATCTCACCGCTTCGCGCAAATACCGCGCGAACCTGAACGACCGCAAGACCCGCCGTCTGATCTGGTACAGCCGCGGCGACAATGAGTACCGTTATTCGCAGACCACGCCCAACGGGGTACAGAAGCGCCGAGACAACTCTTTACGGACAATCTGCGCGCCGTGGCCGATTACGACCTGAAACTGGGTCGCAGCCACAATTTTCATATCATGGCCGGTACCGAGTGGGAAAACTACCGCTTCGACCGTGTTTACGCCACGAAGGATTACATGCCCGACGGATTTTATTCGCTCAATTTCGGCAATTCCCAGTCGGCTTTCAACTCCGACCTGATCAATACTTCGGCGGTGATGTCCTTTTTCGGACGTTTCAATTACAATTTCCGCGAGAAATATCTCTTCGAGGTCAATCTGCGCTATGACGGCAGTTCGCGTTTGGCGCCTGCGAACCGTTGGGAGCTGTTTCCCTCGGTTTCGGGCGGCTGGGTCATCAGCAAGGAGAATTTCTTTCGTGACAAGGTCAAATTCATAGACCTCCTGAAGGTCCGCGCTTCGTGGGGCCGTCTGGGAAATGCCAATGCACTGGGATACTACGACTATATCAACATGATCGAGACCGGCAAAACTATTTTCGGCGGCACTTCGGCCACGACCAATTACATCAAGACGCTGGCTTCGCCCCAGAAGAGCTGGGAGATCATCGACGTGCGCAATATCGGTCTAGACATGAACCTGCTGCGCAACCGCCTGCAGTTTACCGGCGAATATTATTGGAAGCGCAATATCAACATGCTCTCGTCGGCAATGGGCGTGCCGTCGCTCATCGGCATCGGGCTCCCTTCGGCCAATGTCGGCGAACTGAAGACATGGGGTTGGGAGATCGACGTGCGCTGGCGCGACAAGATCGGCAAGCATTTCAGCTACTGGGTGGGGGCCAATCTTTCGGACAGCCAGAACGAACTGGTCAAATACGAAGGAAGCAACGTCATTCAGGAAGGCGTCGTTCCTCTGCTCGAAGGCTATCCGCTCAATACGATATGGGGCTACCGCACGGCGGGACTCTATCAGGAAACCCCGGCTATGGAGGAGGCTATCCTGCAGCCCGGCGGCGCGCTCACTGCGGCGGGCGATGTGCGTTATGTCAACCGGGACAGCGATCCCTACATTACGGGTGGCAATTTCACGCCCGATTCGCCGGGCGATCTGGTCATGCTCGGCACGACCGATCCGCGTTATACGTTCGGTGCCGATTTGGGATTCGAATGGAAAGGGCTGCGCTTCTCCGTGCAGTTGCAGGGTGTGGGCAAACGCAACTTCCTGCTCGACGAAGCCACGCTCAATCCCACGCAGGGATCGCTCTATCAGGCGATCAACATTCACCGGGACTACTGGACTCCTGAGAATACCGACGCATTCATGCCCCGTCCGGTTTACAAGGGCGGTTCGTACAACTACAAACCTTCGGACCGCTGGATTCAGGATGCGGCTTACCTGCGTCTGAAAAACATCACGATCGGCTATACGATTCCCTTCAAACCGCGGAGTTTCGTCCGTTCGTGTTATGTTTATGTTTCCGGAGACAATTTGTGGGAAACAACCCGTACGTGGGATGTCTTCGATCCGGAAGCCCCTGCCATCACCACGGTCAATGGCTGGTATGCCTTTTACCGTGCCGTTACGGTAGGTCTTAATGTCTCCTTCTAAAATCAGCAATCTATGAAACGAATACATATCATTACATTGCTTTTCGCGTTGTTTTCCGCCGGGTTTGCGGGGTGTAATCTGGACCGTTTTCCCGAAACGGCGATGGCCGAAAAGGATTTCTGGAATCCTCAGTCGGAGGACGAATTCAAATATGCCGTCAATCAGCTCTACGTGTTGCTGGGACATCGCTGGGGCGATACGCGCGCCGACGATCTGTTCCGCAACAACTATCCCGACGACATCAGTGCCGGAACCCGCAAGGTGCCGGCCAAGAGCGACGACTGGAGCAATCCCTACAAGATGGTTTTCTGGGCCAACCGCATCATCGAACACGCGCCGGAGCACGGTACGACCGCTTCGCAGATAGACCGTTTCGTGGCCGAAGCCTACTTCTTCCGTGCTTACGCCTACTACCAGCTTGTATGTAAATTCGGCGGCGTGCCGATTCTGGTGAATACGGCCGGCGATATCGACGACCCGATTCTCTATGGTCCGCGCGCTTCGCGCGAGGAGGTGATGACTCGCATTTATACCGACCTGAATCTTGCGGCCCGCGAGCTGCCGCTGCCTTCGGCACTGGCCGACGGAGAGTTCGGACGCATTTCGCGGACGGCGGCTCAGGCTTTCAAGGCGCGCGCTGCGCTCTATGAAGGCACGCGTCGGAAATTCCATGGCGAAGAGCAGGCCGAGCCCCATCTCAAGATTGCCTATGAAGCTGCCGACTCGGTGATTCAATCCGGCGAGCACACGCTCTACACCAAGGGGACGCAGCCCTATAAGGACCTTTTCGAATATACGGGTGAGGAGGCTTCGGAACATATTCTGGTGAAACTGTACGGCTATCAGGAAACGCAATTGCTGACGCACAATTACCCGTACCAGATCGCCGTCAATTACGGCGTTTCGCGCAACTTCCTGAATCTTTATCTTAATGATACGGGGCTGCCTTTCGAGGACGATCCCTCTTTGCAGCTCACCTATAACGACTATTTCGACGGCCGTGATCCCCGTTTGGCCGAAACGGCATTGCGCCGCGGCGTCAACACCTACCAGTTCGGTCCGTTCGTGCCCTATGCGCAGTCGCGTACGGGTTTCGGCATCCGCAAATACGTGCGCAACGACGGCGTGACGGACCAGCCCAGTACGCTGGATTATCCGCTGCTGCGCTATGCCGAAGTACTGTTGACATACGCCGAAGCCCGTTTCGAACACGACGGAATCATTTCGGACGAGGACCTGAACCGTACGGTCAATGCGCTGCGCGACCGTGTGGGCATGGCGCACCTGACCAACGAATTCGTCACTTCCAATCACCTCGATATGCGGACTGAACTGCGTCGTGAGCGCTCTGTCGAACTGGCGCTCGAAGGGCTTCGCTACGACGACCTGATTCGCTGGAAAGAGGCCGAAATCCGTTTGCCGCAGGATGTATTGGGAGCACGGTTCATCGCCGGAGAGTGGGGCAGCGTCTCGCCCGGTTCGCTCGAAGACAAACTTACTGCACAGAATGTGCTGATCGTGGAGGAGGGAACGAGCCGGTTCTTCGATCCGAAGAAGGATTACCTCTATCCCATTCCGAGCAACGATATTGCTCAGAGCCGCGGGAATGTAGAACAGAATCCCAATTGGAAATAACCGTTAATCAGTTACTCAGATGAAAAAAAGCATATTTTCGCTGTTGGCGGCCATGGCATTGCTGGGCGCCGCCTGCGAAGACGATTATAAAAACTATCCTGACGGCTATGACCGTCAGTATTATACGACTTTCGATTACGAGTCCGACGATCAGGGCAATCCGACGCTCACGAACCGGACGATCTCCGTCGACCGTTCCAGTACCGAGCTGATCGAGCTGCCCATCAAATTCATGTCGGAGACCGAGCGCGATTACGACATCGAGGTGCGTCTTTATGTACGTAATTCCCCTTATTTTCTTACGCAGATGGGAGTTATGAAACCTCCGAAGAACGAATTCTCGACTCCGACTCGCTGGCGGTTCCCGGTGTGGATTTCCATATTCTCGATAGGGACAAACGGGTGATGACGCCCGTACGTACCGATACGCTGACCTATTACAGCATCGTCTTTCCCCGTGCCCGCAAAGGCGTTGAAAAACTCTATATCGAACTGCTCAATAACGAAGATTTCGATCACCTGCGTTGTGCATGGCTGACGTTGGCAGTCAATAAGATAGATGCGACGAGCGAGCAGACGCTGCAGCAGACTGCCGTCAATCACGATGCCGGATATTACAGGATATACTCGCTTTCGCGCTGTTATTTCCGCAGGTTGAACATTCAGTAAACGGGACGGATATGAGCTATTTCAAAATATTTCGCATGGCGGCGGGCACTCTCTTTTGGGCGTTGGCGCTCCTCTCGCCTGCCGGGGTTTCGTCGCAGACGCTCGAACTCTCCGGGGCGCAGGTCGTGACTTCGGGCGACGACCCGCTGGTGCGCAAAGCCGCCGAAGTGCTTGTCGATGAACTCGCCCTGCGTACGGGGGTGACACTCTCCGCTGCCGGGACCGCCGACGGAGTGCAGATCCTTATCGGCCGGGAATCCGATCTTGCCGCGGGCAATGCCGCGCTGGGCCGGGAACTTGGAGCGCTTCCGCCGACGGGAACGGAGGGCTACAAACTGCTGGTCGCGGAAGACGGTAAATGCGTCGTCGTGGCGGGAAACGATCCGCGGGGCGTGCTGTACGGCGTGGGGCGTCTGCTGCGCAGTTGCGAACTGCGTAACGGAAGCATTCTCCTACCTGCGGCGACAACGGTTTCATCGACTCCCCAGTATGCGGTCCGGGGGCATGAACTGCATCCTTCGCCGCGGGCCAAGTCTCCCGATGAAGCATGGGCCAGGAGAACTTCGAACAGTATGTCCGCGAACTGGCGCTTTTCCGGGATGAACAGCATCGAGATGCTGCGCCATGTTCCTGCTGACTATATCCGTATCGCCAAGTCCTATGGTCTCGATGTCTGGATCGTGACTTACGACAACGGTCCCGATTTCGAATCGGAGCGCGGCGAGGCCACCGAACTGCGTTTCCGGGAAAATATTTTCAAACGTCTGCCGACGATCGACCATTGGTGTATCAAGAGCGGTGATCCGGGCGATCTGACGCTCGAACGCTTCTTCTCTTTCTCGGAGAAAGAGGTGGCGCTGCTCAAGCGCTATCATCCCGAAGCGAAGGTATGGCTGAGTCCCCAGCATTTCGTCGATGCTCCGATGAGCTATTTCGAGGAGTTCTGCCGGCGTGCCAATGTCGTAAAGTGGGCCGATGGAGTGGTATTCGGTCCTTGGTGCCGGATGTCGTTCGAGCAGCTGCGGGCGAAAATCCGTCCCGGACTGCCGATCCGCAACTTTCCCGACATCACCCACATCTACAGCAGCCAGTATCCGGCGCGGTCGATCGACCTGCCGATGGCGATGACGCTTGGACGTATCTGCATCAATCCCAGCCCGGTGGCGCAAAAGCATATCCATAACCTATATGCCGGATTGGGGGTTGGGTCGTTGACCTATTCCGAGGGTACCAACGACGATCTGAACAAATTTTTCTGGCTCGGTCAGGATTGGGACGCTTCGACCGAAGCCGAAGCGTCGGTATTCGATTACGCCCGCTACTTCATCGGGCCCGATCTGGCCGCCGATTTTACGGCAGGCATTTTCGCGCTGGAGCGTAACCTGATAGGCCCCCTTGCAGAAAATGAAGAGATAGATACGACGTTGAAAATGTGGCAGAGCATGGAGGAGCGTGCTGACGATGCGACAATGCGCAATCCGCGTTTTCTGATGCCCCTGTTGCGGGCTTACTACGATGCCTATATCTACCGGCGGTGGCTGCATGAACTGGATGTCGAGTCCCGTGCCTACGATGCGTTGAAAGAGGCTCCCAAACGAGGTTCTTCGCGTGCGTTGTCCCGAACCCGCGCGATTTTGGGCGAAGCGCGGCGCAAACCCGTGGCGCAGGAGTTGAAACGGCGTTGCGAGGAGCTTTACGAGGCGGTTTATCACGACGAGGGGCGCTGGACGATGGAATACCAGCATTGCCCGCTGATGGACCAGATCGATTTGCCGCTCAACGACAGCGAGTGGCTTTGCTGATGCGTATCGACGAAATAGACGCGCTGGCCGACAATGAAGAGCGCGTGGAGCAGATTATGGCGTTGGTCGGCCGCACCGATCCCGGCGAAGGCGGCTTTTACTACAATTTGGGCGATTTCTCTTCGGAACGGGTGACCGGTATAGATGCCACATGGGAGAGAGACCCCTCTCATCTCGAAACGCCCCATTGCGGTCTGGGCGCCAAGATGAAGAAAGGCTTTGTGATGACCCATCTCGGATTCGACGGCAAGCCCGTGCCGCGTGCATGGTTGACGCAGGCCGGAATTTATTACGACCAGCCGCTTAAACTGACTTTCGACGGATTCGATCCTGCTGCGACTTATCGCGTGCGGATCGTCTATGTCGGTGAGGCCAACAAATTCAGGAGTCATGTGCGACTCGATGCGGACGGTTGCAGGATACACGATGCGATCAGGCTTTCGGGCGATGTGGTGCGTGAATTCGATCTTCCGGCCGAAGCGACCCGTGACGGTCGGGTGACGCTGAGCTGGCAGTGTGATACCGGGGAGAGAGGCGTACATGTGGCCGAACTGTTTTTTCTTAAAAACCAACAGAAATAACCTTAAAAACAATGATTATGTATCTCAATAAACGCATTATTTTCGGATGGCTCCTGCTGGGCGGACTGTTTGCCGGGGCGTGTGGCGAGGATGAGCCTGCACCCGCAGCCGAGCCGCTGGACCTCAGCATACGCGCTGCCTTGGCTCCGGTGTTGACGGCCGACGGCACCGCTTCCGTTGAGGAATGCCGCATGGAATGGTCGGCGGACGATGCCTTCGGACTTTGGGGCCGTAGCAGCCGGTTTGCAGACAACAATGTTTGTTTTACGCTTCAGGAAGTCTCCGCCGACGGTGAGGGTGTCTTTTCCGGTTCGGTGTCTGACGCTCCCGGTGCGGGTCCTCAGACGCTGCGTGCGCTATATCTTTATCGGGATAACCGCGGATTCGACCCTGCCTATCTTTCGGTCAAGCTCCCTGCGGCTCAGATTCAGTCCGGCGGGGGCTGCGATGTGAAACGCTATGGGTTTCTCGTTGCGACGCTTGAAAATGCAGATGTCGCTTCCGGCGAAGTCGCCATGGAGTTTTCAACTCCGTGTGCGGTGCTGAAACTCGAAATCGACGCTGCGGGAACCCCTCTTGCCGACAAGAAACTGAGTAGCGTGCGTATCGAGTCGGAACGGCCCTTGATCGGCAGTATGATTTACAATCTGGAGCGGAACGAGGTCGAAGTGCCGTGCAATGGTAAAACTGTGAATCTTACGCTGGCCGACACTCCGTCCTTAAGCGGTAAATGTGCCGCATGGTTCACCCTCTGCGAGGCCGAACTCGCCGGTGCACCGCTGAAAATTCAGCTTCTCTGTACGGATAAGAGCGTCGTGGACATCGTTTGCGAACCGCAGATCGCATTGCAGGCGGCGCGTGTGAGCGAACTGCCGCTGAACTTGGCGGCATTGATCGCTTCGGGCGACGCCGAGGTGAGCGAATTCCGCGTCGATCTGAGCGAGAACGGTACCTCGAACTGCTATGTCGTTTCGGCAGCCGATAAATACAAGTTCCGTCCGACGCGCGGCAACAGCAACGATCTGCCCGCAGGCATGACCCGGATAGATTGGCTCTGGATGAGCGCTCCGGACCTGATTACCGAGGTCGGCTATGAAAAAGGCATGGTCGTTTTCCGGGCTGGCGAAGCCCGCGGCAATGCGGTTATTGCCGCTTTCAACGATGCGGGTGAAATCGTGTGGAGCTGGCATATCTGGCTGACGGAAGACCCTGCGGCCGATCTTCACGCCGGCATGAGCAAGAGCTACCAGCTGCTCGACCGTAATCTGGGCGCCGTCTCGACCGAAGTGGATGACTATCTCTCCTATGGCCTTTATTATCAGTGGGGACGCAAGGATCCTTTCATCGGCCCGCGTCATCACGGGACGAAGGTCAAACGTGAAGAGACGCCCGGTTTCTCTGCGGCTACGGCCGATTATGTCGTAAATACTGCATATGGAGGAACGTTCAAACTGGTGAAGAACACGGAGCTGCCTTCGGGCGGGGAGATCGGCTATGCCGTTGCCAATCCGATGAATTTCGTATGCTTCGGGGTCGAACAGAACGGCAGCGGCCAGACTTGGTTCAATTCGGATTTCAAGCAGTACCTTACTTTGTGGGGATACAACGAAGCGACGAGTTCCAGTTCGAAAACCATTTACGACCCGTGTCCGGTGGGGTACAAGGTGCCGCACTTTACGGGTACGGTCTGGGCCGGCGTTGCCGCTGCCAATCTGCCCGTGATGTCGAACGCCGGGCTTTACGGCGTCATGTTTTCGGGTGCGGAGGGTTCGTCGTATTATCCCGCTGCGGGCTTCCGAGACCATACGGGCGGTTTCCTCTCCTATATGGGACAGTGCGCTACCTTTTGGTCGGCCATGACCTACAATAACCTTAATGTCCGCGGTATGAAGATCGAGCCTGCGGGCAAAACCTATGTGAATGTGAATATCAAATTCAATGCGGCGTACGGCCAGTCGGTGCGTTGCGTGAAAGAATAAAAATCATCGGATATGAAAATGAAACGAATCGTATGTATTATCTGCGCGGCGGTCTTTGCTTTGACCGCCCGCGCGGAAATCCGGCTGCCGGCGTTTTTCGCCGACGGCATGGTGCTCCAACAGCAGGCAACCGTGCGCATTTGGGGGACGGCGGCCGCCGGAGCGAAAGTGACGCTTACCGCCGGATGGGATAACCGCACCTATACCTGCAAGGCTGCATCCAACGGCAGTTGGGCGCTCAAAGTCAAGACGCCCGCTGCGGGCGGGCCCTATGAAATCCGTATCAGCGACGGCGAGGAGATCGTACTGCGCGACGTTCAGCTCGGCGAAGTGTGGATATGTTCCGGACAGTCCAATATGGAAATGCCTGTAAAGGGTTTCCTGAGTCAGCCGGTAGAGGGGGCTTTCGAGATGATACTCGATGCCGGGAAGGATAATGTACGGGCCTTTACCGTTGCCCGCAGGCTCTCCGATACCCCGCAGGCCGACTGTGGCGGCAAATGGGTGGCGGCCTCTGCCGGAACGGTTCCCGACATCAGCAGTGTCGCTTACCTTTTCGCCTGCCGCCTGCATCGGACGCTGAAGGTGCCCGTCGGTATCGTTGTGGCGGCTTGGGGCGGAACGTCGATTCTGGGGTGGCTTCCTTCCGGGGAGATTGCGAAAACGATCTCAAAAGAGGAGTGCGCCCGGATATTGGCGGTGAACGGCAGCGACAAAAATCATCCTGCCAAGCTGTACAACGGAATGATCGCCCCGATTGCCGGATATGCCGCACGTGGATTCATCTGGTATCAGGGCGAAGCCAACGTCGGTTTTGCCGATGCTTACGGTGCATTGCAGAAACAGTTGGTCAATACATGGCGCCGGAGCTGGAGCGATTCGAATATGGCTTTTTATGCCGTGGAGATAGCTCCTTACCGCTATGGCCGCGGGAACGAGAACGCCTTGTCGCGTCCGCTGCTGGTCGAAGCGCAGGAACGGGCGTTGAAACAGCTGCCCAATACGGCTTTGATTCCGACGACGGATGTAGGCGATGCCGTTTGCATACATCCTGCGCGCAAACGTCAGGTCGGCGACCGGCTTGCGGCGACGGCGCTCAAACAGGCATACGGCCTGAGCGGGCTGGAACCCGAATCGCCTCGTATCGCCAAGGTCGATTATGCGGACGGTACGGCCGTAGTCTCCGTGACTTCGGCGTTGGGTGCCATGCCCGGCCAGATCCGCGGATTCGAAATCGCCGGGGAGAACCGTCGGTTTTATGCGGCTAAAGCCGTAGTCGATCGTCGTAAAGGCACGATCCTCGTATCGTCGGACCATGTGCCTGCTCCCGTTGCAGTGCGCTATGCATTCCGCAACTACATTGTCGCCGATTGGACGAACTGGATGGGTATCCCCGCCCTCCCGTGCCGCACGGACGATTGGCCTGACGAGAACTGATGAACGAATTGCCGGGGATTCCGTGTATCGCCTTTCCGTGGAATCCGTTGCCGGATAGAAAACCGGGCAAGCCTTAGTCGGACTTGCCCGGTTCTTTGTTTGTCTGTTTCTGTCCTTGTTTGTCGGCAAGGGCCGGCCCGGTGCGCAGAGCGTCGCTGCTTCACGGCGTATCGTTACGGCGGGATGTACGACGTTGGAGGGTTCGGTTTCGGTCCGGTCGAAGTCCGTTTGCCGCCGGGTTTCCGTTGTCAGGGGGCTGGTTATTGCTCGTCTGTTTCGAATGCGTAGACCGTATGCTGCGTGTAGGTCTCTCCCGGACGCAGCACCGACGACGGGAAGTTGTCGTGGTTGGGTGCGTCGGGGAAATTCTGCGTTTCGAGGGCGATGCCGGAGCGGAAGTTGTGGCGGTCGCCGCGTTTGCCGACCTCCTTGCCGTCCATGCCCTGTCCTGCATAGAACTGGAGTCCCGGCTGGTCGGTGTAGATCTTCATCCGGATGCCCGTCGCGGGTTCATAAGCCTCGGCAGCCAGCGAAACCGTGCCCGCTTCAGGCTTGTCGAGCGCCCAGTTGTGGTCGTAGCCGTTTCCGAATGCCAGCGGTTCGTAGTCGGTTCGTCCGATGCGTTCCCCGATCGCATGCGGCGTGCGGAAGTCGAGCGGCGTGCCTTCGACCGGGAGGATTTCACCCGTGGGGATCAGACCCGCGTCGGTGGGCGTAAAGCCGCTGGCATGGATGGTCAGCAGGTGCGAGTCTGTCGAATGCTCCGTTGTGCCGTGCAGGTTGTAGTAGGCATGGCTCGTGGGGTTGACGATTGTCGGAGCGTCGGTCGTGGCCTCGTAGTCGATAACCAGTCCGTTGTCCGGCGTCAGCGAGTAGGTGACCGTGATGTCGAGGTTGCCCGGATAGCCCTCTTCGCCGTCGGCGGAGCGGTAGGACATGGCGACGGCGGGATTTCCTTCGGGCGTCGTGGTCTCGCGGGCGTCCCAGACGCGGCATTCGAATCCTCCGGGACCGCCGTGCAGGTGGTTCTCACCGTTGTTGATCGTCAGTTGGTACTCCTTGCCGTCGAGCGTGAAGCGTCCTTTGCCGATGCGGTTGCCGAAGCGTCCCACGACGGGTCCGCAGTATTTGTCGGCCGTGCGGAGATAGGCGTCGATGCTGTCGTATCCCCATACCACGTCGCGGAAGCGGCCGTCGGCGGCCGGAACCCAGAGCGCGACGACGCGTGCGCCGTAATTGGTGAGTTGCACGGTCATGCCGTCGGCGTTTTGCAGGGTGTAGAGTCCGACGGGTTTCCCGTCGATTTTGGTTCTGAAGGCGGCGGCATCGAGCAGTTCGACGCCGTTTCCGCTGTCGCCATTGCCTGCGCAGAGAGCATGCAGGCCGTGGCTGCCATTAAGAAGAGATAGCGTTTCATGGTCTTTGTTTTTTATGTGGTCGTTATTTGATCCGGACGGGTTTGACCCCTTCGAAAGTCATTTTTACGGGTTTGATGAAGCCGTCTGCATCGAACTCCATGCGGTCGATGCAGGTCTGGCGGTGCCCCATGGCGGTCGCGCCCAGCGGGCGGCGGTGGTAGACGATGTAGTATTCGTCCCTGCCGGGAATCCGTATCACCGAGTGGTGGCCGGCTCCGGTGGCGATTTCGGGGTCTTGCTGGAGAATTTTGCCGATACGTTCGAACGGCCCGAACGGGGAGTCGGCGATGGCATAGGCCACGCTGTAGTCGGGACCGCCCCAGCCGCCTTCGCTCCACATGAAATAGTACTTGCCGCCGCGCTTGAACATAAACGGTCCTTCGACGTAGTTTTCAGGCGTTACGGACTTGTACGTCTCGCCGTCGTCGAACGGCACGACGCTCAGCAGGTCGTCCGACAGTTTGACCATGTTGCAATGGTGCCAGCCGCCGTAATACATATAATGCGTACCGTCGTCGTCGCGGAAAACGAACTGGTCGATGGGTTGTGCGCCGTTGACGATGCGGTCGATCAGCGGTTTGCCCAGCGCGTCTTTGTACGGGCCGCCCGGACGGTCAGCCACGGCGACGCCGATGCCGCCGTATTCGTGGTCGTTCTGGATGTCGTTGCCGCTGAAGAAGAGGTAATATTTGCCCTTGTGTTCGAGTATCGCCGGCGCCCACATGGCATATTTTACCCATTTCACGGCGTCGGTGGTGAGGACTTTCGGATGTTTGGTCCAGTTCACGAGGTCCTTCGACGAGAAGGCGTCCATGTAGGTCTGGATGTTGTACAGCTGGTGGACTGCCGAGCTTCTCGGCGGGGTAGGCCGGCATTTCCTCGCCCGGTGCGGCATAGAGGTCCGAAAGGGTGGGGAAAATCCAGTACTCCTTGCCGAAGACGGCGCCTTCGGGGTCGGCGTACCAGCCCGGAAAGACGGGATTTCCCGAAAGGCTTTTACGTGCGTTTTTTGTGCTGCTGCACGATGCCGCAAGCAGCAGGGCGGCAATGGCGGAAATCAGTTTCAGATACTTTGTCATCGGGGTATTGAGTTTATTGTTTGTCGAGAGGTATACGCAGGATGGTGAGCGAGTTGGGGGCACATTCTACGGGTACGGTGCGCCCTTCGATGCGGAATGCCGATTCGCGGGCGGTGATTTTTTCGGGTTCTTCGAACGAATTTTCGTCGTAGATCGACGCCGATGCAAGCTCGATGCGCCGGGCTTCGCCGGGCGCGGCTTTCCCGCCTTTCAGCGCCAGCGAGGTTCGCCACGGCTCCGTGCGGCCATTGACCAGTTTGACGACCAGTTCGTTGCGCTTGCGGTCGAGACCGGCGACGGCGTAGTGCTTGTTGACGATCGTATAGTCGTAGGCGTATTTGAGTTCACCGTCGAGGTAGCACTTCCATTTGTTGCCACGGATTTCGATGCGCACGTCGTACCACCGGTTCGCTTCGATCGGCTCCTGATTGCGGTAGTCGAAGAGTGAAACCGAACCTTTGTCGCCGATCTCCCGGAAGAGGACCGACTCGTTGGAGTGGCTTCCCATGTCGGCCATGAAATAGCGGCGGTCGTCCTGCATGCCGAAGACTACGCGGAACCCTTCGTGTCCGGCCGTCTTGCGGGCTTTGAGGGTGATCGTGCAGTCGCCCGCTTCGAGATCTTTCAGACGCAGGAGCGCATCTCCGGCCGGGACTGGCTGGGTCAGGACGCCGCCTGCGGCTTTCCATTCGCCGCGTATCGTCTCCCAGCGTGTGTCGAGGTCGCTCCAGTCGGTGGTGTAGAGGGTGCGGCCGTTGCTCGTGACCTTCAGGTCGCGGAACTGCGCCGCCGTGTTGCCCGTACTCAGGCCGATGAATCCTTTGGGAGAGTGGGATTTTGCGACCTGCTCTCCGAGAATGCAGAGCGGAACGTTCACATCAGGCCGGTTCTCCGAAAAGAGTTTCATCACATGGTAGTTCGTGCGTCCGTAAACCTGTTTGTTGTCGAGTACCATCAGGTGGTTGCGGCCGTAATGGGCGTTTTCGATCAGCGGGGCGTAGGAGACCAGCTGCACTTTGTCGGCGTTGTGCTCCACGCCGGTCAGGTAAGCCGCTTCGGCCAGCGACGCGTAGAGATTCGACTGCCCGACGGCGGCGTATTCGCCGACGTAAATCTTATAGGGGAGCTTCTTCGGGAGCTTGTCGTAGACGTCGGCGTTGTTGTAGAACCAGTCGGCGGTCTCGTAATAGTGCGGGTCGATCATCTCCACTTTGTCCAGCCGCTTGATGTCGTCGCTGAACATCAGCGCCGAGATAACCGTCAGCTGCGGATATTTCGCCTTGATCGCCTTGTGGAAACGATTGTAGTTGGCCGCATAGCGGGCGAAGACGTTTTCATTGCCGACCTCGATGTATTTCAGCGGAAAGGGTTCGGGATGACCGTTTCTGGCGCGTTCGGCGCCCCATTTGGTCGTCTTTGCATCGCCTAAAGCGTATTCGATGGCATCGAGCGCCTCCTCGATCAGCGGTTCGAGTTCGTCGCCCTGTACATAGTCGCCGTTGCGGAACAGACACGACATGCCCGCGTTGCAGACGAACATGCCCTCGGCGCCGATATCCTCGCAGAACTGCAGGAATTCATGGTAGCCGAATCCGTACGTACTGCGGTAACCCCACAGGTTGTACTCTCCCGGACGTGTTACCGGGTCGCCGATGGTCTCCTTCCATTTCACGCGGTTGTCGAGCGTCAGCCCTTCGACGATACAGCCTCCGGGCCAGCGGACGAACGCCGGGCGCAGTTCTTCGATCATCGTCGCCACATCCTTGCGCAGTCCGTTGGCGCGGCCTTTGTAGGTGTCGCGCGGGAAGAGCGACACGTAGTCGATCCATACGCGGCCTTCGGCAGGAAAGGTGAGGCGCAGGGTGTTTTTGCTGCCGGTCTCCGACGGGGTGAAGGTCGCCGTATAGCGGTGCCACCCGCCGTCCGTCGTCAGACGCACGTCGCTCGCAGCAACAGGTTGCCCGTCGGGCGTGACGATTGCGGCGCGGCACCACGGGGTTTTCTCCGCGCGGACGTAAAATTCCAGATCGTAGCTCTTGCCCGCTTCGACGGCGATTCCCCAGTAGCCGCTGTTCACGGCGCTCACTTCGCCGTGCGCCGCGGCAAGATCGAGCTGCAGGGCGTGGGGTGTGGCGGCGTTGAGCGGATATTCGGCGGTAATGGACGAAGCGGCCTGCGAGCCGTCGGCGTATTGCGTCCGCCAGCCCGTCATCGCCAGATCGGGACTCCACCGCACGCGGAAGCGGTTGACCGAGTCGTTCGAATAACAGTGCGCGTGGGGTGCGGCGGCATACCCGTCGGCGTCGAGCGTGCAGCCCGTCGGGAGTACGCCCTCCTCGAAGCCGCGGTTGCGGATCATCTCGGCGTAAAGCCCGCCGTCGCCCGAACCGGTGATCTCCTCGAAGAAGACGCCGTAGAGCGATGCGGGAATTTCGGCCCCGCGTTTGCCGAGATCGATTTCGATGCGACTCCCGTCGTCGTTTCCGGCCGCCGTCAGCAGGCCGCCGTGCCGGCGAGGGTGCAGAGCAATCGTTTGGTATTCGTATTCATAGCGTCTTTATTGGCGTGTTTCGTTGTAGGGACGGTGTTCGGGGGCGCAGCCGAAGTCGTAGTTGGGCTGCGGGCCCATGACGAATTTCAGCGTGCCGCCGCGAACGATGTCTTCGTATGCGATGTAAGAGTTCAGATAAGGTTTTCCGTTCAGTTCCACGGACTGAATATAGCTGTTTTTTGCGGAATTGTTCTCTGTTGTCACCATAAATTTGCGTCCGTTGGGCATATTAAGCACCGCTTTCTCGAAAAGCGGGCTGCCGAATGAATAGACCCCGCACGAGGGATTGACCTGATAGAAACCCAACGCCGAAAGAATATGCCATGCCGACATCTGTCCGCAGTCCTCGTTGCCGATGATGCCGTCCGGTCGGTCGGTGTAGAAATGGTGCTGTACGTAGCGCACCAGTTCGGCGGTTTTCCACTGCTGGCCTGCGTAGTTGTAGAGATAGATGACGTGGTGCGAGGGTTCGTTGCCGTGGGCGTACTGGCCGATCAGCCCCGAAATGTCGGCCGAAGCGTGGGGACCCATGTCGCCGGAGACGCGGAACAGCGAGTCGATTTTTGCGCGGAACGGCTCGTCGCCGCCCATGGCTTCGATCAGCCCGTAGGGGTCCTGCGGCACGAAGAAGGTGTACTGCCACCCCGTGCCTTCGGCGAAGTAGCCCGTGCCGCCGTGGACCGACTGGAACGGGTTGTAGGGCGTGAGCCAGCTTTCGTCGTCGAATTTCGGGCGGATGAAATTGATGTCGCCGTCGAAATAGTGTTTCCAGTAGCGGGCGCGCCGGGCGAAAGTTCGCTCCGTCTCTTTGTGGCCGAGTTTGTGCGCCATGGCGGCGATGCCCCAGTCGGCCACCGCATACTCCATGGCTTTGGACGTCGCCTCGAACTCCCTGTCCGCGGGGATATACTCCCGGTCCAGCACATAGCCGATGCCGGCCTGTTCGCGGAGCGTGGCCGTCTGCACGGCGCATTGCAGGGCGCGCTGCGCGTCGATTCCCCGGATTCCTTTCACTACCGCGTCGCTGACGATCGGTACGCTGCCGTAGCCGGGCATCTGGTTGGTCTCGCCGCCGATCAGCGGCCAGATCGGAAGCTTGCCCTGCTGGTCGCAGATCGAGAGCATCGACGCGACCATGTCGCCCACCCGGTCGCTCTGGATGATCGTAAACCACGGATGCAGCGCCCGGTAAGTGTCCCAGCACGAGAAGGTCGAATAGTTCGTCCGATCGGCTTTGCGGATTTTATTGTCGTGGCCGCGGAATTCACCGTTCACGTCGCAGTAGGTCGTGGGGGCGATCATCGTGTGGTACATGGCCGTATAGAAGATGCGCTTGGCGCGTTCGTCGGCAGTTGTGATCTCGACGCGCTCCAATTCCTTTTCCCATGCGTCGCGGGCCGCCGTCATCACCTTGCCGAAATTCCAGTGGGGAATCTCTTTGCGCAGGTTTTCCAGCGCATTGTCGGTGCTTACGGACGAAATGGCGACTTTCAGCGCCAGCTTCTCGACGCTGCCTTCGAAGCAGACCACGCCCTTCACGCCTTCGCCTTCCAGCTCGCCGCGTCCGGCCGGCTCGTCGTCGTTGAAGACCAGCAGTTCGGCGATCGGACGGTCGCTTTTCAGTGCGAAGTAGACGCGGTGTTCCGGCGCCCAGCCTTTGACGATGCGGTGGCCGACGACGGTGTGGGCATCGACCAGCCGTAGCGACGAGGCGACCGACGGGAATCCGTTGCCTTCGCGGAGGTTGATCAGCAGACGGGCCTCTTCGCCTGCCGGGAACGTGTATTTGTGGAACGCGACCCGCCGCGATGCGGTCAGTTCGGCATGAATGCCGTTGTCGAGCGTCAGGGAATAGAAATAGGGCGAAACCCGCTCGTTTTCATGCCGGTAATGGGCTGAACAGCTGTTCGAGATGTCGTCCTGTTCGCCGCGGCGCGTACGCACGTCGCCCGTGAAGGGCATGATCTGGATGTCGCCCAAATCGGTGCAGCCCGTACCGCTGAGGTGCGTGTGCGAAAATCCGATCAGCACGTTGTCCGAATAGTGGTAGCCGGAACACCAGTCCCAGCCTTTGAAGATATTTTGCGGTCCGATCTGTATCGCACCGAAGGGAACGCAGGCCCCGACGAAAACATGGCCGTGGCCGCCCGCTCCGATGTAGGGATCCACATAGCGGAGGTAGTTTTTGTCGCCGGCCGCGGCCGATACGGCGACGGCAGCTGAGAGCAGGGTGAAAAGAATCTTTTTCATGCGGTTCGGAATTTTGAAAAAAGGATAATCCGCAGCCCGGTTCCGGAAGGCGGGTTATCCTTTCATGCGACGTTTAGATTTCGGCCTTGATGCGCAGCACGGTCAGCGACCACGGTTCGAACGTGTAGTCGAACCTTTCCGAGAAGCCGTTGTAGGTGCTTTCCCTTGGGAATACCTTCTTCGGATCGTCGAGCGTGTTCTCGTCTTTGGGATCGTTCGACGTGAGGGTGACGACTTTGCCCTTACGCTCCACGGAGGTTACGTTCTGCAGGTTGATCGACGTGGTGAACGGCTCTTCGGTGGCGTTCACGAATTTGACGATCAGTTCGCCCGTACTCTCGTCGTAACCCGAAACTACATAGCGCTGTATGTTCTCGATCGTCGTTTCGAGCATCTGTTTGCCGTCGAGGCTGTAAGTGAATTTGCCGCCCTTGACGTCGATGCGGATGTCGTACCAGCGTCCCTCCTCCACATGCTGCGAGATGTTGTTGGGAATCTGCGGCATGTCGTTGCCGTCGATGCGCTGGAAAGCCGTGGTCTGGTTGCCCCAGCCGCCGATGTTGAGCACGTAGCCGTTCAGCCCGTCGTGCATGCCGAAGTAGATGAGGAATCCCTCCGCTCCGGCGGTCTTGCGGGCCTTGAGCGAGATCGAGCAGTCGCCGAACGCTTCCGGTGCGCTCCACAGGTTCCAGCGCATCACGCCGGGACCGGAGCCTTTCAGCGTGCCTTCCCCGGCGGTCCATGTACCCTCTTGGGGCGTCCAGCCCTGCGTCATGTCGGCCTCGACGGTGCGGCCGTCGGCCAGCGTGACTTTCAGGTCCTTGTATTCGTTGTCCGTATTCCAGCCGCCCAGCGCGATCTGTCCTTTGACCTCGACCGGAATCGCCGGTTGTTCGAAGGTGGTCGAAACGTTGAACGACGGACGGTTTTCGGCGTACATCTTCTGTACCTGATACGACGAGCGTCCCATGACGCGGTGGGAATCGAACGAGATAAGGTTCGTGGGCCAGACGCGGTCATTGACGTTCTCTAACAGCGGAGCGTAGGAGGCCATCTTCACAAGGTCGGAGTTGCGCTCGACGCCCGTAAGGAACGCCGCCTCGGCCAGTGCGCCGAGCAGGTTGCCGCCGCCGACATTCTGATTGACGGCGTATTCGCCGATGTAGATTTCGTAATCCCCGCGTTCCTGTTGGTCGAAGAGTTTGTCGCTGGCGAAGAAGAATTCGGGCGACACGTACCAGTGGGGATCTATCATATCGACCTTCTCGTGACGGTGCTGGCCGCCCAGTCCGAGCGTCGAGATGAGTTTTAACTGCGGATATTTCGCCTTGATGGCCTTGTAGAATTTGTCGTGACGCTTTTCATAGACCAGACCCCAGTTTTCGTTGCCGATTTCGACGTATTTCAGCGGGAAAGGTTCGGGATGACCGTTCTCGACGCGTTTGCGGCTCCACGCGGTCGTGCCGTCGCCCAATGCGTAGTCGATGGCGTCGAGTGCGTCGTTGATGAAGAAGTCCACCTCCTCTTCCGGACATGCGTCGCCCGCGCGGCCCTGACAGCCCAGTCCCACGTTGCAGACGAACATGCCGTCGGCACCGATGTCCTCGCAGAACTGCAAGAATTCGTGGTAGCCGAAGCCCATCGTGGTACGATAGCCCCAAGTGTCGTAAACACCCGGACGGGTGGCCGGATCGCCGATGGTTTCCTTCCATTTGATGCGGTTCGAAAGGGTGATGCCCTCCACCACGCAGCCGCCCGGCCAGCGGACGAATGCCGGACGCATGGCTTCGAGCGTCTCGGCGATATCCTTGCGCAGTCCGTTTTCGCGGTTGCGGAACGTCTCGGCCGGGAAGAGCGAAACGTAATCGAGCAGCAGCGTTCCCTTGCCTTCGAGTTCGATGACGAAGCGGGCGTTGTGGTCAGTGCCGGCAGCTACGAGTTCGCCCGAATACTGACACCAAGATTTGTCAGGGTCGAGGGCCAGCGGCCGGTTGCAGAGTTCCGTGTCGTCGGCGCCGACGAGTTTGATGGTGGCTTTGCCGTCGAACCGGTTGCCGTTCGAGGTGTTGAAACGCAGGAAATAGCTTTTGTTCTTTTCGATGTTGATGCCCCAGAATCCGGTATTGGAGAGCGCGACGCGTCCCTGAACGGGAAGCGTGACCTTCAGCGCCGTCGGAGTCGCGCTGTTGAGCGGATATTCGGTCGTGAGTTGCATGGTCGCGCCTTCGCCTGCCAACTGTTCGAGCGACCATGCGGGTATTTCGTCCGTTGTCCAGCGAAATGCCAGATCGGGATGGGGCTTCGAGCCGGTAAGGTGATTGCAGACGGCGGGCGGATAGATTTTATCGCCTTCGATCCGGTAGCCTTCGGGTACGGAGCTGTCTTCGAATCCGCGGTTCTGAATCAGCTCGGCGTAGAGTCCGCCGTCGCCCGCGTGGTTGATCTCTTCGAAGAAGATGCCGTACAGGGATGAGGGAACCTCTGCGCCGCGCTGTGCCGCGTCGATGTTTATTTGGGCTTCCGGCTGAGAACAGGCGCCCAGCAGCAGGGCCAGCGCCGGAAGCGAAAGATTCTGGTGTAGGGTTTTCATGGTCGGTTTGTTGGTCGGGTTATCTGTAATTTAACGTTCGAAGGGACGGTGTTCCGGAGCGGCGCCGAACTCCCTGTTCGGTTGCGGACCCATTGTCAGGCGCAGCGTTCCGCCCTTTACGATGTCGCTATGGCGGATGTAGGCGTACGGATAGGGTTTGCCGTTGAGTTCCGCCGACTGGATATAGATGTTGCGTTCCGAATTGCCTTCGGCCTTTACCGTGAATTTTTTGCCGTTTTCCGTCCGGATGGTCATTTCCGAGAATTTGGGACTGCCGAGGACGTAGATTCCCAGCGAAGGATTCACCGGGTAGAATCCCATCGCCGAAAGTACGTACCACGACGACATCTGGCCGCAGTCTTCGTTGCCCGCCAGTCCGTTGGGCCGGTCGGTGTACATTTCGTTGAGTATGCGGCGCACCATGCGGGCGGTTTTCCACTGCTGTCCGGCGTATGCGTAAAGGTAGACGGTGTGGTGTCCCGGTTCGTTGCCGTGGGCGTACTGGCCGATCAGGCCCGATATGTCGCCCGACGCTTGTTCGCCCATGTCGCCCTCGACGGTGAAGAGCCGGTCGAGTTTCTCCGTGAACGCCTCTTCGCTGCCGAAAAGTGAAATCAGCCCCCGGACGTCGTGCGGCACCAGCCAGATGTACTGCCACCCCGTACCCTCGCAGTAGTCGTCGTTGCGGTGGGTCGAGTGGAACGGGTCGAACGGTTCGCGGAACGATCCGTCGAGGTTGCGGCCGCGGAAAAATCGGGTTTCGGGGTCCCAGTAACTGTGTAGAATCGGGCGCGCCTGCCGAACAGGCGGGCATCCTCTTCGCAGTCCAGCTTTTCGGCCGCAAGGGCGATGCTGCCGTCCGCCAGCGCATATTCCAGCCCTTTGGCGACCGATTCGCCCTCCTTGTCGGACGGGATGTAATCCTGCGTGCGGAGCCATGCGAGTCCCTTGTAGTCGCTCAGCATCGACCGCTTCATGGCTTCGAAGGCGCGGTCGTAATCAATGCCCGGAAATCCTTTCATAACGGCGTCGGCAACGACCGGAACCGACTGGATGCCGATCATTTCGCGGGTGTCGGAGCCGTACAGGTGCCACACGGGGAGATAACCCTGCTCGTCGTAAATGTCGAGCATCGTATTGACCATGTCGGGCACGCGTTCCGGCTGCAGCAGCGTGTAGAGCGGATGCGCGGCGCGGTAGGTGTCCCATAACGAGAATACGGTGTAGGTCTCGTGTCCGGGGGTCTCGTGGTTTTTGCCGTCGGCGCCGCGGTATGCTCCGTCGCAGTCGTTGAAGAGGTTGGGCTGGAGGAAAGCGTGGTAAAGCCCGGTGTAGAGGATACGGCGGGCCGCATCGTCCGAACCTTTGACCGCGACTTTGCCCAGCTCGCGTTCCCATTTGCGGCTGGTCGCCCTGACCGTGGCGGCGAAGTCCCAGCCGGGAAGTTCACAGTCGATATTGCGCGCCGCGCCCGCCATGCTGACGGGCGAGATGCCGACTTTGACCAGTACCTCGCGGGCCGAATCGTCGAGCCGTGCGACTCCCTTGAGGTTTATGCCGCGCTCGATGCTGCTGCCTGCGGCGAGTTTGTCGTCTTTGTAGATTTCGAGCGTCACGGGTTCCGAGAAGCGTGCCGTGAAATAGATGCGCTGTTGTTTGGACCAGCCCGACGAACAGCGGTAGCCGCGGACCGTATGGTTGTCCTGCTGTTCGATGAAGGTCTCCGTCGCGCGGTCGTCGCCGTTGGCGTCGAAGAGATTTATCACCACCTGTTTCTGCCCCTCGCCGGGGAAGGTGTAGCGGTGCAGTCCCACGCGCTCGGTGGCGGTCAGTTCGACGTCGATGCCGTAATCGTCCAGATGCAGCCGGTAGTAGGCCGGGGCGGTCGCTTCGCGCTGGTGCGAGTAGCGCGAGGCGTAGCCGCTGTCGGGATTCTCCTGCGATCCGGGCGTCACACGTATTTCGCCCGCGGTAGGCATGAAGAGCAGGTCGCCCGTGTCGCTGCATCCCGTGCCGTTGAGGTGCAGGTGTGCGAATCCTACGCAGATCGAATCCGAATCGTGGTAACCCGAACACCAGTCCCAGCCTTTGTTGAAGTTGTTGGGACCGAGCTGCACGGCTCCGAACGGTGCGGCGGCGCCCATGAAGGTATGGCCGTGGCCCGACGTGCCGATCCGCGTGTCCACCCATTGCAGAACGCCTTCCTGCCGTGCGAGCGACGGATCGGGAGTCCGGGCTTGTGCAGCGGTTGCGCCGGCGAGAGCCAGCAGCGGGATAATCGTGTGTCTGAGCATGGCCGGATTATTTGTTTTGGGGCTTGTTTTTCCACGGAATATGTTCGGGGTGCGCCTCGTAATACTTGCGGGCCGTGGCGACGTTGTCCTTGGGCATCAGGAATACGAAGCGGCCGGGGAAATCCTTTTCCAGCCGTTCGGCTTCGCGTTTCAGACGGGCCACGCCGTGGTAGCCGTAAGTGGCCGCCGTGGGGTAGACGTTCAGAAAGTGCGGCCGCGAAGGATCGAGCAGCCCCTGCCGGTGCGCGAGGTTGTTGTACAGATCGCCTTCGGCGACCAGATGGTCGCCCTGATTCATGATGATTACCCCGTCGTGGTAGTCCAGCACCACGTCGTCGTCGCCGTTGAAGACGCCTTCGAGTCCCGCGGTTTCCGTATAGCGGTGGAAGCGGTCCGTGCCGTAGGAGGTGTGCCAAAAGCAGGCCGTCTTGAATCCGGCCGACGCGAGCCACTGGCGGTTCAGTTCGAGCCACTTCTCATAACCTTCCTCGCTGTAGTCGCGGCCGTAGATGAATTGGTAGCCCGAAGGGCCGGCCATCAGCTCGTCGTTGGGACTCATGTGCTTGTAATACCACTCCAGTAGGAACGGGTTCAGCTCCTGCATGCCGGCGCAGAGGGTCGTGCCGACGGGGAAAGCCCCGCGGTCGGTGTCCTCGGTCCAGATGGCGTAGAGCGCGTTCTGGTCGAACTGTACGTTGTCGCCGTCGCTGAATACGACGCTGACGTAGATTTTGCCGTTCTCGGCCTTGACGGCTTTGCCCGGCCGCTGTTTGAACGATTTGTTGGGGTAACTGCACCAGAAACTGCCGTTGGCGTAGTAGTCGCTCACGACGTAGCCGATGTTGTAGCGGTTGGTGACGTATAGCAGGTCGTCGCCGCTCTTGGCATAGCCCATGACGATGGCTCCCGGCCTGAAGTCGCCTTTTCGGCAGATCTCCTCGATGATCGAACGCTCTTCGGGATCAGCGTCGTCGAGCCAGAATGCGAAGCCGCGCGACGCCACGGCATAGTCGTAGAGCGTCCACGGATTGCCCGTCCAGTCGCTGCGCAGTCCCAGCGTGAAGAGTATGTTCGGGTGGCATTGGGGCTGAATGGTCTCCATGGCCCATTCATATGCGTCGCGCTTGGACGCCCAGCGGCCGTAAAGCCGCTCCACGTTACCTTTCCACGGGGTTTCGGCCGTCAGGCGGGCATAGAGTTCCTCGGTCAGCGGCAGTCCTTGGTGCTGGGCCGAGAGCATGACGGCCATGTTCCACGACCAGTCTTCCTCTGGACTCCAGATGTAGATGTTCTGCACACGGTCCGCATAGGCCTTGAACAGCGAGCGCAGACCCGGATCGCGGCCTTCGCCGAGGGGCAGGATCTCGAAGGGGCGTTTGGTGTCGTCGAGCTGGCGGACATGGTGGTCGGCTAAATAGAGGTAGCACTCGGCCGTCTCTTGATTTATGAGTCCCTGAAAGGCCGTGGAGATCATGCGCGCAGGGCCGTGGTCCCGGCGGATGTCGGCGACGGTGATCGTGCCTTTGTGCATTTTGGTTTTGTAGAACTGTCCCGACTGCGGTGCGGCGGCGGAAACCGTACCGCCGATAAAGATTGCGGTGGCTGTCAGGAGCGGAAATATGCGGTGTCTGATGATTTTCATGTTCGTTCGGGTTTGCGGCCTGCGGCCCTGTCTGCCGCCGGTTCGGTGCAATACGGCGGCAGACGGCGGCGCGGGCTATTTTTTGAGTTTGAGTCTCAGTACGGTCATAGATTGGGGGCGGAACGTGACGTCCATTGAGGAGCTTACGTTGTTGAAGACATCCTCCACCGGAACGATCCGGTTCCGGTCCTCGAAAGTGTTTTCCTCGTGCTTGGAATTCGCCCAGAGCGAGATGCGTTTGCCCTGCGGCTCGAATTCGGCGTTACGGAAATTGAGCTTCGTGCGCATCGGAACGTCCTCGGCATTGATTACCTTGACGATCACTTCGCCGTTTGTCCGGTCCAGTCCCGCGATGGCGTATTGGCGCTGTACGTAACTGTTGTCGTAGGTCAGGTCTTTTCGGCCGTCGATCCAGCACTCCAAGATATCCTTGTCCTTGATGACGAGTTTCACATGGTAGGTGCGGCCTGTTTCGATGCGTGTCGTCGGACGGTCGGTGTTCAGCACGAAGGCGTTGTCGTCGGCGACGCTCTGGAAGATAGTCCATGCGTTGCCGAAGCTGCCCAGTGTCAGCTGGTAGCAGTTCGCCGGATCTTTGGCGCCGAACTTGAGGACGAACCCCTCTTTGCCGCCCAGCTTTCTGGCGTCGAATTCCACGGATACGATCTTCGACTTGACGGCGTCGAGCCATTGGTCGCGGAGCATGATCGAGCCGGTGCCGTTCTCGTCGGGCTGGATCAGCTTGCCGCCTTCGATTTTCCAGTTGCCCGAAGCGGCAATCCATTCGCCGGGATTATTCTCCGGATCCGATGCGTAAACCTGTTCACCGTCTACCGAAATGCGGATATTGGAGTACTCCGCCGCCGTTTGGTAGGTTCCCAGACCGATGCCGCCGACCGGAGTGGTCTTGTCGGGAAGCACACCCAATTGCGTGTCGGTGGCCAGATTCACGTCCGGACGGTTGTCAGTGAACATGCGCTCGACCCAGTAGGAACTCCTGCCGATGACGTCGTCGTTCCGTACCAGAATCAGGTTGACGCCCATGCGGCATTTGGTATTCTCCATCAGCGGGGCGTAGGAGGTCATCGTCACCAGATCCGAATTGCGTTCCATGCCCATCATGAACGCTCCTTCGCTCAGTGCGCCTTCCATGTTGCCCGAACCGACGCCCATGTTGCAGGCGTATTCGCCGACATAGGTTTTGTGGCCCTTTTCGCGCGGGAACTTGTCGAAGTAGTCGGTGTTGGCGTAGAACCAGCTGGGGAAGTTGTAGAAATGGGGATCGTTCATGTCGTAACCGTCGATCCACGAGAGCTGGTCGCTCATCGGCAGGCAGGTAATGATCGTAATGTCGGGATACGCTTCGCGGATACGTTTGTAGAAGCGGTTGTAATATTTGGCGTACATGGCGCTGTGGTTCTCGTTGCCTACTTCGATATAGTCGAGCGTAAAGGGCGCGGGATGTCCGTTCTTTGCGCGTTCGGCGCCCCATTTGGTGGTCTCGGCGTCGCCCGTGGCGTACTCGATGGCGTCGAGCGCATCCTGTATCAGCACCTCGACCTCCTTGTCATCGTAATAGTCGCCGTTGCGGCCGTCGCACGACATGCCGGCGTTGCAGACGAACATCGCCTGCGCCCCGATGTCTTCGCAGTACTGCAGGAATTCGTGGTAGCCGAAGCCGTTGGTCGAGTGGTAGCCCCAGAGGTTGTACTCGCCCTTGCGGAGTTCGGGCTTGCCGATGGTGTTTTTCCAGTTCACGCGGTTCTCCATCGTCAGCCCCTCGACGATACAGCCGCCGGGCCAGCGCATGAAGGCCGGTTTGAGGTCGGCGACGAATTGGGCGACGTCCCTGCGCAGGCCGTTGGACCGGTCGTGGAAGGTCTCCTGCGGGAAGAGCGACACGTAGTCGATCTCCAGTGCGCCCGCCGAATCGAAACGCAGGGCGAACCGGCCGTCGTTCATGGTCTGCGAGGGCTTCATGACGGCTTCGAAATATTTCCATTCCCCGTCGCCCTTGAGCGTGAAACGTTTCGAGGCGATGACCTCGTTTTGCGCCGTGAGGATTTCAGCCGTCACGCCGCCCTTGTAGCCGGGTGCGGCCTTGATGTAGAAACGCAGGTCGTATTTTTTGCCCGCTTCGACGGCCAGTCCGTAGAAACCGCTGTTCACCAGCCTGAACGGGGCTGCATGGCGGTCGATGGTCAGGTACATGGCCTTCGATGCTTCGACGCCCAGATGGTCGGTGTCGCCGATGCGGACCGAGTATTCGCCGTCGGCCGGACATTCGACCGTCCAGCCCGGATGTTTGTCCTCGATATTCCACGGAATACTCCAGCTTCGCAGGTGTTCGGGCGAGGAGTAGACCGATTTATGGGGCGCGTAAACGCGCTTGTCTCCGGGATTGTAGGTACAGCCCGACGGAAGATTCGCCTCCTCGAAGCCGCGGTTGAAGATCAGTTCGGCATAGATGCCGCCGTCGGCCGAGCGGTTGATGTCTTCGAAGAATACGCCGTACATCGTCGGGGCGATTTCGGCTTTTTCCTGCGCAACGTCAATGTCGATGCGCGTCAGGGGGATTTCCTGCGCCGTCGCGGCCGGGACAAGGCCTGCGGCTCCCCAAGGAAAGCAGTGCTAATAGTTTTGTTCTCATTGTTTTGCGGGTCGGAATGTTATTTGCAGTATTTTTTCAGCAGGTCTATTTCGGTCTGATCGTAGGGGGTGAAGTCGCCGTGGTAAATGTCGTGCTGCCACGGTCCTTTGTACTCGCCGTGTTCGGGACGGTGGCCCCACGGGAGGTCGGTCTGCGTCTTGCCGTTCACCAATCCCCACATCATGCAGCCTACCTCCTCTTCGGCGAAGACGGGCAGCACGGTCGGGATCGTCGATGCCGCGGGCCGGTTCATCCATTCGGTGCAGATCACCGGACGCCCCTCCTTTTTCAGCTCGCGGCACGTGTTGCGCGTGTGGTTCGCATCGGCGTAGCAGTGGAAGCTGACTATGTCCGAGTTGTCGAAGCAGAAGCGGTTCAGCCCCTCGTTGCCGCACCATACGCCGACGGTGATCGGCTGTTTGACATCGACCTCGCGCGCCCACTTCACGACGCTTTTCAGCAGCGGCAGGCTGCGGTCGCCCAATCCGCTGTTGGTGGGTTCGTTGTAGAGGTCCCATACGAAGATGCGGTCGTCCTGACCGAAGCGGGTCATGATCTCCTTGACATAGGTTTCGAGCAGCGGATGCGTGCGCTCGTCGATGACCATCGTATGACCGGGCGAGGGCGACCACGCCCATGCGTACCAGCCTTTGAGCGGTTCGGGCTGCGGCCCGGTCACGGGATCGGCGTTGGCGCCGAAAACGCAGTCGTCGAAGAAGATCGGCATCGCCTTGATACGGTGTCTGTCGCAAATTTCCAAAAATTTGTCGAACGCTTTGATGAAATGTTTCGGATTCTCGGCATAGACGGCGTACTGAAGCACGACGCGGGCGCAGTTCAGCCCCGTCTCTTCGGCCAGTGCGAGTTCGCGCTCCATCACTTCGGGCGAGAAACTCGTCTTGTCCCACATGGCCGTATAGTTGATAGCATTTGCGGGAATGTAGTTGAAGCCGCAGAACCACGGATTGGCTTCGCCCCATGCCTGCGCCTGCGCTTTGGTCCAGCGTTCCGAAGCCTTTGCGCCGGTCGCGCAAATCGTCAGGACTGCCAGTAGGGCTGCGAATAGGAATGCAGTCTTTTTCATCGGTATCGGTTTGTAGTTTTGTTGTATTCGGAGAGAGCCTTGTAAAAGGCGTCGATATTGGCGTGGGGCGTTTCGGGCGGCACGTCGCAGCCCGACGAAAGGATGAAGTTCGGATATGCCGCCGTGGCGTTCAGCAGTTCCTGTGTCGCGCGGTACATTTCGTCGGCGGACGCCTGCTTGAACAGTCCCACGGGGTCGATGTTGCCCATAACCAACGTGTCAGCGGGACATGCTTCCAGCGCTGCGACCATCCCGGCCTGATTGCCGAAGGGGGGGGGGGGGGGGGGGGGGGGGGGGGGGGGGGGGGGGGGGGGGGGGGGGGGGGGGGGGGGGGGGGGGGGGGGGGGGGGGGGGGGGGGGGGGGGGGGGGGGGGGGGGGGGGGGGGGGGGGGGGGGGGGGGGGGGGGGGGGGGGGGGGGGGGGGGGGGGGGGGGGGGGGGGGGGGGGGGGGGGGGGGGGGGGGGGGGGGGGGGGGGGGGGGGGGGGGGGGGGGGGGGGGGGGGGGGGGGGGGGGGGGGGGGGGGGGGGGGGGGGGGGGGGGGGGGGGGGGGGGGGGGGGGGGGGGGGGGGGGGGGGGGGGGGGGGGGGGGGGGGGGGGGGGGGGGGGGGGGGGGGGGGGGGGGGGGGGGGGGGGGGGGGGGGGGGGGGGGGGGGGGGGGGGGGGGGGGGGGGGGGGGGGGGGGGGGGGGGGGGGGGGGGGGGGGGGGGGGGGGGGGGGGGGGGGGGGGGGGGGGGGGGGGGGGGGGGGGGGGGGGGGGGGGGGGGGGGGGGGGGGGGGGGGGGGGGGGGGGGGGGGGGGGGGGGGGGGGGGGGGGGGGGGGGGGGGGGGGGGGGGGGGGGGGGGGGGGGGGGGGGGGGGGGGGGGGGGGGGGGGGGGGGGGGGGGGGGGGGGGGGGGGGGGGGGGGGGGGGGGGGGGGGGGGGGGGGGGGGGGGGGGGGGGGGGGGGGGGGGGGGGGGGGGGGGGGGGGGGGGGGGGGGGGGGGGGGGGGGGGGGGGGGGGGGGGGGGGGGGGGGGGGGGGGGGGGGGGGGGGGGGGGGGGGGGGGGGGGGGGGGGGGGGGGGGGGGGGGGGGGGGGGGGGGGGGGGGGGGGGGGGGGGGGGGGGGGGGGGGGGGGGGGGGGGGGGGGGGGGGGGGGGGGGGGGGGGGGGGGGGGGGGGGGGGGGGGGGGGGGGGGGGGGGGGGTGGTAGCCGGCCGAACCGGTCTCGACCATGGCTTCGGTGCAGTGCCCCGTATTGCCGCAGTTGTGCAGCACGACCAGAAAATGGTCGTCCTGAACCAACTCTACGATCCGTCGCACGTATAGGGAGGAGTAAAGGCTGCAATCCTCGTTGGAAACGAGTCCGGCGGCGGGTTCCGCAATCACGACGCCCTGCGCTCCGCTCTTTTTGAGCGCTATGCAGTAATCGCCGATGAACCGCGTGCATTTTTTCAGCAGCAGCTGAATCGTCTCAGGCTCGGTAAAGGTGGCCATCATCAGTTCGGTCATGCCGAAAAGCCGTCCGGCCAGCGAGAACGGCCCGATGCAGCCCGCGAACAGGGGTTTGTCGCCGAGGGCTTCGGCGACGATGCGGTTGGCCTTGAGGTACTGCGGGATGCGGCCGGCTTCGAGCGTCGGGATTTTCAGTGCCTCGATCTCCGAAAGGTCGTGTACCAGAGTGTCGGTAACGCTCGGAACTTCGTTTTCGGGAAGACGATGTGTGCGCCGAAGGCCTCCGCCTCTACCGTCAGATCCATGATGACCGAGCATGCGTCGGCGGGGTAGCGGTCATTGAGGGCCAGAATGGCGCGGGCGTGCACTTCGCCGTCGGTGACGGCGTCGCGTACTGTGTAACCGCACAGTTCGATGCCCGGGATGGGTCATGATCGGAATCGCCAGACGACGCTGGCCGTTTCGGGCTGATTCGGCCCAAGCTTTCATATCGAGTGTTTTCATGTTCATCGTATTTTTGTTGATTGTCAGGAGATTCTGCGTTTGTAGCATGCCGTGTTGCGGCAGATCGTACAGCCGTACGGTTTGCGTTCGACCCGACTGCCGATGCCGATGATGCCGCTGACCGATTTGATCGGGTACATCAGCGAGCTTTCGGTCAGTTCGATGCCGCAGGGCCGGTCCGGAAGCATGCCGAACAGCAGATGCTGTTCGGTAACCCTCCATCCGCAGTACCCCGGACTGTAGGGGAGCGTGTGCGGTATCTCCAGATCGCAGTCTAGCTGCTGTTCGAGTTTTGCGACGCAGGCTTCGGCCAGTACGCTGCCCACGGAGTCGGCGATGAATTCCCGGACGCAGTCGCCCGACTCCCTGTAGGTGCGGCGGAACTCTTCGAATTCGCGTCCTGCTGTAGCCACGAACAGGCAGAACAGCTCCGCGCCCGCCAGACTGTCGGTGATGATCTTGCCGGGGCGGAAATTCACGCCGCCGATCTCTATATGCAGCGGCGTCAGCACTTGCCCGTTGCATATTCGGTAGAGAATGCGGGGTCTGCAGACTCGCTGCGTTTGGGCGAGCACCTCGTCGAGCATGGCGAGTATCTCAGGTTCGGGCGTTCCGTCGCCGTAGCCCATGGTGCGGTAGATCTCCTGCCGGTCGATCGCGAGGTCTTTGTAGTCGATGTCTATTTGCCGGGTTCGCATAGCAATACGTAACTCAGATCTCGACGTCGCCGGATGGTGGAGTTGTAAGTCTGCTGGTTAGCGCGTGGCAGGTCTCGCCATTGCGGTCGGTCACCGTCAGCGTGCCCAACTCGCCCTCCGCCAGGGTGACGGTCAGGGTGAGCCTCCTCCTTGCCCAGACAGTCGCTTGCTGGCCAAGAACCTGACCGTTGGTCATGTCGCTGACCTGGATGGAGTAGCTGGATTTTGCCGCCGCCATTGTTATTAGAATCAGTATTCAGCTGGTCATGGCTCTGATGATATAAGTAGGCATCAGTGGTATTCGATTGCCAAAATCAGTTCAGAATTTAAAATTCAGTTGGCGGAACCCCAGTAATTGCAGTCAGCGAAGAGTCATCTCTTATTACCTCAGCTGTTTCCGTGCTATTCTGCGCACGGACAGCGTACTGGCCGTAAGTATCATCAGAGAGGAAACGGACAGAACATTTTCCGAAAATGGTAATCTCGGTGCAAATGTCGCGGGTGTCGCTCAGCTGGAACCAGCTTTCGGATTATGCCATTGGCGTTCTCAAATGTGCCGGTGACAGTGATGCCCGTCGGTGGCGATAAAGCCAGTACCGGACAGGATGTTCTTAAAGTTGTGCTCTCATGGGTAATCTTCGCGTTGCCTGGGTTGTGGGTATGGTGCTGATCGATCATCACATTTCAGTGTGGTGATAGCATTGAGTAGTTTCTAATAAAGGAGCAGGGCCGACAAACTCGCGGTTCTCCACCAGGATATTGGTGATAAATCTCGTCCATACCCTGGAGGTACAACGCTGCAGGATTAATTCATCAAGATTCTTCTCGGTGGAAACATTGCGGGAAGATGTTTCGGAAGAATCAGCCGCATCCATATCACCTGTGGCGGTCACCGTATGCATAATAGCATTTGATTCACAGAGATTGCCGGGCCAATATTGGCCTCTAAATCGTGTGCTTGCCTTCCTCGGCGGCATCGATTGTTTCTGCAAGAAGTCTGTTCGCCAGTCAGAAACAGTGCCAACTGGGTCATTTCCTTATCTGCGTAATGATGGTTGCAGTCGCGCCAGTCATCGGAGGCCCGGTTTCACTGTGCTCCACGCCGTCACGCGAAAGAGTCAGTCTTTGCCTGCGTTGATAAACTGGTTTTCTCAATGGTCCAGTATAGCATTGGTGATGTCCGTTACTGCAGGGGTGGCCAGAGGTGTAATCGAAGAGCCAAATTGTAGTCAGGGTCGTTTATTCCGGGGTTTCTTTGCCACTCGAAGATATTGCCAGTGACGGTGATAGAGGCATTACTGGTGCCGTCACTGCATTAACGGAATGGCGCAAAAAGCTTGGCTCCGCCGGACGGCAAGGGCCGTTTTAAGTTCAAAAAGGGTTGGCTGGTTCTAACAGGAGGATGTTCCCGTGGTCTGGAGCCGGTTTCTGGAAGCAGACAGGATTCGACTGGCGACAT
>VOFJ01001499.1_pt1 | contig 41589 bp, 59 predicted proteins | sample 5384081 | NCBI WGS metagenome assembly VOFJ01 (sample SAMN12384729, study PRJNA508395) | human gut metagenome | isolation source: healthy gut I | host: Homo sapiens
ATTGAACTTATTTTTGTATTGAATATGCCCGGCATCAATAATAGGATCAACATTTGTTCATCACATTTAGTTTCCTCTGAATAAGCAGATCAGCAATGTCTTGTGTTGTAATTTTTGCTGAACTTGGCCGGGCTTGAAGTCGCCCAATGTTTGTCCAACAACAGTTGATAAAAATACCCTGATGAACTCAGCCGAAACACCTTTGGGGTTCTTTTTATTGCAATAATACCTCGCTGAAATATTGCTTAGGTGTGCATCATCAACAATGGCACACTGTCCCAAACTCCCTTGCGTCAAGCCTCGAAGCGCACTGCAGGGAATGATAAAGCTATCCTTCTCCACGCCTGCGGACTTTGCCCATTCCACCAGATGCTGGTCGATCAGCTTGGTCAGCTCCTCTGCACCGGGGCAGGCCAGCAGACGCAGGTCTGCCACGCTGGGTTCCTGGAAAAATGCCATCGGATTGATCTCGTTGGACATACTTACAACTCCTTCAATGTTCCTGTTGTCTTGACGATGAAATCAGATGCTGAAAGCGCATATCTGTTTTTATTTTATCACAAAAAACAGATTTCGACACACCTAATTTCTGTCTTGGAGCCATTTTCTGCGGCTTGCACAGCTGTTGTTCAAAAACACGTTGGAGACTGTGAGTTTCACACAAAAAAAACCTTCCTTTTACCTTCCTCTTCCCCTTCCCCCTGCCTGCTGCCCGGTGGTTCCTGCGCACAAACCCACAGATTTTTTTATGTTTCAGTTGGTTTGTTTTAACAAACTTTTAGGGATTGCTTGCATCCCCCGGGAGAATGTGGTATTCTATAACAAACCGAACCGACGTGCGTTTTCAGCCCCGGGCCGGGAATCAAGAAGGCAGGAGGCCGATACCATGCAGATCCACCAATCCGCAGAAGATTATCTTGAAACGATCCTGATGCTCAACCAGAGAATGGGCCGTGTCCGTTCCATCGACGTGGTCAATGAGCTGGGCTACACCAAGGCCAGCGTCAGCATCGCGATGAAGAAGCTGCGGGAGAACGGCTATATCGCGGTGGACGGTGAGGGCAACCTGACCCTGCTGGAACCGGGCCGCGAGATTGCAGAGCGCATCTACAGCCGCCACCGCCTTACGTATTGCTTGGCAATTGGCGGCGCATCTACCAGAACATTGACAAAAAGAAAGGCCCTGATTTAATCAGGGTAGACCGACCGCAGCATGGTGGGGCGGTGACGCAAGACATGAGGCAACCAGTGCCTGGGATCTCTGCCACAGAAAGTCAAAATTGTCTCCGGGGCTGATGGATGGATATCCAATAAGCATCAGAAAGCATGCCTGGATATTGTACAGACGGATTTACTACATTTTCAGGCTATTAAGAATAACAACGGTACTCGCAGATCTTTCAGAATATGTAGATGGTGTTATCGACGGGGGCACCATTTTCCATTTATCAGCAGAAGACAGGCGATTAAAACGGCAAGACGGTGGTGCATCCTTAGTACAGCACTGGTGGTAACATACAATCCTTGACAGTTATCGGATATGGAGCTGAAGTGCCTCTCTTCAGATGACTGGACATGGGATGATTGATACATTGGCATGGTCCTATGGCATCCTTCGAAAAAGTCGAAAGACTGCTTTTGACCGCAATCGGATCGCGTATCTGCATTATGAAGCCCCGGTGGAGGAAACAAAAAACTGCTACTTCTTGTTGAAATGCCTCAACACTCATGCAGGTACTGGAGAATTAATTTGAGAACATTTGAACCCTGTAACCTGCTGTTTGAGAAACTCCATAAAAAAGAAGCCCAGCTTAAGCCGGTCGGCAGTACAAACTTTAAGATTGACTGAATTTAATGAATTGTTGACAGCCCGTCGTGCAACGTTGGAAGTATCCGGTGGTGTCGGAGGTAACCGTTTCACCGATACTTTGGCTATCGAACAAATGGGAAATGAGCCGATGATCGTGGCGAATCCGGATACTGTCCGTATAGATGCTGCCGGAGGTACTGTTGATATAGAAGTTTTATCGACAGTCGAGAAATATAATGTAAATGCCGGGGGATGGGTAAAAAATGGAACCGAAAGAAGGGGAAACAGATAAATACCTGTTATCAGTGGAGGCTAATCCGACTTTGAATGAACGTTCTATTGAATTTTACTTAGCACACCTTATGGTGCTACTCCTTTTGTGAACGGAAGATTGACAGTTATCCAGGAAGGAAGTGTTTTTGGCGAAAATTTCTACCGACCAGGAAAAAGTCAATTTTAAAACAGAAGGCGGTGAGATAACGGTGAAGGTAAACTCTTCCTGGGAAAACTGGAAAGCAGAAGTCAATGAAGAGGCGCAGGAGTGGTGTTCTATCAGTACAGAGGGAGATGTGCTGAAGGTGAATGCGACTGTTTCCGAGCTGGAAACAGATCGTACGGCTACCATCACCCTGAGTACCGGTGCGGCTTCTAATACGGCTTCATGTGAGGTGGTTGTAACTCAGCTCGGAACCAAACCGTCACTGGTACTTTCGACAGACCGGGTTACCTTTGAATGAGGCTGGAGATGAAGTGATTGTAAAAAGTCTCTACGAATGCAAAACTATGGGGGAATGACCCTGCCTGAAAGCGAAGATAAATGGTGTACTGTGATACAGGATGATATTAATAATCAGATAAAGATCAGTGCTACACCTGCAGAAGCCGGTTCCCGTTCTGTCGAATTAATCGTTGAGATTCCTCAGACGGATGTGAAAGTGAAATTGACTATTATACAAAGTAAATATTATAAAGTAGGTGATTTGTATGTAGTCAATGGTGAACCCTTAGGTCTGGTATATGAAATCAGCGACGGAGGTGCCCATGGTAAAGTGGTAGCTTTGAAAGCTCACAGGGATCTGAATCTGTGGTATCGTACAGGATTACCTTATGATGAAATCCATCCGGAGGATCCTAATAATGTGGGAGTAATTGCCCGTAGTGAGACAGACGGACAGGAGAATATGAAAGCTTACAAACAGATCCCCGATTGGAAAACTCATTATCCTGTAGCTGCTTATGTCAGTGATTTGAATGACGAGAATGGAAATCCCGGATGGTATCTGCCGGCTATTAAAGAAGTACAGGCAATGGTAGGCTGGATTGACGGGGGGAGGTTTTATCTCCTGATGGTGAAGCTGGGCAGGAGCCTTCTGAAGCCATGAAAGAAAAACGTAAAGCTATTAACCAGTTGATCGTTGATAATGGAGGCAATGAGTTCTATTTCTATGGATATGATGTCAGTTTTATCATTGATCAGACCAATGCATGGGAGGCAGATTATTTCAACCGGATTTATACCTCGACAGAAACCGATTATCAGGTACATCCGATGGTATTTAAATTTTATTTGCGAAATGGTTGGTGGGAAACGATGCATGTCTATGGAGATCTGGCCAGAAGTTATGGAGAAGTTCGTCCGTTCCTTGCATTTTAACAAGTAAAAATATCAGATATGAAATATTTAATTAATTTGTTATTGTTTCTTTTGGGAGCAGCCTTCTTTTTAGGAGGTTGCTCAGACAACGGCGATCCTGTAGATACGCCCCGGCTGGAAGTCTCGGAGAGTTCCCTGCGTTTCGGTTCTCTGGCAACAGAGCAGGTTATTCAGGTAACTTCTAGTGAGGCCTGGAAAATTGCAAATATTCCCGACTGGTTATCGGTGGAGCCGGTAAGTGGACAAGCCGGAGAATATGAGGTAAAGGTTGCGGTAATTGAAAATACGACTGAAGTAGAACGAAAAGTACGCCTGGTGGTTCAGGCAGGAACAGAAAACTGGAATTTGCCGGTATATCAGCTGGAAAAAAAGGAGTATTGGAGATCAACGAAAAAGAGTTCATCGCTTTGTATAACCATACTTCCCTGAAAGTTCCTTACCGGTCAAACGGCACCTTGAATGTAACTTTCAGCGAAGGCGTGGATTGGATAACAGCTCCTGTCACCAAGGCGGTGACCGACCGGAATCTGGCTTTAACTTTGGACTGTGAACAATTCCAATGTTATCCGGGAGGCTATAGTTTATCTGAAGGACACTCAGAGTAATCTGAACGATACATTGAAAGTGACCCAATATCCGGAACCCAAATGGAAGTTGGACAACGATAAACTGTTTGCCAAATATGATATGACAGAATTGACACATTCGTTTGAATGTAATATACCTTTCGATGTGGTGTTTGACGAAGAGGAGGTGAGCTGGGTAACACTTAAGGAAACAAAAAACGAAGACGGTCAATTCAAGATGGTTTTCAAGTTAGAGCCCAATACAGGTGAGTTTTTCAACCGCACGAAATTGCATCTGAAAAAAAAAAGTACTGGGATTGAGCTTCCCGTTATCTTTGAGTCAGATGTACAAAACTTACGACGGACATACTGTGATCTGGAAAAAACCGACTTATAATGATCCTTTTGCATCAGTACCTGATTTCCAGCGTATTACTTTCAATTTTATTTTGATTGGAGATGGTTTCACGAAAGAAGCGAAATCGAATCGGGGGTTTATGATTTGTATTGTCAGGAAGCGATGGAGGGTATGGAATCGCTGGAGCCTTTCAAAACTTATTCGGAACGTTTCGGATTTATCCTGCTGCATGCTGAATCTGCCGAATCTGGATGTACGGACTATAATGCGACTTATGGAGGACCTAAGGTGGTAGATACCCGTTTTAAATGTTCTTATGATGAGTTCGGAACCGGTATGAACTGTGATTATACAGCTATTCAGGAGTTTGTCAAGACTAGTATTGAGGGTGCAGGTTTGGACTATATTCCGACGCAGGATGTTGTGATTGTGATGGCTAACGGTAAACGTTACGGAGGGGTAGCCAACCTGACCAAATCTGGAGAAGGTGTCGCTATTTGCCCGGTATCTGAGGAGCCTTTCCCGAATAATTTTGTCCAGATTTTGCGCCATGAAGCCGGAGGACATGCTTTCGGAAAATTGGCCGATGAGTATTCTTTCGGTGGGCCTATCGATGCGAGAGTACGGCTAGTTACCTGAAGTCATGGCAGGATGCGGGGATGTATCTGAACGTATCGATGTCGTCCACCGAATTTCCGCAACCCTGGCAAGAATTGAAAGACAGGGGTAAAATTTCCGATGTCTATGTCGGTGGTTTCTCATGTAGTGGCGGGGTATGGCGTTCTTCTGAAAACAGCCTGATGAAAGGGATGGATGAGGGATTCAATATTTTGGGCCGTTATTTGATTTATTTACGAATGAAAAATTTCCGGGGTGAAGGGATGGATTTTCCAGCTGCGTCGCTGGACGATTTCCTTTCCCGTGATAAAGAAGATACTGAATGACTCTTTTGATTAGCTATGAGAACGGACAGTGAAGAGGCGATTAGGGCGTTCGATTATTCATTCTCTGTTGGGAGATTTAGACGAGCAGGAAAGTCGGACATTGGAAAACTGGCTGAAAACACCGGAGCATCAGGACTTTTTATAAAAAAATCAGTAACCGGGAATATGTCAGATGTAAGATGGCAGGGTTGGAGTTGTCCGATAAGGAAAAAGCCCGTGAACGTTTGAAAATGAATATTGCGCGTCGGATCGAGAGATACAGACGGCGGAAATGGTTGGGGAGGGTAGCAGGGATTGTTCTGCTGTTGTGTATGGGGGAAGGCGTCTGGTTTTATTGGCAAAAATGAAGTGAAGCAAACGGATCAGGACCTGGCAGAGAGAGTGACAGCCTCTTCTCTGCCGGTCATTCGGCTGGCCTCCGGTAAAGAGATTGCATTGAACAGAGATTCTGCTTACAATTTGGATGGAGGCTTCTTGTTAGCTGAGGATGGGTATGCCCGTTATGAACCGACTGCAAACGTGAAGCGGGCAGACTCTTCCCAATATAATGAGATACGGACACCCAGAGGAACGGATTATAAGATGATCTTACCGGATGGGACGAAAGTATGGATGAATGCGGAATCTGTAGTACGTTTTCCTGTAGTTTTTCCGACAGGAGAGCGTCGGGTAGCTTGTGACGGAGAGGTATTTTTTGACGTGGCACGTGATTCCTTGAGGCCTTTCCGGGTGGAAACGGCAGGAAATGTCGTGAAGGTTTTAGGAACCCGTTTCGATATCCGTCATTACGAAGATGAACCTTATTCGGCTGTGTTGTTGTCAGGAAGTATCCGGTTAAGCCGGGGAAAGCATGAGGTTTTACTGAAACCGGGAGAACAAGCACAGTTGATGGAAGAACGCTGGGTGGTTGGAAAAGCCGGAGCTTCGGCAACAAGCTGGATCGACGGGTATTTTTTGTTTGATAACCGTTCTCTGGAATATATCATGAGAGAATTGGCTCGTTGGTATGATATTGAAGTATTTTTTGTAGATAGTGATAAACAGAATGAATATTATTCTTTTTGAAATTGAACGGAGTAGTTCGTTAAAACAGGTAATGAATATACTGGAGAAGACCCGTACACTGGATGTTGAATTGAAAGGCCGGACGGTCATTATCCGTTGAAAGAGAGGAAATAGGTAATTTAATGAGAATATGAAAAATAATAGAGAGAATCGAATAGGGTGGGGAAAGGTCTGCCGTTGGGCAGGAATATGGATCCGGTTATCCTTATTTACTTTGTTTATATTAACCGAACCTTTAGTGGTTGAAGCTGCCGGACAGAGTGTGACATTACGTCTGGAAAATGTTTCATTAAAAGAAGCTTTTAAAGAAATAAAGAGACAGTTGGGTTACCGATTGGCTTATAATGAGCAAGTTATAAATACTATTGGAAACGTTTCCGTAGACGTTGTATCGGGAAATATAAATGAAGTGATGGAACAATGTCTGCGTGGTTCTGATTTTAGTTATGAGATTGAAAATCAGATTATTGTTATTTATAAGAAACAAGCCGGGGCCGATATGGCTGCTCCCCAGAAATTAATTAAGCTGGAAGGTGTCGTAGTCGATTCTAAAGGAGGGGTACTACCAGGAGTTACGGTTGTGGTGAAAGGTACCACGATAGGGGTGGCAAACGGATATTGACGGTAAATTCAGTCTTGAAATAACAGAAACTCCGGGTATCTCTCTGAATTTTCTTTTGTGGGAATGAATTCCAAAGAGATTCCTGTTAAAATAGAGAATGGAAAAGTACAACCTTTGCGGGTTGTTCTGGAAGAAGCAGAGACTGAATTGGATGAAGTTGTGGTTACCGGTATGTTTTCCCGTAAAAGGAAGGATTTACCGGTTCTGCGGTGACGGTAAAAGGGGATGAATTAAAAAAGATCAGTACTACAAGTATTGCTAAGGCTTTGTCTACCATTGAACCCAGTTTCCGGATCATGGAAAATATCAGTGCGGGTTCGGATCCGAACCGTTTACCGGACATGCGTATGCGTGGTTCTTCCACGCTGCCTGCCGGAGGGGCCGGAGACAATAGCTTGGTGTCTTTGCAGGGGAGAATACGATACTTATCCGAATCAGCCCCTTATTGATACTGGATGGTTTTGAGATTGACGTGCAGACGATGGTCGATTTGGACCCGGATCGTGTACAGTCGATCACAATGCTGAAAGATGCTTCTGCAACGGCGATTTACGGTTCGAAAGCATCTAACGGTGTGATTGTAATAGAAACTTACACTCCGAAACCAGGAGAAATCAATGTGAGTTACGGCGGTAACCTGCGTTTGCAAATGCCGGACCTTTCGGCTTATAATTTGATGGATGCAGAGGAAAAAAAAAATCCAGGTTGAAGCTTTGGCTGGTTTATATTCTCCCAATGACCTGGATTCCCAACGGGACTATCAGAACCGTTTGCGTGAGGTGAAAAGAGGAGTCGATACGTATTGGTTGTCCCAACCTTTGCGGACAGCTGTACAACACCGGCATGCCCTGACGCTGGAAGGAGGAAGTGAGGCCCTGCGGTATAAATTGTATCTGGGACTCAATCAAACGCCGGGAGTAATGAAAGAGTCACGGCGTAGTACCCAGACGGCAGCGTTGGATCTTTCTTACCGTTACCGTAAATTACTGATGAAGAACAGCCTGACCGTGGATAATTCAACAGGAGATGACAGTCCTTACGGATCTTTCAGTGAATATACCCGTTTGAATCCTTATTTACGGCCTTACGGAGAAAATGGAGAAATCAATAAAAATTATGCAGACCTGGGATATGATCTATCTGGGTAATTCACAACCTTATCAGGTAGCTAATCCGATGTATAATACGACCTTTCATAGTAAAGACCGGACCACCTCTTTTAGTATCCGTAACCTTTTTTAAATTAGAGTATACTCCGACGGATGCCTGGCGTTTGCAGGCCGATATTTCTATACAGAAATCGACAGGTAAGGACGAGGTTTTCCGTCCTGCACAGCACACCGCTTTTGCTGAAGTGGTGGATCCTACCCTGAAGGGTGATTTTTAAACGTAACCAGTCGGAGGATTTCAATTATATGTTTGCTTTTACAGCCAGTTATAACAATGTGGTCAATGATGTGCATTATCTGACGGGAAATCTGCGTTATTCGGTAGGAGCAAACTCATAGCGAAGTCTATGGAGCAACGGTGACGGGTTTTCCGAACGGCAATATGGATCATATTTTGTTTGGTAAGAAATACAATGAAAACATGACCGGAAGTGAAGGAACTACCCGGGCTTTGGGAGCTGTGGCTACTTTGGGATATTCTTATGATTATCGTTATTCTGCCGATTTTAATATCCGTATCGACGGTTCTTCACAGTTTGGTAAAGACAATCGTTTTGCTCCTTTCTGGTCTGCAGGTTTACGCTGGAATATGAAGAAAGAAAGTTGGCTGAGAAATGTTAAATGGGTGGATGATGTGGTATTGCGGGCTTCATATGGGGTGACAGGTACACAAGGTTTTTCTCCTTATCAGTCCCGCTCAGTTTATACTTATACCAATTTAATGAAACCTTATTTTTCTTCTAATGCAACGGGGACGGAACTGGTCGCTTTGGGTAATTCGAATCTGAAATGGCAACAGACCGGAACCTGGAATGTTGGCTTTGGAACTTTCCTTACTCAAAGGGCGTTTTACTACCCGGGACGAATATTATATCAAGAATACGAAAAATTCTTTTTGGCACAGATTACGCTGGCTCCTTCTGTCGGTTTTGCTTCTTATCCGGAAAATATGGGAAATCTGGAGACGAAAGGGGTGGAGCTGAATTTTTCATTTATTCCTTATCGTAATCTGGATAAAGATGCTTATTGGGTGATCACGGTAAATGGTTCACATAATGAAGAAAAACTGAAAAAATATCGGATGCTTTGCGCCATATGAATGAGCTTAATACCAGCAATGAAAAAGACAAACCTCTGCCGATGTATGAAGAAGGAGAGTCACAGACGCGTATTTGGGTTGTCCGTTCGCTGGGAATCGATCCGATGACAGGAGATGAGTTATTACTGACCCGCAATGGTAAAGTGACCAGTGAGTATAATGCTATTGATAAAATCCCTTACGGGGACACAGAGCCGAAATGGCAGGGAAATATCAATACTGCATTTTTAATTATAAAGGATTTGGAGCCAATCTTTCTTTTAACTATAAATTCGGAGGACAGGTATATAACCAGACGTTGGTGGATAAAATCGAGAATGCCGATTTACGGTATAATGTAGATAAACGTGTCTTGCAGGAACGCTGGCAGAAACCGGGGAATGTGGCTAAATACAAACGCCTGACAAACTCTGTCAACGGATCGGAAACACGTCCGACATCCCGTTTTGTGATGGATGAGAATACATTGACTTTCGGTTCGTTGTCTCTGACTTACCGGATGGATCAGCAAAATACACGTTTCCTGAAAAAAAGAGTTTTATCAGTTCGTTGAAGTGGGGATTTACTATGGAGGATATTTTTTATCTCTCATCTGTAAAACAGGAGAGGGATTGGATTATCCTTTTTGCCCGTCAGTTTGCAATTTCGTTAAATGTAGTATTTAAATAATATGAATATGTATAAATTTGTATATGGTTTCCTGTTGGTGATCGTATTGGGGAGTAGCGGATGTTCGGACTGGCTGGATGTACAGCCTAAAACTTCCGTGCCGGAAGAGGATTTGTTTGCAGATGAGTTTGGTTTCCAGGATGCTTTAACGGGCTTTTATCTTAAAATGGGAGAGTCTTCCCTTTACGGACGTGAGCTAACCTATAATTATATGGAGATGCTTGCCGGACGGTATGAGTACGCTCCTGACATAACGAACTGGACATCGATTTATAATTATGACGGAACTTATAAAAGTATTAAAGATAATGTTTTTTCAGGTGCTTATAATATTATTGCGAACATTAATAATTTCCTGCATTATCTGGAGGTGAACCGTGAGGTAATTACAACGCCGGGTTATTATGAGATTATGAAAGGGGAAGCTTTGGGTTTGCGTGCCTTTCTGCATTTTGATCTGTTACGGATGTTCGGGCCGGTATTTGCTATGGAACCTCAGGGGAAAGCTATTCCTTATCGGACAGTATTCAGTAATGAACCGACTCCTGTATTACCTGCTACGGAGGTGGTAGACGCTTGTCTGGCGGATTTACACCAGGCAGATTCTCTATTGTGGGAGGCTGATCATGATATCTTTGTTCATGACGTCAATGCAGACCCGTTTCTGGAGCTGCGTCAGTTTCGTATGAATCGTTGGGCTGTAAAGGCTATGTTGGCAAGGGTATATTGTTACAAGGGGGATGAAGAAAGTAAAGCTAAGGCTTATGCTGTTGCCAGTGAGGTGGTGGAAAGTAAATTGTTCCCCGTTGACTGAAGCTTTGACGACAGAAAACAGGATCTTATTCGATGAACATATTTTTTAGTTTACATATTTATGAGATGGAGAAAGTGGTGGACCCTGATTTCATCAATCAGAATGTTTCCGGTTTGGGAGTCGGCAAAGAACTGTTCGGGCAGTTTTATGATTTATCTGCCGGTGGTTCTACTGATTTCCGTTCAGGAAATGCCGCTTTTCATGAGATGTTGATTACTGATGATACAAAGAAAATCTTGTCGAAATACGATCAGACCGGATATGCCTCAGATCATTTACCGAATTATACAGGAGCTTATTCCGGTGCAGATGTCATGCCCTTTGATCAGGATTCCGGAAATGTATTATATTATGGCTGAATGTGATCCGGATCCGCAGAGCAGCGCTGAAATTTTGGATATGGTTCGTTTTAAACGGGGAATCGCCTCAGTGATGCGACAGATGGGGAAAAGGATATGACGAACCGGATACCCGTGAAGGATTTGACAGTGGGCATACGCGCCGGATCAACGAAGTGATGCGTGAATACCTGAAAGAGTATTACGGAGAGGGACAGCTGTTTTATTTTTTATAAACGGCACAACTACGTCACTTTTGCAAATTGCAGTTTGGTCGATGTACGGACAAAGTATCAGTTTCCTTTGCCTGAAAATGAAGATATGTTTGGTATAACCGGAAAATAGTAAGTGATGAAAAGATTGATATATGGAATGATGGTTGTATTGATTACCGCCATTTCTTTTGTGAGAAAAAATGATATAAAGGGATATAACGAAGCCCCCCCGTCTGGAATTTTTCAATACAAAAGCCGAGTGTGTTTTCGATGACCGGGATTATATAAATGAAGTTACAGAACGTGCTTTAGGGGTAAAAAGTGCGTTGTTTGGGATATGCTTTGGAAAAGCCTTTGAATTTTTGCCTGAAAACGGTCGAGCAGATGGAAGGGGTTGTGTTTATACCTTCTTATGAATTTCCTGCCGGGGCTGAGACTTTTACGGCCCAGTTGGTTGTACCCCGTCCCCCCTAGGGTCGGTGCACAGTTGAATACAAAACTGACTTTCGATATAGAGAATGCTGAGCATGAGTTTGGAGAGGGGCGTGTGGAGAATTCGGATTGTGAAGTTACTATCGCTTATACGATACGTCCTTCAGATTGGGATGAGAGGTTGTGGGGGATATACAGTAATAATAAATATATGTTTATGATGGACAACTTGGGGAAAATTTATGCTGAGACAGAGCAGACGAAAGAAGTTAGGGATGAGGTCAGTGCTAAGTATGAGGCTTATAAGAAGGCTGGTAATCCGCCTTTGATGGATGACGAAAATCCTCAGAATGAGATTGTGTTTCCTAAGGATTGATGATGAATGTGAACAGAAAAAATGATAGTATGAAAAAGATATTGGTATGGGGATTATTGGCTGTATTAGGGAATAGCCTGTTACGATGATTTGGGGAAATTATGATTATAATGACATCAACGATATGGTGTTAGAAATGCCGCGGAGCGTCAGTGTTACGATACCGAAGAAAGATTCGGTTTTGGTTGAAGTGAAAGCGGCTGTTACCCAGTTGGACCGGAAAGATAATGCCAATTTGACTTATTTGTGGAAAAAGAATCTAAGTGGGGTGACGTGGACGGAATGTGGTACGGATTCGGTATGCCGGATATGGGTTTACCGAAAAATAGCGGACAGATTACATTACGGCTGGCTGTAACGGATACGGTACAGAATATCGTGACCTTCGGTGAGACGGTGGTTAATTTGGTGGCTGCATTTAACCGTTGTTGGTTTGTGCTGCAGAATATCGGTGAGAATGCCGTATTGGGATGTATCGATGGGGACGGTAGCAGCCGGGTTGCCGTACAAGATATCTATGCACAGGAAACGGGAGGCAGGTTGCAGGGTAAACCTTTGTTCTTGTCGATTAATAATTTGCATCTGAAAAAATGCCATGCAGCAAGGATCTGAGGAGACATTGTTGGGTATTTTTCACTGAAGGAGGGGAAAAACTATATGCTGGATGGAGCTACTTTGGAAGAACGTTATGCATATAACCGAATGTTGTTATACAAAAAGCTGACTAATGACGCCCATTATGCACCGATGTATGCGGAAGGAGATAAACGGGGGGAATGTATCATTGACGATGGGGTATTCTGGTTTGCCAAGCCGGATGGATTTTCTGTTTATTATCCGGTGAAAGCTGCAGATGGGGATTATTATGCAGAGAGGGCTTCCCTGGCTTATGATGTGTCACCGGAAGGAATAAATATTATTTATGATTCCAAGAACAAACGCTTCCTTTCTTACTATAATGCGGATATTGGCGGTAATAATTATAATACGAACCGCTACATCGCTAGCGGCATGGAAGATCTTTACGATATTGACGGAAGTCTGAATGAACAGAAACTGGAGACCATAGGCGAGCAGGCCGGTTATCCGAATAAATTCGATCCGAACAATATTGGAGATAAAGATGTAATTTATATCGGAGCGACGACTTCCCGCGATGTTCGAAGATTATGGCGATAGCCAGTCAGGGAAGTAGCTTGTATATTTACGAAATTTCTCCGGAGATGATACAAGGGAAGAAAGGGACAATCTGTAGCGGTTATTGGGAATTGACCCCGGAAACAGGGCTTGTCGAAGGAAAATTACCGGTGGCCACTTCAGCTTATTTTGACCGTATGTTTTACTATGCTGTCGGTAATAAGATTTATCGGGCAGACTTGACTCGTTCAACTCCTCGTTCATATGAAATTTATGCCCATCCGGATCCTTCTGTACGGATTACCCGGTTGAAATTCCGCAGCCAACGGAGGACCGTTGGGATATTTCGGGAGGAGATGAGGTAGAAGCGATTCCTTATGATTTTGTAAGTTACCTGGGGGGAGTGGCCGAATATCCGGATGGAAATTGCAGTATGCTTGAAATGAAGCTGACTGCAGCCGGAGAGATAGATAAGGAAGAGGGAACGAAAGACTTGATGGTTTATGAGTTTAAAGGATTTAAAAATGTAGTGGATTTTGTCTATGCTTTTTAAATAAGAAGCAGTTGTTTTTCGGGACCTGTTCAGGTCCCGGAAAATGTTATCCTGGTTGAAAAAATCTGTTGGATTCTTTTTTTTTCTTGCTGTGTATGATAAAGCTTTATGCACAGTCGGAAGTTATACCTGGTTTGTTTACAACTTATCAACAGAATGGACGTATTTTATGGGTGATCCCGGATAGTCTGCTAGGACGTGATATGAGCCTGACGACTACAATATTGGAGGGTGCCGGACGAAAAAAAAATCTGCTGATGCTAAATTCGGATATCAGGGCGATCGGTTCGGTCCGAGGATTTTTTACGGTGGGAGGAAGAGAAGGAACAGATAATATTGAAGGAGATAAGAAGTTATGTGGATACTTCCGGGTCATATTCACTGGAAGTTTATTGTCTGAACGGGAAATGCCCCTTACCTTACAGGAATTTGAAATCTTGGGGTGTGAAAAAAGACCGGGAAGATCATTGATGTGACCGAATGGCTTCGTGATGGAAAGTTGTGGGGATTACAACCCTTTTCTTTTTTTGATCGGGATAGGGAGTGAGCGTGAAGGAAGGGTAACGGCAATTCTTGGAACGCCGGAAAGTGTGATTGTCAGGTCTGAACGGATTTATGAAGCTGTAGAGAGGACGCCTGCAACTTCAGCAAATGGAGAAGTGACTCGATGGAAATTAGGTTGTTGTTTAAGGTTGTTGCCCCGGCATCTGATGCAGGTACGTTATGCCTCTTCAGGGGTTGGATATTTTACTGTACCTTATGCACATATGGAACCGGGAAGTTGTCAGGTCATCTCGGATCGCGTAGTGAAACGTTGGCGGCTGGAAGTGGCGGATCGTGATACGGCCCGGTATAGGCGGGGAGAACTGGTTGAACCCCGGCAAAAAGATTAGGATATATATCGACCGTAGTTTTCCTGAAAAGTGGCGTCCTTATGTTTTACGTGCCGTGAACAATTGGAATGCTCTTTTTGAACGTAGCGGTTTTAAAAATGCCATAGCAGGACTTATGGCTCCGGATTCGGCCGGATTTACTTTTAGATAATTCTGCTTTTGTCATGGATCGTCTATAAGGCTTCTCCGATGGAGAATGCTTATGGACGTCCTTTTGTAGATTTCCGTACCGGTGAGATCCTGAGTTGTCATATTGCGGTTTTTCATTCGGTTTTTGATATGTTATGCCAGTGGTATATTGCACAGACAGGAGAAAGCGAGGAGGAGTTCCCGGACGAACTGGCTGGTAGATTGCTGGAGATGGTGGTGTCACACGAAGTCGGGCATGTACTGGGATTGACCCATAATTTTTATGGGGAGTTCTTTGTGTGAAACAGAGCAGTTAAGAGATGCCGTTTTTTACACCGTCATGGTTATGGTAGTTCTATAATGGATTATATGCGTATGAACTATGCTGTACAACCCGAAGATGGAGTCGATATGTCCGACCGGATACCCCGGATTGGCGCTTATGATTCATTGGCTATTGAGTGGGGATACCGTTATTTTCCCGGATTGGCGTCTGAAGAAATTCAGGAAAAAATTGTCTGTTTGGATAGAAAAAAACAATTGAGCGTAAATATCGTTTTCAGGATAGCGGTGGAAACTTACCTGAAGCACAAGCCGAAGATTTAGGGCGTTATTCGTTGGAAACGGCAGAATTGGGCATGTGTCACCTGAAGCGTTTGTTGCCGAGATACTCTGAGAAATAACGGGCGTCTGAGTGTTGAAAGTTGGAATCTTGCTATCCGAAAACAATATTCGGAGTACATAAATCAGGCTTTTACCTATCTCGGAGGGATAAGGAAATGTTGGGGGAATGATTCGGTTATAGTTGTTGCTGTGGGGAGGGAAGAACAGCAGGATGCCCTGCGTTTTTTACAAACCTATGTGTTGGAATCGGGAAAGGACCTGCCTCGGGAGTGGTGGGAAGACTGGGGAAGGGAGACTGTCAGACGGTTGGTAGAAAAAGCGGATTGTTTTGTAGGTTACGATCGGGAATATTCGGTCACTGAATATATCAGAGATTTGGGAAAAATATTCCGGAATGTATCTGGTGAGGAGTGTTGGGGAAGATTCTTGATATGGTGTTATACGGATTGTTTGATGGAATATATACAAACAGAAAGGAATAGGTATCCGGAAGTGGTGGCTTTGATGGAGGAACAATTGAAAGTGATGTATCGGAAAACAGACAAGGAAAAGGATGTTTTTGGAAAGCGTGGAGAAAAAAATGTGAATTCAATATGGAAATAACATGAGGACAAAGTTATTGGTATTGTTGTTTTGTTGGGTAGGGATGGTTGGGATAAAAAAGTGGAAATGCCTGTGGTAAAGATAAGGATGAGAATGCTGTGGTGTTACCGGTATATGAACGGAATGGCAGAATGTATGTAGAAATTGAGCAGACATATTTGGGGCGGGAATGGATGGTATTGGCCCAGATAGACAGAGGATTGGGAATTGGGGGGAAGTTATTGGAGAGTAAAGGAATTTTTAGATTGGAACAAGGCAGGGATTCTATGACCCTGGATGTTTTTGCGGTTTTCTGTCCGGAGAGAGTTTCAGATACAACATGGATGAGTAACGGATTGCTGAAGATGTCCGGTTTACAGACACCGGTGGAAACCTGGCCGGTAGCGGAGAAAAAAAAAGAAACAGGTTATTTGATTGATGTGACCGATGGTATAAAGGAAAAGTGGTATGTGGGGGACGGGAAATGGGGACGGATACAGTATGGCCGTTCGGAGATTATAACTGTCGATACCTGTAGGAACGGAGCATGTTTTACTATCCGGCATTATTTGGAGTGTTCTCCTGAACAGCAGGTCGTGGAAATGTTGCCCGAAAGCGGTTCGGTACCGGTAGAAGTATCTGTGGCTTTGTGTCTCTTACCGGATAGGGGTTTGAGGAACAGAGGGAAGACCCGGATGGGTTATTCCGGACGCAGGTTTATGTCGATTATGGAGTGAATCCTTTCCGTTGTGTAGAGTGTACCGTTGTGTGTGCTGGGATACATATGCCGGAATGCCTCTGAATATATGTCTTGCTGAGGATATTCCGGAAGAATATGTGGAACTATTGTATACAGCAGTGGAAAAGCTGAATGCAGTGTGGACTGCCCGGACGGGAAGAGTATTGCTTGAATTGGAACGGAAAAAGGAAGGGTGAAAGCTGATGTCCCCTGCGCAGTTGTTTTTTGATGTCGGAGGTGGAGGGATAAAAGTGGATTTCCAGGAACATCCCGGAGATGGAAGGATTTTAGCTGCACGTTTACGTATCAGTGCTGATGTTTCTATGGAATCGGTGATCCGCTACCGATTGGAAAATCCGGTCCGGGAAGAGGACGGATATGGAAGATGTGTTCGGAAACAGAGGCTTTACAGGGTGTCGTGAACAGGAAATCGATAGAGCTTTGTCCATATTGTTGGGATTGGATCCGGAACAACTGGAGAATAGAAATATCACAGCTGCAAAAAACGATTGGAGGCTTTGTGGTATTGTTATGCGGAAAGAGAAGATATAAAAACAGAGAAAGAGGCTGCCGGACAGTGGGGATGGAAGAGGTATGAGGAAAGGCGTGTGGCTTGGCAACAGGTGTTGAAGGAGGTGGAAAATGAACAGGTAAAGCATTATTACCGGGAAGTATTGAAATTGAGTGAAAAGGATTATATCCGTTGGTTAGATGAGACTTTTTTTCAAGAGGGAATGGCGGAACAGTTGATGCAATTATTGAAAGAAGATATTACGGGATTTTATGCTCCTTCCTTTTTACAAAAAAAATAAAATGGGAATGGAACGTGATGATATGCTTGGGCGATTACAAAGAGTATGGGGAGAATTTTTTTCGGACCGAGCGTTGGCTACAGTTAGCAGAAAAGGAGAATGGAGAACAGCAGGTCGGTCAGTTGGTAAAAAGAATTGAAGAGGCTGATTACGGGAAAACGGGTAGACCGTTTATCAGTACAAGAGAGGTTGGTACGGCAAACTTGTGTTATGGCTTTTAGTAAAGAATTGAAAAAATACAAGGATACGGTAGATTGTGGAGAGGGGATGGCGAAACTTTTATTATGGACTTATTGGGAGGATTTGTATGATTATTGGAAAATACGTTCAGGGGATTAGCCAGGATTTAATCTGGTTTGGATCAAGACGAATTTGTATGACTGGGAATCGACTGTCAGAATAATCAATACTTATTCTGACAGTTGAGTGATAAGGGCTAATTCGTAAAACATCCGGCTCCATTTGGCAAAATGTTGTTAGGAAAATCGTAATCCGGAGTATGGAGGGCCGGAGTAGAGATGCCTGCTCCCAGACCGAACATAGCACCTGGAATATGTTGAGTGAATAATCCGAAATCTTCTCCCCAGGCAAAGGATGATCGGTTTCCTCGTAAACCAATCCGTTGCTTTTGGGCTGCTTCCTGAATCCAGGTTACGGATTCAGGATCATTTTCATTGGCCGCAAAAGGTTCTGTCCATTCGATGGAGCATCGTAAGGGCGGATGGGAATCAATGGTTTGCTGAACGAATTGTTCCAACTGTTGCCGGTGTTTTTGCAGTATTTTTTCGGATGCAGCGCGAAGAGTCAGCCGGATAAGTCCGCTTCCGGCAGCAACGCCATAAGCTTCTTCGCCGATATGAAGTTCGATGAGTGTCGTACGGAAATAATCCGGATTTTTCAAGGTCCCTCCTCGATTCCAGCTTTCGCTTAGATGCAGGATATGCAGTAAAGGTGCGGTCGGGGGAAACCGCTTTTTCAGGTTCTGCGGCATGTGCTGTTTTCCGGTGAAGGTGATGGTACAGCTGATGACCGAGCAGGTAAAACTGCCTGTCCGGCAGACAATCGTAGAAAACGGATAGCCAGGGGAAGATTGTGCAGAGCGAAAGCCCGGTCGATTTTCTGTTGCCGGAACCAGGGGTCCTGAAGTACTAGTTGTGCGCCCTGTCCATTTTCTTCGGCAGGTTGAAAGAGTAATAAAATGCGTCCTCGTTCCAGTGGATGTTCATGTAGGAGTCCGGCCAGCATGAGTAACATGGTCGTGTGTCCGTCGTGTCCGCATTTATGGGCTACTCCCGGATTTTCCGAACAATAGGGAAGAGGTGATTTTTCTGCAATGGCCACAGCATCGATATCGGCTCTGAATAATAGGGTCGGACCTTCGCCCGGGAAACTGTATTCTGCCACCAGTCCCATGGCCCTTTTCCAGGGGGTGGATTCGGGAGGGCTGAAATTCCTGAAGTACTTGCCGGATATATTGTATCGTATGTTTTTTCCTGTCCGGATAATTCGGGATGCCGGTGAAGTTCTTCCCCTGATCCGGTAAAAATTTATTCCTGTCCATAGGCTGATCGTTTGAACCTTTAAAAGTAATCTTTTTTTATTTTTAAATCTTGTTTCATTCAGATTTGTTTGCTATATTTGCATCGTTGTTTAGCACAAAACAGGCGATAATAGCTCAGTTGGTAGAGCGTTGGCTTCCCAAAAGCCGAAGGTCGCGGGTTCGAGTCCCGTTTATCGCTTCTTCATAATCAGCCACTTATAAAGGTGGCTGATTTTTGTTTTAGGTGGTTTTAGTGGTGTTTTGAGTGCTTGTTTAAAACCGAGAGTTAAACCGAAACTGACTGAATCTATTTATTTTTTCCTTTAGCTGTCCGCTTTTTCACAGATTATGTATTGTAATCCAACGTGTTTTATATACATGTTTACCCTAGCTGTAGGTTTATAAGTGTAACATGTATATAACTATCTAATATAAAATGGAGACCTGAATTTTAGTGTGGAATTATATTTGGATTCAGGGGAAAATAGGTTTCTTTCTCTAATTTTTTTTTGTATTTTTGATGGGAATTGGTGTTGGTTAAGAAATTATTAATAATTCTGTTAATAGTTCAGGAATAAGTTTGTTCTTGAATTAGGAGGGATAGAATATACAATAGGAGCAAAACGAATAATAATGAAAAAGAACGATGAAAAGTTATTTGGCTTATTATCAGTGGTATTGGTCGCCGTTATCTGTTTTACACAGCCTGTTGATGCGGCAAAGAAAGAAAAAAAAGAGCGAAGTATGTTTTTTTATTTTATCGGAGATGGAATGGGAATAAATCAGGTGAACGGCACAGAGATGTATCTGGCTGAGAAAGCAGGAAAAATCGGTGTCGAGCCTTTAAATTTCACCACCTTCCCGGTCAGAAATTTTGTGACTACTTATTCGGCCTATAATTCGGTTACTTGTTCGGCTGCAGCCGGTACGGCTTTAGCTACCGGCGAAAAGACAAAGAACGGACGATAGCGATGGATAAAGAACATAAAGTACCGGTATACAGTATCGCTACCAAAGCCAAAGAACTGGGAATGAAAGTAGGGATCGCTACCAACAATAGTATCGATCATGCTACTCCCGCTTGTTTCTATGCTCATCAGCCGGACCGGAATATGACCTATGAGATCGCAACCGATTTGCCGAAAGCGGGTTTCGATTTTTATGCCGGAGCCGGTTTTGTAAAAGCCGGAGAAAAAAAGATTCCGTAAATATTTATACTCTTTTCGATCGGGCGGGGTATACGATAGCCCGGGGAAATGACGATTTCCGGAAAAAAAGCAGCGAAAGCAGATAAAATTATTTTTATGCAGGAGCAAGGATGTGACATGGGGGAGTTTGCCTTATGCCATCGACCGGAAACCGGGGATTTGTCACTTGAAGAGATTACACAGGAGCGATCGATTTTTTGAGTAAGGATAAAAAGAACGGTTTTTTTCGTGATGATCGAATGCGGATTGATCGATTGGGCCTGTCATAGTAACGATGCGGCGGCTATGTTTAACGAGGTAATCGATTTTCAGAAATCGATACAGAAGGCTATCGATTTTTATAAGCAGCATCCGGATGAAACCCTGATTGTCGTTACGGCAGATCATGAGACAGGGAACTTTGCTTTGGGAACAGGTAAATATGAACTGAATCTGAAAGCGTTGCAACATCAAATGGTCTCCAAGGGGCAGCTTTCGAAAAAGATTTCTGCTTTGCGGACAACCCACCATTATGCAGTGACCTGGGAAGATGTAAAGAAATTGTTGAGTGATAATCTGGGGCTGTGGACGAAGGAAGAACTCAAGGAGTCGTATGAGAAAGATTTGAGACACCGTTATGATAAAGCCTTTTCGAATGGGGAACAGGAGATGGTGAAAAGTCTTTATGCCGAAGATGAACCCTTGGCCAATACGGCGGTTCAGATACTGAACCGGATAGCCCGCATCAGCTGGGGAAGTGGCGGACATTCTGCCGGGTATGTGCCCTTGTTTGTCCTGGGTGTCGGAGCAGAAAACTTTAACGGTAAGTTGGATAATACGGATATTCCGAGGCAGATCGAGGCATTGATGAAACGGTGACCGGTAGAATCGGCAGGTATTTTGTTTGGCTGTCGTAACCCCGAAAGATTTTATTTCATCTCGTCCCGTTTCTTTTCCAGTTGAAACATTTCATCCCGCAGGCGGGCTGCTTCGATGAAGTCGAGTTCTTTGGCTGCTTTTTGCATGGCAGCCTTGGTTTTTTGGATCATTTTTTCAATCTCGGGTTTACTCATGTAAGCTACGACGGGGTCGGCAACCAGATGGAGGTGTTCTTCCTCCACATACGCTTTGGAGGTATCCTGAGTCAGCGCTGCATCTGTCGATTTGTAGATCTGCCGGGGAAACGATGTGATGTTCTTCGTTGTATCTCAGCTGCTTTTCACGGCGGTAATTCGTCTCGTCTATCGTTTCCTGCATAGAACGGGTTACTTGGTCGGCATACATAATGACTTTCCCGTCTACATTACGGGCAGCTCGTCCGGCAGTTTGAGTCAGTGAACGTGTAGAACGCAGAAAGCCTTCTTTGTCTGCATCCAGAATTGCTACCAGAGATACTTCCGGCAAGTCCAGCCCTTCCCTCAATAGATTGACACCGATCAATACGTCGATGATTCCTTTACGAAGATTCTCCAGGATTTTTACCCGTTCGATAGTATCGACATCCGAGTGAATATATTGGCATTTAATACCGATCCGGTCCAGGTATTTACTGAGCTCTTCCGCCATTCTCTTCGTCAGGGTTGTCACTAATGTACGTTCCCGAAGGTCTATGCGCTGCTGAATCTCGTTCACCAGATGATCGATCTGATTTTTGCTGGGGACGATTTCGATTACCGGATCCGGAATACCTGTCGGACGGATCACTTGGTCCACCACGATCCCTTCGCTCTTTTCCAGTTCATAGTCGGCCGGTGTCGCACTCACGTAAATCGTCTGGCCGGTTTTACTTTCAAATTCATCGAATGTGAGGGGACGGTTGTCGAAAGCTGCCGGTAAACGGAAACCATAATCCACCAGCGTCAGTTTCCGTGCGTGATCGCCTCCGTACATCGCCCGTATCTGGGGCAGGGTAACATGCGATTCGTCGATGACCATCAGAAAATCTTCCGGGAAATAATCCAATAAGCAGAAAGGACGAACTCCTGCTTTCCGGCCGTCAAAATAGCGGGAATAGTTTTCAATGCCCGGGCAATAACCTAATTCCCGGATCATTTCCATATCGTATTTCACCCGTTCTTCCAGGCGTTTGGCTTCCATAAATTTCCCGATCTCTTTCAGATAAGCCAGTTGATCTTGCAAATCCTGGCCGATTTCAACCAGGGCGTGGGCTATCGTGGCTTTGTCCGGTGACAAAAAGATTGGCCGGATAAATATCGAGTTCATCCTGACTACCGATGCTCTGTCCGGTAACCGGGTTAAAAGAAGAGATCCGGTCGATTACGTCGTCCCAGAATTCGATCCGGTAAGCTACGCCGTCGTAAGTTTCTATGGCAGGAAAAATATCCACGGTTTCCCCTTTGGCCCGGAAACAACCCCGTTTGAATTCGATTTCGTTGTTTGCATATAAAGCGTCTACCAGCCGGCGTAATAAGACATTCCGGCTGATAGTCATGCCTCTTTTCAAATGGGTGACGTTCGAGCCGAAAGCCCGGGGATCGGCCATACCGTACAGACAAGACACCGAAGAGACAACGATGACATCCCGACGTCCCGAAAGCAGGGAAGCGGTGGTCCGTAAACGAAGTTTGTCTATCTCGTCATTGATGGCGAGGTCTTTTTCGATATAGGTATCTGTTGTCGGCAGATAAGCTTCCGGTTGGTAAAAATCGTAATAAGATACAAAAATATTCGACTGCATTTTCGGGGAAAAAAGATTTGAATTCCCCGTATAATTGAGCTGCTAATGTTTTATTGTGACTTAAAATCAGAGTCGGACGATGGATTTCGTTGATGACATTAGCTACAGTAAAAGTTTTTCCTGAACCGGTGACTCCCAGTAAGACCTGTGATGACCGTCCGCTTTGAAGTCCCTGGATCAATTGGCGGATGGCTTCCGGTTGATCGCCGGTAGGTTGGAATTCAGAGGTTAGTTTAAATTGCATATCAGGATAAATATTTACTTAATGTTTCAAGTAATTTTTTCCGACGGATCGGTTTTAATAAAAAACCATCGAACTTCTCATTTATAATCTCCAAAGAAGAGAGATCATGTGCTGTTTGTGCTATTACGATTTTTTTCCGGGCAATTGTTGCCGGATAAACCGTAAAGCCTCTATTCCGTCAGAATCCGGCATGCTGATATCCATTAGAATCAGATCGATGGAGGCCGTTCCTGAAGCCCGATTTGTATCGCTTCTTTTCCGTTACGTGCCCGTAAGATACGGACATGTGTTTTTTTTAACAGAGCCGCAAGGATCGTATAATTACTGTCGATATCTTCTGCTATCAGAAACGTTTTGTCCGACCAATCCGGATACTCTGGGTAAGTTTCCACTACAAACGACTTATAATTTACTCATGAATTTCTCCGGGTAGATGATAAAGCGGTCGTGAATAGCATGTCCTATTGTTCCTTTTTTCATCCGTGGCTTCGATCTCAATACGTATCCGGCGGCCATCGATTTCGACGATCGTCGCTTTGCACATCACCTTTTTTACCGACGGCTGTTGCCTTGGTATGCTGTACATGAATTTCAATACCTACGGTATCTGTATCCGGTTCCAACATGCCTTCCAGGCAGTGTATCGCCGTATTTTCCATCAGTCCCACCATTGCTGGTGTCGCAAAGACTTCCAAATGGCCCGAGCCGTGAGCTAAGGCGGTGTCTTTAGGACCGACGATGATTTCTTGTGTATATGATTTTCCGGTTTCCAACATAGGATTCGATTTAAAGTTTATGGTTAAAATTCTGAGGTAAAGTGAAAAATCAGTTTTTTTTGTAATTTTCCTGAGCCATATGCAACATATATTGTGAGTCGGCCAGAAATACATCTCTGCCTTCTTTGTCTTTCGCCATATATTGAGCTTTATGTTTTTTTGAAATCTTCCAATTCTGCCTGATCCTGGGCTTCGATCCAACAAGCTTTGTAAAGATTGATCGGTTCCCAGCGGCAGGCGGCGGCATATTCGTGTAAAAGCCGGTATTCGATCACCTCGAACTGCAGTGCTCCTACCGTGCCGATGATTTTCCGGTTATTGAATTGGCTGACGAATAATTGGGCTACCCCTTCGTCCATCAATTGATCGATCCCTTTGGCCAACTGTTTGGATTTCATCGGATCGGCATTTTCAATATACTTGAATAATTCCGGAGAGAAACTGGGGATACCTTTGAAATGCAGTTTTTTCTCCTTCTGTCAGGGTATCTCCGATTTTAAAGGTACCGGTATCGTGCAAACCGATGATAGCACCAGGGTAAGCCTCATCGATCACCGAGTTCTTGGAGGCCATAAAAGCGGTGGGAGTGGAAAATTTCAACATTTTACCGTTTCTGACATGTAAATAATTGGTATTCCGTTTGAAAATTCCCGAACAAATTTTCACAAAAGCAATTCTGTCCCGGTGGTTAGGGGTCCATGTTGGCATGAATCTTAAATACAAAACCGGTGAATTTCTCTTCTTCCGGCCGGACCGGGCGTTCTTCGGTTTCCCGGGCAAGAGGTGCCGGAGCTATTTCGATGAAGCAATCCAGAAGTTGCCGGATACCGGAATTATTCAACGCCGAACCGAAAAATACGGGAGCCACATGTGCGTCCAGGTATTCCTGCCGGTCGAGACTGGGATAAACCCCCTGAATCAGCTCCAGGTCTTCCCGTAGTTTACCGGCAGCCCTTTCGCCGATATGATGGTCGAGTTCGTCCGATCGGGTATCGGTGATCTCAATGCCTTCGGGGATGTTCTGAATGCTAGGACTATACAGGCAAAGGTTTTGCCGGTGGAGGTTATAGATACCTTTGAAGGTATCTCCGCTTCCGATCGGCCAGCTGAGTGGGTTTACCCTGATCTGTAGTTCTTTCTCTACATCGTCGAGAATATCGAAAGGATCGTTGGCCGGACGGTCCAGTTTATTGATAAACACGATAACCGGGGTTTTGCGCATCCGGCACACTTGCATCAGCTTGCGGGTCTGCGTTTCTACTCCTTTGGCTGCATCGATCACGATGATTACACTGTCGCAAGCCGTTAAGGTTCGGAAAGTGTCTTCGGCAAAGTCCTGGTGACCCGGGGTATCCAGAATATTGATCTTGATTCCGTTGTACTCAAAACCCATGACAGAAGTCGCCACAGAAATACCACGCTGACGTTCGATCTCCATAAAGTCGGACGTGGCTGTCTTCTTTTGATCTTATTCGATTTAACAGCTCCGGCAACGTGAATGGCTCCTCCGAAAAGCAATAACTTTTCCGTTAATGTGGTTTTTCCGGCATCAGGGTGACTGATGATTCCGAAAGTACGGCGTCTTTCAATTTCTTCTTTAAATCCCATAATTATTTTTTTGAGTGTGCAAAGATAGTTAGTATTTTTTGCTTTCCTTTTTAACCTAACAAAAAAATGCTTACCTTCGTTAAATAAAAAAAGAAAGATCTTTAATTGTAATTTATATGCAAATTGTTTACACGACTTCGAATTTTAAAGGAGGCATATACAGGGCGGTTTTAGCGATTTTGCTCGGTTTGGCTCTTTTGATCTGGCCAGCCGATGCATTGAAGTATGTTGTTATGCTGATAGGTATCGTTATCCTGGCCATCGGTATTATTGCGTTTATTATCTCTTCCAGAAACCGCGAGGAACATCAGCGGAGTTTTGCTCCCTTGAGCGGAATCGGAAGTGTTATTTTGGGATTACTGCTGGTATGTCTGCCGTCTACTTTTTGCGACCGTTTTTATGTTTCTCCTGGGATTTATTTTAGTGGTCGCTGCTGTCGGACAATTTGTGACCCTTGCCGCAGCCCGTCAGTTTCGGGCGTATTGCGCCGGTCAGTTTTTTTATTCCCGGTACTGATTCTGATTGGCGGTATCGTGATTTTATTCGATCCTTTCAGTTCGGCCGAAAGCGTGTTCATCCTGTTCGGGATTACCGCCGTTTTTATGGCGTAACCGATCTGCTCAACCAATATTCCATCCGTAAAATGCGCAAAGCCAGTGAAAGAAAAAGAAAAAATCGTGAAAATGGGAGGAGATTCGGATATCGAGGATGCCGAATTCGAGGAAGTGGAAGAAGGCAAATAAGAAGGAAATCGCCTTCTCCGATCTAAAGACTGGAAAATAGAAAAAGAAAGAAATAGATTAAAACTGCCAGGATAACGCCTTTCGAGGCGTTATTCTTGTTTAAGTGCAGAAATAAATAAAATAAGCCTAAGTCGGCAAAGAATACACCGACGGAAATGAGTTTGAATTGTACTTTCAATGCGATCGCCTGGTGGATAAATTGGGAAAGCGGGAGGTCGTGAAAGCGGAAAAGCCAGAACAACAGGATGATGATGAAAGGAGCTGACAGGCCCGGGAATAATCCGTATAGAAGACGATCTTTCATCGGAGAGTTTTTAAAATTGTACCGCAACAAAACAACGGGGCGTATGAAAATCCGGTTTGGGAGAATCGATCGGACGCCAGGATAAATAATGCCGGCAGGATAGCCGATCTCCGCATTTATAAAGGTTGATGCGGGCTTTCAAACCCCCTGCCAGGTATCGATGTTGTGACGGAAAAGAGCTGAAGCCGGAATTCCCACAGTCAGTTCCAGGGATGGCCTAGCCGGGTTTCTTCGAAATTTGCCCCGCCCAATGAAGAATAACGGAGAATCGAGGCCATGATATCTTCCGGGGCATGAACCGCCGCCGGGCGTTCTTTCCGGAAACCTAACAAAGTTTTACCGATACAGGTAAATTCGAAATTGTAATACCCACTATCGTCGACTGCCAGGAAAAATTCGACACAGGAATCGTTACACACTTGCTCGTTGTCTTCCCCGGTGAGGGCCATGGTACTGGTCTCGTCGACCTTAAACCGGATAAAGAGCATTTCTCCGTTGTGTGCCATGGTAAAAGCTGCATAAGGCGTGTAAAGGGAATTGTTCCGGCCAGTTATTCTGCCCGATTCGGTGAAAATCGATTTTTATTCAGTTGCTCACCTGCCTGTCGGAGGTCGTTGCTGTCTAAAAAGGGAAGATAGGGAATTTGCATGTTGGTATTGTCAAAGAAAATCATTCGTCAGTAAAAGTTCTTAAAGTTTATGGATCCCTGCGGGGTTTTCTTCATGGAACCGGAGGTCACTTTAAGAAAATATCCCGCAGGGGTCTGGAACTTTACAAATCGATCAATGTTCGGTGTCACCTTTATTTCGTTCTGATTTTATAACCGGCTACACCATAATACAGGATAAACAGAAAACAAGGCAAGGCTAACCAATAAGCCCCTTATTGCCCCCAAACCTTCTTGCAAAAATCCGAAAACAGTCGGGATAACGGCTCCTCCGGCGATAGCCATTGTCAGAAGAGCACTGCCTGATTTGGTGAATTTGCCGAGGTCTGCCATAGCAAGCGGCCATAATGCCGGCCACATTAGCGAGCACCCTAGAGCCATCAGGAAGATTGCCCAGATAGATATTTCGGCAGGCAGCAATACAATGGCCAGAGAACCGGCTACACCGATGCAGGCACAGATTCTCATTGCCATGTCTTGAGTTAGGTATTGCGGAATCAGAATGATACCGCAAATATAACCGATGACCATACCGATACTCGGAATCCAGGCATATAAATCGGGATTTTCCAAATTCAACGCTTTGGCGTAGTCGACGGCTGTACTTAGAGACAAAGTTTCGACACCGACATAAATGAACAAGGTCAGTGCACCCAGAACCAAGTGGGGAAATTGCCAAATAGAAGTTTTATTTGCTGCATACGGGCAATTGGCGGTATCCGATTCGTCTTCTCCGGCAGCTTTACTTCGGGAAGCGGAGCCATTAAAGAGATGATACCTAACAATAGAAATACGCCGATGATGATGTAGAAAGGCAGATACAGATCGGAAGTCTGCACATTGGTTTGGTCGGCTACCACGAGTGCGAAAAACAAAGGAGCTACCGGCCATGCCAGTTTGTTGCAGATACCCATGATACTCATTCGTTTGGCCGCGCTTTCAATCGGTCCCAGAATGGTAATGTACGGGTTTACCGATGCTTGTAAATAAGCGTTGGCGGCACCGCTGACGAAAGAAGCGATGAGGAAAAGAATGAAATTTTCCAATTTAGCTGATAATACAAATAAAATAAAAGCAACGGCAAAAATCAAAAACGAGAGTGCCATTGTTCTTTTTGTAACCGATTTTGGCAATCGTGGCAGAAGCCGGGTAGCCGAAAATCAGGAAAGGAACGAAAGTAGCTGCTAGCAGCAGGTAGGCTACCCCTGAAGGCAGAGACAAAGCACCTTTTAATACCGGAATCAAAAATGAGTTGATGCCCAATGCGAATCCGATCGCAAAAAACATCATACCGACGAATGCCAAAGGCACAGCAAAATTTGTTTTGTTTTGTGACATAATATTTGGGTTTGTAGATAATAATTCAGCACGCTGTTTCAAAAGGTAAATGTAATAAAAAAAATGAAATAGGGTGCCACTTTTGACACCCTATTTAAAATGCTTCGCCCGAAGATTATTGTTTCGGTTTGAAAATCAGATCGACAACATCGGCACCCTTGAAAAGAGACTGAGCAAATTTCTGAATGTCTTTGGGTTGCAGTTTATCGACAATGTGATCGAAGTTTTTCGGATCGTTCGGATTCACACCACTGATATAATAAGAAGTAATACAATTCATCCAATAGCTGTTGTGGTTTTTGGATTGTTCGTGGTTTTTCTTCATATTGGCGATCACTTTATTCATTTCTTCCGGAGTCGGAGCTTCTTTCATGATTTTATCCAATTCGGCATAAATCAACGATTTCAGATGTTGTGCCTTGTCCGGATCACAATCGAAGCTCATCGTCATGCTATAGTTGGAGTAAGGCTCGCGTACAGAACCGGCCTGAACACCTACACCGTAAGTTCCTCCTTCTTTTTTCCCGGATATTTTCGGTATATCTTAAATCCAGGATTCCTTCCAGAATATTATTACAGATATTGTTGTAAACACTGTATTTCATATCTTTAGAGAAATTTGTGATCACGCTCGATTTCGGGGTAGTCAGTTCAATTCGATTTCTTTTACCGTTTTGCCTTTCGGACCTCTTACATGGTTGTCGCGCCAGGTTTCTTTCCGGTTTTCAGATTTTAATGAACCGATGTATTTTTTCTACCAATGGTTTTACCGTTTCTGTATCGATATTACCTACGATGAAGAAGGTGAAATCGCTGGCATCTTTAATCCGGTCGCGATAAACCTGTTCGATCTTTTCGATACTGATCTGATCCAGGTATTTTTCGTTGAAGAGCAGAGTACGCGGATTGTAGTTACTCATGATCAGACTAATCGAATCTTTCATGATTTTCTGCGGGTTCTTCTCCATATTGGCGATAGAGGCCCTGTTGCGGCTCATCATAGCTTCATGGGCTTCCTTGTCGAAACGGGGTTTTTCGAAACGCAGATACAACAATTGAAGCATGGTTTCGAAATCCTGAGGTGTAGAGCTACCGCTGACAGATTCCGACAAACCGTTGATAGAAACTCCGCAGAAAGCCATCTTCCCGGTCAGGATTTTTCTTAAAGTGGTTGCATCGAAATCTCCTAAACCGTAAGCTCCTACAAATGCAGCAGCGTTATTGGCGGAAGGAAGCATGTCTATATCGTAAAGTGAAGTTCCTCCTTTGCTGTAAGAAGTCAGTGATACGGCATACCCCTTTTTCGTAATCTGCTTTACGGAAGACTACTTTCGCTCCATTGGCCAGTGTCCATTCTTCTGCATCGAATAAGGGAAGTTTCTTGGTAGAAACGATTTTTGAACCCGGTAATTCTTCGCTGATCAATGTTGCATCGGTTACTTCGTCGCGATAGGGTTCTATCTCTTTTTAGCAACCTTATCCATAATAGCGGTTACTTCTTCCCGGGTCAGGTGCTTTGGCATTCTCTGACGGACCGGAAACGACTACTGTACGGTTTTTATCGGTATTCCACTCTTTAGCCCGTGCAGATACCTCTTCTACGGTAATGGTCGGAATAATTTGTTTGACAGCATTGTAATAGAAATCGAAATCTACGATCGGTTCCTGTTCCAGGAAATTCGCTTGCATTTCCCCGATATAACTTTCGTTACCGGTTTTGTCTTTTTCTTTATAAGCCGATTCCAGGCCGACCAGCATATTGGTTTTACCCGTTCCAGTTCACTCGGGGTGAAACCGAACCGCCGGATTCTTTCATTTTCGGTTAAGATGGCTTCCAGGGCAACGTCTTCTTCGTTGGGTTTGGCCGTTGTGTTGATGTTATAAGCATTATAACCTCTCACAAAACCATCGAATCCGAAAACCTCCGTTGATAAAGGGAGGATTACCTTTCTGCATCATTTCGCTGATCCGTGCTCCGGCCATCTGATTGTAGAAAGAGTTGATTATGTTATCTTTAAAATAAGCCAATTTATTCTTTTCTGTTGCCGGAGTACCGGGTAACAGGGTCACGATCTGAATAGAAGATTGCTGTACTTCTTTGTCGGTTGCCAGGCAATAATACATCTCGTCGTGTTCGGGAATTTCGTAGAAAGGACGGGGAGTCGGATTTTCTACAGCAGGGATTTTACTGAACAATTCTTTTTACTTTTTGTTCCATTTTAGCTACATCGAAATCGCCGACGATTGCTATGGCTTCCAGGTCTGTCCGGTACCATTCATGATAAAAATCACGGATAGTCTGGTATTTGAAATTTTTGATTACATCTAAATTACCGATAACGTCCCGAATGGCGTATTTTGAATCTTTGAAAAGTACCGGGAACATCTGTTTTTGAATCCGGAATTGCGGTGTCCGGCGGGTTGTCCATTCTTCGGTGATCACCCGCGCTCAGCATCGATTTCGTCGTCTTCCAGGGTAAGATAGTAAGACCAGTCGTGCAGAATCAACAGGCAGGTGTCTAACAGAGATTCGCTGTTTGTCGGTACATCGCTCAGATTGTAGACCGTTTCATTTTTGTGCAGTGTAAGCATTGATGTTACGGCCGAAAGAAACTCCGTGCTTTTCCAGAGAGGTGATGATACCTTTCCCAGGGAAATTCTTGGTTCCCTGAAAGGCCATGTGTTCCAGGAAGTGGGCCAGACCGTCTTGTTCATCGTTTTCGAGCAGGGCTCCGGCATTACGTATGATGTAGAAACTCGCTCTGCCTTTGGGTTCTTCATTGTGACGCAGGTAATACAACTATACCGTTGGGGAGCTTTCCCGTTACAATATTCGGATCTTGAGGAAGCGGGGCCTGAAGATCGACCTGTGCAAAACTTCCTTGCAGGAATAATAAACAGGAAAATGTAATTAAAATAAATAGTCTTTTTCATAGTTAAATTTTTATGATTCGAAACAAAAGTAGCTTTATTTACGATCAAATATAAATACAATAAGGGATTTAACTTAAATTTAATAAGGGACCGCTATTCCTGTAAAAAGCTCAGATTGAGCATAAACAATATTTTAACATATCATACTTATGAGAGACTCTGTTTCTTTTTTTGCATCGGGTATCCGCCTGGACTGAAAAAGCCGGAATGACAGATGACGAAAGCACTCTAATAAAAATGGCGATAACGATTACCGTTGCCATTCTGATTTATATTATTTCCAGGAAATGGCTCTCCAAACTCTTGAAAAAGTTGTAGGAAAGACCAAAAGTACTTGGGACGATATCCTCTACGATCAGGGTTTTTCCGAAAATTGGCTTCCCTGATCCCTCCTTTTACAGCTTATATCGTTCTCACTTTTATTACCTGGGAATATAAATATGTCCTTCGGCGCCTGGTAGATATCTGGTTGATTATCGTTACCCTGTTTATCATTACTTCTTTATTGAATGCGATCAACAAGATTTATGAGAGCTATCCGGTTTCGAAAAATCGTCCGATTACTTTTTTTTTATCCAGTTGATCAAGGTGTTTTTGTATACGGTTGTGGTGATTACCGTCGTCAGTGTGCTGGTGAATAAATCGCCGGAACACCTGATTGTCGGTTTGAGTGCTTTTGCCGCGGTGCTGCTTTTGATCTTCAAGGATTCGATCCTGGGATTCGTTGCCGGAATCCAGCTGACTTCCAATAATATGATCCGCATCGGCGACTGGATTCAGATGGATAAGAATAATGCCAATGGAGTTGTGTTGGAAGTGAATCTGTACACCGTCAAAGTGCAGAATTGGGATATGACTATTTCGAATGGTACCCACTTATCAGTTGGTGTCGGAATCTTTCACCAACTGGCGGGGAATGCAGGAATCGCCGGGACGGAGAATTATGCGGAGTATCAATATCGATATCGATTCGGTTCATTTTTTGAGTCATGACGAAGTCGTAAAATTTGCTTCTTCGGCCTTCCTGAAAGATTATATCGATCAGATGGTCGCTAAACTGGGAGATATCAATAAAGATAAAATTACGATTCTGGATGAGCGTAAGCTGACCAATATCGGTATATTCCGTTATTATATGGATGCATGGATCGAAGCTAATCCCGATATCAATACGAATATGACACATATGGTCCGCCATACAACCCGGCCCGACCGGTATGCCCATCCAGATTTATTGCTTCTCGGCTATTCAGGAGTGGGTGACCTATGAAAAGTCCAGGCCGATATTTTCGACCATATCATGGCGGTATTACCCGAATTCGGACTGAAAGTGTTCGAATATAAATCCATGTATGTGGGTGGGGAAAAACCAATCGTGATTAACTGCGTATACGGCAGTTCGGGTTATCTGTTGTGACGACTAAAAGGCGGTTTCGGTCACGGCTCTTTTAACTGAAAAAAACATGTCCGATAAAGAGAATAATTATAAAATACACCGTTTTATTCAATATACCTAATTAGAAATAGTGTATCGAAGAATAGTTGCATAGCCATATTCTTCGATACTATAATCAATTATTAATGTAAAAATATAAAAGAAAAAAGAAAGAAGCCAAAATCATCAGTATTAATTGGTACTTTTTTTCTTTCTTTAATATAATAATACCATTCTTCGGGTAATTTTCTTTATCAAATTGGAAAGAATGGAAAAGGGCCGGGGAATATGTCAACTTGCAATCTTCTGTTCAAATAAAAAAATTCTTCTTTTGATATTATCGATCTCAATGGAGCCAAATATTTAAATTACTCTCCCGATAATGGAGTGAATATAGAACAACCTCTCCCTGTCAGAGTAGAAGGTTATCCCTGAAGTGTGGCTTAACGATACATTGCTTTTGATGAGTTATAAACGATCGGTCATTGCGACATTGATTTTTTTTGTTGTAATTTTGGAAGCTAAAAAAATCGGGGCATGGCTAAAGAAAAAGTAAGACTTTGGGATCGTCTGAAATATAAATATAAACTTTCTGTCATTAACGAGACTTCTTATGAGGAGGTGTTCAATTTCAGATTGTCCCAGTTGCATGTATTGACTGCATTGAGTGTGCTGGCGGTAATTTTGGTCGTTCTGACCATTTTATTGATAGCTTTCACCGGCTTGCGGGAATTTATTCCTGGCTATCCGGATGGAAATATGCGGCAGATGATCGCCCAAAATGCGCCCGGGTAGATTCGCTGGAGAATGAATTGCTGAAGAGAGACCGCTTTTTTCAAATCCATCCGGTTGGTTTTGAATGGGGAGATACCACTTCCCTCGAACGTTCGCGGGAGGATACGGCGCGCTACCGGAACGATACCATCCGATTTCAGATCAGCGAACAGGAAAATGAATTCCGGGCTGCTATCGAAGAGCGTGAACGCTTTAATCTATCGCTGGGAATGAAAGAACAAAAACCACGATTATTATCATTTTTTCCCGCCTGTGGAAGGAATTGTAACCCAAAGCTTCGATGAGAAGAAACGGCATTACGGCACTGATATTGTGGCGAAAGCCAATGCTAAGGTGGCTGCGGTATTGATGGGGTCGTGATTTTTACCGATTGGACGGTGAAGACCGGATATGTGATCCAGGTGCAACATACCAACGACCTGATTTCTGTATACAAACACAATTCTATCCTATTGAAAAACAGGGAGATTATGTCAGGGCCGGAGAGGTCCTGGGGGGTAGTGGGAAATACCGGAGAGGAGTCCAGCGGCCCCGATTTGCATTTTGAATTGTGGCGGGCAGGTAATCCGCTCAACCCGGAGAATTTTATTAAGTTTAAATAAAGAATCGGTAACCGGAAGTTGTTTTCGGCAATTTCGGTTTGGAAGAATGAATATATGAGAAAGATTGCGATATTAGGTTCGACAGGATCGATCGGAACACAGACGCTGGAAGTGGTGGAAGCCAATCCCGAACGGTTCAGTGTCGAAGTGCTGACAGCCAATAATCATGTCGATTTATTGATCGAACAGGCATTGAAATTCCACCCGGATAGTGTGGTGATTGCCAATGAGGAGAAATATCCGCTTCTGCGCGATGCCTTACAACATGAAGATATAAAAGTATTTGCCGGAGCCGATGCGCTTGCCCAGATCGTGACTTTTGCAGACGTCGATCTGGTGGTGACAGCTTTTAGTCGGATACAGCGGTTTAATCCCGACGGTAAATGCCATTAAAGCCGGAAAAAATATTGCTTTGGCTAACAAAGAGACTCTGGTCGTAGCCGGAGAATTGGTCAACGAATCGGTCGCAGAACATCGGGTAGCTATTCTTCCTGTCGATTCGGAACATTCGGCAATCTTTCAATGTTTGGCCGGAGAGAGCCGGAGTAAAGCCGAAAAACTGATTTTGACCGCTTCCGGAGGTCCTTTCCGGGGAAAAGACCGGGCTTTTTGGAAAAGGTGACTCCTGCCGATGCTTTGAAACACCCTAACTGGCATATGGGTGCTAAGGTGACGATCGATTCGGCTTCTATGATGAACAAAGGGTTTGAAGTGATCGAAGCCAAATGGTTGTTCGGCATGAAACCCGAACAAATCGAAGTGGTGGTGCATCCCCAATCTATCGTTCATTCGATGGTGCAGTTTACGGATGGCTGCGTGAAAGCCCAGCTCGGAGTGCCGGATATGCGGCTGCCGATTCAGTATGCCCTGACTTTCCCCGAACGGACTACAGCTGATTTCGGACGTTTGATTTCAAGGTATGTCATTCCCTGACTTTCGAACAGCCTGACGAGAAAACCTTTCGTAACCTTGGATTGGCTTACGAGGCTATGCGGCAAGGCGGAAACATGCCCTGTATCCTGAATGCGGCCAATGAAGTCGCTGTGGCTGCCTTCCTGCAAGGGCGCCTGTCTTTCACCGGTATGTCCGATCTGATCGAAAAAACAATGCAACAAGTAGATTTCCTGAAGAAACCGACTTTGGAGGATTATATGGAAACCGATCGCCTGACCCGTGAAATCGCCAGGAAAAATGTATCCCCCAAAATACCTCCTCTATAGCTTTCTAGCTTATAGTCTTTTAACTTTAACCTTTTACTTTTTACCTCATATCATGGATATTTTTATAAAAAATAGTACAATTTGTCTTGAGTCTTTCTATCCTGGTTTTGTTCCACGAATTCGGACACTTTTGTTTGCGAAGTTGTTTAAGACCCGGGTAGAAAAGTTTTATATGTTTTTTAATCCCTGGTTCTCTTTATTTAAATTTAAAAAAAGGGAGAGACCGAGTATGGAGTCGGTTGGTTGCCGTTGGGTGGATATGTGAAGATTGCCGGCATGATCGACGAGTCAATGGATACCGAGCAGATGAAACAACCGGCTCAGCCTTGGGAATTCCGGGCTAAACCGGCCTGGCAACGCTTGCTGATTATGTTGGGCGGGGTATTGGTGAACGTCTTACTGGCTTTTGTCATTTCTATCGGCATCCTATTCACCTGGGGGAGACATATCTTCCTGCAAAAACGTCACTTACGGAGTGGTATGCGACAGCGTCTTCAAAAAATATCGGAATGCGAAACGGTGATATTATCGTTGCTCTCGACAATAAAGAAGTGGTCCGTTTTGACGATGTGCTTCCCGAAATATTGTTCAATCGTTCCAAGACTATTCAGGTATTGCGCAATGGAGAGCAAGTTTCTCTGGATATTCCGGATGACTTTATTGCTACGCTGCTGGAATTATCGTCCAAGAGTTTCAAGCTGAATCCGCTGCTCACTCCCCCGTATCCCGGTCGATGGAATCGAGATACAGGATTTCGGGGATTATTCTGTGGCTTATGATGCAGGTATGCGAAAAGGGGATAAGATTCTGTCTGTCAACGGACACACTTTTCGTTTCTACGATGAATTTTCGGATTTGCTCGCCGCCAATAAAGGAAAGCGGGTGGAAACGACCGTATTGCGGGGGAGCGGATACATTGTCTTATGCTTTTGCTTTGGGGGAAGACGGAAAATTCGGTTTTTATCCTTTGCTGACTGCCAATGCCTATGAATTGGCGACTCAGAAATATACACTGGCAGAAGCGATTCCTGCCGGAATCGAGATGGGGATCGGACAACTCGGCTCTTATGTGAAACAGCTGAAATTACTCTTTTCTCAGGGAGATACCGCTTATAAGTCGGTCGGTGGGATGGCTTCGATCGCCAACATTTTCCCGGGGTATTGGAATTGGCATTCTTTCTGGGAACTGACCGCTTTGATCTCGATCATGCTGGCCGTCGTGAATATTCTGCCTATACCGGCTTTGGACGGAGGACATGTCCTGTTCCTGTTGTATGAAGTGGTTACCCGTCGTAAACCGGGGAGAGAAATTTATGGAGTATGCTCAGATTACAGGCATGATTTTTATCTTCGGCTTATTTATTCTGGCTAATGTAAATGATATAATTAAATTTTTCGGGTAATGAAAGATCAGATTGAAGAATTCAGAGCTTACCGGGCCAAAATGAACGAGAGGATTCTGGCAGCCGATAATAAAGTGATCAAAAGAATCTACAATATCGATACCAATACTTATATGGAAGGGGCACTCTCCTCCAAGGTAAAGGAGATGTTGGGACTGGCCACTTCCATGGTTTTGAGATGTGACGATTGCATCAAGTATCATTTGGAAAAATGTTATGAACAAGGGGTGACTACTCCCGAATTGTTCGAAGTTTTTGCTGTGGCCGACGTTGGGGGGGGACTATCGTTATCCCTCATTTGAGAAGAGCTGTCGAATATTGGGAGCTGTTGCAGGCTCAAACCGGCCCGGAGGTCGAAAAAACGAAAAATAAAGCATGAGGTATGACGGTTTTTCCTTTTTCGATGAGAACGGAAAGCTGATAGAACGTCTGTATTATTATCTGGACTGCCGGCGGGGAAGTATGATTCTGGATTATATCGGTTCGGATTTGTATAAAGATATGGTGTGGAGTGATTATGGCAGGATGAGGTCGAAAGAATGCCTGTGATCGGGTTGGTTGATAAAGCTCATTTCAAAATTCAGACAAAGATGAAATTATTGGGTATATTATTCTTGCTTTGTGTGCTGACGATGCCTGTTTTGGCACAGGATCATTGCCGGATTATGTTTTATAATGTAGAGAATTTATTCGATACCGCCGATGATCCTCGACTGCCGACGATGAGTTCACTCCCCGGGGAAAGAAACATTGGACGAAGGCTAAATACACGGATAAATTATTGAAAATCGCAGAAGTGATCGATAGCGTGGGAGATAAAGAACTGCCTTGTATCGTCGGTTTGGCGGAAGTGGAAAATCGCTGGGTATTGGAAGATTTAACGCAGAAAACGGCTTTTGGCCGACGGGAATTACGGAATTGTTCATCAGGATTCTCCCGACCGCCGGGGTATCGATGTTGCTTTGCTTTACCGGAAAGATTGTTTCGAACTTTTAGAAGCCGATTTCTTGCGCTTGTCATTTCCCGAAGATACCACCATCCGTACCCGGGATATTTTGTATGCTTCCGGGGTGTTGGATTCGGATACCCTTCATTTTTTTTGTCTGCCATTTCCCTTCGATGATCGGTGGAGAGAAGCAAAGCGAGTGGCGCAGAGAACGGGCAGCTTCGACGGTACGGCATAAAGTCGATTCATTATTGGCTGTTCAGCCCCGCGCCGGTATTGTAATCATGGGTGATCTGAACGGGAAAGCAAATACCCCGGCACAAAAAGGTGTTGGGTACCAAAAGTTCCGATAAAAAACCGAGGTGTAAAGATTTATATAATACAGGCTATTATTTATTGAAAAGAATTACGGCAGTTACCGTTACAAAGGCAACTGGCAGACCATCGACCACCCTGATTCTTTCGGGAGCTTTACTGGATGGGCACTCTGTCTGGAAAGCCGATCGGCGGCTTACTGTTTTTTCAGCTCCTTTTCTACTGGAAGAAGCTAAATCTTATTTCGGATACAAACCTTGTCCTACTTACCGGGGACCGCGTTATGTCGGTGGATATAGCGATCATTTACCGATATATATCGATTTGAAAAAAATGATTTCTTTTTTTCTATTTTTGCCGCGCAAAATTCATAACAATAGATATGGACGATTATCATCAAAAGTATTAATCTGAACAAAGGTTTTCTCAGGCCTTTGTTCGTAACGAATGGAGGGTTTTATATGAGAAAATTTTTATGTTGCAGGGATAATTTTGCCGAAAAGCAGGCCTGGCAAAAATACTGTTGGGTGAATATCGAAATGCCGACCGAGGAAGATACGCTCTACCTTACTCGTGATTTGAAGATTCCTTCTGCATTTTTATCCGATATCCGGGATGTCGACGAACGTCCCCGTATCGAAACGGAAGATGGCTGGACCTTGATGATTCTGCGCATTCCCTACCGGGATGAGGGAAACGATATACCCTATATCACCGTTCCTTTGGGAATTATCATGAAAGCCGATTATTTTGTGACGATCTGTCACCATGCAACGGATATGCTGCCCGATTTTATCCGGTATATGCAGCGTAAGAAATTGCCGATCGATGGGAGTTGGGATCTGTTGTTCAGATTGTTTTTGTCTTCTTCCGTGTGGTATCTCAAATATTTGAAACAGATCAATAACCAAAGCCGGTCTGTTGAAAAAGAACTGGAAAGATCGATTCAGAATGCCGAATTGCAACGGTTGCTGAAAATCGAAAAAATCATTGGTGTTTTTTATTACCTCTTTGAGAGGAAATGACAACCTGCTGGTGAAATTGAAGAATTTAAAAAGCCAACGGGAATTTTTCGATCCCGATCTGGTAGAAGATGTAGAGATCGAACTGCGGCAGGCTCAGGACACCGCCCGAATCTATAGTGATATCCTGAGCGGTACGATGGATGCCTTTGCTTTCGGTTATCTCTAATAATCTGAACGTAATCATGAAGCGTATGACCGCTATTTCCCTGCTTTTGATGATTCCGACATTGATTGCCAGTTTATATGGTATGAATGTTCACAATGGATTGGAAGACAGCCATTATGGACTGTTTGTCATCGCTATTATATCGGTTGCTTTTTCTATATTGAGTTATTGGATGTTCAGGAGAAAAACTGGCTTTAACAAAGTGTTAACATTTTGAGGGATAAACTCCCGGAAGTTTTGTTTGTCTAAACCTCAAAACAGTTATTTTTATTGAAAAAAAGAACTGAAAAAGGTGGCTTATAATTTTTAGATCGTTTATAAAGTTCATAAAGTCTGTCAGGTTTGTAAAGGTTCTGAATCCTGCGGGCATTTTTTACGGTTGTCGGTGGGACCGACCGGGATCTCCGGTTCCGTTAAAAGGTGCACATAGACTTTATGGACTTTTAGCGATGAAAGGGCAACTTTATGAACTTTATAAACTAAAAAGGGTTGATTTATTGGATGAAATATGAATAAATACGTAAAGAGATCATTACAGATCGGGATTCCGCTGGCTTTGGCGGCTTGGATTATAATCCCCGGATAGGTGGAGATGGGGTGCAATCAAAACAAAATACACCAGGTAACATGGGGAAAGGTAGACTTCCGGTAACGGGGATTATTGCTAAGAATTCCGTTGTGGCTGCCGGATTTCCGGTGAATGGTTCTTTGTTGGCAAACGAAGAGGTCGATTTGGTAGCAGAGATCGTGGGAAAAGTCAGAAAGATTTACTTTCAGGAAGGGGTGGCCGTTAAAAGGGACAGCTGCTATTAAAAGTAGACGATGCCGATTTGCAGGCTCAGTTGACCCGGGCGGAGTTTCAGAAAAAATTACTGGCCGAGAAGCTCGAACGGCAACGGATTCTTTTGAAACGCGAATCGATCAGCCGCGAAGCCTTCGATCAGTTACAGACCGATTATAATATGCTCGAAGCGGATATCGAACTACTGAAAGTGAAAATCAGCCGTACCGAAATCCGGGCTCCGTTCGACGGGGTGATGGGGTTCCGGTATGTCAGTGAAGGTAGTTATGTACAGCCCAGCTCACAAATTGCCCGGATCGTAGACAACTCTACCCTGAAATATGAGTTCAATATTCCGGAGAAATATGCCGATAATAACCTGAAAGGGCAGGAAGTATTTTTTAAAGTGACCGGAAATGATAAACTTTATTCGGCCAAGGTTTATGCTGTAGATCCTTTTATCGACGTGAAAACCCGTATGATTCTTCTACGGGCTCGTTTCCGGAATACAAACGGGGAGTTAATGCCCGGTATGTTTGCTAAAGGAAATCTGGTGGTGGGTGGAAAAACTGAATTCATTGCCGTACCGACAGAAGCCGTCGTGCCCGAAATGGACGGAAAAAAGAATGTGGATCGTGAAAAATGGAAAAGCCTTAAGTGTACCTGTCGAAACAGAAAGCCGCGATGAGAAAAAATGTAGAGGTGACTTCCGGTATCAGTGTCGGAGATACCATACTCACCGGTGGGTTGATGCAACTCAGAGATGGGATGGCAGTGGAGGTGAAGATGAAAAGGTAAAAAGCTAAAGGCTAGAGGCAGGGGGAGAAGGTAAAAAGGAGAAGGGATTCTGAGATTTTGACAATTTAGTGATTCGATGATGTAATAATGAATAACTTAATAAACTCACAAACTCTGCAACTTAGTAACTCTATTAACTCAGCAACTCAGTAACTCTATAAACTCAGTAACTCTATAAACTCAGTAACTCTATAAACTCAGTAACTCTATAAACTCAGTAACTCTATTAACTCAGTAACTCAGCAACTCTATAACAAATGAGCTTATCGTCAACATGTATAAAGCGACCGGTATTTGCAACGGTGATGAACATCATTATGATGTTGGTCGGTTGTATCGGTCTGGTATTTTGGGGGTACGTGACTATCCCAGTGTCGATCCGCCTATTATTTCGGTATCGACCAGTTTTCCCAGGTGCTAATGCCGATGTAATCGAGACGCAGATTACCGAGCCTTTGGAGTCG
>VOFJ01003524.1_pt1 | contig 41549 bp, 60 predicted proteins | sample 5384081 | NCBI WGS metagenome assembly VOFJ01 (sample SAMN12384729, study PRJNA508395) | human gut metagenome | isolation source: healthy gut I | host: Homo sapiens
GCTCATAGGCGTAGCGGAAGCCTTTGTATGAATGCCGTGCCGCCATCGCCAAATCCGGCACCCCTGTTTCGCCTGGAAGGGGAAACGCGGAAGACTATGGGACTGTACGTGGAAGGCCATGAACTTTCCGGACGGGCTGGGGCCGCAGCTGATTGTGGACGACGGCGGAGACGCCACCCCTGCTTACTCTAAAGTGAGATTCTTATTAAAGACCAACCAAATCATTTTAATTAAACATATTGAGCGATTGCCTTATGAGTTACGAGAAATTACCATTCAAGGAATATACAGTAATGAGCAACAATCTGATTCAGAAGTTAGGTTGTGCTGATGTTTACAGGACATATGTGTTACTATTGACAGCAGACAAATATACATTGACCACTGACACTACAATAGACCAACTTGCATCATTCGTTGGTGATAAACCTGCCAACTATAAAGGTGGTAAGAGTTCCAAATCATTCAATGACAAGTTAAGAGCCACAGGAGAAGTCAGCATACAGGATAAGGACAGTGGTAAGAAAGATAGGACTTGGACTGATTATATATTCTTTCCTGTCAGCTTTGGACATTACAGAAGAATCAACAGGGAGTTTTACGATTCATACAACAATACTCTGGATTTAAAGCTCAGAGGATTTATACTTAAACTGTTCAGTGCAGCAGAGCCATACAGTCATACTATTACCTTATCTGTAAGAATACTGAAAGAACTAATCCACATGGGACATGGCACTATCTCCAGCTACATAGACCAACTAAGGGAGATGGACTTATTGGATGAAGTTGGAGATTCAATCATTTTAAAGGCTAAAAAGGTTTGCTTATAGACCTACCCAAAGATAAATATGTGGAGGAAGTGAAAGCAGACTTTGAACACATGATAGCATTTAATGAGAGCAGAGGAAACCCCATTTCAAGGGAGTGCATGATTTACAAAAGTACAAGGGAGAATAATTTTGAGGAAGTAAAGGATATGCACGCTCTTATGAAATCATTATCAAGTGGGTTGGTAGGCAGAAAGCAGGAGGTAAAAAGACAAGGAAGAACTGCCAGATTTAACCTTATAAAGATATGGCAATAAAAAGCTCCAGACTACTAAAAAGATTTAGAGTTCTTTCTTTTAAAGGCATATTAGTTATATATTTGCAATATAACCTTATACATCAATTCAATGGCACAAATTTATCCTGACTTCTATACAATCCAGCATCTCCGCCAACCAGCAACAGAAGGAGAACTAATCCTATTAGACTTTTTACAAAAGAATCTAAATATGGAGTTTGAGATATATTACCATCCTTTCATAAATGGTGACAGACCCAATATTGTTATTCTTAAAAAGGGATATTGGAGCTATAATCATATCTGTAAATGATTGGGATTTAACTGACTATGCTATTAATGATGATTTGGATTGGTGGAATAATTCAACTTCAACAAAGGTTCAATCACCTTTCTCTCAAATAAATTACTATAAAGAGAATCTTGTCTCCATTACACATAAGTACTTTCTTAGAGAAGAAAAATGAATAAGTGGTACTATTCAAATATTATATATACACTTGTTTACTTCCATAAGATGTCCCAAGATAATATTGAGAAGTTTATACATGAGAATATATCCAAGGAAGATAATAAGACCAAATTTTTAAAAGACATAAAATATATACAATATTGGGGATATGATTCTCTTACACTGCAAAACTTAGAAGAATATTTCAGCAAGATAAGAATAGAACAACCTTCTTTCTTATTTGATGAAGATATTTACAATAATTTCAAACGCTACCTCAAGCCACCTTTTTCATCAATTAGAAGAAGGGATTGATATTAAGTACACTAAAGCACAAGCAGAACTTATTAGAAGTGAAAGCAGACCCAGACGTAAAATAAAAGGGATTGCAGGAAGTGGTAAAACTCTTGTCCTTGCAAAGAGAGCTGTCAATGCATATCTAAGAACTAATAGTGAAATATTAATTCTAACATTTAATCTATCCCTTAAGAATTACATTCGCGACAAAATCAATGATGTAAGAGAGAGTTATCCTTGGGAGAAATTCTATATCACCAACTATCATCAGTTTATTAAATCAGAAGCAAACAACTATAACCTACCCATAAAAGGATTAAAATCTTATACGGATATTAATTTCTTTGAGCCTGTAAAGAATCACATTAAAAGTACAAGGCTATATTCATAGATGAGGTACAAGACTACCAAACTGAATGGCTGGAAATAATTACCAAATATTTCTTATACGAGGATAGTGAATTTGTTGTGTTTGGAGATGAGAAACAAAATATTTACAGAAGACCGTTAGATGAGAACACAAAGAACCAATAATTAAAACAATCGCAGGAAACTGGAACAAGTCTCTCAACGCTTCCAAAAAGATTCACAAGTGAAATAGGGAAGTTAGCGATGAAGTTCCAGCACCATTTCTTAGAGAATAAATACACCATTGACAATATGATTGTGTTAGATAACCCTATGCTTGATTTTGAACAAAGGAATATTAAATATGCCAATATTGGAGCGAAAGCCAGCACAAGAAAGGATATTCAATATCTATAAAGGGACTTGTAAAAATATTGCCTTAACCCAGCAGACATTACTATTCTATCTGGTACTGCTGATATTTTTAAGAGAAATAGAATACTCTATAAGGACTCAATTAAAAGAGAATACAACCACTACATTTGAAACTAAAGAAGAATATGATAAAAGCGAATTAGAGACCAAATCTAAAAACAACTTTGAAGAGAGGATAAATACAATCAGACGATACAGAAGAAATCATTTCTCAATAAAAACAGGAACTGTAAAGCTATCTTCTATACACAGCTTTAAGGGCTGGGAATCACACACAATCTTTTTTAATCATTGAGCCACATAAAAGTGATTCTATACAAGATTTTGAATCTGTTGAGCTTATATATACTGCGATAACAAGGGCACAAGTTAATTTATTCATTCTCAATATAGGTAATGAAAAAGTACGATTCATTCTTTAATGACAATATCCAAAATTAATCTAACAGAACCACAAGCGAGACACCCCTACCCACATAAACACCCCCTCATAGCTCTTAAAAATAAAAAGAATGCTTTAGAAATGCAGTCTGATAGTTGGCAGGAATAAGCATTTCTTATTAATCCAAGAGCAGGCACGATGCACTATTACCATAACCTACCATTAATTTACTAATGCTCCTCATTCCCTTTGAAAGAATCTTTAGGGAAAGACATAGAACAGCCTAAGATGCAAGCGAAGTAATTCACTTGTGTTTTAGGTCTGTTCCTGTTAAATCAATTCAATCAATAACCATTTAATTCAATTTCATTATGAGAGATTTAGTAATTATGCCAGCTATGGCACAGCGTAGAGAATCATTAAACATGGGTGAGTTTGCAGAAGAAGCAATTATTGTGGAAGAAGTTGCAGCACCCAAGAGAGTAAACCATTTCATTGAAGCCAATACACAGGAAGTAACCTTGCAGCATCTACAACAAGACTGCATCATTCCAAGTTTTGCATCAATGGAAGAAACTATTAGTCACCAATCCTTTATAGGTGCAGTAGTGGATGCAGCTAAGGATTACTTTCATGGAGAACAGTTTGATATACCAGAGATTAGAATCTCACACCCTATCAATGGTAGAATACCAAGTGCATTGGGTAAGAAAGCATCTGAATTGGTAGACGAAGAGAAAACTTTATTCTATCAGAGAATGTGTTTCTGCTTTGAAATTCCATCCATTGTACACGATGAATACGGTAATCGTTTAGCGTTATCCATTGGTGGAGTGAGAGCATATAACGAGATTAACTTGTACAGTAAGAAATCTGTTGAGAGATTTAAAATCTTCATAGGATTTAGAATAGAGTTTGCAGTAATCTTATGCTCACCACTGACGGTTTGCAAGATAAGATAGAAGTCCTAAGCGTACAGGAACTATATGCAGCAGCATTGAATCTGTTCCATGCTTACAATCCATCCAAAGACCTGCATCTGTTAAGGACACTTGGGCAGATGTCAATCTCTACGAGTGAGTTCTGCCAGATAATAGGTAGGATGAGATTATATCAAGCTCTTACACCCAACCAACAGAAGCGCTTACCTCGTCTATTGTTGGGTGACAGTCAGATTAATGCTGCTTGCAGAGCATTCGTTTCTGATGTGAATTTCAAGAGTACAGGGGACAGCATTACAGGTTGGCAGCTCTTAAACCTGCTCAATGGTTCTGTAAAGTCAAGTTACATAGATAACTTCTTGGAGAGGAATCTTAACTGCACAGAGTTTGTACAAGGCATCCAACGTGCCAAATTAGGAGATAGTGAATACGCTTGGTTCTTAGGCTAAGTGGATTGTTGATTGAGAGAGGAAGGGGCAGCTATTCAGTTAGTTGTCCTTTCTTTATTTCTACCAGCCTATTAAATATGCACATTATGGATATAGATTATATGGGATAGGACGGAATTTGGGATATAGACTATACTGTAGGTGAAGTGGAACTGTCCTACAAACCCAAATTTAAAAGTCTGCATCAAATAACTTGTTCAGAGGACGCTTATAAACACTTACTTCCTACCTATAAGGAAGGAACTATCTGTTACAAGGAATATTTTAAAGTCTTGTTTCTAAACCAATCCAGCCAAGTTTTAGGTTACACTCTTATATCAGAGGGAGGAATTACTGAAACCGTAGATGTCAGAGTAATTCTACAAGCTGCATTGCTCACCAATTCAGTAGCTATCATTCTTGCTCATAACCATCCAAGTGGTAACATGAAACCAAGCAGGCAGGATATAGAGATTACTAAACAGGTCAAGGATGCTGCAAGACTTATGAGAATTACAGTCTTAGACCACCTCATATTAACAGATGCAGGATATTACAGCTTCGCAGACGAAGGAGAATTATAATAAGGTAAAGGACACTCAATTTTTAAGTTGGGTGTCCTTATCATATTCACTTCTGCTATTAGTGAATGTTCCTTTAGTAATCAGTGAGTTAGCAAATCCAACTCAGAATTAATATTCACTTCTATTCATTAACTTATAAAACAGAATATTATGTCACTCAAATATTCAAGCACAACCGCAGACTATCTTGTTTGGTCTGATGCAATGAACCTCATAAGGAAGTTAGCCAAAGACGAGAATTATAAAATCTCACTTCTTATTAGCTTTTTAGGATGCTTCACAGGATTAAGAATATCTGATATTCTATCTCTAAGATGGAAGCAGATATTAAATGCTGACGAGTTTACAGTAATTGAGCAAAAGACAGGCAAGGTAAGAACTATCAGACTGAATCCCCAATTACAGCAGCATATTAAAGAGTGCTACGAGCATATAAATCCTGTTGGAATCAATGCGCCTATCTTAGTCAGTCAGAAAGGCACTATCTTCACAGTTCAGAGGATTAACATCATTCTTAAAGAGGTGAAGAAGAAGTACAGATTAAAGATTAAGAACTTTAGCTGCCATTCGCTTAGAAAGACATTTGGTAGGCAGGTCTATAACATGAACAGTGATAACGCAGAGTTGGCATTAGTAAAGCTCATGGAACTGTTCAACCATAGTTCTGTTGCCATTACTAAAAGATACTTGGGATTAAGACAGGAAGAAATATTGCAGACTTATGACTGTTTGAGCTTCTAATGAATTGGGACAGGATTATTAAGATACATCTTTATAGTGGTCTGAATGGTTCTGCCCCAAATCCATGAAATATTGAGCTTAGATACATCTAAAGTCCAGTCTTGGTAGTTCGGCATTTCAGCCTTATAGAAGTAAGTCAATTCCATAAGTTTACAGATTTTAGGATTATCTCAACTCTTATTAATTAAGCCACAGGTAGCACTTCTTGAATATCCAACAATATGCTGACCTAAAGATAGTAATTCAAGGTAGGTTAGAATATTCAGAATTCAGTCTTTATATAGGGAGAAGTGAATTTGATACCCACATGGATTTAGAGAGTTCAGATGCAACTCTGCTTAAATACCCTATTAATTCCCTGTTTAGTAACACATAATAATTACTATTAATCTTCACTCCATGCTGATTGATTTAAAACCTTTTGTTATCTTTTTGCACCAATTCCAATGAACTAATGAGATAGAGAGTTGGAAGGACATATTTAACGAAAGGTGTTATTGAAATTATCTTCTACTGACAAATTCTCGCAAAATTTGAAATGTAGTATGAAGATGATAGCAATAGCACCCACATCATTTGTTATATACCTACCTTTTATAAGGTTTCTATATCTCAAACTGGTGTGGGGCTATTTTTTATCCACTCCAAAGGCAATGCGAGAAGCCAGTCAGTAGGGTAAAACATATAGTTCCCACACCTTTTTATTTTAAATAGCTTATCCATAGGGAACAGGTAGGCATAATATCATTATTATGGAATTAGTTAATAGTTTAAGTGCCAAAAGTCCTCTATGCTATGATACAGGGTGTAGATTATATATGCCTTCATCATTCTTAGAGAAATCCTTTAAGTTACCATATATCGAATACACTACTAAAGGCAGAATAAGTAAGAAAAAGAACGAGAAAGAAAAATATATTCTAAAAAGAATGGGATAAACTTAGATTCTTATATAACTGCATGAGTCAATGTACAGACTTTTTGCATATCTCAAGATGAAGTAGATTACTTATTATCTGATTCCTTCAAGACTTTATGTAACATATTTCAAAAAGCATACCCACCTGTTATTGATGAAGATGGATGCTTAATCATTAAATCTTTTGATGAGCCACCTAGAACTTATGTCCCTATAGCTAATCATGTGGGGAGAATATTGTAGATATAAAATAGAATATTTTCCAGAAGAGGGTACATTATATGTTCAAACCACTAAGAAAGGAGATACTAAGAGTGAAATTAGAAATCTTAAAGTTGAATGCTCATTCGAGTTTTTATAAATATCTACAAAATATATTGGGGCATAGCATATATTGAATACCTGTCTGAAGGGGGGTGAATATAATTGTTGCCCTAAATATGAAAACACGCAGAATTTATGACGCTATAGATAGAGGCATGATTAGAACAATGAAATCAATATAATAACAATGAAATCAATTAGATTATTGGCAACCTCACTATTGGTTGCATTAAGCATGGGAGTTTGTTCCTGTGGGGACGATGAATTGGAGGTAAATCCACCTTTAACCAATGTAGAACAAATGTGCTTGGAATATGGAATTACAGACTATAAGAATATCGAATTGCTAAGTCTGTTTGAACATGGAAATAATACTATTATCAATTTAGGTCAAGCAAACTTCTCTGGACTAAAGGATGATAAGCTATGGCTTGCATCATTCAACGTAGAGAACAAATCACCTATTATTAATTGGACTGACGAGTTGCCATTTAACAGGAATCGCAGAATTTACAAAGGCTATGGAGAATATGAAGATGTTACGATTCAACAGATAACTCTGTTACAAGTAATGCCATTCAATCAAGACTTTGTCGCATCATTAAGTTACAGCTTTGGAAAAGACTATAGCTACTATGCCTTACTTTTTCAAACAGAGTTCACAAACTAAAGAAGTTCAAATTAAAGAGGGTGGTTTCGGCATAGGCTTATGGTACGAAAACTCTATCATAAACAACAGATGTTGCTACTCGCTGTTTGGAGATACTATCTATGTAGCAGAGAAAGGTTTTGGATTTTCCAATAATGTAGGAACTCTCTATACTTCTGAACTTTTATCTTATGAAGAAGCAATCTACAGTCATAGAGATAATAAAGGCTTCTTCGTGGGTAAAAGAAGTTTTAAATTGGGGAGGATTTATGGCATATCCAAGTACCACAGCTTAACGATGAACCTGCTGATGCCAAGATTGAGGTCAGTGTAGAAGATAAATCTACGCCAGTTTGGAAGTTCAATGTCAATATTATACATTATGATGGAACTAAGAAAGAATGTAACATTTGAAGTAGATACTGATAATGGTACAATCAAAGGACAGGATGATTATGCTTCCCTCATTATAGGTAAATGGAAGATGACAAGTGGTAATGCTGTTGCCACCATGTAACTTATAAGAATGATGTCACATTTGAATATACAAGTACAGAAGATAGCTCTTACAAGGAAGTGGGCAAGTACAAGATAGACGGTAACAAGCTCTATGAAATGTACAGCGATGAAGAAGAATGGATTATCAATGATATTCTGTTACTTAATTCTATGACCTTATCAGTGCAGGAATTGGAAGCAGACGGAGTAACACCCACAGGTCAGAAGTACTCTTATCAGAGAGTAGAATAAAGGGCTTATTCATACTAAAAAGTGAGCAGCATTTGAGAAAACTCTTATGCTGCTCTCTTCTATAACTATTTCATAAATACAAAATAGACAGCCAATATTAAGCAAACAAAGGCAGCTACATGATTCCAGTGCAAAGCTTCACCTTTAAAGAATACAGTTGTAAAAAAACTGTGAATATAATAAGAGTTATTACTTCTTGAAGAACCTTCAACTGCATCAAGGAAAATGGTCCTCCATTACCAATATATCCAATGCGATTCGCTGGAATTTGACAAGAATACTCAAGAAAAGCAATTGACCAACTAAAGGCTATTACCCCTATCAATGGAAGACCAGCAAACCAAGAATATTCCTGTTTCATCTTTAAATGACCATACCAAGCAAAAAGTCATGAAGACATTCGATACTATAAGCAATAAAATTGTGTAGAGAGCTTTCATATTATTCTAATTCTACTATACATTATTATATATCAACGTAAAGTGTTAAATACCCAGTTGGGTTTTTCTATTTTATTATACTCGAAGAAAGCGAGAAACCAACTGAATAAGATTACACCGATCAACGGCAGATGCTCGAACCAACTGAACTGCTGCTTCATCTTCAAATGTCCGTACCAGGCACACGTCATAAAGATATTGGATGCGGACCAATAACAGAATAGTATAAAAACCCTGCATAACTTATCTATTTTTTTGAGGAAGATAATCCTGTTGTACATTCGACATACTGTTCCAGATGCTGTAACGTGCTTCCGGATTTATAGCTTCGAGCCGGGCCAGGACTTCTTTCATATCCGAACGGCTGGAGCCGGACTCATACGGACAGTTCTTTATTTGTTTACGATACCCTTTCCATTCGGCAATACGGACCAGTTCTTTTTTCTTCAACCAGGCACATCGGACGGATGATCTCCATATCGAACTTATCCATCTTTAGGCGCGGTGGCATCGTTCCGATCGCTCCCTGGTGGATCATGTTCATCAGAAGGGTTTCGAGAATATCGTCCTGATGATGCCCGAGGGCGATCTTGTTGCAATTATGCCTCTTTGCAATATCGAACAAGGCTTTCCGCCGCGTCCAAGAACAAAGGAAACAAGGAGACTTGCGGGTATCGGTCGAAGCGTCGAAGCTCGTTTCGTGAATAAATAAACGGCAACCCGTGTTCATCGGCACAGCTTTTCAGATACTCCGCATCCGAGCAATAAGGAATATTCGTCATCACCACATGCGCCACGACCACTTCAAAGCGGGGATTGTAGATTTTTGAACGGCGTCCCAGCAGGTCGACAAGGGCAAGCGAATCCTTTCCGCCCGACAATCCGATCAGGATGCGGTCGCCATTTGCGATCAGGCTATATTCGAAAATTGCCTTCTCTTCACTTTCTCTTCTATTTTCCGGAACAGGAGTTCTTCTGCTGTCAGCTTTTGCCATATCTACTCTAAATCGGGCACAAAAATAGATATTTATCCAATGAATTGTACGCTTAACTAAAAATATTATTATCTTTGAATCAGTATAATTATATCATAACAAGAGACAATGAGCCGGTTATCTAAAAAACTGTTTTACACAATTGGAATTACATTTCTTTGCTGCAGCCTGCAGGCACAAAGCCTGGACCAGGCCAAAAAAAACTATACAACGAAGGGCAATACGCGGAAGCCAAACCTGCCTTTGAAAAGCTGGTCAAACAAGCGCCAAGCAATTCCTCCTATAATCATTGGTATGGTGTGTGTTGTTACGAAACTGGAGATCTGGCCGGTGCCGAGAAACATCTGAAAGTGGCAGTCAAGCGCAAAGTTCAGGACGCTTATCGCTATCTGTCGGATGTTTATTATCAGACCTACCGTTTTGATGAAGCGGCGGAAATGATGGAAGAGTACATCGACCTGCTGACTAAAAAAGAAACAGGACACACAAGCATTCGAAGAAAAAACTCAGCCTGGCTGAGAACGCCCACCGGATGATGGAAAAAAACGGAAGATGTACAGATTATAGACAGCATCGTTGTCGACAAAGATGATTTTCTGGCAGCTTATACACTGAGCGAAGAAAGCGGCACATTGACATCTTTCAAAGATTTCTTCCAGACAAATGAACCTGTATCCTCAACGGTTTATATGAACCAGAAAGGCGACAAGAATTTATTATGCCCATGCAACAGACAACGACCGATACTGTCTTTTCACCCAGTCCAGATTGATGGACAAATGGGGGGGGATGAAAAACAGTTGCCGATGAATATCAACAGCAATAACGACGATAATTATCCTTTCGTTTTGTCTGACGGAGTCACCATCTACTATGCCTCCAAAGGAAACGGTTCATTAGGTGGATACGACCTGTTCGTTACACGCTACAACATCAATTCCGACACTTATCTGGCACCGGAGCAGTTGGGCATGCCGTTCAATTCGCCCTACAATGATTATATGATGGTGTATGATGAGACCAAGGAGTTGGGGTGGTTCGTTTCAGACCGCTTCCAGCCCGAAGATAAAGTATGCGTTTACCTGTTCATCCCGAACAATGAACACAGCCGCGTGGAAAGTGAAGATATCGAAATGAAACGTGCCCGTGCCGCCATCACTTCCATTCAGGACTCATGGAAACCGGGAAGCGACTACAGCAATCTGGTTGAACTGGCCCATAAAGAAATACCTTACGGGGAAGCGAAAATCGAAAAAGATTTCGAGTTCGTGATAAACAATAGCCTGGTTTACTATAAACTGGACGATATCAAAAGTCCGGAAGCAAAGAGTTACTATGGAAAAGTTGTTTCACTGAACAAACAGATAAAAGAACTGAATGATAAACTGGCCGACCTCAGAGCCTCCTATTCTTCCGGGAACAGTGCAAAGAAGGAACAGTTGAAACCGGCAATTCTTGAAGCGGAAGAGCAATTGAACAGTCTGCTCGACCAGCCTGAAGAGTTGGAGAAGAAAGCTCGTAATACGGAGATAAACTATTTAAAAAGTAACAGATAATTCAACCGCGACTATTATGATCTGGGAAATAACCATTATTGTCTTTTTAATGCTGGTAGCCATTGTGCTTATCCTGCTGGAAATATTTATGTTACCGGGTATCACAGTTGCCGGTGTCGGAGGATTTTTTTCGCGGCATCAGGCGTTATTTATGCCTATACGGTAGGTGAAACGGCCGGACATATCACATTGTTCCTGTCGTTAACAGCCTTTGCCGCCTCATTTGTATGGTTATTACGTGCCCGGTCATTCAACAAGGTCGCCCTGAAAACGGATGTCGACTCCAAACTGACTTCAAGCCGTGACCTGGGCATCGAACCGGGTGACGAAGGTATCACCCTTTCACGCCTTGCCCCCATCGGCAAAGCACGTATCAAGGGCATCACCGTCGAGGCGAAGTCGATGGATGAATTGATAGACGAAAACACGCCGGTCGAAGTACTGCGTGTCGACGGTTATAACGTATTGGTTAAGAGAAAAGAACAAACAGATATTCACGCTTAATTAAATTTATATGGAAGAATTGAACTATTTGCCTTTTATCCTACTGGGTGCAGCGATATTGCTGCTGGTAATTTTCTTTTATTATGTGCCGTTCCTTCTGTGGATCTCGGCAAAAGTTTCAGGTGTCAACATCTCGCTGATACAGCTGCTTCCTGATGCGTATCCGTAATGTACCTCCTTATGTCATCACCCGCGCCATGATCGAAGCCCACAAAGCAGGTCTGAAAACGCTGACCCGTGACGAATTGGAAGCACACTACCTGGCAGGCGGACATGTCGAAAAGGTTGTCCATGCCCTCGTTTCCGCATCGAAAGCGAATATTGACCTCCCTTTCCAGATGGCAACCGCTATCGACCTGGCAGGACGTGATGTATTTGAAGCCGTGCAAATGTCGGTCAACCCGAAAGTCATCGACACACCTCCCGTTACAGCCGTTGCGAAAGACGGTATCCAGCTGATCGCCAAAGCACGTGTGACGGTTCGTGCCAACATCAAGCAATTAGTCGGAGGTGCCGGCGAAGAGACCATCCTTGCCCGTGTCGGTGAAGGTATCGTATCATCCATCGGTTCGTCCGAAAGCCATAAAACAGTATTGGAAAACCCGGATTCAATCTCCCAAGCTGGTACTCCGCAAGGGCCTTGATGCCGGTGTACGGCTTTTTGAAATCCTGTCTATCGATATCGCGGATATTGACATAGGTAAGAACATCGGTGCATTCCTTCAGATGGACCAGGCACAGGCCGATAAGAACATCGCCCAGGCTAAAGCCGAAGAACGCCGTGCAATGGCTGTTGCCTTAGAACAGGAAATGAAAGCAAAAGCTCAGGAAGCCCGCGCCAAAGTGATCGAAGCAGAGGCAGAAGTTCCGAAAGCAATGGCAGAAGCCTTCCGCCCGGAAACATGGGTATCATGGATTATTATAAGATGAAGAACATTGATGCCGATACATCTATGCGTGAAGCAATAGCCAAACCGACCAGTGCTCCTTCAAAACCGCTTAAAGACTAATCAGATGAGAGTAATTCCCGAATCGAATTAATTATAAATGCAGATGGAAGCGTATTCCATCTGCATCTTAAGCCGGAGCAGCTGGCAGACAGAGTAGTCCTGGTAGGCGACCCCGACCGGGTATCAACCGTTGCCTCTTACTTCGACACACAAGAATGCGAAGTATCCAGCCGGGAGTTTCACTCCATAACAGGTACCTATAAAGGAAAAGCGTATCACAGTTGTATCCCACGGCATCGGAACGGACAATATAGATATTGTACTGAACGAACTGGATGCACTGGCTAATATCGACTTCTCCACCCGTACCGTAAAACCGGCATTCAAACAATTGACTTTGGTTCGTGTCGGGACATCGGGGGAGGTCTGCAACCGTTTGTACCTGTCGGCACGTATGTTGCTGCTGAAAAAATCTATCGGTTTCGACGGTGTCATTTACTTCTATGCAAATACCGAACGTGTCAGGGATATAGCTTTTGAGACTGCCTTGAAGGAACAATTGACTGGAAACTGTCCGGCCTTTCTCCTTATGTTGTACCTGCCGATCATTCCCTGATCGAACAAATCACCGGAAACGATATTATCCGTGGCGTGACAATAGCTGCAAACGGATTTTATGGACCGCAGGGCCGTGAACTCCGTTCTGCCTCTCGCCGACCCCAAATTGAATGAAAAAGATTGAAGCATTCAATTATAATGGAAGGCAAATCACGAACTTCGAGATGGAAAGTTCTTCGCTTGCCGGTCTTGCCGCCCTGATGGGACATCGCGCCATGACAGTTTGCTGCATCATTGCCGGCCGGGTAGACAAGAACATGAACACCAATTATAAAGGTTCATTAACCGGATTGATTGAAACAGTATTGGAACGCATCTGATCAACACATTATGGACTGGGAGAAAACAATCATCGATTCGTTGGAATGGGGTAAAGAGATTTCCAACCGGAAGAAAAACAAAAAATAGCCGACAAGATCGCCTCTATGGTAAAAGACGGCGACATTATCGGCGTAGGTTCAGGCTCAACGGCTTATCTGGCATTATTGAAAATAGCCGACCGTATCTGGACCGAACAGTTACATATCCATGCCATTCCTACTTCCCAGGAGATAAAGATGGCTTGCGCCAAACTCGGTATTCCCCCCTGACAAGCCTGCTTGAACACAAACCGAACTGGACTTTTGACGGGGCGGACGAAATCGATCCCAATCATAATATGATCAAAGGACGTGGCGGTGCCATGTTCAAAGAAAAACTATTAATTAGTTCCAGCCCACAAACCTTCATTATAGCTGATCCTTCCAAAAATGGTTTCGAAGCTGGGTTCACGTTTTCCCGTTCCGGTAGAAATCTTTCCGGATGCATTGATACATGCAGACCAGGCTCTCCGGTCATTAAGTCCGCTCGACATAAAACTCCGGATGGCACAAGGCAAGGACGGTCCGATAATCACCGAAAACGGGAATCTGATACTCGATGTATGGTTCAACAATATACCCGACAATCTGAGAATGCAATCAAGTCCATCACTGGTGTGATAGAAAGCGGACTTTTTATGCATTATGAGGTAAAGATCATTTCATAAATCCCTGATCTTTTAAAAACCTTCAACAGTACTTCGGAGAAATACTCATTATTCTTTTTTTCGTATAACGTACATCCGTAAATACCTGGGCCAATGTTTCCCTTATTGTTCTCCTTCACAAACTGTTTATTGACTTCCAGTGCTTCCTTTTCACCATATAATTCGTCTATCATATCCGGAGTATAATCTACATAAGTCTCCTGATGAACCACGGCAGCCAAAGGGAGTCGTTCCACCTGTTCCGGCAACGGCATAGCCGGATAACCGACAGTTACAGTAACGATAGGTACAACGAGGCGGGGGTAAAGACAACGCTTCGATAATCTTATCTGCGTTATAAGCCGTCGTTCCCAAATAGCAGATTCCCAATCCTTTCTCTTCAGCTGCATCACAGAAAGCCTGTGCAAACAGCATCGCATCAATTGTAGAAGCAATGAAAGTCTGCAAATTATCAAACCCAGCTTCCGCTTTCCGTTGTTCCGCCCATTTTACAAAACGGTTGGCATCGGCACAGAAGGTGAGCACGACCGGAGCCATCGTAATCATTGGCTGATTAAAATGAGCCGGAGCCAGTTTCCCCTTATTGGACTGGTCACGGGTAACAACCACACTGTATAACTGCATATTACCGGTATTGGAAGCACGAGCTGCCACTTCCAGCAATTCATTCAACAACTCTTCGGGAATATCCTGCTCTGTATATTTACGGATAGTCCTACGATTTTTCATTATATCTGTCATATCTATACTTTATTATAAGAAGTCCATCAATAACAAAGTCCCAACAACCAGATCGGGGAGTTTGTTGTTCTGACTTTTGGGTTGACCGTAGATAGCAGCAAAAGCATTATCCAACTCTTTGATCCGATCATAATCCATCAACGGATCGCCAACCATGAAAAATATATTTGTCGTTTATCAGAAAGTCATTATTCTCAAACAACTCAAACCGTTGCAAAATTCGATAACTGGTCGACAAAGAAAGTCTCTCCCAATACCACACGGTCATTCACATCCTCTTCGAAAGCCATCAATAAATTGGTATTACCTATATAAGTTTTTTTGAAGACGACTCTGAGTCTGCTTTTTAGACTGGTAATATCTTATGCAAACCGCATCCGTCAGATAGTCAAAAATACCGCTTGACATCTGTCCGCTCCAACTTCAACTGAGTAGCCAAGTCGGCAACGTCAGCCACATCGGGTATCTGGCCGGAAATAGACATCATTAACCTTTTTAATATCCTTCAATTCTCGATATTCCAACGGATAAAGAGGCGGCAGATCAACATCGACCATCTCTCTCACCCGATCTTGCAAACGAAATGGAAAAGCATCCGGATCATCCCAATAAAACGGATAACAACCATGTTCCAGATAGTTACGGAAGATAGGGGCTACGACAATCTGGTCGTTCACATTCCTCGATATTTCCACATGGTTTTCCAGCAAATCATCCAGAGAAACCGGAGGCAAATCCAAGACACATTCATACGAAAGGTATTCCCTGAACGACATGGTAGCCAATGTATAACAAGACACTTGGTTCTTAAATCCTTTCTTCACCTTTGAAACCGGAAGTAACGAAGAAGAAGCAAAAACAATATTCAGATTCGGACAACGATCCAACAACTTCCTGGTCTCAGTCATCCAATCGGCATAACGATGCACGCTGTCCAAAAACAGGTGTGTACCTCCCTCCTTATAGAACTGCATAGCCACGTTGACCATTTTCTCCCGTTGAAAAAAGAATGCTGTCCAGATTCAAATACAAGGCTTTATCCGAATCATCGAAAGCCTGTTTTATCCGTTGCAGCAGCAAGGTTGTTTTCCCGACACCTTGCGAGCCAAAAATTCCAATCAGACGATCATCCCACTGTATCTGTTTATAAAGATATCGCTGAAAATTGCATCTTATCCCCTTCAGTAATTGCTGATGGTTTACTTGGTATATGTCCATAAACTAAACTATTTGATACAAATGTAATACATTATGATAAATAAACATGTAAATTTGCATGACAAAAACCAATAAGAGAATGGACAAATCAAAAGTTTACTTTTACCAATCTTCGCACAACTCCATCCAGTAACTTGCTGGATAAAATGGAGCGTCTTGTTAAGCGCGCCGGTATTACAAACATTGATTTTTAAGAATCAGTTTGTAGCAATTAAGATTCATTTCGGAGAACCGGGGAACCTGGCTTTATCCGCCCCAATTATGCTGCCCGCATGGCGACTTTGCTTCGTTCATTAGAGCAAAACCCTTTCTTACAGATTGCAACACATTATATTCCGGCCGCCGCTCGAATGCCGTAGATCATCTGGAGAGCGCCATGGAAAACGGTTTCAACCCCATTTCCGCCAAATGTGAAGTGATTATCGCAGACGGACTGAAAGGAACGGATTACCGCGAAATAGAAATAAACGGTGAATATTGCAAAGCTCCAAAGATCGGAGCTGCCATTGTCGATGCAGATATTGTACTGACCATGAACCACTTCAAAGGACACGAGCAGACCGGATTCGGCGGCGCTTTGAAAAACCTGGGCATGGGTTGCGTGCCAGTGTTGGAGGTAAGCTGGAATTACATTCAGCCTCCCAACCGATCGTAGCCCGCGAAAACTGTAAAAAAGTTGTAATATCTGTGTAAAACACTGCGCTCATGACGCCATTCACCTGATGGCAGCAAAATAGCAACAATCGACTATGAGAAATGTGTCGGTTGTGGCCAGTGCGTAGCTCTTTGCCAATATGACGCAGCGGTCATGGGTGATGGAGATACATCGGAGCGACTCAACTATAAAATTGCCGAATATTCAAAAGCAGTACTACTCGATAAACCGAATTTCCATATCAGTTTTATCATGAATGTCTCACCTGAATTTGATTGTTGGAACCACAATGATGCCGCTATCGTTCCCGACTTGGGTATCGCCGCATCATTCGACCCGGTTGCTTTGGATAAAGCCTGTGCCGATATGGTGATCAAGGCCCCGATCCTGGAGACTGGTAACCGCCTTTCAGACGCTCCGCATCACGAACATCTGGAAGGTTGCGACAAATTCCACCTCATGCACCCCGACACGAACTGGCAAGCAGGACTGGAACATGCTGAAAAAATCGGACTGGGAACTCAGGAATATGAACTAATAACCGTATAACTTAGCTGACAGTTGACAGTTTCGTCACTGGTATCTCTGTCAACTGTCAACTGTCAACTGTCAACTGTCAACTAATATATGATTAATCAAGAAACGATCTGTGCCGTATCGACAGCCCCCGGAGCCGGTGGCGTAGCTGTTATTCGTGTATCCGGCACTGAGGCTATAACAATTTGTGACACAATCTTCACTCCTAAGATAGAGGGAAAGAATCTTCAGAACCAGAAAGCCTATACCTTACGCTACGGTAGTATCCGCCGCGGGGGAAGAGTTGATCGACGATGTACTTATCGCCCTTTTCCGCGCCCCTCATTCATTTACAGGAGAAGACACTGTCGAGATCACTTGTCACGGTTCGGTTTATATCCAGCAACAGATCCTTCAGCTACTGATTGAAAAAGGGATGCCGTTCTGCACTCCCCGGAGAATATACACAACGTGCTTTCCTGAACGGAAAGATGGACCTGAGCCAGGCGGAAGCTGTAGCCGACCTGATCGCATCCACATCAGCCGGGATGCACAAACTGGCTATAAACCAGATGCGCGGCGGTTTCAGTAATGAATTGACCAAACTACGCAGTCAACTACTCGATTTCACTTCATTGATCGAGCTGGAGCTTGATTTCAGCGAAGAAGACGTCGAGTTCGCCGACCGCATCAATCTGAAGCAACTGGCAACTGGCATCGAACAACTGATCCGCAAACTGGCTGATTCATTCAGTGTCGGAAACGCCATCAAAAACGGTATTCCGGTTGCTATTATCGGAGAGACAAACGCAGGTAAATCAACCTTGCTCAATTTACTCGTCGGTGAGGAACGTGCCATCGTTTCCGATATCCACGGAACAACCCGCGATGTGATAGAAGATACAATCAATCTCTCGGGGAGTGACTTTCCGCTTTATCGACACGGCCGGAATCCGCGAAACCAACGATACCATTGAAAGCCTTGGTATCGAACGTACTTTTCAAAAGCTCCGCCAGGCATCCATTGTTCTTTGGGTGATCGACCTGAACACTCCGGCGGAACAGATTGAAGAACTGGCTAAAGTGATTATCCCTAAAGCAGAAGACAAAAAGGTGATCCTTGTTTTCAACAAATCCGACTTGCTTTCGTCTGACGAGCTAAAGATCAAGCAGCAATTGCTCTGCAATATACTTGCTGACCGTATATATATTTCCGCCAAACGACAGGAAAATACCGAAGTACTCAAGCAGCATCTGATCCAGGCCGCCGCTTTACCCGAAGTATCCCAAAACGACGTCATCGTCACAAACATTCGCCACTACGAAGCCCTAACAAAAGCCCACGAAGCCATCCTCCGTGTAATCAACGGACTAGAAATGAATATCTCCGGAGACTTCCTAAGCCAGGATATCAGGGAATGCATGCATTATCTGGGGGAGATTACGGGACAGATTAGTAATGATGAGATATTGGGGAATATTTTCGGGAAGTTTTGTATTGGTAAGTAGGTAGTGATTACCAGCGATTAGCATATATCATCAATGATTATTAAGGCGTTCATTTTGAGCGCCTTTCTTTTTAGCCTTATAAGCGATGGTTATCGTTTATAGGGCTTTTTCAGCTCATTTTTGTACCGTATTTGTTACTCGCTTGTTACTCTCCGATTTTAGGTCGGAAAGGTCGTGGAGAAAGTTGACCGTGGTTGACTATGATTGACGATAGTTGAACAAAATGGAGAAATAACAAGAGAAATAAACCTCTAAAAAGTAACGAATATGGCAACAAGTAAAATGAAAATCAAAAAGGTATGCGAGTGGTGTGGCACAACATTTTATGCCCAAAAGCTAACAACACGCTTCTGTTCTCATCGGTGCAATAATCTTGCATACAAAGAAACGGTACGGCAGAAGAGAATACAAGAAGTAGAAACCAAAGTCCAAACGATCATCAGTGAACAACCCATATCCGATTTCAAGGATAAAGAATATCTATCGTTCAAAGAAGCTGCGACTTTATTAGGGCTGAGTAAACAAGCCGTATATAAAATGGTATATGCCGGAAAGCTGCAAGCATTCCGCATCAGTAGCAGGTTGTCTTTTATCCGTAAAAAAGATATTGACCGGATGGTAGAAGCTCGTCCTTATGAACAACGACATCCGAAGGACACTATTCCTATCACCGACTTCTACACCACTGCCGAAGTGAAAGAGAAATATCATGTAAACGAATCATGGATATTTTTGGTAGCCAAGAAAAACAACATTCCTCGGACTTTCAATCGTGGTAAGACCTACTGGAGCAAGAAGCACATGGACGCTTACTTTGCCAAGAAAGCCCCGAATCCCGATATTACCGAATGGTACAGCACACAGGAAATGCAGGAGAAATTCAGCATGACTTATCAGCTATCTACACTTTCGTTTCCAAGAATGCCATTCCAAAGAAGAAAGAAGGTATCATGGTGTACTATTCCAAGAAGCACGTCGATATAGCCAAAGGAGTGGAAGTACCCGAAGAACCCCAGTATTATACGGTAGCCGAAGCTATAGAGAAGTTCAATCTTACCCGTGATCAACTCTATCATTATGCGAAATATCATAATATCCCAAAGGTCAAGAAGGGCAAATACACGCTTATCTCCAAACCTGAATTGGATAAGCTACTTGCAGCCCCAAATTGAATAAGTTATTTATCGGTGAATGTTACCACCATTGAATCACCTTATTCCTTTGCACCAAACAAATGTAAAACTCTAAATATTAATCAGTATGACACACACGTGTACAAAAGTAACAGTTCGTCAGAGAGCAATTCGGAATAATCGCATCTCCTTGTATCTGGATTATTATCCGGCAGTTCGTAACCCCGAAACCATGCAGATGAGCCGTCGGGAATACCTCGGCATATACATCTATGCCCATCCCAAAAACGAAATGGAACGGGAGTTCAACAACGATATGTTGAACAAAGCAGAGGCTATCCGTTGTATCAGAGTGCAGTCGCTTATCAATGAAGAGTTTGGTTTCTTGGATAAGACCAAGCAGAAAGCCGATTTCCTTGCCTACTTCAAAAAGATGTGCCGAAGCAAAGACCAGAAATGGACGTTTGTCTATCAGCATTTCTACAACTTTGTCAAAGGGCAATGTACCTTTGGCAAGGTGAATGTGGACTTGTGCAAGAAGTTCCGTGAGTATCTGTTGAACGCCAAACAGCTCAAACATAGCAACCGCCCCATATCCCTCAATTCGGCATCCGGCTACTACTCCACTTTCAGAGGATTATTGAAGATTGCCTATCGGGACAAATGGTTTCGGGAGAATATCAATGACTATCTTGACAAGATTGAGCCACAAGATGTGAAGAAAGAGTACCTGACACTGGACGAAGTGAAACAACTTGCCGCCACTCCTTGCGACATCCCCGTTCTGAAAGCCGCATCATTGTTTGCTTGTCTGACAGGTTTACGCATCAGCGATATTCTCAATCTTCAATGGGAAGATTTTGCCATTGCTCCCGACCAAGGCTATTGCTTGCGTATCAGAACTCAGAAAACCCAAACGGAAGCGACACTCCCCATCAGCTACGAAGCCTATGAACTGTGTGGTACGCCCGATACAGGTAAGGTATTCAAGGGATTGAAACGGAGTATGATTAACTATCCGCTGAAGAACTGGCTCAAAAAGGCAGGAATAACGAAACCGATAACCTTCCACGGATTTCGTCACTCCTACGCAGTTATCCAAATCTCTTTAGGTACAGATATTTACACGGTCTCAAAGATGCTAACCCACAAGAACGTTTCCACTACTCAAATCTACGCAGATTTGGTCAATGTAAAGAAACGAGAGACTGCCAATAAGATTTCACTGAAATAAATTACAGCTATGAAACGAGGAATCATAACAAACAACGGACAAGGTATCCATATTTCTGATGGAGAAGTATGGATGACCGCTTGGGAGATTGCCAACTTGTTCTATACAACAGTTGGAGCAATCAATTCCCGCATAAAAGCGATATTGAAACCAACGTCTTAAAGGAGTATGAAGCCTGGCAATGTATAAAGTTGGAAAATAGGAATAGTGCCGATGTATATAATCTCAACATGATTATAGCTCTATCCTATCAAATAGACACTGGACATTCTGCAGCATTCAGGAGATGGTTAATAAACAAAGTTACTCATAATCAAGATTACAACATCCTGTTATATCTCAACAAAGGTACAAACCATACATTGTATTGCTAATAAACTATACCTCTATACCCTATTGATTATCTGCATTGTTTATCCCAAATGATGCAGATAATTTTTATTTTTGAGATACACAAGTTTGTTGCACCAACTATTTTCATCTAAAAACAAGAAATTTGCAATACGCTTATTATTAAGCATGTAACATGATGAAAAGTGATGAAATATATCGTCAAAAGCCCATTGACAAGCAAAACTATGGATTTTCTCAAAAATTAATCCTATATATTTGCACACAAACGATTAATACAACTCACTATGGAGCAGAAAAAGATAGAACATATTACCTTGCATCTGATTGTTTTCGGGACAATTGTCATCATTGGTGTTTTAGCCCGCCAGACCGTACTACACTATGGTTGGGACGAGTTCAGTAGCTACCTTATTCTTGTGGTATGCTCTATTGTCATAGGAGCAATCTATCTTAATCTGCAAATGGTATTCAGTCAACTTCTTTCACCAACAATAGAAAGATGCATTTTGAGATTTGAGTGCTACCGCAATAAGGCTATAGTGGTAAAAGCTCCAGTGGTACACTCCGAACTTGCCGAAAGTACCATAAATTCTGAATCCATCATTTCTGAACCTGAAATTGAAATTAAATCTGACACAACAGAAGAAGTTTCTACCCCTTCGTGTTCTGAACTCAATGAAGATGTGACAGAACTTCCAAAGGAAGAAGCCACACCTTCTACCATCAATAATATATCCATCGCAGAATCCAATCAGCCAACAGAATACGAGATATTCCGTGCCAACGCTATGGCTGAGAAGGAACGAGCATCGCAAGAAAAATTAGATAAGGTTCTCGCATATACGAAACAAAACTTGATTCTCTACCTTAGCGAAACTGACCTTAATCGTCTATGTGGATATATCACAGAATACTACTTCTCAGATTCCCTGCCTAAAGTTGAACAAATAAAGGTTGACGCTCAATTAAAAACCATTGACATCATGCACTTTGGATGGAATATAGATAAAGCATTCGGCAAGCCACGTTTACAGACTGCCACATTTATAAAAAGGGTATTTGCTCATACCCTCCGTGATTCGGAAATATCTACCATTGAGCGTAAGATGTCGCATACGGAATCCGTATGCAAGATTAAATTAGATAGGAGAATTGCATAAAATCACCACATATAATGACAACATAAATAGTCAAAGCGAACTTGATTTTTCAATTATTGACAAATACGCTTTTATTCCTTGTAGCTTATTCTTTATAAATTCGTGCGTTGAGAGCTGCTTGGATAGTATTGCTATCTTTTTTTTTATAACCCAAAGGAGCAAGAAGTCGGTTATTTTGGCATATTACACCTGTTATAATAGGATTTTTAGTTTGATAATGTGTCTTTTTGTGACTGATTTTGAATCCTGACTTTTTAATGATTGCAAGGAACTGAGGTACTAGATTTTTAAAATCAACTTTAGATGACAAAGTTATATCATCAACAAACATTGAAAATTTAATATGATGCTCCTTTGCTAACTGGTCAATTTCCGTACCTATGGGTTTAAATACCAAATTAGCAATAAATGTTGATGTTGGAATACCCTGCGGTACTTGATATTTAAGTGTTGTTAGTTTGGTTAATATTCTTGCTATAGTAGGCGTACACCCCTCTCGGAGAAACATTTGAAAAACTTGCTTATGAGAAATTGATGGAAAAAATGATTTTAAGTCAGTTGTAAAGATATATTTATTCCCTTGATGAAAACGAGCATTACGCACATTATTTTTCCCTTGAATACCACCATAAACATATTGAGGAATTTTAACTTGCTTTGACATAAAATCGTAAAGGCGCGTTTGAACCTCTTTTAGTTTTCCTCTAGATGAGTTTATTTGTCTAGTTGCAATTTCTCCATTACTATTCTTCTTTGGTTTACCTGTAAACTTATTGAGTTTTACTCTTTCAAAAGAATAATAGTAATCTTCTATGTGTGCCAACAAGTAATCTAACTGTCCCTTATTAACACCTAGTATATATAGTAAATATTTTTCGTTTGTTATCATCGAAAAAAAGAAATTAGAGAGCTGATTATAACAATTCAAAAAAAGATTTGCACCATTCAATCAAAGGCTTCATTACATTCGATAATTGAATCAATGCCTTTATAAATTCAGCAATGGCTTTAATCCATTTTGCCAATTTTTTAATCTTCTTCTCCTGTGTTACAATCATTGGAGAACAATGGAGGGAAACTTTGTTAGCCTTCTTCCCTCTCTTTGAAGGCTTCTTCTTTTTTCTTAGCCATAAGCATAATTTTTTAGTTCGGGCAATATTGCCACGTGCTAAAATCAATATGGCCTAACTAAAATATGCTTAGACATTGTTTCCATTGTACTCTCTATTTTCACGTGCTAAAAAATGGACACAAATTAATGAAGTAGATACGAATCTTCCATGTATCGACAATCGGAAATAATGAACGAACTATATGAGATGTTCTTGTCTCCATTCTGCCATACTTCAAAACTATATCCGCCCCATTTTACCAATGACTTGGTGCGATAGTTCGCTTTAGGTTTTAGCATAATTTTAGTTTCCAAAGCCTTCGTCAGTCTGTCAAAGATCTAATACATTGTAAACATAGCGAAATCTTCGCAATTATTCTACCAACTACATCAAAAAGTTATTCATCAGAGTTATATCTTGGTGAATAATTCCGCCATTGAAACACCTGTTTCCTTTGCCGTCGAACAATTAAAAACGAGCGACGTATGCAAAAAGAAACAGTAACATTTGATAAGCTGCCCGAAGCGGTAGATTATCTGACCGAACAGGTCATTGAGTTGAAAAGAATGGTGTCGGAACTTCAACCACCTGTATCAGACAAACACGTGCTGGTTGAAATTGAGGATGCTTGCCGTATCATCAGAAAAGCCAAGCCAACCATTTATACATTGGTACGCAAGGGACTTCTTCCTGCCTATAAGAAAGGCAAAAAGCTCTATTTCTACGAAGACGAACTTCTGGCTTGGATTGAGAACGGGCGTAGAAAGACTTCCGAGCAAACATACGAGGAGATGCTTGCCAATATGCAAGGCGGTGTCCGTCATAAGCCCAAATCATCCGTGAAACTTTAATAGGTGTGGCTATGGATACATATTCTATTAATCCGGCATCCATCATTGACGAAGCGGTTGATTTAAGTATGCGACTAACGGGTACTGATTTCCCTGTTAGCATATTCCCTACAAGAATCCAACGTATCATCAGCGAGGTACACGAATGCCATAACTACCCTACCGACTACATTGCCGCAGCTATCCTTACGGCACTAGCAGTCGGCATTGGCAACACGCATCTTGTCCAAATCAAGCAAGGCTGGGTGGAAAGCCCTATCCTGTATATAGCATTAATTGGACGACCGGGAGCAAACAAAAGCCATCCGCTAGCTTTGCGATGAAACCGTTTCTTGATTATGACTATCAACAGAATCAGGTCTTTGAAAAGGCACTTGCAAAGTACGATGAGCTGATGAGTATGAGCCGCAAGGAACGTGCGGAAAGCGGTAGTGAGCAATTTCCACAAGAGCCAGTCCGTAAACGCTTCTTGATTTCGGATGTAACACCCGAAGGATTGAGCCTCATTCATGCACAGAACAAACGTGGTTATGCTTGTGGGCTGACGAATTATCCGCTTGGTTCAAGAACTTCAACCGCTATAACAACGGTTCGGAAGAACAATTCTGGTTGTCAGTATTCAGTGCCAAGACCACCATATCCGACCGCAAGAACGCCAAGAGTTCCATCTTCATCAAGCGTCCGTACATATCGGTTATTGGGACTATCCAAAATAAAATCTTGAATGAGTTGGCTAAAGGTGAACGTTCCAGCAACGGGTTTATCGACCGCATCCTGTTTGTAATGCCCAATCTGCAACAGAAAGCACGGTGGAATGACAAAGAACTGCCGGAAGATATAGAGCAAGAGTGGAATGCCATCATTGACAAGCTGATACAATCAGAGTGCCACCTCAATGAACATGGAGAGATTGAACCACAAATCCTTTTTTTCTCAGAGGATGCCAAGAAACGGCTTTACGAGTGGCAGCACCATTTTTCTGAGCTGTGCGACCGGGAAACAAACGACACCATCGTAAGTATCTATTGCAAGCTGGAAATATACATCATCCGTTTCTGTCTGATTATCCAATTAGCCCGATGGACTTGTGGAGAGTGTGGTAAAACCTATATCGACCCGTTGACTGTAGAACGAGCCATCAAACTGACGGAATATTTCAAGGAATCCGCATTGAACGTTCAAAATATCCTCAATGAAAATGCACTCAACAGCCAACAACAAGCGATAGTCAATCTGCTTCCTCCATCCTTTACAACAGCCCAAGCTATACAGATAGCCGAGCACAGAACGGAATGAAGGAACGGACGTTTCAACGCTTTCTCAATGACAACATCGGGACATTGTTTCCGCAAAGAGAAACATGGAGAATATTCAAAGACTAACCCGTGACATTTTTTGTCGGTATTGACACTTTCCAAGCGAAAACGACAATAGCGACAAAAAGTGACACACAAAAAAGACACATACAATGAGTACACATAGATTCATATTAGAACCCTACAAAGGTGTCAAGCACTCGGCACACGTACCCGAACTGCCACCGCCAAAGATGCTTTTCCAAATACATTGATAGAGAGAAGCAAATCAAGTTCCCAGAATACGTGGGTCGTTGTGACCATGAGCAGAAATGCGGTTATCACTTCACGCCTCGTGATTACTTTGAACAGAATCCATCTGAAAAAGAAAAGTTTGCTGAGAATAGCTTCGGAAGTTATACACCTATTAAAGAAGTAAAACCGATAGCCATCTCCTACATGGATTTGGATATAGTCAACCAATCATTACGAGGCTATTCTGCGAACAAGTTATTTCAGTTTCTATCGGCTCAATTCGGAGAGGCGGAAACATTGAATCTTATGAAGAGATACAAGGTTGGTACATCCAAGTATTGGGATGGTGCAACCGTATTCTGGCAAACAGACAATCAGAGTAAAGTCAGAACTGGTAAGATAATGCTTTACAATTCCGAAACGGGTAAGCGAATAAAAGAACCATACAATCATGTTACGTGGGTGCACTCCGTATTACACAAAGATGATTACAATTTGAAGCAGTGCTTCTTCGGTGAGCATCTGCTTTCCGAAGACAAAAGCCGTCCAGTTGCACTGGTCGAAAGCGAGAAAACGGCAATTATTGCATCTTACTATCTGCCGCAATTCCTATGGATAGCATCAGGTGGAAAGAACGGTTGCTTCAATGTCAACAGCCTATCCGTTCTGGCAGGAAGAAGAGTTGTATTATTCCCTGATTTAGGTGCAACCGACTATTGGCAGAGCAAAATCAGCCTGATGAAAAGCTGCGGAATTGAAGTACAAATGTTCGATTATTTGGAAGCCAACGCTACCGAAGACGAACGCAAAGAGGGCTACGACATAGCTGATTATCTACTCAAAGTGAAGCCTGACGAAGCCATTCTTCAACAAATGATAAGGAAGAATCCGGTCTTGAAAACACTGATAGAGACATTCGATTTAAAGCTCATCAGCGTACAACAAGGCACTCCACAACCGAAGGTTTTACCACCCAAGAAGCGAGGATTCAGACTTTGAACTCAGGGAGAAGAATCGAGACTTTTTTACTGTAGCAAGTTAATGTCGGTGTATTACATTCCCCGACTACTTGCTCCTCAAAAAATCTGAGGAGGCGGCTCCCGATGGTCACAAATTATTCACTAAAAACAATTCACATGGAAAAGAAATATACAATAACGCTCCGTCTGTCATATCAACAACACGCATGGCTTGGTGCGCTTTGCAGACGGAGCAAGCAAACTCAAAGCGAAGTCATCCGTTCGCTCATCGAGAACGGTTCGGTACGTGAACGAATCACGCAAGAGCATATCCACATCATCCGTCAGCTGATTGGCGAAAGTACCAATCTTAACCAGTTGGCAAGACAGGCAAACACCTACGGTTTCTTTGCCGTTGCGGACAGATGCGAGGAAATGGCTCAGCACATTAATCTACTTATAAAACGTCTAAAAGATGATAGGTAAACAGACTAAAGGGACATCGTTCGGTGGCTGTGTTAGCTATGTTCTCAAAGAGGAGAAATCCAAATTGCTGGAAGCAGTTGGAGTAGAAGGTACACCCGAACAGATGGCAGAGCAATTTGAGTTACAATCGCTACTCAACGACAAGGTAAAGAATATTGTCGAACACACTTCGCTCAACTTCTCACTAGAAGATAGTGCAAGATTAAAGTCCGATGATGCTCTGATGCTGAGCATAGCGCATGACTATATGAAACTGATGGGTATTGAAAACACTCAATACATCATTGCCCGACATATCGACCGTGAACATCCGCATTGCCACATCGTCTTTAATCGAGTGGACAATGACGGTAAAACAATTAGCGACAAGAATGACTTTCGCAGGAATGAGAAAGTCTGCAAAATGTTGACCGCCAAATATCGCTTGCACTTTGCCAATGGTAAAGACCATATCAAGGAGGAACGATTGCGCCCCTATGATAAGGCAAAACATGAGATATACAAGGCGTTGAAAGAAGAATTGCCCAAAAACTCATAGTTGGGATGATTTGAAAGAAGCACTTGCAGACCGAGACATTGATATGAAATTCAAACTCGGTCAGACTACACGGGAAATACAGGGTGTAAAATTTGAGTACAACGGTTTTTCTTTCTCCGGCTCTAAGATTAGCCGAGAGTTCAGCTACTTGAATATCGACAACCGACTGGAAGAAAATGTATGTGCATCCTTGTTGGAATCACCCAAACAGGAACCCAAACAGCAAAAAAGAAGAGCTACAGCAGAGCGTTTCTCATTCCGATGATAGTTTCGGTATCAGTCTCGGTTTGCTAAACGGCAGCTCATCCTACGATGCTACTGCAGCAGAAGAAGCCGAGTTCAATCGCCTGATGAAAAAGAAAAAGGCTAAGCGTAAGCGAGGCTTTCATTTATAATCCATTTTTATTAACATCTTTAAATCAATTATTTATGGTACAAAAAAAAAGATTTGATTCTAGATTTCAATCTCTACTTGTGTGAGAAGTTCGGCTACAGAAACAGTTGTAGCGTGATGCAAAATGCCAATGGCTTTTTTGTGTGAACATCAGTGAACGAGATTTGGACTGCTATATCCGATTCTGGGAGTATAGCTGCGGAAGAGGCAACTTCCCCGACTGGTCTATCATTATTGTGCGCAGCAACTTCAAGAAGAACCAAGAAGAAAGTCTGAAAGACTTGGCTCGGTTCTTCAAAGAGTACATGCCACGTTACGGTTACAAATACCTCTGCACCGAAGCTGACGACTACAAATATTATCAGACACTTGGTTTGAAACTTATCTATCAAGGCATTTTCGACCAAAACAATTATGGATTGCCGATGAAAGATTTGAATGTCTAATACATGGTTTAGAGTTAAGGAGGGATTTCTGCTCCTTATTTCAATATACCTCTTATTTGTTTATCAAAATCAGAATCAATTAGTTGAGTTCGATTAAAAATATCATACTCCTGTTCTGCCTTTGCCTTTGCTTTTGCTTGAGCCGCTGAAATACGCCCTTTATCTGGCAAAATCTGATAATCCATAAACGACAAGAACTTAGTTACACTACCAGCGAACTGCTCCATATTGAATGTATTTCGACGTCTAATAATATTTTTCAATATAGTCAAAGAATGCCGATACAGCTAGTTCCAATTCCTTTATCTCTTTCTCTTGCAGATAGTTTTTTGGCAACAATAACATCAGATTTCAATATACGACCCTTGGGAGAGTTTTTCCAAGTAGTCAAACCCATGTGTTCTTTGGTATGATCCACATTATGATATACAATTTCAGCAACCGTTTGTCATGTAATTGCATAATGGGAAACAATTTTGAATCATCGCATAGAAATCGTGTGTTGTTGGGGAGTTCTTGTCATAGTCTACGCTACACTCTGCATATATATCCGTAATTTTCTGCCAAACCCTACGTTCACTTGCACGGATGGAACGGATTCTTTCAAGCAACTCTTGAAAGTAATCCTGCCCAAATACAGTCTCTCCCTGCTTCAGCCGGTCATCATCAAGAACAAATCCCTTTTTAATGTATTCATTCAGGATTTTCGTAGCCCATTGACGGAAACGAGTAGCTTTTTAGCGAATTTACACGATAACCAACCGAGATTACAGCATCAAGGTTGTAAAATTGCGTATTGTATATTTTTGCCATCTTCAGCAGTATGTGCAAATTTTGCACATACTGAATCCTGCTGCAACTCAAATGATTCAAAAATATTTTTCAGATACTTTGAGATGACAGTTCTATCTACACCAAAAAGCTGAGCCATTGCTTTTTGAGTACACCAAAGAGTTTCATCCCTGATGATTACTTGTACCTTACCTTCCTCTTCTGGAAAATTGTATAGAATAAATCGAATATCTTGTAAAATAATTAGAAACAGCTATATACTTACAATTTTAATCTTATAAAATTCAACATATCAGACTGTTATAGTTTTATTTATTTCAGATTTATCAAATGCTGTAAATTTCAGTAAAAGCCCCTCTTTGTGCAATGTTCCAACTATACAGCTCATAGAAAAGCGACTTATCGTTGCTGATAATGTCTTTATTATTGTAAATGCTTTTTTTTTGATGATTCTGTAGTGACTATAATAACACCACCACGCATTGTTTTCATAGTAGTAAGTAACATCTTATTTTGGTTTCGAGCATTCACTATAAAGAATCCATTTTCATTCTCCTCAATAAAATATTTCCCAGAACTAAAACTCTTGCTTCTAATTGCAAAATGATGAGTTTTGTTATTTTCTTGAGTGGAAATATCTTTAATTTGGATGATTGGTGTATCTGATGAAGAATCTTTTACGTCAATTTCTACTGTTTGAGGCATTTCAAAATCTTGTATAAGAACCATTTCATCATCACCTTCACTCAAGTCGGTTTCAACATATTCTCTTATATTACCATTATTGCGAGAATATCTCTTTGAGGATGAGTATTCTCTACTCTCTCCATAGAAAATATGATTCCCAATCACGCACCTCGTCAGGCAGTATCCGAACCTAGAGTACATGCCAACATTGTCAAGTATTATACATCGTTTATCGCCATTTTTTCTCAAACCTCTTCCAACTTGTTGTATATATTTAACTAATGATTTTGTAGGTCTTGCTAGTTGGATAAACTCTATGTCTGGGCAGTCAAAACCTTCGGAGAAAATATCAACATTCACAATGATATCGATCTCACCATTTTTGAAAGCATTTATAACAGCCTCTCTAACTTTTGCCGGAGTCTTACTGTCAATATTCTCAATCGATACACCATGACTTTGGTATTGAGAACATATGTGTTCACTATGCTCTCTAGAGATGCTATAGATAATTCCTTTCTTGCCCAAAGCATTCTTTTGCATAGCTATCATAAAGTTGTGCTCTAATTTTTTAAAGTATCACATACTTCAGCCAACGCACTATTCTTGTAGTCACCTTCTATGTCAAATTCTCTAATAGAATCAATAGACTTGAGCAATTCAGAGCTTATAGGAATAGAAATAATATTGATATGTTGCCAACCATCCTTTTTGTATAAACTCCTTAATTGACATTGATGGAATATATGCATCAAATATTTGCGCAAAGCCACTATTATTCATCCTCCACGGAGTTGCTGTTACTCCTAATTTTTTAGCATCTGGACAAAATTCCCATAATTTCTGATATGAACTCGCGACTGCATGATGAGCTTCGTCAATGATTATAAAATCAAATTTAAGGTCTTCAATCAAGCATTGATTGGCAGGATGCGTGATAGTTTGAATTGAGGCCACTTGTATCGCCTGTGTCAAATCACGTTTATCCTTCATGGTACCAGCTAACACACCATGCTTAATACGATATTTATCAAGACTACGAGAACTCTGCTCTATCAACTCACTACGATGAGCGATTATCAAAATACGAAAATTAATATTATGTCTTAATCCCCAAATATTTATATCTCGAATGATTGATGTGAATAATCGAGTCTTACCCGTACCCGTGGGCATTTGGTATAGGATATTGTCAAAAAAGATTCCACTTGTCAAATATATCTTCTTTGGCAAGTTGCTGATAATCACGCAAAGTGATGTCATTTTGACAAAACTCATTATAATCAATCATTCGAACTCCTCAGTTGGTACTAAACTTTGCAATATAGACTTCATTTCATTTACTTCAGCTTGAGACAAAGCTCGCCCTTTGGTAGTTGTCCAAGCCTTACTATATGAAATAAGGTCATTTATCCATTTAAGTTTGTCCGTCTTTGTCTTAAATGAATCAGATACTGGTATTGCAAATTCTTTCTCGAATGTAACAAACGACTCATCATCTTTCTTTACACTCCAATTACTTTCAATAATTTCTTTATAGTCCTGCAAATTCATGAGATCTGTCCAATCTTGGTTGTCAATATCTTCATTGTCATCCATACGCTGGAAGCATCTACCTTTTACCTTCATTACTTTATTCTCCCAAGTCTCACCATAGAGTTCCTCTAACTTATTTAAGATGCGAACTTTTATATGCTTCTCAATTTGTCTTCCACACTCCTTTCCATCTTCCTGTAGTCCTTTATCTTGTTTCTCCAGCCAAGCTTCCAAACCATGAGGATTATATTCGGGAATTTGTTTATGAATAGCATTTTGATACATTCCCAACCACAGAGTATCCGCCCCCTGCCCCTTAATTAATCGAATTTGAGTCTGATCATCTATAGGCATATTACATAAATAATTGATCAACACATCAAAATACGGAGCCATTGAGTCAACCTGTTCTTTTGTGCTTGATTTTTGTGACAACCTGTTACACTGAATCAAGTGCTCATTCAACGATGCAATTAATGATACAAAAGCATATGTACCACGATTGCTTTCAATGAATGTTTCATATTCTTCTTTATGCTCATCAATCATTTTGTAATAAACATGAGCATAACAATCTTTTATCAAATTGGATATTCGTTTTTGAGCATCCAACATCGCTTTATTGTGTTCTACGCAATTAGTGTGTTATATAGACATACATCCGTATGATCTATAAATTCTTTTTTTTGTAGCTTTAGGTAATAACGAAGATTTGGATAATGCTGTATCAAATGGTTTTAATTGGAGTTTTGCCGTGTCTTCACCTATCGCTATTTTACGCGCTAAAACACTACTATTGTCTCTACCAAGTTGTTTTTATGATAGATGAACGCAACGCTTTTAAACGAGAATCCAAATGTGGTGACTCCCAATTCAAATCCTCATTTAAGTCTAATCGTAAACTTGGACTGACGGCTTTTTGATGTTCGTTTATGTCCATAAAAATTCGAAGCTGCTCATCTGATGGTAAACCATCGAAAGCAACAACAGGGATTGTATTAGTGTCTTTATATTTAGAACCGGCATAACCATATACACGATGCTGTCCATCAATTATATATGCAATACAATAAGCATTAGGAATCGTGAGATATCCCAATTTTGTTCTCGTGTCATCAGAGCCCCTGAAGCTAAATCAAATTGAATCCTATTTTTTTCTTTCAGAGTTGTCAAAATTTATAATAACAGAGTTGGGGAAGTAACCATTCTTCTTGTCAATAAACTCTCTTATACCCTTTAATCGGGAAGGAACAAGTAACCTCTGATATGTTGGCATCGTAATCTGCGTATTAACTCTTGTTCGATGCAACACAAAGCCTATCTTAAGGAGTGTCGCAGGCTCAATAGATAGCATATAATAAGTATGACCTCCCATTGTTCCTTTTAATGCCGGGATACGGATTTTATCACTATTGATGCGCTCGTGTCGAAACATCAAGCCATAGAACTGATAAATAACCGTTGACCTATATGATTTTATAAGACTATTTACATAGTCATATGTATTATCAGTAAATTGGAATATCTTGTTTTCTGCCAATCGTTTCTCATCTTCGCAACCCTCTGCAAACGTGTAATTACGTGTGGCAAAACAAATTTCACTTTTTTCCCCTCTCCATATATTTGACGCAAAGCTTTCATTTTACACCATCCTTATATAAACGCATATCGTCTATATCTTTTTTGAATGATGCTTGTTTAATATTTTCCGTAGCCTTGCATTCTACAACAAATATAGCTTCTTCCCCAATAGCTACTACATCAAGTTGGTGCTTATCCTCAAGATTGTCACCCCATTGTACCACTAACTTTTCATCGTAATTAAGGTGTCTAAAGCCAAGATTGTAAAACATGCACCAAATATCATCCTCAAACTTTACACCAACAGGTTTGAGTTTTTGGATCTTTGCTTTATATTTTGAGCGAGAAACTTCTTCCCAGCCTTCATTAAGATAGTCATCCAATTCATTGAGCGAAATACTCAATGTAAAATACGGAGTCTTCTTTGCTTTAAATTTCTTGGTTAGCACAGAGTCATCGTGGGTCATATGCTCCTTAATCGCTTGAATCTGTGAAATTGTCAGAGGGGCCATATATAGTTCATTTTTTTTTGTTAGCACTATGTTGAATTAGTAATTCATAATAAGAAGCTCTGTTTCTTTTCTCACGTTTACCTGCATGAGCATTTATGAATCGATGCGCCAAAATTTGATTGATATTATATCCGTCATATAATTTAGCAAAATAAGAATCTTCATTAATGTCTGCAGAGTTAGAGTTACTTTTGCATAATCTTACACCCTTTTTTTGTGTTAGCACATCACAATATGCTTTAAGTTTCTCTTGCTCTGTGTCATCAAATATACTATGTGTATACTCGATAAAACATGCAGAACCGGAGAGAGGACGATATGGTGGATCTATATAAATAAAGTTATATCTCTCACCTAAATACTTAGTAATGTTTTTATACCCTCCCACAGATATCTCTACCTTTTGCAACACACTGTGGTCAGCCATAATTAACTCTTCATCACAGATATTGGGATGCTCATATTTGCCAAATGGCACATTAAATTTACCCTTAGTATTTACCCTATATAAGCCATTAAAGCAAGTCTTATTAAGGAAAATAAAACAAGCTGCTCGTTCCCCTTTTGCGAATTCATTATTGTTGTATTTTTCCCGCATCTTATAGTAGTACCTCGTCTTTTCTTCTATGTTAGCTAACTGGTAATACTCTTCTTTTTATCTCTCGTAATAATGCTATTAATTTTAGTGGGTCATTTTTAATTAATAGATAACAACTTATCAAGTCCTCGTTAACATCATTGATTATGGCTCGTTTTATATTAGTGTAATGAGTCAACATATAAAAGAGCATAGCACCACCACCAACAAAAGGTTCAATATAAGTAACATTTTGTTGTTCTTCAATATCATTGGGAAGATAATTAACCAACTGTTTGATTAAGGCACCTTTTCCACCAGCCCACTTTACAAAAGGTTTTGCTATTATCTTGTTATTTTGTTGTTCCATTTACTTAATCATTACTTTAACAACTTACCTTGTCATTAGAGGTTTGCTACATAATCATGTAATTGCGACTCGTCAATTATTCTCAACATAAATCAACTCTCTCACATCAACATTAAGAAGTCTTGCAATCTGAAACAGAGTTTCAAGGTCTGGCTGGGAATTATTTGTACACCAACGAGACACCGAACAGGTATTCTTGCCAATCTGTTCAGACAACCATTTGGCGGTTTTATTCTTCTCCACCAATACTACTTTAATCCTATTTAGTTGCTTCATAACAAAAACGACTTATAGTTCAATGCAAAAGTACAACATTTATTTGGAACATCCGAAGGTTTTGACTCTATTAGAGGTCATAATCCCGTATTTATGAGTAAATTTGCAAAACGTAATCAACAACGAACTTGTTAAGCCCTATTTTATAAAAAAGCATAGTCAAATATCAAGTATGGATATATCTAGTGAATATCTGAATGATGAAAACATAAAGAAGCGTGAACGAGCGAAGCTTTGGAGAGCATCTATAGGCTTACAAGCAGTTGATAACCTATGCGTATCCAGCTTTCTCATTGAGACTACACGCAAACATATAGAAGGGCTTTCTTTCAATAGATGAGCATTATGCACAAAAACACAAACGATCAAAACACGATTGAATACTCACCTATCATATATTATCGCCTTTTCAGTTATTCGAAAATTTCGAATAACTGAAAAGCCTCAATACATCATAAAGGCTACAAGGGATATCCATAGCATTGTTATTTTACCGTTATAGCCCTTGCGAAAGCCTTGCAAGCCGGTCCTTCAACAATTCGCCATACTTTTCTTTTAATTCAGCACTTAGGAAAGAGCTTTTTAATGACAGTCTCAAACTTGGGCAATAGTTTGATATACTTATTTATCAATCGTTCTACAATCACATTCTCTATACCCAACGTAGCTGCTGACCTGATAAAATCCTCTCTTTGAAGCTTTTTTTTCTTCCGACCATTCAAGGTCAATGCCAGTTCTTCGTCATCCTTGGGATTGATGATAGCCGCATTTAGCAAATCGTAAGCAGGGGTTAAACGTATCTTATCCGCTACCTCATACAAAGAGAAGTTTTTCAAGTGCATGTCGTTATTTCCTGTCAACCAAGAGAAAAAGCAGCAACTCGAAGAAATTGGTAACATCCATTTTAGGTAAAGACGAGTATTTCAAAACAGCCTTGCCGACACGTTCATAACTGCTCTTGTATTTATGCTCTGTTTGCCTTTCGGTCAGTTGGCACATATCTTCCATCGCTATCTTCTCTCCGTCAGAAGTCCTGTCAATTCGACGGGTAAGATAGCATAACGTATATATCTGCCATCCGCATCAGCGTATGAGGAACAACCTCAATACGTGCCACCTCTGCAAGGTGCATGGTTAAATCCTCAACTTCAGGCATCATTTCATATTGCGAGGTCTGCGGCTTACAAATATAACCGCCCCATAGCCCGACAATAGTCAATCGTTTGCTGCCCTCATGCTCATTCAAATGCAAGGATAATTTCGGTTGAACACCGGTCAAAGAGGTTTGGTCTTGAATGATTTGCAAAGCAAGTTGGTCAAGTTGTTCTGTAGTATAATCAAGAACAGGCAATGTTGTTGTCCCGAAGAACTTCTTTATGCAAGCCGTGTGCATATCCTTTTCACCCTTTAAGAGCGGACGATAACAATACAGGCAATTACACATGACTCTCCTCCTTTTCTTCTATTGGAATAACGCTTACAGCTCCAATACAATCCTTGCAGCAGGTCAAGAGCAACGACATCCGGTCAAGAATACTGATATCCGTATTTCGTAATGCAACATCCAGCAACCATCCTTCAGGAATCAACCCATCGAAAAACGGAAATAGTACAGAACTTGTATATACTTCTTCCTGCAATGGTAATGTCAGACTAACTGCCTTTGCCGTTTCCGAAGAGAGATATTCCGGCAAATAGTAGAACTCATATCCGGCATCATTTTCTGTTAGAATCCCTGCCAACTGGTCTTTGTAAAATATACGGGCTTGTCTCATTGATTATCAGTTTTAGAAGTGGCAACCATTTCATAATTGAAGAAATCAAAGAAGCTGGTTCACCTTATCAAGACGCAGCGTTTCCTTGCCTTGTTCGAGGTCTCGCACAAAGCGCAATCCTACCCCCGACTTCAACGAAAGTTCTTCTTGTGTCAGATTATATTGTTTTCGCAACATTTTGACCGTAAAAGAAAGATTATTCATACCATTTTACTTTATACCTTTTCGGGTACAAAGTTAGCACAAATGTTTGATATTATATCAGTATGGGTATAATTTGTTGTTTCACCATTACAATTATATCAGAAAGGGTATAATCCAAGGAAGATTGAGGCATTAATATTAAGGCTAAAAACAAGTACAGCGCATACGGTTTTACACTTTTTTCAACGAATATCACCCATTACCCTACACTTTTTTCAAGCGAATCGAATGTGTTGCCTACAAATTTTTTCTGGTCTTATGACCGATTTCTACTCTCAAGCACCTTTGGGAGAATAAAAAACATCCCGCAAACCCACAGAAATCCCAAGAAAACCACTACCTTTGCATTCAACAAGCGTTCTGTAACATACCTGCGGAAATGCCCTATCACTCAATACCTTGTATCTGATAACGGACATTCCACAAAAAAGACTGAAAAGAGGCGGTACAACACATATATGCAAAGCTATGAAATACACCGATTTGCATTTGTCCCCACATTCTGTGTATTTGTCAAAACAGAGGTTGTACCGATTAAAATGAATGGTCGCTGATAATCAGTGATGTAAATATGCTGCATCGGGAAACTCATTAAATATTGGGATATTATTATGATAAAAGCATTGCCAAAAACTATGGAGGTGCATTAAAGTCTCCTTGTTTCCATGCTTGACTCAAGATCACAAAAAACTAGCCTTATCGATCTAATGTTTATACGGCCGATTTTAATGTGATCCTGCGTCAAGCGCAAGATATGGAATATTAATTTGTAGCTTCCTCAATCGAGAATTGAGAAATTTTAGAATACCCCCAAGTCGCTATCTTTGTCGAATCTGCGTTGAATGTCAAAGGATACTTCACACGATAACTTACAATCTTCTTCCCTGCTGCTGATTCTTTTTCCTTTCAACATAGAATATAATGTACCTCCTTCAACAGCGATCGGGTCCATAGCATTGCTAATGGTTGGTGCTTTCCCTTCTTCCCGCTTTTGAGCACGTAAGCACAACGTATAAACACGGTCCGTTCCATCAACAGTTTCAGGTTCTTGATTAGAATCCATCGACATTATATATGTGTTCTTCTGATCCGTCAACACAGATGTAAAAGTAGGAATAACAACGATTCTCTTATAATTATTAGAAAATAACAATGCACTTTCGGAACCAGACAAAAAGCAATTCATTATCTAATGCCATTGAGTCCAAAGGAGAATAACTCAAATCATATTTTGCTAATGGAGAAGAAGCAGCTCCTGTCGCCACATAAAAAACCATTTGTACTGGCATTCGCATTATCCGCCGAATCAAAATCGACCGTAAAATTAGCCAACACACACAATCTCCAGCACTATAAGTCGGATCATTTGCAATTGTAGCAACATACAACGGATAATAGCCCAATGGATAAATCAGAGTTCTCATCGTAGAAGAATAATCGACTATAGCATAACTTGAAAGCTGCTGTGTATTACCGCCGCCGTCAAACAAACAAGAGGTTAACGAAAACATACCCGCAACGATTGCTGCTAACCCTAAAACTTTAAGTTTCTTCATTTTTACTGTTCTTTAATTTTATATTGTTTATTATTTATTAGTTCTTACTCAAAAACCGAAACGGAAACCCGCCTGCAAATTCACATTAAACGGTTTCTCAGAACGGATCGTCTCAATATCGCTTCCGTTATCGAAATAATAACCGGCTCCCACCTCCGCATAAACACTTAAGAAACAGAGCAACGGATAGCTGGCACCGGCCCGGGCATTCACAGACCACATCCATTCTTTCATACGGATATGCTTCTTCTCGTGACGGATTTCATTGTTTTCCACAAATATTTTTTTTGGCATTCAACTTACCAGCAACATTAATCTCGGTCATGGCCCCCGCCGCTGCATAAAATTGAATACGCTTCCATTCTGCTATTTTATAGGCCAAAGAAAGAGAGGAATTCCAATAAAATGTAACTTCTGTTTCGTCTCACCATGATATATAGCTCCGGTCTCCCATTCGGAAGAAAGGAATGTATAATTTAAACCAGACTGGAGGGAAAAACGGTCATTTAGAGAATAACTGACACCTAATCCGATCGAAACTGGTGTCTTATGGCGAATATTTGTTTTCGGAGATTGACTATTGAAATACGGGGAATTCAATTGCAACAGTTCCTGATCCGTCATCAACGTATTCTTCAAAGCATAGGCATTTAATGAATTAGATGTTCCAGCACTCACGCTACCACCTCCCATTCCGAAACTCCATCTTTTCGCCCGTACTTTCTTTTCTTCTGTTTTCACAGGCGCTGCATCCGCAAATAAAAAGTGTGTTCCGGTCAGCGTTGCCGTCTCGGTCACCGCTATCGCTTCGGACGCTTCGGATATTTTAGAAGAAATCACTACAACAGTATCACAATCTTCTTCTGGCGAAAGGACAACTTCGTCTACAGTTATATCCGACCGGGACGTAGTTACGGCCGTAACTTGCGCAACAGCACGTTTTGCCATCCGGTCAACCGGCTTGGAAGCGACGACTGCTGGTGTCACCGATTCGGATCGTTCAGTCAGCCTGTTTTCAACAGCCTCGGTTTCTTTCCGTATCGTTTCGGCTATAGGCAGATGTTCCCGGTCGCGGTTAAAAACATAGACTCCTCCTGTTACAACCAATAAAGAAATAACAGCAGCAGCCCCCAATAGCGTAAAGTCCGCCGGAAAGGGACAGATTTTTTAACCGGCAAACGGTCAGCTATTGCCTCCCAATCACCCGGCATCGTATCCGCTTCAAAGTCTTGCAACTTCGAACGGAACAAATCGTCAAAATATATCTCTTTCCTTATCCTTCATTTCTTTATTACTCAATACAATTCATGAATCCTGCGTTGCAATAATTGTTTGGCACGCGTGAACTGCGACCGGGATGTACTCTCCGTTATATTCAACATCTCGCTAATCTCCTTATGTGAATACCCTTCTATTGCAAACAGATTAAACACTGTACGAAAACCAGCAGGAAGCTCCTGCACAAGTTTCATCAACTCGACTGCCGACATATCGGATATAGCAGAACTATCTCGGATGAACCAACTCCACCGTATTATCCAGATCGACTGCTTCACGCAAAACATCTGATTTACGCAAATATTCCAATGCACAATTTACAAAGATCTTTCGCATCCACCCCTCGAATGAGCCAAGTCCCGAATAAGAATCCATACTGGTAAAGACTTTCACAAAACCATCCTGCAGCAAATCACGAGCAGTCTCCCTGTCGTTCACATAACGCAGACAAACTCCCATCATTTTGCGGGAATACCTTTCGTAAAGCTCTTTCTGAGCCAGCCTGTCTCCCCCATTCCTACAACCATTTATCAGTTGTTTCTCCGTCATTTAGTGTGTGCCTTCATGCCCTTTCCAGGACCATACATTTATTATGATGTTCAAATTATCCGAAACGCTGCATTCCGGATAAATTATTTTTTTCTTGAAAACGCACAAAGATACTGTATTCGGCAACTAATCGGAATCGGTATCAATTTTTAGACACAGATTTCACAAATTATGTAACCCATACCTAAATATGCTATAAAGCGATATGTCAAAATATACTTGCCCCTTTACTTTTTTAGCAAGGGCAACCAGCTCCATTGTCCACCGGAGTATTCCAGGGTTTCCTTCCAAACCGTTAATATTATTTAGGATATTTAGAAAGATAATAATAGGTTTCTTTCGATAGCACGCTTTCTATATGATAGCGAGTGGAAGATGAAACGGAAAATATATATCCCCGCTCCGAAGTCGTATCGACAGGCAGATAGATGGAGGTATCCCGATTCCTGTCATCAAGATATTTCCGGGCGGATGTCAGGATTGATCGAATCCGTCAGCGAATAATAGACGGTATAAGTCAACACGTCCTTTTTCCGAATCCGGTTTCTGCCAGGAGAGCTTCAACTCATCCCCTTCCTTTTTCCACCCGTATT
>VOFJ01002573.1_pt1 | contig 41548 bp, 71 predicted proteins | sample 5384081 | NCBI WGS metagenome assembly VOFJ01 (sample SAMN12384729, study PRJNA508395) | human gut metagenome | isolation source: healthy gut I | host: Homo sapiens
AGTACTGATAGAATGCCAGTCCATGATTAATGATTTCAATGTGGGTATTAAAGTGCTGGCTTTGTGGTTTACATTGTCTTAATGTAGGTCCGATACCTAAAGCAGGTTGTTTGAAGTCATCAATAAGTCCAATACCATTGGTTGTTCCTCCTTCCACTGGATTCTCACATATGGTTTTCTATAATCAGGGTCACAGTCCCTCCGGAGAAGACCAACGCCATGGTGTAGCACCCATGTTTGATTATACCACTGTGCTGGGAGAAGTATCTGTATCTCCGCCAGAGAACTGCCTGGCGGGCCTCCTGGCAAACGCAAGCCGCTAAAATCAGCAACCAAAAACAAACCATGAGATAAAACGATTAAAGATTTGAGGACGCACAGAACCAACCATCTATACCCTGACTAGGCACTAAGCAGACTCATGCCGCACCCCTTGGCTTTATGAGGGCGTGCCTTGTCTTCTGCTTGAGAAGATTAACTAGAAATGATGTAGGAAAGTTCTTTCAAGTCCCTTCTACTTAAAATGTCAGACATTAAGAATTACTGAATGTGAATGATGATGAGCATTTGTGCCAACGTTAAAATTGTGTGTGGACTGCTATATGCCCAAATTTTATGAAACATGATTTTGGCTAAGCCTAACAGAACTTCCAAATAGTTAAAACGGCGGAAGAACGATCTGGTTGTGACAGAAAATAGGTTTATTACTGTCTGCAATTTGCACTAGCAGTGTTGGAAGAGTGGCCTAAAATTCTCAGCCTATTGAAAACATATTTATAAAGAAAAAGCATAGATAACATGTCAGTAGCTTAGACAATATGCTATAAAGAATTACTCATATAACCTGAGAAGTTTATTAGAATTGAAAAAGATTTGGTAGAATGTCATGCAGATTATGCCAATATTTAGTAAGGTAAGACAGAAATAATTAAACAGAATATAACAATGTATTAAAGTGGAATCAAGATGCTAGTCGTAATTAGAGGGTGCACCCTTCAGAGAATTTCGACCGTATTTATCTGGCTGGCGCGAAAAGAATAACTCGATATAGCTGTAAACTCCTGATGAGGGCAGAGACCGCGGACTTGTGCTAGAGGAAGAAAACCTTGAATTTGAAGCGAAGTTGCCCTGGCTCTCAGTATTGCGCTGCGAAAGCAGCGTTGAAGAAGCGCGGCACGAAAACGCTATAAATTAGTTTATGCCCCTGCGATGGGAAACCGTTAAAGGAAAAAAATTGAAAAGAACTCATGAGCAAATATACATTGGCAAGAAAGCTCTTGTTAATAATAGATTCAAAGAGTTCAAGTTGAATTGTAGAGAACAGATGCCGGGAACTTAGTGGGGCAATGGAAACAGGTAGCCAAACCCGTGATCGACGTGGCAGCCAAAAAGACTCGTGGCAAAAAAGGTTTTAATCTCGATGATTGGCGACTGGCTTTCAACCCCAGTTAAAATGTATATTGACCAACAAAAAGATATGTATAATGATAATGCAAAGCAGCTATTTGATTTGCGCTGTGGTTGGAGTAAAATGAACAGTTACTGTGTTGGTGCAAATTATGTTTTTTCTGGATGGAAAACATTACTATACAGTTCATCACGCATAAAGTGTTTTGTATAGATGCCGGTGGTAAAAATGGCGACGTGTCGCCATTTTGAGAAAGGAGAATGAAATGTCTGAGGAATTAATGAATGTCGCAGATGTTGAGAGTGTTTTAGTGATATCTTCTACAATGATTTATACTGCTAAAAATGAAGTTATGATGTGAGTAAACACGTCAGTTATTTCGTTGTATTGGAATATAGGAAAGAAGTTATCTGATGAAGTTTTGCAAGGAAAAAGGCTGAATATGGAAAAAAATATAATTGGTGATTTGAGTGAGAGACTAACGGCTGAATACGGAAAAAGGTTTTGAAAAATCATCAGTCTTTAAAATGGTAAAATTTTACCAGGAATTTCGAAATATGAAAAAGTGGCGACACTGTCGCAACAATTGACATGGTCTCATTTTGTAGAACTGTTACCGATTGAAGATGAATTAAAAAGAGATTTTTATGCTACTATGTGTAAAAATGAAAATTGGTCAGTAAGAACTTTGCGTGAACGAAAAAACAATGTTTATATGAACGGACTGCTGTATCTAAGTTACGGAGGAGACGATAGCAAACGAGATTGCAGAGTTAAGAGATGACAAAGAAAATGTCGTTAGATATGTTTTACAGAGATCCATATGTGTTAGATTTTCTTGGCTTAAAAAGACACGTACAGTGAAAAAAAGATTTAGAAAATGCTATTTTGTCTGAATTGGAAAAATTCATTTTGGAAATGGGTTCAGATTTTGCGTTTCTGGCACGTCAGAAACACATCGTTTTAGATGGAAAAGACTACTATATGGATTTATTGTTCTATCACCGAACATTGCGGAGATTGGTATTGATAGAATTAAAACTTGGCGAGTTTGAACCTCAAGATAAGGGGCAGACAGAGTTATATCTTCGTTGGCTTGAAAAAATATGAGAAAGCCGAAGGAGAAGAAAGCCCGGTAGCATTAATTTTATGTGCAGAAAAATCACAAGAAACGATTGAATTAATGGAATTAGATCATGGAAGTATACATGTGGGGCAGTATTTAACGAAAATGCCACCCTAAAGAGTTATTGGAGAAAAAAGTTGTCGTTGGCAATTGCTAATGCAAAGGAACAGTTAGAGCAGCGGAAAAGAATAGGATATGCTATAGATGGTACTTTAATTTCAGAAAGTACCATCTATTAATATATTCAAATCGGTTTGCACAATATGAAGAAAGGCAGGCAAGGGTAATGGATTATAAAGCATTAAATGAGAACCAAAAGAAAAAGAATGTTACAGATAAGTAAAAATGATTTTTCGATGGAATGGGAAAAATCCTGATTTCCTTGATGCACTTATTGGAAAACTTCCTCCCATACATCACGACCGAAATGAGGGAAAATATTAAAACGGAACTTGCCGAATTAAACAAGTATTATTCTCAATTTGATTTTTTTTCGCAACTGATAGAGCTAAATTTATTCAACAAATAAAAGTGTTAATTAATGTTATACATAATAAAAAATGCGAATTGGTACGGTCTTGATTTATATAGAGTAGAAGAATGCATTCGGCAAAGCAGGAGTTTTGTTTGATTTCAGGAGAAGGCGGAATAGGAAAAAGTTATTTTATTAAATGTCTTGAAGAAGAATTTGAACGTAATGGTATTCCACATTTGTGTATCTATGGAAAATTTGAAAAGAATTTGCAGAATGTTGATGTCAACGAAGTTGCCGAAGTAGGTGAGAAAGGTTTTGTATTTATTGTAGATGCAATAAATGAAATGTCCGAAAAAGGGGCAAATAGAGCTATTGAATGTACTTCGGAATTTAGTTCATCTTTCTAAAATAAGAATTATATTGACATACAGAACAAATGCTATGGATAATCAGATCCTTGAGGGATATAAGGAAATGGCAAAGGCTGAGTGTGCTTTCCCTGGGGTTTCTTTTGAATCTGCATTGAATGAACTCTTAAAGATGTCAGTTCCAGATGTTTACAAATATGAAGATATTCTATTTTCGAATAATGCATTATTATTGAATATGCTTTGCAGAGCACTTAGTGATGAAAAACTAATAGAGGAAAAAGGTAAATAGCGTAGCTTCAATTACCTTTATTTTAGAATATTATATAAAAAATTCCATAAAGAAAACCTTTAAGGGGGGAGATTTCATCCACAGATCCTATTGAAATTTGGAAAGATATTAAAAGAGTAGCTAAATGGATGTATGAACAAGATGTTAAAGGAATTGATAAAGAAAATTTGCTTATAGTTATTAAATCGGGCGATGTCTTTATACGTATTTTAAGACAAGCAGGGATTATAGGTGAGTACGATTATGACGATAGACATTATTATTTCTTTGCCATTGATTCGTTAACTGATTTTTTTGATTGCACGTTCGTTATTTGAAGATATTACGGGAAAAGCATTTGATGAGCAGGTGAGAATTATATCACAAAAAGACCGGCAAGCTCTATATAATATGGAAGAAGCTGTGATTTTGGCTATATTTGATAATCTGGCACCGGATTATGAGTATATTGCAAAAAATTGTTAAAAGAAACAAAATTAATGGATTCATTGCAATATGAAACGCTTGTTAAAATCAACTTTAGCAAAGAAAATATTGTTAAATTTATTAAAGCATTTGAACCCATCGAGAAAAAATAGCTTGATTACTATATTTGGAGGTTATACAGATAAGCCATTCAATTGTGTGAATTATTTAAACTCATACTATACAGTAGAAAAAAATCAGTTAAGAGAGTTATCTTTTTAACCTTATCCGGGACACACTTTCTGGGACGAGTGAAGGGAAGACTTAAAAACATTATATATTTTCTTACACTTAATAATGGCAAGGATAGAAGAGTGGAGGAAGCATTTTATTATGCATTGTGGTGTTGCGCAAAGACCAAACAAAGATGTACGTTGTCTTGCAATGAAATTATTATATGAAGTAGTAAGACAGAATACGGAATATAAAAGAGTTCTGATTGATATGTATGAAAGTATTGTAGACCCATACATAAAGGAGTCAATAATATAAGTTTTAGTAAATTATCTACAAGATGACGAAGAAATTTTGAGCTTCTTTAAGAATTTAATAATAGGTGAAACATTATTTATTAGCAAGAAGTATTAAAAGAATAGCGGTTTATTTACATGATGATTATGGTTATATAAAGTGGGATAGAGAAAATTTGTATGATTTGAATAATGTTGTGCCTATATCAGATTCGTTAAATGATATTTTCTTTAGCGTAGATCTTATGAATAAAGATTTTACCATTCCGGTATTGGTCGAAGGAACATATTGATATGCATACACGCTTTTTGCAGGTAGACAAGCAGGATATTTTTAAGTTAAATCATTTTTAGAGGAAAAGTTCCTGTGTGTAAAAAAACAGGAGTCAGTGTAATGGCTTGATGTCTTTTGAGAATCATATTAAATCTGAGTATAATATTGATTTGCGAAAACAAGTGCTGGATAATAATGCGTTTTTTGCTTCCTTCGAATCGGTTATTAAAGAAATATTCTCTATTTCAAGAACCATATGATGAAATTGAACGAATTGGAGGAGAAGAGGAGTTTCAAAACTCAATATTTATGAAGAGTGTTGATGTTGCTACCGGTATTTACTATGGGAGTCTTATGTGTAACTACTTTACAAATGAGTTTGCAACATATAATAATTATCAAAACAGTATTGGGTATGAAGTATATGATCCTATTGAATATGGCGAGGATGTGTATATAGCAACTCCGGTGCCGACATATCAAGATTATATTGAAAAGTTGGGGGATATGGTTATTAATCGAATCGATTTACCGGAAAAGAAAGACTTGGAGTGGGTAAGGGATGTGTCAAATACTCGTAGAAATTTAGTATCACTTTTTGAAGCGGTTGAGATTAAAAAAGTGTTGAGTGGGTTTTGCTCGCGGGAAGAGTTTCTTTGCATGAAGACTCTAAAAAAGGGAGACAAGGTGGAAAGATACATATGATATATGGTGCTGTACATCGGAAAAAAAGAAACTATACATGAAAATGGTGGGGGCAAGGTATCTTACGATAGAATTGGAAGATTATGCTGGAAATTTAGGTGATTATAAGAAGTGTGATTCAAAACCGTGGTTATGTAAAGATGTAAAAAATATAAATTATCATTCAGAAATATTTGACAATACTTCCTTAGTGCTTCCGCCAGCAGAACTGATATGTTATTTTCAACTGACTCTAGTTTATGCTAATATGTCGTGGATTAATTCGGCTGGTGAAGTTGTAATATTCTGTAATAACAATAAAAATTCGTACTACACAGATCCTATTGGTGGCACGGTCTTTATAAGAAAAGATTATTTAGATGAGTATAGGAAAGGACATATTTTAAAGTATTTTGCATTTACAGAAAAAGGTTCATTCCAGAAACTGGTTATGCAGATGAAACATCGCTACATTTTGAAATTAAAAATGGTGTTATTATCAAGGAAATATTAAATAATGGTGGAGGATTTCATCGGGCGGCGGAGATTAATCCATTGTGTGCGAATTGTCCACACGGTTTCAATCAGATGTTGTCAAATAACAATAGTGACCTAAATGAAATGATAGAAATAATTTTGAGGGAGGATTACACTTCATGGGAAGAAGATGAAATTAACTGAAAGACAAGGAGGGTAAGTGAAATATATTAAGGAGATACAGTGTGTTTCATGTCCCTCTATCCCTCCTTTCTCGTTCGCCCACCTAGCTACTAATCAACGAAGGTCGAATGAATTTTACAAAGAATCAATTTACATTCCGGTTCGCTCATGCTACAATATCTTCATGGTGGACGAAAATGGTGTCGTTCGGGCGCGGAAAAAAAAGAGCGTGATACACAGGGGAAACTTCCCGAATCCGTGATACGAATCTGCAACATTTCCCCGGGAAAAGATAAAATAATAGGTAAAATATCCATAAAATGAGTCACAAAACGGCAAAAAAACCGTAACAAATAAGTTCCTGAGCACAACCAAATCAGACCGTGAGGGTAGACGTACAGTAGGATCTGGACGTGTTGCTACAATCATTGAGTAATTTATAATTCATGACAATAGAATGCTCACGAAGTGTGCATTCTATTGTTTAACAGGTTTTGATTATATTCCGCAATCCTTGAGAAATCAGGGGTTGCGGTTTTTTTATTTAAGAATGTAAAAAAGTGGCTGATGGTAAAAGTGTTGAAGTTTATAGATGAGTAGAATGATGAAAAAATAAAAAATATGGAAACAATGCAGACATCGTCACAAAACTATCAGATGACAAATCACACCAATATCTGGTAATATAAAGAAATAACAATAAAAAAAGTATCATACAAAGGAGAAGAGAGTATGAAAAAAATTATCAGTTTTAGCAATCGCTTTGGCAGCCGACTTGTATGTTTAGTGGATGTGGAAAAGAGACAAAGCAGAATGTACAGCCAGCCGAAGAAACTTACAAGAACACAGAGAGCGAAACCAGCGAAGAATGTGCGGCTGCACAGGAGGAGTTTTCCGAGGAAGTGGTAGACACAGAGGAAAGTATTGATGATGAATGGACGGACGAAGCACCGGAGCTCGACGAGGAAGTCGCTTCTGTTCTGGCAAATGTGGATACAGATTACAACAGTGTTTATTGGGGTACGTCTTATTCTATTTTTTGAGGATCTGCCGGGAGTAGTAGTGAGCATTACACCGTGTATGCAGAAGGACCAATATGGACTTCTTGTGGCAATTACGAACTTGTATAGTGATGACATATGGTTTAATGGAAGTGCGGTTGCATTGGACGAAGACGGAAATCAAATTGGTGAAACCTATATATATGAACCTAATCTTGGTTCTGGTAACACAGCAGTTGAGGTTATAGACTGTGGACAGACCATGCCAGATGGACGTGTGCAATGGACAGAAGGACAGACAATGGAGGCATCCGGAACTTACGTTCCGTGGGAGACTGATTATTCAGTGTCTGGAAATCCGGAAGACGGATATTTGTCCGTTGATTATTCTTTTTACGCTTCGGATGGAACACCATGTATGGGTTCGACTTTGACAGTTTGTCTTTTGGATGAAGATGGTCTGGTCATTGGTGTCGGCACAGAGTTTATTAGAAAAAATTGGAGAAAATGAAAAAATACGATGGAACGGTAAAGGTATATGGTGACAAAGATATCTTGTCTTTGACAAAAGGTGTTGCGATGTTTGCCAATCCATATACTATGGAATAAAATAATTTTTACAACGCGTCAAAAAAAAAAGCAAACCAAACAGATAGGTTTGCTTTTTCTATATCAATTTTTCAGAAATTTGCCCGATATAATAGATAACAAATAAATGCAAACGGATTTGCAATAACCGTATCGTAATATGGGAGGGAATGACATGGCAGTCAACACAGATTCAATCGTATCTAATCTTTACAGTACTTACAGTTCACAGTCCAAAACTGGAAAAACAAATAAGGAAAAATGCGGCAGGTACAGAAAATTCCAAAGTTTCCAAGACAAACGGAAATTATGGTAAGACCATCGGAAATGCGAAGCTTTCTGAAGAAGGAGCAAAGTATTATCAGGAATTAAAGAAAAAGTCTTTCAATATGGACTTTATCCTGGTGAGCAAAGACCAGAAAGCCAATGCACAGGCAAATGCTGCATCCTATGCAAATGGAAACAAAATGGTTGTTTTTGATTGATGAAGAAAAAATTGAGCGGATGGCAACCGATGAAAATTACAGAAAACAGTACGAGGGCATTATTAAAAATGCAAGCATCCGGTTTATCACAGTTAAAATCCCAGATTGAATCCTCCAGTCAGAACCAGAATGTTGTAGGCTACGGAATGAAAGTCAATGATGGAGGAACGGCAACATTTTTTTGCAGTTCTGAAGAAATCTTCTGCGGATCAGAAAGCGCGTATCGAGAAAAAAAGCAGTCGAGAAGAAAGAAGCAAAGAAGGCAGAGGAAAAGAAAGCTGAGAAGAAGGAAAAGCAGGACAAGTTAAAGGAAGCACAGCAAACGTCAGATGATGACGATACCATTACGATTTCGGCAGGTTCGATTGAGGAACTGATCAAGAAAATCAATGATTATACGTTTTCCATGAAGAGCGACAATGTTCAGACAGAAGCAGAATTGCAGGTCGGACAGCATATTGATTTCCGTGGATAAAAAAAGTTTGTATAGTGTACAAAAGGGCTTTCGGAAATACCGGAAGTCTTTTTTATGTACCGGGAAACTTGGTTCCCATTACAAAAAACGTTCAGTGGGGATGCACGATATTCGATTCGCACACAGAAATGATTTATGGTATAATAAAGACTGCCGAGCGAAGCGAGTGTAGATAACGATTATGAATCGTTTTATAATAACAAAGGAGCAGAGATAACACAATAATTGTCTCCAGACGAGAATATGAAATCAAATTTGATCAAAGATACAACAAAAGAGGAACGGATTGCGCTGATTAAGGCATGGATTCCAGATGATGACGGTTTACAGGACTGCAACATGGATCTCTGGGATATCTATGCAGACTACATTAATGGAAAACGTGAAATTGCAGAGATCAATGCGCAGATGACAGGTACATTTTATACAGAAGAAGATCTAAATCATTGAGAAAAACGCAGATACTATAAGATATAGCAAAAGCTTACATGGAGATGACCGAATAATGCAGTATACACCGAGAGATATTTTAAATTATGTTTATGAAAAAGAGTTAGACACGCAGTTTCTTCTTCTTGCAACGGCAAATCATGTGCAGGATTTTTTCCATTGGGGAGATTACGGATAAGAAGATTGAGAAACGTGGGGAAGATTTTTATCTTATTTCAAGGTCTTATCATCTGGATATAAAATTACAGACGATGAGGTCCTGACCGCAATTTATATAAAATGGATTGTATATCAGTGCATTTATTTCAAGGAAAGATGACAATTACCGTGTGCATTTTCTGGTGCATCAATATCCGGATCAAATGAAGGCGAGATTTGAGGAGAAAATCACGAAAGATGTGGTTGATTATATGATCTATGGAACCATCATGGCTTTGCGGCTGGATACACCGGAAAAAGTGAACGCATATTTAGGTATATAAGAGATGTTTGAAACAAATTTTGATATATAGGAAAAGGAATAAAGAATTATGAACATGAAAGAACAAATCCACGCATTGTCAGAGGAAATGATAGCAAATTTAGGAAGATTAGTTGCAATTGATTCACAGCTCGGTACACCGGAAGAGGGAAAACCATTTGGTGCAGGTCCGGCGAAGGCACTGGAAGAAGGATTAAAAATTGCAGAAGAATTAGGATTTAAGACTGTAAATCTGGATCATTATTGTGGTTATGCAGAGATGGGCGAGGGAGAAGAGATCGTTGGTATTGCAGGGACATTTAGACATTGTGCCGGTAGGCGGTGACTGGACTTATGATCCATTTAAGCTGACCAGAGAAGGCGACCATGTATATGGACGTGGAACAACGGACGATAAGGGAACCTGTTTTAGAGGCGCTCTATGCGATGAAACTTCTCCGGGATTCGGGTGTAAAACTGAATAAAAGAGTCCGCCTCATCATGGGATGCAACGAGGAGACCGGCTCAAAATGTATGGAGCATTACAACGAGGTTGCAGAAGAGTTATCCTGTGGATTTACACCGGATGCCAATTTTCCTTGCATACACGGTGAAAAAAAGGGCATATGTCTATGACGGCTTACTCGAAGAATACAAAAATTATTTCCATGAATGGTGGATTTGTGTCAAACGCTGTGTGCGATACCTGTACAACTGTGATTCCGGCAGAGGTGGGATTGAAAGAAAAGATTAGAGGTCGCTCTTGCAGAGACAAAGCTTCAGCAGTATCAGGTGACAGAGCAAAATGGACAGATTCCACTATATTTGCAAAGGTGTGCCTGCGCATGCAAAGTACGCCGCGCTTGGTGTCAACGCAGCCGGTGTGACCTTTGAGTGTCTGGAAAAAGCCGGATTTGATGATGATTTTGTAAAATTTTATAATGAACATATCGGAACATCCTGTGATGGCGCTGGTGTAGGACTGAAATTTGAGGATGAGTATGGTGCCCTGACTTTATGCAATGGAATTGTCAAAACAGAAGATGGTATCATTTCATGCACGATCGATATCCGTGTGCCGGTGACATTGAAAGCAGCAGATGTCCGTACAATGTGTGAGGCAAGGTTAGAGGATGAAAATGGACGGATTGAGATTGGAGAAATTGGTGATCCATTATTTTTCCCAAGAGAATCTCCACTTGTAAATGCGCTGTACAAAGCATATGTAGATGTGACAGGTGATACAGAGAATGAACCAATGGTAATCGGCGGCGGTACTTATGCAAAATCATTGAAGAATATCATTGCATTTGGACCGGAAAAACTGGGAATGAATTATCATATTCACAGCGCCGATGAATTTATTCTTGTTTCTGAGATGGAAGAGGCGGTTCTTATATATATGGAAGCGATTAAGAATCTGCTTGCTATTTAAGATTGGGAAGAAGCAAAGGAAGAGAACGATATGATCAACAGATTACATTATGAAATGATTCGTTTATACAGTGGAGATCCAATGCGAATCCAGCATTTCTGCAAGGTGCACAGCTATGCGAAGCTGATCGCGGAGATGGAGCACGTAGATGCAAGCACTTTATTTATTCTGGAAGCGGCTGCGTTGACGCATGATATTGGTATCCATCTGTGTGAGGAAAAATACGGAAGTTCAAACGGAAAGCTTCAGGAAAAGGAAGGATCTGCGATTGCAGAAAAATTGTTAAAAAGAGTCGCAGTTTGAGGAAAACGTGATCGAGCGTGTGAAATACCTGATCGCACATCATCATACTTATGATGCAATCGATGGTATCGATTATCAGATTCTTGTGGAGGCTGATTTTCTGGTAAATATTCTGGAGGATGGACTGGCGAAAGAAGCAGCTTTGCAGGCATATCATAATATTTTTTAAGACAGAGAGTGGAAAAGAACATCTGTCAGGAAATGTTTGCGCTGTAATGAAAAAAGCAGAAAATGATATTAATTTAGAATTTTACAGAAAACAACAGAGACAGGCGGCAACATGAATAGAAAAAATTATCAGTCATTTTTTTTGTGGGTTTTGCTATAATTGCAGGGTGTGGTAAATCTGTATCGGAGATAAAAGACAGTAATCTGGTCGAAAATGACACGTTAGAAGGAGATATTACGTTTTCTACAGAGGAGACAAGTGGGGATTCAAATGAAAGTTTTGTGCAGATGTCAGCAGATGAACTGCTGGACAGATTTGTAAATGGAGAAGTCAGTGCGCATTGTCTGTATGACACAGCGAAAACTTTTTTTATATTACAGAATTAGATATGGATAGGGAAGAGTGGGATGCTTATTCCATTGGAGATCAGGGGAAGATCTTGATAATGATGGAGAAGAGGAACTGATACTTTGTGGACCTTATGGCGGAAAATATTTGGATGCCAGAGATGGTGAAGTGTATGAATTTGCTTTGCAGGAGATGGGACAGCTGAAAGTCTGTCTTATACCTATTATCAGGGATATGTATGGATCTTGTACAGCAATGAGATGAACAGTGGTTACAAGGTTTATCATATGGAAAGATATGATGGGGCTGACAGCAAAGTGAATGAGATGGATTTTTTTCGGAAGAATACAGAGATGAAAATGATCCGGAAAAAGGTTCAATATACGTGATCAATAGCGACGAAGTTTCCGAAGAAACATATAATGAGCTGTGCAAAGCAGGATTTTTGCGGCGCAGATGAATACTTATTAACCGAAAGTTATTCAAAACAAACAGATTGTCATGTGGATAGCAAAGGCAACAAAACCTTGAATTTCAGGGAAAAAAATACCTGCAAAAAAAGTTTTTCCTAACCTTACATTTCCATTGACTAACAGGGCATACTGTTCTTACAATGAAAGAAAAGGGGGCATTTTTATGCAGAAATTATCAAAGGTCGCAATCGGAAGAAGCTATACGATCCAGTGGATGTTTGGTGTGCCGGAAGTCATGGATTTCCTGCGCGAACATCATGTGGAAGAGGGAGATAATATACAGATTATCCGAAAGCTGAAGGACGCATTGATCGTTGGGGTAAAGGATCAAGATTTGCAATGGGAAATGAAATTGCAGACCGGATTCAGGTGTAGAAAATAATAAAAAAAGGCAGAGAATAAGAAGTGGGCGTGTTACAACATGGCAGATTTATTTTGCGATGGTGTGGCACGCCTTTCTTGACCAAAAGATGGATTCATAATAGACTGGAAATAGAAAACAGATTGGTTTTAGGGAGTAAGATTATATTGAAAAATTGGGCGAAAAGAGCAGCATGGGGGAATGTGGGATATTAAACCAGCACTTTATGATAATGAAGTGAAAAACTGTCTTGTTGCCACTTATGGGATTCAGGGATTAGCAGAAAAGCACGATTTTTTCGGCTATCTGGATGTATATTTTAACTATGACAGCGAAGGAAATTATCAGATCATGGATCTGCAGTTTGAGGAGTATGACCCGACAGCGACGGTAACAGACAGCAGTACAGACGGGGATGAAACAGCAGAAAATCAGGCGGACAGTGTTGCCGAGCGGGCGTCCTATGAGCAGGTGATAGATGAGTACCGGGATATGGTGCAGAACCATTTTTATATGGATTTGCAAGCTAAAGACAGGGATGGAAATATAGTGCATGTATTTGATAATTATGAATTTGGATACCGTACTAACTTTGATCTTTGTAGCGGTGGTCTTATCGAGGTTACATCCAGTGTCAGTGCGGCAGAATATGATGTCGTATTCTATCGGATCGGAACAGACGGTGCGTCACCAGTAGTGGAAGATGTATTTCGCTGTGTGGGAACACAGACAGGGAATGATACGGTAAGTTTTCAATACACGGAGAGCGGAAAAGAAAAAAAGGAAGATTCTATTATAACCAGAAAATCAATTGTATGCGCGCGGAAGGTTTTGCAGAATATAATGGAAAGCGGTACGAATTTCACCCGGAAAAACATTTCGGAACGCTCGACTGGGGACGAGGTGTGTGGACATATGATAACACTTGGTACTGGGGTTCCGGGAACTGCGATGTAGATGGACATGTATTTGGGTTTAATATCGGCTATGGATTCGGAAATACGAAAGCAGCTTCGGAAAACGTGATCTTCTATGACGGCGTGGCACACAAAATCGATGATGTGACCTTTGTAATCCCGGAGGATGATTATTGCAAGCCGTGGAAATTCACTTCCAGTGACGGAAGATTTGAGATGGATTTTATGCCGCTTCTGGACAGATCCGCATGTCTGGATTATAAACTGATCGTATCTGACCAGCATCAGGTGTTTGGACGGATGAGTGGAACCACAGTGCTGGATGATGGAACGAAAGTTGAGATTAAGGATGTTTTATGTTTTTCGGAGAATGTGCACAACCGGTATTAAATGTAAAAATACATTGATTCATATGAAAAAGTGTAATATAATACACTAAAAACACACGAATGCAAAGGGTGATGCATATATGAAACGAAAAAAATAACGGATAAATTATGTGAATGGAAAAAAAGCAGACAAAGGGGCGCATGCCACTTTTGATCTGTGGGGCAAGACAGGTTGGAAAAACATTTGAGATGCAGGGAAGTTGGGGCACATTATTATAAAAAAATACCGTGTATATCAATTTTGAAACAGACGAGAAAATAGGAAGTTATTTTGAAACAGATATACATGCAGATTCTGTAGTGGTTCTTTTGGAAAGATATTATCAAGTAAAAAAATTGTGCCGGAAGAAACTCTTATCATTTTGATGAAATACAGATGTGTGAGAGAGCATTGACATCTTTGAAATATTTTGCGGAAGAGGCACCAGAGTATCATGTAATGGCAGCTGGAAGTTTATTAGGAGTAGCTGTAAATCGTGAAAAATACTCATTCCCAGTAAGGAAAAGTACAAATGTTGACAATGTATCCGATGGATCTGGAAGAGGTATTATGGGCAAAGGGAAAACAGATGCTTGCCGATACGATCCGGGAACATTATAATAGTAATGTACCATTAGAGGATGCACTTCATGAGGAGGCTATGCAGGAATTTGAACACTACTGCATCATAGGTGGAATGCCGCAGCAGTGAAAGCTGATATTATGAGGAATAGTTCAATTGGTCAGGAAGAGATAAGACAAATGCTTTTGAACTCATATATTGCTGACATGACAAAGTATGCAGACAAGGGGGATACAGTACGCATTTTTGAAGCATATGATTCTCTGCCAGCACAGCTTGCAAAAGATACAAAAAAATTCCAATATAAGCTTATAAGATCAGGGAGCACGTGCATCCCAGTATGGAGATGCGATTGACTGGCTGATCCGTTCAGGAATTGTGAACAAATGCATGAAGTGCACACAGGGATTTTATCCAGTTGTTGCATATCAGGATTTAAGTGCATTTAAACTATATTATAGCGATATGGGAATCATGTCTGCGAGGATGGGAATGAGTCTTGAAGCATTAAGGAGCAGAGAGACAGAACATTTTCGTGGGATTATGACAGAGAACTATGTTTCGATTGCATTAAAAACGAATGGTTATCAGCTTTATTATTGGGAATCAGATAATACAGCAGAAGTGGATTTTCTGATACAAAAAGAAAATCATGTAATTCCGGTGGAATGTAAAGCAGGAAATCATGTAAAAAGCAAAAAGTATGATGGTTTACATGGAAAAATATGCGCCTGCATACGCAATCAGAATTTCAGCAAGAAATTTCGGTATGGTGCAGGGAATAAAATCTGTCCCACTATATAGTGTATTCTGTATTTAATGCAATTCTTGAAAGAAAATAGCCTGATGGGTAAGTAGAGAGGCGGTAGCGATGGTAAAAATAGACTTAATCACAGGCTTCTTAGGAGCTGGAAAAACAACCTTTTTGAAAAAATATGCAGAATATCTCATTGCCAAAGGACAGAACATCGGAATCCTTGAGAACGATTTTGGAGCCGTGAATGTTGATATGATGCTGTTACAGGATCTGATGGGGAGACAACTGCGAGTTGGAAATGGTTTCGGTGGCTGTGACGCGGACTGTCACAGAAGACGTTTTTAAGACAAAACTGATTGCAATGGGAATGTGTGGCTATGACCGTGTCATAGTAGTAGAGCCATCCGGTATTTTTGATGTGGACGAATTTTTTGATGCGCTGAGGGAAGAACCGTTAGACCGCTGGTATGAGGTGGGAAATGTGATTGCGATTGTGGATGCAAATCTGGAAGAGCATTTATCTGAGGAGGCAGAATATATTCTGGCTTCGGAGGTGGCGAATGCAGGGAGAGATTATCTTAAGTCATGCGGATGAAGTGTCAGCGGAGCAGGCAGACACCACGGTCGCACACCTAAACCGTGCATTGGAACAGATAAAGTGTCCGCGCAGGGTGGACAAAGAGGTCTTTGCGCAAAAGCACACTGGATCTGAATGAAGAAGATTTCAACCGGCTGATTAGCTGCGGCTATCAGATGGAGAGCTACCGCAAACTGGATATGGAAGAGAAAAAGGGTTTGAATCTGTCTATTTTATGAATGTGAAAATGACGGAGGAACAGTTAAAGACTACTGTGGGAAAACTGATGAATGACAGGGAATGCGGCGAGGTATTCCGTGTAAAAAGGGTTTTTTGCAGAAGGAGGATGGAAGCTGGATACAGCTGAATGCAACGCATAATGGAATAACCATGAACCCGATCGAGAAGGGGCAGGAAGTGATCATTGTGATCGGGGAAGAGTTAAAGGAGCAGGCTATTAAAAAATACTTTTTGAAGCAGGATAATTTATGATTGGAACGAGCTATGGATCCACAGTAATGATATTTTAGCGCCGACAGGAAGCGTGAGGCTGGCAGGTTGCCAGAAGCAGATGCATCCGTTATAATAAAAAAGAGTGGCTTGTCAGTTATTTATAATTAAGAAAGAGAAGGGAAAAAGAAAGTATGAAAATTGCAGTAACTTATGATAACGGAGAGGTTTTTCAGCATTTTGGAAGAACAGAGAATTTTAAAGTGTATGAAATAGAGGATAATAAAGTGATCTCTAGTGAGGTGATCAGTTCTAACGGAGTAGGACATGGCGCACTTGCCGGAGTACTTGCCGACAGGAACGTGAAGGCGTTGATTTGCGGAGGAATAGGTGGCGGTGCGATCAATGCCCCTTACAGAGGCGGGGATTGAAGTTTGCTCAGGTGCATCCGGAGATACTGACAAAAGCAGTCGAAGATTACTTAAATGGAAAAACTTATAGATGCAGGACAGACCTGTGACCACCATGGGGAGGGACATACCTGTGGAGATCATGAAGAGGGACATGGATGCGGACATCATGATGCAGAGGAAAATCACAGTTGCGGATGCGGTTCCCATGAAGGAACAGAGAGCGGAGAAGGCTGTGGAGAATGCGGCAAGATCGAGGGAGCAAATGTAGGAAAGACATTAAAAGTCCACTATACAGGAACCTTTAACGATGGAACAAAATTCGACTCATCTTATGACCGCGGTGAGCCATTAGAGTTCGTGTGCGGAGCCGGTATGATGATAAAAGGATTCGACCGTGCAGTGGCAGATATGGAGATCGGACAGATCAAAGACATCCACCTGATGCCGGAAGAAGCATACGGTCTGCCTGATCCAAATGCAATCTTTCATGTGGAGATCAGCCAGGCGCCGGGTGCAGAAGAACTGGAAGAAGGACAGCAGGTTTACCTTCAGAATGAGATGGGACAGCCATTCCGGTTACGGTTGTGGCAAAGGAAGCCGGAATTATTACGTTTGATGCAAATCATGAAATGGCAGGAAAAGAATTGAATTTCAAGGATTGAACTTGTGGAAATCTGCTAATATGACATATCAAATAGCAATTTGTGACGACGAGGAAAAACAGAGAGCGTATATCAAAAAGTCTGGTGGAGGGATGGCTCCGCCAGACTTTTTTCATCATAAAAATTCAGGAATATGCAAGCAGCGAACAGTTTTTATTTGAACAGGCATATGACAGGACGCAGATTTTTTGTTTCTTGATATCGAGATGGAGAAAATGGACGGTATCGCACTTGCAAGGGAAATCCGCAAACACAACCGCCAGATGCAGATCATCTTTGTGACTGGGTACATGGAGTACATTCAGGAAGGTTACGATGTGGAGGCACTTCACTATCTGTTAAAACCCGTGTCGCAGGAGAAAATAGACAGTGTTTTAGATCGGGCGGTAGAGCGTTTGAAGACAGCGGATGCCGTGCTTCTCGTCGAAAGTGGCGGAGAAGTTCTTGAGGCTTCCACTCAAGGAGATCCGTTTTATCGAATCAAACCGGAATTATAATATCATCCATGCGGATAATGATTACGAGGTGCGTGGCACTTTGTCAGAGCTGGAAGCAAAACTGGATGAAGCATTTGTCCGCGTGGGGCGGTCATATCTGGTGAATCTCAATTATGTGAGACGTATTGGCAAGACGGAGCTGATTTTGAACACCGGGGAGAAACTTCTGGTTCCAAGAGGAAGCTATAAGAAGCTGAATGAGGCGTTTATAAAATATTTTTAAGATACGTGAAAAATTGAAATAAAAAGAACAACTGCCCGAGGAGATAAAAAAACAATGTCCCTGCTATCCAAATACATTAACAGACAATTAGCCGCCTACCAGAGCGAGTTAGTCCAGACTCACTATCAGGAGGTGGAGAACATGTACAAATCAGATTCGTGGCTGGCGGCATGATTATAGAAACCATATCCAGGTACTCAAAAAAGCTATGCGAAAGACGGTGACTTGGAACAGATCAGTAAATACCTTGATGAGTTAGACGAGGATCTGTCCACCGTGGATACCGTGATCAAGACTGGGAACAAAATGACCGATGCCATCTTAAACAGTAAGATCTCGTTGGCAAAGTCAAAACATATTCCGGTCGTGGCGGATGCCCATGTACCGGTCGCATTAAAAACATCGGAGATGGATCTCTGCATTATCATTGGAAACCTCTTCGACAATGCGATTGAGGCGAGCCTGCAATTGCCGGAAGAGAAGCGCATGATCCGCATCTACATGGACATGAAAAATACCCAGCTCTACATGTCTTTCACCAACTTTACCGCAACGAAAAAACAGAAAAAAAATCAGTGGCAGATTCCACACCACAAAAAGGACAGGGACATGGATTCGGACTTGTCCGTATCGATGATATTGTGGAACGCTATGGCGGCTATCTAAGCCGCAACAGTGAAACGGACTTTCACAACGGAGATTTTGCTTTGGCCACAGGAATAATACAATTCGTCCCAGAAAAGATGCAGTTCGTCCCTGAAACATGCATCTTTTTTTTTTCTTTGTACTATAGTAAAGACTGTTAGAAATTTCACATTCACGGAGGAACCACAATGAATAACCACAAATCAGAATACGGCGTCATCAAACGATCAGGTTCATGATCCGGCTGGCGGTAAAAGAAGCTCCGGCTGTGCTGGTATGGCTGGTTGTAGACGCAATTTTGGCGCTTATATTACAGCTGCTCGAATTATACGTGACACCGGTATTACTGCGCGATATTGAGGAGCAGATCGCATTGAAAGAGTTAGTGACAACTATCCTGTTCTTTTCAAGTGGAATCCTGTTGCTTACCGGACTGAAAGAATACATAAACAATGCAACCTATCAGGGAAAGATAGAAATCCGCATGTCACTTTGCAAAGCAATCACGGAAAAAAATTGGCGCAACATCTTACTGTAACCTTGGAAAAAAAAGATTTTCAGGAAAAGAAAGAGCGCACGAACCAGGCAACCAGCAAAGCAACAGCAGTGCAACGGAGATTATATGGATACAGTTAAATCAGCTTGTGTTCTGTATTTTGGGATTCCTTGCGTACCTGTTTGTCATGAAAAGGATGAAGGTGCTTATTCTGGCAGTCACAATCCTTTGCAAAGGCAGTTGTCAGTTATCTGGCGGCACAGAGGTCTGTGGTATGGCTGCAGAACAACAGGGCAGAAAAATGACCATGCGCGGCAATGCATGTGGTATCTGAGAGGTGAGGCGTGGAGTCCGGTCTCTGCAAAAGATATCCGGATTCTTCATATGAAGGAATGGCTGTTAAAAACGATGAAGCAGAATTATGAGATATTCATGCATTTTGAAAGGGCATTGGGAAACCATCATTTTATGGCAGATTGTGTGAACATTTTTTCTGCACTGATCAGGAATGGAGTTGCGTATGCCTATCTGATCGGACAGGTGCTTGCAGGAAATATGGATGCCCCACAGTTTATCTTATATTTTTCCGCGGTGAGCGGTTTTACAAGCTGGGTGCAGGGAATCATGGGAAAATGTGGCACAGATCAGGCAGTCAGGTGTTGGGATTTCTGACGTGATGGAACTGATCTCCTACGAGGAGCCGTACCGGTTTGAAGATGGGGAGCCGCTTCCAAAGAATGCAAAGCAGGACAGTATGAGCTTCGATTGGAAAATGTGAGTTTCCGGTATCCTGGGGCATCAGAGGATACGTTACACAACTTAAATCTTACGATACAAGATGGGGGAAAAGCTCGCGGTTGTGGGAAGAAATGGAGCTGGAAAATCAACACTGGTGAAGCTTTTGTGTGGATTTTTTGACCCGACAGATGGGTGTGTGCTCTTAAATGGCGAGGATATCCGAAAATATAACCGAAAAAAGTATTACAGACTATTTTCCGCAGTCTTTCAGGATTTTTCCATTCTGCCAGGAACAATCGCAGAAAATGTGGCACAGTGCGTGGATGAGATTGATTTTTCTCGCGTGAAGGCGGCAGTAAAGGATGCAGGTCTGGAAGAAAACATTGAAAAGACTGTCAGAGAAATATGAGACAAAACTGGGGCGGAAGGTTCATCTGGATGCATACGAGCTTTCCGGAGGCGAGACACAGAGACTCATGCTTGCAAGGGCACTCTACCGAAATGCTCCGGTGATCGTGCTGGATGAGCCGACGGCGGCATTAGATCCGATCGCAGAGAGCGATCTCTACGAGAGATATCATGAATTGACAAAGGGTTCCACTTCTATTTATGTGTCGCACCGTCTTGCGTCCACAAGATTCTGTGACCGCATTATTTTAATCGGAGCAGGTGGGATTGCGGAGATGGGAACGCATGAGGAACTCATGGAAGCAGGAAAAGAATATGCACATCTGTATGAGGTGCAGAGCAGGTATTACACGGAAGGAGGAATGGAAGATCTTTGCATTCGATGCGTGAGACAATTGGGATGAATAAAAAGGGCAATCGGAATCTGGTGGAGAGAGTCGCCGGGAATGTTAGTGGAGCTGATTTTCTACGTGATTACCGGTGCAGTGCTTCCTTATGCCGGGATCTATTTTTCGGCACAGATCATTACGGAACTGGCAGGAGCGAAAAATCCGGTTGTTCTACGCAATCTGGTACTGCTCTTACTCGGAATCGAGAGCTTGTTGGGACTGATTTACCATTATTTTAAGAACCGTTACACAGTAGAACGGAACCGCATGTTAGAAAAAATTAAGATACATTTTGAGTGAAAAAAATGTTGTCACTGGATTTTGAAAAAGTGGATGATGCCGTCATTCAGGATAAAGTATTACAGATTGAACAAATTAACCGGTGGAGCAGATTTGGGCTGTGTATGGTTGTCTTTACTCTGGAAAGGATGCTGCAGGCAATTGCCGGTATTGCCGGAGCATTGATGCTCACTGTGAGTTTTTTTCAGGCAAAAAGCGGTGAAAAGCGCGTTTCTGTGGATGAACAGCCCTCTTTTTGCGATTGTGTTTCTTGCTGGAATACTGGGATTTACGACTTTGGCATCGAGAATTGTGGAACGGGCACAGAACATGATTGCAGAGCTTTCGGAGCGTGCAACTTTTGGAAATCGTGTCTGGAGTTTCATGGCAGGTATGGCAGGAGAACGGGAACGGGAGCAGGATATCCGTGTTTATGAGCAGATCCCGGCCGCTATGGGACTTTATGAGAAAAAAATAAAGTCTGGGGAATCGGAACCGAGATGGATCGTCTGGAAAAAAGGAAAAGTAGGAGTTCTGGCGGCTGGTCGCAAATATGACAGAACGGCTCTGCAGTGGTCTGGTGTATCTGCTTGTCTGTCTGAAGGCATACGGAGGTGCATTTGGAATCGGTGCTGTGACACAGTATATCGGTGCGGTGACGGCTTTAAGCCATAATCTGGAGGAATTTTTGGGTGCAATTGGTGAAGTGAATACAAACCGGGAATTTTTAAAGAAAACCTTTGATTTTCTGGATACACCGAATGATATGTATCAGGGAAGCCTTACCGTGGAAAAAAAAGAAATGACTGTCCAGTACGAAGTGGAATTTAAGGATGTCAGCTTCTGCTATCCAGGCACAGACAGAAAAGTGTTAGACCATGTCAATCTGAAATTCCGTATCGGGGAAAAATTAGCAATCGTTGGGGAGAACGGTTCTGGAAAATCAACGTTTATCAAGCTTTTTGTGCCGTCTTTACGATCCGACAGAAGGCGAGATCCTGTTAAATGGAATCAACATTAAGAAATACAAGTATAAGGAATATATGTCTGTATTCTCGGTTGTCTTTCAGGATTTTAAACTATTTGCCCTTCCACTAGGTCAGAATGTGGCGGCATCTACAGAGTATGATGCAGACAAGGTGCAGGAATGCTTGAAGCTTGCTGGCTTTGATGTACATTCCGACCGGATGAAAAAGGGGTTGGACACCTGGCTTTACAAGGATTGTGATGCTGACGGAGTGAACATCTCCGGTGGCGAGGAACAGAAGATCGCACTTGCAAGGGCACTGTACCAGAACGCGGCATTCCTGATTCTTAGATGAACCGACTGCCGCCTTAGACCCGATCGCGGAAGCAGAGGTGTACAGCAGTTTCAATGAGATCGTAGGAGACCGGACAGCGGTTTACATAAGCCACAGGCTTTCTTCCTGCCGGTTCTGCGATGAGATTGTTGTCTTTGACCGGGGCAGGATCGTGCAGCAGGGCACACACGAGGAACTCGTGGAACAGACGAACTGCAAATACTATGAACTCTGGAGCGCACAGGCAAAATACTATGCGTAAGCAATGAGCAGTGCTCACAGCGTATAGGTTGCAATATCCCCTGGTTTAGTGATAAGCTAAAATTAAATGAAAAGAGACAGGGGTATTTTCACAGATGAACAAATTAACAACCTTATGTTATATCGAAAAAAGATAACAAATATCTGATGCTTCACCGGATCAAAAAAAGGGAAAATGACATTAATCATGATAAATGGATCGGTGTCGGAGGAAAATTTGAGTGGGGAGAAAGCCCGGAAGAATGCATGTTAAAAGGGAAGTCTGGGAGGAAACCGGTTATATTCCTGACTTCATGGCAATATCGTGGTATTATAACTTTTTTGTTCTGGGGAAGATACCGTAGAATACATGTCACTTTTTACAGCAGATGGATTCGAGGGAAAAACCAATCGACTGCAACGAAGGTGTGCTGGAATGGGTAGAAAAAAGACCGGATTTCGGAATTGAATCTCTGGGAAGGCGACCGGATTTTCTTCCGTCTGTTAGAGGAGCAGAAGGAGTTCTTTTTCTTTAAAGCTTGTATACAATAAGCAGGATATTCTGGAGCAGGCAGTTCTGGATGCAAAAGAGTTGGAGCTTTTCGATATTTTTTAAATGAGGATGGAAGTAAAACAGGCGTAGTAAAAAGAACGCGGTGTGGCACATCGTGAAGGCGCACTGCACGGAACTGTTCATATCTGGATCGTGCGGGAAAATGATAAGAGCGGATATGATGTACTGCTTCAGAAGCGGAGCGATAACAAGGATTCGTACCCCGGCTGCTATGATATATCTTCTGCCGGGCATATCAGTGCCGGAGATGGGGTCATGGAGAGTGCACTGCGGGAGTTTGAGGAGGAACTGGGATTGTCTGCACAGCCGGAGCAGCTGGAACTATTCGGAACAACACTCGTGAAGTTTGAGACAACTTTTTCTGGAAAAATATTCCGGGATAATGAGCTCAGTAATGATTTTGTATACAGACAGCCGGTGGATATTGGTAAACTGAAACTGCAAGAGTCGGAAGTCGCAGAAGTCTGCTGGATGGATTATGAGGAGTGCAGGGAAAAGATTGCAGATGTGGAAATACTGAACTGCATTAATCCGGAAGAGTTTGAGAAACTGGGAAGTTATCTGGGAATCTGCTAGAAAGATGGTATGCATAGTGCCGATAAAATCTGATACACCATCATTGGTGATGCAAAACTTTTTTCATAAATCTCCCTGAAATAAATAATTTGAAGAGGCATATTATCTGGAATATTTTGTGAGGAGGAAAATCAAGACTTTGGGTTGAAGATGCATTAAAAAGAATGAGGAGGAAAACAAAATGGAAATATTGATTACCGGAGCACACGGCTTTGTGGGCACACGCCTGATGAAAGAGTTAGAAGGAGCAATTGCCGCGCCGTCCATTCAGGGAATGAACGAAAAACAGATCAGGCAGATCGTGGAGGAGAGCGAAGCAGATGTGATCATCCACACAGCTGCAATTTCGGATGTGGGGATCTGTGAGAAAAATCCGGAAGAGTCCTATTATGCAAATGTACTTCTTCCGGTTTATCTGGCGAAAGCATCAGACGGAAAAAAACTGATCTGTTTCAGTTCAGATCAGGTGTACCGTGGCTGCGAGAGCGACGGACCATATCGGGAGGATGAGGCAAAACCTGCGAATATCTATGGAGCGCATAAACTGGAAATGGAACAGCGGGTGTTGGACAGACAGCCGGATTCTGTGCTGCTGCGGGCAGAATGGATGTATGACTACATTTCGACCGAAGGGCAATTATCTATTGAATGTTCTCAATGCAAAAGAGACGTTTACTTTTTGGACGTCAGTATCGTGGGATCACTTATCTGCGTGAGGTATGTGAAAATCTGGAGCGGATTGTAAAATTACCGGAGAATGGACTGCAAACAAAGCGGGAAGCTGTCAGGCGAGGCGGTTCTTGCAGAAAATCAACCAGGTAAGCAGGATGTTATATTGCAGCTTCCGGGGGAGTTTACAATTTTGGAAGTGAGACAACACAGTCCATGTATGAGATTACGAAGGAATTTTTTGCAGATCACAGGAAGCAGGCAGCAGGTACAAGAAGGTTCTCTGGTGCACAATCTCTGGATGGACTGCAAAGCAAAGCGCACAGTACGGCATCGTATTTAGTGATGTGATGGGTGGATTGAGGCGGTGTCTTTCCGATTATGGACTGTTACAATGAAGATATCTATGTAAAACTAAAATGATTTTCCGATGTTAAAATGATCAATAAATTACAGGTGATAGATGATGTTAAAAGAAATGATGAATACAAGACAGGCGGTGAAGTCTGTCGAAGGATATAACACGCTTTCAAGACGCGAACAGGATAAGATTGCAAGGGAATCTGGGTTGCTGATCTGTTGGATATTCGGCTACCAATCTTTGCTGTTAATTCCATTGTATTTCCTGCTTCCAGAGGCATGGTTTGAGAACTGTCTGGGATCGGCTACATTCCTCTCTATTGCAGGACTATTTGTTGGGCTGTATCAGGTAGAAAAACCGCCAGATTCAGGATGAGGGTAGTGCAATCGGAGCGGCATTAGTATTCTTTTTTCGTAGTATTTGGATTTGGATGTCTCTGGCAGGTACATTTCCTTCTTGCGATTGCATTTGCGGCGCACTGATTTGGTATGCAAAGGTGTATATAACCGAAGCAGACAAATACAACAAGTACATAAGAGAAGTAAAAGGGAAGTTTATCGGGTACTACTGCCGGTTTCCGAAAACCAAGTATCCCTGAAATTGTCGCACTGTTTAAGATTCATGGGATAAAACGCATGGATGTCTGTATTTATAAAGAACCTATGCTGACCAATCTTCCGTATCAGAATGAATACGAACGCTTAACGAAGCAGATGGAAGCAGAACAGGGTGCATATGCTGAGAAGCTATTTGAACCGGTTGTAAAACATTTTTTGGATGTCACGGGCTTGGAGATTGGAAAAACCTACACGTAAAAAAGCAAAGCATCCAGTTATCCGTTCCAAGATTTCGTATCTCGTGACACTCACAGATAACTTGAGCAGCGAAAACGGATTCGTAACGACAAAAGAGGGTCTTTCCTTCTTTGCAGAGGAAGAAAGAAAACGGAAGGAAGAAGCGGACAGAATTTTTCAGGAAGCAGAGAAGAAGCGGCAGGAAGATGCCGCAAGAAAACAGCAGGAACAATGAGTGAGATGCCAGATTATCATATCAGTGAAAATGCAGCTGGCTGGAATAGGAATCTGTGTTTTGATCGTTTTAATTGCAATTGCGGTAACAATTTTTTATTCTTTGCGGTATGAAAACAAAAGAAATATGAATTTATGGAAAAGGAAGACATAGAGACTGCCTATGGAGTAAGCGGCATGGTGAAGGAAAAAAAGAGATGCTTATCACAGTATGTATGTGACTCAGCTTGTTATCGGAATTGCATCTTCGCATATGCTCTGTGATTCCTTTATTTGGAACACTTGCGGTATCTGAAAGTGATTTTTATATGGTTTCAGCGGTATGTATGCTTCTAGCACTTGTTGCAATCGGAACCTATTTCATTGTGAGAAGTGCGACCAAAATGAACGCGATGAATCAGCTTCTGGAGGAAGAAGACTACACAAGGCAGAAAAAACATGAAAACAAAAAAGATGTCTGGGCCGGTAATGGTTTACTGGCTGATCGCCACAGCCATCTATCTTGCATGGAGCTTTACAACTAATGACTGGGACAGAACATGGATCATCTGGCCGGTTGTCGGTGTATTTATTCCCGGCGTTTTATGCGATCGTGAATGGGATCAGGAAGAAATCGTAAAGAATATTGTGGAATAAAGAATCAGAGGATATAATAGAGAGAGAAATGTGAAATAATTCTGGAAAGGAGTAACAATTATGCCACAAAAATGAACGGATTATTGCAAGCTTATATTTCAGAAATAAAAAAAAATATACGGTACACATTTATCAAAGATTATTCTGTATGGGCCCTATGCCAGAGGAGATTTCAGACCAGACTCAGACGTAGATATTATGATCTTGCTGGATTTGTCAGATTTAGATTTGAAGAAGTACAGCAAGGAACTTTCCTATATGACTTATGATTTCAATTTAGATAATGATATCGATATAAAACCGATTGCGAAGAGTGAGAGCCATTTTAAAAAATGGGTTGTTAATTATCCATTTTATGAAAATGTGAACAAGGAGGGAGTGGTTTTGTATGGAGCAGTATAATGAGAAGATAGGGACAAAAAAAAAAGACCCTTTGTGTCATATCGTATAGAGACGGCAAAATCTGATCTGAAGTCTGCAAAGATATTATTAAATGCAGGTGAATATAAAGGCGCAAATAACAGAGCCTATTATGCAATTTTTCATGCGATAAATGCAGTTCATGCATTAGATGGAAGGGCATTTAAACGTCATAAAGATGCAATTGCCAATTTCAATAAAGATTATGTTAAGACAGAGATTTTTCCGCGAGAAGTGGGTAGAAAAATCGGTGAGGCAGAAGAGATACGGCATGCCAGTGATTATGATGATTTTTATATTGCAAGTAAAGAAGAATCAGAGCGGCAGATTGCAGTTGCAGGAGAATTTATAGAGTTAGTAGAAAAGTATTGTATGGAACATAATATTTCATAAATGAAAATATCTGGCGAGAAATTATATTTTCGGTCAGATATTTTTTATTTTGTGCAAAAAATCATTGACATTATAGTCACTACACCCTTTATAATGAACCAAAAATCAGAGAGAAAAAGTGGGGTGGCGATTCTGTTCTTGGGTGTTGGAGTTATCTATATGCTTATTTATGCGAAAAAGAAATTTTAAAAGCTCTTTTTGTATTTCTTACAAAAGCGTTACAATAAACATAATAAGCAACGAAAATATGACAGGCAATGCCGGGCAGGCAGTGACGGGGAACATATAGTGAACGTCAGCCGATAATAGAAAAGCAGGAGGACTTCATGGGAAATTATCTGAATCCGGGAAATGACATGTTCTATAAGATGGTTCATTCCGAGATCTATGTGGATAAAACAGGTTTGATCGGGTATTGTAACCATGTGATCAACACAATGCAGAGATACATCTGTGTCAGCAGACCGAGACGTTTTGGAAAATCAATGGCAGCTAACATGTTGTCCGCATATTATAGCAGAGAATGTGATTCGGAAAAACTGTTTGAAGGATTGGAAATTTCAAAGAGAGCGGATTTAAAAAAGCATTTAAATCAGTATGATACCATTTTTCTGAATAATGCAGGAGTTTTTAAGCAGAAGCGGTAATGTTGACAAGCTGATCGACCGGATCAAAAGCTGGTGATCCGGGAACTGAAAGCAGAGCATCCGGATGTGGATTATTTTGACGATACAGACCTTGTGGAATCCATGCAGGATATTTACAGAGAGAAGAAGATTCCGTTCGTAGTGATTATAGATGAGTGGGACTGTATTTTCAGGGAGTTCAGGCAGGAATAAGGAAGCACAGGAGAAATACCTGGATTTCCTGAGAAATCTGCTAAAAGATAAAGGATACATTCACCTTGCCTATATGACAGGAATCTTGCCAATCAAAAGTATGGGACGCATTCTGCGTTAAATATGTTTGATGAATTTTCCATGATCAGTCCCGGACCACTTGCATCTTATGTGGGATTCACGGAAACAGAAGTAGAAGCATTGTGCAGACAATATAAAGCAGACATGTCAGAGGTGAAAAGCTGGTATGATGGTTATTCCTTTGAAAAAGAGAAATCTCCATTTACAGTCCGAGATCGGTTGTGAACTGTATGCGTTTTGAAAAAATAGAAAATTACTGGAATCAGACAGAAACATTTGAAGCGTTACAGTTTTACATTGATATGAACTTTGACGGACTGAAAGATGATGTGTTAAGCATGATCGCCGGGGAAAAAGTACCGGTGAATACGGGCAGTTTTACAAACGATATGACGACTTTCCGCACCGAGGATGATGTCCTGACACTGTTGATCCATCTAGGCTATCTGGGGTATGACTCGAATGAAAAATGTGTGTTTATTCCAAATAATGAAATAAGAAGTGAGTATGTGAATGCGGTGTCTGTGTCTGACTGGGGAGAAGTATCACAGGCACTGAAAAATTCCGCAGACATATTGAAGGCCATCTGGCAGAGAAGACCGGAACAGGTTGCAGAAGGAATCAGACAGGCTCATTTTGAGACGTCACATATTCAGTATAATGACGAAAATGCATTAAGCTATACAATCTCGCTGGCATTATACGCTGCAAGAAATTTTTATACTGTGCATCGTGAACTGGCAGGGGGAAAAGGATTCGCAGATATGGTATATATTCAAGAAAAAAAAATACCCGGAGAAACCGGCACTTGTGGTCGAATTAAAATGGGATAAGAGCGCAGCCGGTGCAATCAGCCAGATCAAAGAGAAAGAATACTGCCAGAGTCTGGAAGAATATCAGGGAAACCTATTGCTTGTCGGGATTAATTATGATGTGAAGACAAAGGAACATTCCTGTGTGATTGAGGAATTCGTAAAATAGGCTGACTTATTGCAAGAAAAAAGGAGAGAAAGTGTCCCTTTAAAGGGATACATTCTCTCCTTTTTGGAAAGATACCATTAAAACATAATTTTTCCTTTGTGTTTTAATAATCTTGCACCGTTTACGATCAAAAGGATTCCGGAAACAATTCCGCCAACAAGAACGCAGATCCCGATTGCAAGATTTGCAGCACCTGTGGAACTCATTGTTTTATAAATCTTTTTCTTCCATGTATGATACCCTCCTCAAGTTATTGACAAGTATAGTTCTTTTTTTTCATCTGCATTTGTGATTGCTGGTAACACACCAGTGAAATATTAACTTTATATTACCATTTTTCTGAAAAGAAAAACAATGATAATCTGCAAGCTGTTCCAAAGCTCTCCACATCTGTGGTTACTGGAACGAGGCACGAGCGAACTGTAACCATCTGTGAGAACGTCATGGATTCCAGTGATCTGCCCCGGAAAGCACATTCTCTTTGGAAAAATGTTCTGCCTGTACGGCATCTAATTCACAGACATATTCTGCCCGGTGTGGATAAGGTATGCATCTGCCGTCAATACAGTGGATATCATCGTTTAGGGAACGGTTATTGGATGTTGTGTCTGCGCTGGATGCGGGGTAATTTCTATATTCTGCGTACAAAACCGTATTTCGTGCATCCTCTTTCTTCCAGTCATGAAAAACCGCATTCATGAATATGATTTCCCAATGCACATTCAAGAAAAACGGTTTTAGCATAATTGCGCCATGGTCTTCCGAGATAGACAGAATTAGGCGGGCAGTCCTTTGAGATAAGTTTACAGTTGGAAAATACATATCCGTATTCCTGACTTTCCGGTGTGGAGGCGGCAGTAATGTAGCCCTGAATGTCATTTACATTCGTAGTATGACACAGGGATTCTATCACGCAGTTTTCAAAATAAGCAGTGGCACTTCCAAAAATAAAATCAATGTCGCCACAGATATAACAGTTCTTATAATATTGTCTGCCGTTGATCCTTGGGGCAAATTGTTTTGAATGGACCGATAAAACCGTCAGGCTCGATCTCTTTTGGAGGAAGGCCCGGTAAAAAGGGTATCCTGATGTCCAATCAGACGGCAGGAATCAATCACAAGCCGGTCACCATCGGCATAGAGCGCGATTGCCTGTCCGTGTGTGAGAGAATCGCCCGATGCATTTTCAATTGTGAGATTTTGCAGTGTGACGTCATGCGTATCAATGAAAACAGAGTAGGAGCGGAAAGTTCCGAGTTTTCCAATATCAGCCATGGGAGCAAGGGCGTAATCATCATAAGTCAGGACGACATCTTTATTTGACTTGCCAGTGCCGAGGATCGTCAGATATGGTTTATTGATAGTTATTTTTTCATGGTAAATGCCGGGTGCAAGATAAATGCAGGCCGGTTCATTAAGATCCATCGGAATGGCATCAAGTGCCGCGCTGATGGTCGGATAGACAGAAGAGTCTGCGGGGGTTCTGGATACATATAAAGTGCGCATTGAAAATAATGGTTGGTTCATTCCATGTGTTTTATGGAAAACCATGCTCCTTTTTGATTATTTTAAATATAATGTAGTATACAAAAATTGTAAAATCAAGTATTTCGAGTATAATAAGAATATAATTAAAAGCGATGCATGCTGTGAAGCATGCAGAGTGTCAGAATGCGTTACCATAGAGCAGAAGAAAAAATGAGGTGAAAACAGATGAACTTTGATCATAAACCACACAGGGGTGATAAACTTCAGCCATTGGATGAGATTTCAGGATATAAAGTACGGCCTGGATTTTATGACAGGAATGGTGCGGCGCAGGCGGCAAATGGAGTCAGTTTTACCATCCATTCCATGGGGGCGACCGGATGTACACTGTTATTGTTCCGCCCGAAAGAACAGGAGCCATTTGCAAAAAAATACGTTATCCGGAAACTTACTGTATTGGAAGCACATATTCCATGCTGGTATTTGGGTTAAATATCGAAGAGTTTGAATATGCGTTCCAGCTGGATGACCATATGATGAAAAAAAAAAAAAGGACTGCGGTTTCATAAAGACAACATCCTGCTTGACCCATACGCCCGGGCAGTGACAGGGCAGAGACACTGGGGAGAGCGCCCGGAAGGTGGAAAAGACTTTGTATACCATGCCCGGGTAGTGGAAAATAATTTTGATTGGGAAAAGAGCTGTTTTCTGAATCATCCGTTTGAAGGATCTGGTCATTTATGAAATGCATGTGCGTGGTTTCACAAGAGATGCATCCTCCGGCGTGAAAGCACCAGGTACTTTTTGAGGGCTTGAGGGAAAAGATCCCTTATCTGAAAGATCTCGGGATCAATGCAGTGGAGCTGATGCCTGTTTTTTTGAGTTTGATGAGATGGAAGATACCCGTGTGGTGGACGGAGAACGTCTGTATAATTACTGGGGATACAACACAGTCTGTTTTTTTGCACCCAACACAAGTTATACTTCAGTGGTGGAACACAATCATGAGGGTGATGAGTTAAAAGAATCTGATCTATGAACTGAAGGAAAATGGAATAGAGGTTATTTTGGACGTTGTATTTAACCATACAGCGGAGGGAAATGAGAAGGGACCATGTTTTTCCTTTAAAGGAATTGACAATAATATCTACTATATGCTGACACCGGATGGATATTACTACAACTTTAGTGGATGTGGAAATGTCATGAACTGTAACCATCCGATCGTGCGTAAATTTATCATTGACTGTCTGAGATACTGGGTCATCAATTACAGGGTGGATGGATTCAGGTTTGACCTTGCATCTATTTTTAAGCAGAGACCAGAATGGTGCACCGATGGAAAATCCACCTATTTTACAGGGACTTGCATGCGATCCGATTCTCGCAAAAAGCAAAGCTGATCGCCGAGGCATGGGATGCCGGTGGTTTATATCAGGTGGGCAGTTTCCCATCCTGGAGCCGTTGGGCAGAGTGGAATGGAAGATACCGTGATGACATGCGCCGCTTCTTAAAGGGCGATGGTGGGATGGCTGGAACCGCGATCACGCGAATTACCGGATCACGAGACTTGTACGATCCGGCACATCGAGGAATCAGTGCATCCGTGAATTTCCTGACGTGCCACGATGGATTTACCTTATATGATATGTATTCCTATAATATGAAGCACAACGAGAAAAACGGCTGGGGAAATACAGACGGTGATAACAATGGAAACAGTTGGAAACTGTGGGGCGGAAGGTGCAACAGACGATCCGGAAATCGAAGGGTTGCGCCGCCGTATGGTAAAAAATGCATTCGCAACATTGATGTGCAGCCGCGGACCGGCGATGTTTTTTGCAGGAGATGAATTCTGCAATACACAGTTTGGAAATAACAACTCTTACTGTCAGGATAATATCACATCTTGGCTGGATTGGAACCGACTGGAAGAATACAAAGAAATCCACGATTTCTTCCGCTATATGATCCGCTTGCGGAAAGATAATGCGATCCTGCGTAAGACTACAAAAAAAACCGGCGGCATGTAAACTGCCGGAGATCAGTATCCACAATGGTTTCCCATGGAATGGCGGTACAGATAATAACAGCCGGCTGATCGGTATTATGTATGCAGGGAGAGATGAGAATGATATCCGTGATGATATTGTGTTCTACTGCATGAATGCATATTGGGAAACACTGATCATGCAGCTTCCGGAGCTTCCGATGGGAATGCAGTGGAAAGTTCTGTGTGAACACATTTCTTCCATATGAAGATGGAAAAAATGTGGAAGAACAAACAGAGTTTTATTATAAAAAATCATTAAAAGTTCCGCCGAGAACAGTTATAATCCTGACGGCAGAGGAAAGCTAGTAAACAGGATTATGCTTTGCTGGAATCCTCATAATTATTTTTTAAGCAGCTGGCTGATAAGGTCGGCTGCGATTTTTTTGTCAGAAGGACGCAGATGACGATAATTATCAAAAACCACCGCTTCCTCTTTGTCGTGGATCCCGTTCCCAATCTGAAGCAGTGCCGACCGGTCTGTTATATAGTCGACGGAAACCTGCAGATAGTCAGCAATTTCGCGTATCACATCATCCGGAACATGAAGATATTTTCCATGCAGATAGCCATTTAGTGTGGTTGGGGAAATGGCGAGATCCTGTGCCATTTTTCGCTGTGTGATTCCGTTTTCCTCCATTAATAAGAGTACACGTTCTTCTTGAATTTTCATTAGTGAGAGCTCTCCTTTTCGTTAAATTAAAAGGATTTTAGCTCACTTGACTGGTAAATATTGGAAAGTACCGATTTTCTGAATTTATTCTTAAAATCTAAGAAAAAGACGATGGCTAAATCCAGCCACCGTCTAATGTTATGATTTGACCTGTCAGATATTCATTTCCTTCGGCAAGCGTCAGAACAAGGGAGGCAACCTCCTCCGGCATTCCGAATCTTCCGGCTGGAATTTCATCTGTTAATGCAGCACGTTCTTCTTCGGAAAAGCATGCACTCATCTGTGTGTCGATGCAGCCGCATGCAATGGCGTTTACCTGAATATTGCTTGGTGCAAGTTCCTTGGCAAGACCTCTGGTAAAGAATTCATTCCTCCCTTGCAGGCGGAATAGGCTACTTCACAGGAGGCTCCAACATTTCCCCCAGACAGAGGAAATATTAATGATTTTTCCGGATTTTCTGGAAAGCATATGAGGAATCGCCAGTTTACAGGTGGAAAATACGGAAGTGAGATTCACACCCAGAATATGACTCCATTGATCGATCGTCATGTCAGTGAGCAGACCGACATATGGGATCCCGGCATTGTTGACTAACACATCGACACCGTGAAAACGCGCTCAATATGTGAAAAAAGCTGTGTCACATATTCGAAATCAGAGATGTCACCAATACTTGCAAGGACATCTACGGAATAGTCTCTTTCCAGATCGTTTTTTAAATGTAAAAGTTCTGTTTCACTTTTTGGAGCAGGTGACGATAAGGTTATAACCTGCTTTTGCAAAAGCAACAGCGATTGCACGTCCGATACCACGTGACGCACCGGTAATTAGAACTGTTTTTTCATGCCATTATATCTTTCTTCATAGCTTCCCTATCGTTATCATAGAACTGGGTCAACAGGGCGAGAAGCTTCATTTTGCGGTATTCCTCTTTCCTCACAAGTGGTTGATAGTAAGAGTAACGTCCTTTCTGATAAGAAGCCAGAAAGCCTTTTTTCTTAGCTCTTGCACAAGAAAAGTAGATACTGTCTGTGGTTTCCAGGCAGTATGATAGCGCTCGTTTGTCTGAGTCATGACTGCTTTGCTAAATCTAATTCAGCCTCATTGTTCCAGATAATTGTCATTATCATTTCTTCACAGGCTGACAATTCTATATTCTTCATAGTGTCATCTCCTTTTTTCGCTTGTCCGATTATTATAGCATATTGCCAGCAGCAAAACAGCCACAAATTGCTGTTATAATGTGAATTTTTGTTAAATTTTATACTTGTAGTATGTTTGGGTGAAATTTTTGTGTGAAAGTAATAAAAAAGGATATTGATGTGATATCAATATCCTCTCAGTCAGTCGGAATGACGTGATTCGAACACGCGACCTCTTCGTCCCGAACGAAGCGCTCTACCAAGCTGAGCCACATTCCGATATATTTGGTTGTACGTCCAAAACCGTACTTTGTTATATTAGCATAATTAAATGCAATTGTCTAGAAAAAAATGAATGTTTTTGCAGGGTAATTATGTTTACAATTAAATTTGGATGTAGTATTCTTTGATGAGGTGATACATAACGGTCACTGTAAAAAGAATAAATACAGAGAATAGAAAAAAGGAGAACTTATGGGAAGAGATGTCATTATTGCCTGTGATTTTAACAGCAAAGAAGAAGTAGTGAGCTTTTTAAGCAAATTTCAGGATGAAAAGCCATTTGTAAAGATCGGAATGGAACTTTTTTACGCAGAAGGAATGCCTGAGATCGTCAGAACAATTAAGAAGATGGGACATAAGATTTTCCTTGATCTGAAATTACATGATATTCCAAATACAGTCAAAAAATCCATGGCAGTATTATCAAACCTTGATGTTGATATGTGCAACGCTCATGCGGCAGGAACCAAAGCAATGATGTCCGCAGCGATTGAGGGACTGACAAGAGCAGACGGAACAAGACCTCTGCTGATCGCTGTGACACAGCTTACCTCCACAAGCGAGGAAGTGATGCAGGAAGAATTGTGGATCGACAGACCGATTGACAAAACAGTTATGCATTATGCAAAAAATACAATGGAAGCAGGGTTAGATGGTGTGGTATGCTCTCCATTAGAGGCAGGAAAAAGTACACGAAGTATGTGGAGAAAAATTCCTTACCATCACACCGGGCGTGCGTTTTGCAGACGGAGATGTAGGAGATCAGAAGCGTGTGACAACACCTGCAAAAGCAAAAGAGCTTGGCTCTGATTTTATCGTAGTCGGCAGACCGATCACACAGGCGCAGCTGATCCGGTAGCGGCATACAGAAGATGTGTTGCTGAATTTGTAGGCTAGTATACGGAGACATTTATAGTTTACACAGCTAGGTTGTAGCAGGAATATGTCAGTGCAATGGTAAAAACAAAAATTGTCGTGCCCGGTAACGCACGACAATTTTTACTTTATGCAGATTTTTGTAAGTTAAGAAAGAGGGAAACAATGGAAAACAAAAAGGAATCAGCGGAAGCACCTTAAAAATGATCGCGATCGTGACAATGGTGATCGATCATATTGTGTGCAGCAGTATTGGCAAGACTTTTAATGGTAAATGGTTTGGGTGAACTTGACCAGACAAATGCAGATGCAATTATGCAGTGGCTTTCAGCAAATGGAGCACTGTATTGGACGTACACGGTCATGCGAATGATCGGACGTGTGCCGTTCCCAATCTTTTGCTTCTTGCTGGTGCAGGGATTTTTGCATACACATGATGTGAAAAAATATGCGATGCGGCTTGGGCTGTTTGCATTGATCTCAGAGATACCGTTCGATCTGACATTCAGCACAAAATACTCGAATTCAATTATCAGAATGTCTTTTTTACACTATTCATTGGTTTGCTGACGATGATCGCTTACCGTGCAGTGGAAGAAAAAAAGAAGAGTGGAATCAGGCGTTGAAGGTGATCTTGTATATTCTGATCGTGGCGGCAGGAATGGCACTGGCGTATTTTTTAAAGACCGATTATGCCGAAAAAGGTGTATTCTGTATCATGGTCTTATACATTTTCCGCAAAAAAAATGTGGCAGCTCATCGCAGGATGTGCATCATTCATCTGGGAGACACCGGCGCTGTTCGGTTTTATCCCGATCGCATTTTATAACGGAACCCGCGGTTGGAAGATGAAATATTTCTTCTATATTTTCTATCCGGCACACTTATTGATTTTATATCTGCTTTGCTATTTCATGGGAATCAGCGGATATTCAGCGGTTTAGCTTTTTGATAGAAAATGAAATACAAGCTTGACATAATACAAAAGGGGCAGGAATCGTGAATATATATGACACAAATGAATCAGTGGAATTGTACGACAACCGCGGAATTGAAATGGCAAGAAAATGTATACGGAGAGCAAAAGAGAGAGTGTGCGCTCAGATATCTGATTTTACTGTTATTATTTGCTCTTGGTATGGTGGATAAAATACTGTTTCCACAGATAGAAATAAAGCTTTCAAGCTACATTCTTCTTTATGTTATATGCATGTTTTCTATGATGGGGTTTCGCATTTTCCATAATGGAATTGTCTCAAAGCGGATGAAGGATTTTACGCTGCAGGAAAAGCACGATTATAATCTGGTCATCTATCGCGAAAATCATAATAAAAATTATTTTTTTTAAAGAGTATAACCCTGCTGACAATGGCCAAGCAGGACATCCTGATGGAAAAACCATTGGCTGCAAAACAGGCACTCTCCCAGATTGCGGTAGAAAGTCTGGAAAAAATGTATTGAAGACCTATTATTTTCTGCTTGCGCAAAGATCATTTCGTGCGAGGGAGGACAGCTGGCAGATCGAACTGGAGCATTGCGCTGCGGTGCCTTCTAAGACCGTTAAGCTGTCGGATGATGAATTACAGGAGATTTTCAGAAGCGGGGATCAGACCAGGCTGATGGACACTGTAAAAACGTGGGAGATTATGGCAGAACAGGACACAAAAACAGAGCCATATCTGAATCTTTGGTTTGGAATATTGATTTGGCTGCAACTGCCGTCGGTTATGGAATCTGGACATTTGTTGTGGGAAGTTCAGATAGTTATTATAATTTTATGCTTATTGGGGCAACGCTGCTTTTAGTGGGCTTGTGGATTTTAGTTAGTGTAAGGATTGTTTATCTTCTGAGACGTTCCCAAAATAATGGGAAGGGACTAGGAAAAAAAAAAGAAGGGAATAAGATTTTTTAACTATTTTTATCCTCGTGCTGATGTGGTGCTTTATTGTAGGATTGAGTCTTGTGATTTTTGTGGGTGCAGGAAGTGATATACATACACGATGGAAAGCAGTGAAGACGGAGAAGCAAAGAGGAAAGCCAGGATGAAACATATCATAATGGCACAGAGATTTCCACAGAAGCTGACATAAAAAAATCAGGAAACTGAAAACACAGAGACGGCATCAGAAATAATAGAAGATACGGAACTTAAACCGGATCAGAGCAATATAGTGAAATCTGGACCGATCACAGACAGTGAATATGCGTCTTTCAGATCACAGCAGATGCATCTTCGGTGGAAGGCTTTGATGTGTTTGATGATTATGCTGAGACAATGGAAAAGAATTTCATTGGCACATGGTATTGTCCGAGCTGGGGCATGGCGTTCCGTATTCAGGAAGACGGTGCTTATATTTATACATTAGAATCTGAAAATATAGGATTTTGTAATCAGGAACCATATGTATGGGAACTGACAGACCGCTCCCAACAGGGGTTATGCCCAAGACTCAGCTTTTTATTATGATGATAGCAAGGCTGGAGATATGTTTACATGCTATGTAGCAGGCTGTACAGATGATTATTTCTGGTGTAATCTGCAGGAAATGGTTTGGTACAGGCAATAGGTGTAATTTTGTGGATGAATTGAGAGTAAAAAGGAGGGCGAGCATTTCCACTTCCGAAATGCTGCCCATATATTTTTAACCATGTGGATACGGGAGAAAACGGAACCCACGGCTGGAAAATGAAATATTTCTTCTATGTTTTTCTATCCGGCGCATTTACTGCTCTTATATCTGCTTTGCTATTTCATGAGAATCAGCGGTTATTCAGCGGTTTAAAAATGTGGAATGCTTAAAAAGTTTTATAAGAAATTATGCGGCAGATTATTAAGAATGATTAAGAAAAGCTTGATTGAATCCCGGACTTTCTTTTTTGTAACATGAATTCAGACAGGAAGTACTGAATCATTACAAAAAAGAAAGCCGGGGATGAAAAAAATGAGCCAGAGAGAAAACGTAAATCCGATAAGGGAACAGAATCACACGAAAAAACAGCAGAAGATATCAGAAAAGAGCGGCAAGAAGGCGGCGCAACACGATTTTTATCATGGAGATCGTGTTGCCTGCTTATTCTTTGCGGTGGTTCTTTTTTTGTGTCAAAATTAAGCAAAATTGAGAAAACAAAGCTGGATATGGACAAGATTGAGGTCAATGAGGATATTTCGCAGGAATCCCGGAAAATTATGAAGGGTTACCAGACCATTGCCGATGTTTGGTCTGGACAATCGCTCCAATGGAAATTTGTCGCAGGGGCGGAGCGATGTCATTATGCTTGCCAATATTAATAATGATACAAAAAGAGGTAAAATTGGTTTCTGTCTACCGCGACACTTATTTGGATACCGGAGATGGAATTTTCCAGAAATGCAATGCCGCCTACGCTAAGGGGACCGGAGCAGGCGATATCTATGCTAAATGTAAACCTTGATTTAAACATTACAGATTATGTGACAGTCGACTTCAACTCGATCATCGAATGCGTCGATTTACTTGGTGGTGTGGACATGGAGATCACAGATGATGAGGCGTCTCTCATGACCGGATATATCCGGGAGTTAAACGAATTGACTGGAAATAAGGCCGAGAATCTTACGCAGGGAGGCACATATACTTTAAATGGTGTGCAGGCATGTGCATATGCGAGAATCCGATATGGAGGCGGTGATGATTACCGCAGAACAGAGCGTCAGCGTACGGTTTTGACCGCGATGGTGAAAAAAGTACAGCAGTCCGATCTTACAACCGTAAATAAGCTCATCAATGAGGTATGTGGTGATATCCAGACCAGTTTTTCAAATGCAGAACTGTTAGCGCTTGCGTCACAGGTTTTCCAATATTCCATTGGAGACACCACAGGATTTCCATTTACCAAGACAACTAGGGTTTTGAGCAAAAAAACAGGTGATGTCGTGATACCGTGTGATCTGAGCGACAATGTAAAAAGAACTGCATATCTTTTTGTATGAGGACAGTGCTTACACCGCTTCCGATACCGTGAAACAGAACAGTGAAAAAATCGTGTCAGATACCGGATTTAAACCGGCGACGGACATTAAAAAGGAGGGCAAAGATTTCGAACTTTACGAAATGTCGCCCATATATTTTTAACCCTGTAGACATTGGAAAAAATAATGTCCACAGGAATTGTATTTAGACGGAACTGTTCCAACCCCAAACTGCTTTGAAACCGGCTCCTTTTTGATGATTTTATATTAAAAGGAAATTTGTGACAGAAATTTGACTGGAAAGTGAAGAATCTCTTAAGCAGTTCTATGATATTTATAAACTGGGTATCAGTTTTTTCATAACAAATCTGTGGAAATGCTTGCACAAATTGCCCGAAAATGGTAACTTAGTTTTTGAAGATTAAGCAGGGTGGCTTTATAAGCCGCCCCTATTCTGTTATAGAAAGCAGGGGAGACAAAAATCCTCTGCTCCTGTGGGACAGTCGCATTTGCTCCGCAAACAAGGAGGATTATGAATAAATTTGTCTTACGTCAATCATTATTATTACTTTTTAACTGCGACCATCTGGGGCGTGGCATTTGTTGCACAGAGTGTCGGCATGGATTATGTTGGTATCCGTTTACGTTTAATGTGATGCGAAGCATCATTGGAGGTGTGGTACTGCTTCCATGCATTGCCCTTTTGGGAAAGATAAATGGAAAAGGCAACACGGAAGCTGCAAAAAAAATGGATGGCAAAGAGCGGAAGACACTTTTTCATTGGCGGTATTGCCTGCGGTGTGCTTCTCTGTATTGCAAGTAATCTGGCACAGCAGTTTGGGATCATGTATACATCTGTCGGAAAAGCAGGATTTATCACAGCAATGTACATTGTGGTTGTTCCGGTACTTGGGATTTTTTTTTGGGAAAAAAAGTGAGTGGTAAAGTCTGGTGTGGCGTTGGGATCGCGGTAGCCGGATTATATCTTTTTATGCATGACAGAGAGTGGATTTTCTGTTCAGAAAGGCGATTTTCTGTTGATGCTTTGCGCACTGGCATTTTCCTTACACATTTTAGTCATTGATTATTTTTCCCCAAAAAGCGGATGGAGTGAAATTATCCTGTATCCAATTTTTCACCTGTGGAATCCTGTCCGGTGTAGGGATGGTTCTCACGGAAAAACCACAGCTGACGAGTATTCTTCTTTGCATGGATGCCGATCCTATACGCAGGTGTCATGTCCTGTGGCGTTGCATATACCCTGCAGATCATCGGGCAGAAAGGAATGAATCCGACGGTTGCATCGTTAATTTTGAGCCTGGAATCAGTGGTTTCAGTAATTTCAGGATTCCTTATCCTGCATCAGACGCTTTCTCTCAGGGAACTGATCGGCTGTGTATTAATGTTTCTTTGCGATCATTCTGGTACAGCTTCCTGACCGCAAAAATGAAAAAGGCATTTTACAAAAAAATATCGTAGTAACATCAAAAAACTATGTTATGATATTTATTAGAGAAAATGCGACGAAATGCAGGAACAGGTGACAATTATGATGACTTATTATAGGACGGACGATCAGGTCATACATGAAGAAGAAAAAAATTAAGTGATGGTGTATGGGTGCAGATGATCAACCCAACACATGATGAGTGTGAGGAAATTGCTGAGAAATTAATGGTAGACATTGATGACGTGAAGGCTGCACTCGACGTTGAAGAAAGTTCCCGTATTGAACTGCAGGACGGCTATACGCTGATACTGGTGGATATTCCGGCCATCGAGATACGTCATGATCAGAACATACACGACAATTCC
>VOFJ01002332.1_pt1 | contig 41531 bp, 57 predicted proteins | sample 5384081 | NCBI WGS metagenome assembly VOFJ01 (sample SAMN12384729, study PRJNA508395) | human gut metagenome | isolation source: healthy gut I | host: Homo sapiens
TATCGTATCCATATAATCCCCGCCTTTCTATATCCTATCCCGCCATTAATTCTAAAGGGAATGTAGTCCAATATTCTGTACTCAAAGAACTCGACCTACGACTTGAAATCTCGAGTCGGGCATGATCACCTTGGGCGCGTACGCCTGATTATAGGACAGCATCACAGGCTGCATGTGCAGGCAACCATAGCTGTCAGTGAATGCGTCCTTTTGTTGTTCACTTGGTTCCTGCTCACTGTACACCTTCAAGTAGCCATCGCCATCATAGACAAAGATGCCGACTTCACCAACGGTCAGAGTCTCGCATTCCTCTACCCAAACGATCTGACCGTCATGATAGACCGGCTCCATGCTGTCACCAGAAACCCGCACGCCAAAATCGGCACCTTTCGGAACAGACTTCTCAGGGAAACTAACCATCTCAAAGTTTCCTTCCTCAAGAAACTCGCCGGTACCAGCAGATACCGCAAGATTGCTCACAGGCATATCTATGTACTTGAGAATGCTGACCACCTTTGGCTGCGGCTTATATCTTCCTGAAGCAATCAGGTCATCCTTGTACTCCCTGACTTTTGCCAAGCCTGCATCATTGAGTGCCGGTGTATGACTGCTGCAAAAATAAGAAACATCCACATCCAGATCAAGCGCATGACAGACAGCCACCAGCTGATAGGCGTTTGGTAAAGCACTGCCCTTTGCCCACTTATTGATGCAGCTGGGGGACATCGTTACCCCATACTGCCGCAAAAAGTGCGCTGAAATCGACGAGGCTGAGGCCAGCCTTGCGGCGTGCTTCATCAATGCGGGCCCCAATAACATTTTCTTGACGCTCTGTCTCTGCATTATAGTTTGCGTGATTCGTTATCGGGAGAGAAAGAATTTTAGCTTTGCTCTTACTCATAATAGCAACCGCCTTTTCTGTTTATGGCTTCAGTATATAGTGGAAAAGACTCGCTGTCAATAGAAAATTGACTATTACTCTACAAATGCGACATTGACATAGATAAATAATCTGCTTATCATAAAAGCACACGAGCAAGATAAGAGGTGAAAACACATGGATAACGAGCGTGTCATTCTGCACAGCGACATGAACTCCTTCTACGCATCCGTTGAAATGATGCTTAACCCAGAGCTCAAAGGAAAGCCTGTCGCGGTGTGCGGATCAACCGAAGAACGTCATGGTATTGTCTTGGCCAAATCAGACTTGGCCAAGAAAGCCGGAGTGAAAACGGGCATGGTGAATTGGGAAGCTCGACAGCTTTGCCCAGGGACTAATCGTTGTACCGCCCCAGTACGATCAGTACCTCAAGTATTCTAAGCTGGCCCGTCAAGTTTACCACCGATATACGGATCTTGTTGAGCCATATGGCATGGATGAATGCTGGCTTGATGTGACCGGTTCCGGTGTCTGCGGAACGGGCATGGAAATCGCCGAAGCGATCCGGCAGACAGCAAAAAGACGAGCTTGGCCTGACGGTCAGCATCGGTGTGTTTCATTCAACAAGATTTTTGCCAAACTCGGGTCAGATATGCGAAAGCCGGATGCAATCACCGAAATCAAACGGGACAACTTCAAAAAAAAAAATCTGGCCTCTTGATGCTGCAGAGCTGCTGTTTGTGGGCAGAGCCACAGAAAATAAGCTGGCTCAATACGGAATCCACACCATCGGAGATTTGGCAAAGACTTCTCCGGATACACTGCGGCATATGCTGGGGATCAATGGTCTTAAGCTCTGGACGTATGCAAACGGAACGGATATCTCTCGTGTTATGCACAAGGACTTTGTCAGCCCCGTCAAGTCCATCGGGCACGGAATCACCTGTACTGCTGACCTGCAAACGCCGGAAGATGTGTTTCGTGTTATGCTGGAATTGAGCCAGGATGTCGGGCATCGGCTCCGTGTCCACGAGTTGATGGCCTGTGGTGTTCAAGTCTCCATTCGGACAAATGACCTGTATGGCTCACAGTACCAGTGTAAGCTCCCATTCAGAAACGCAGCTCCCCAACGAAATCGCCGGAGCGGGCTTTCATCTTCTTATGGAGCGGTATCGGTGGGATAAACCAATTCGAGCTGTCACGATTCGCGGTATTGATTTGGTATCGCAGAAAGAAGCAGAGCAACTCTCTATGTTCGTGGATCATCAGAAACGGGATCGCCGTATTCTTCTGGAGGACGCTGTCGAGGACATCCGAAGGAGATTTGGCAAACACGCCATTTCCTATGCCATTCTTATGGGCGACTTAAAAATCCCCGATGACGGCAGGCAGTCGGTGACCATGCCCGGACTTATGTATCAGTAACTACCGCCGATGGAAGGGAGAAACCGTTTGAGATGAAAATGCAATTTCATAAGGCTGTGGTGAAGGTATTAGTTATCGTAGCCACAGACCGAACCAAGACGCCTGTCTCTCTGACCTTTGAAGATGGGAAGGAATACTCTATCGACCGTGTCTGCAGCAGGCAGAGAGCAGCAGCAACGAAAGTCGGTGGAACAGGCATCCGTTATACAATTATGATTGGAGGAAGACAGACCTATCTCTTCGAAGACGAAGATCAGTGGTTTGTTGAAGCAAAGAACCTCCATGTATAGGAGATATGCTATTGAAATATCTATCACGCAATGACCTCGAAACTATCGGCGGGAGAGTCATCGCAGCATATAAAAAGACTTCCGGCTATATCTGGTCAAGCGCTGGAACGAGTAGATATCGACTATCTCTGTCAAGAGCTTCTAGGCCTTCGTATCGATTATGCCCGGTTATCTCTGAACGGCGAAAAAAATCGGCCTGACATCTTCTTGCGATATAGGCGTCGAGGTATTCCCAGAAGATCCAAGCTCCACGGAAGAACAGTATTATATGCTTGATGGAAAAACCATTTTAATTGAAAGTGATCTTATGAAAGAGGGTGCCAATATAGGCCGAAGGAACTATACCGTTTCCCACGAGCTGTCACCATATTCTGAAAATGCTGTTTCCGCACGACTACGGAGCCCAAGCAAGCGGGCGTTCCGTTCACTGTTGTTACAGAAGCAACAGAGGAAATGGAGATTGGGAGGAATGGCAGGTCGAAACACTGGCTGCCATGATTTTACTTCCGCCCGAATGTGTAGTTCGAAGCATGGGAGATTCGGCCTTGGAACCCAGATGCGCCTTCTAAACCGAGTGTTTGCTCCTGCTGATTACAGGAAGTTCGAAGCGATGGCATCATTTATGGGTGCATCTAAAAACAGCGTTGTCCATTCGAATGACGCAGCTTGGACTTCTGAAAAGGAATGATCTTTCCGACCCTTATAGTTTGGTTCGAGTCGACATGGATGAGGAGGACCGTATACTATGAAACCTAACTCGTATGAAATCAAAGTTGTAAAGCGCTGCCCAAAATGCAACTGGCGCATTTTTTGACAAAGTGACACCCACTTCGGGCATCATTGAGTTGAAGTGTCCCAACTGCCGAAAGATTGTTGAGATAGACCTGAGTTATCGTACCCCCAATCCGCAGGAGAGCTACCTACTACCGAGCATCCTGCCATACTTACACATAAGAGTAAACGACAACAGAATAAGAAAGCTGATTGCACCGAGCCACGGGTCCTTAGATTAGGAAGTCTATGAGACACCAAATTGCCGGGCATTGAGAAGAAAAGGTCACTGCGAAGTGTACCTATCTTCTTGATGCCCGGCTTTTTGTGCTGTTGCCCCCCTAATGGAGGTAACAATGCTGACCAGCCTTTGGGAACCCTATATCGCTCAATATCCTTGATCTCCGATTTTTTTGAACCTCACCAAATTCAAAAAATCAAAAAGGAGATCAAAAAATGTCTAAGAAAACTTATATCGTCGAGTCCTACGATCCCGCCACCCACAAGATTGAGCGCGTTACGGTCACACACGAAGTATACAACGCCTATCGCCGCTCCGGATGGAATATTGCAGACAACAATCAGTCCTTTTTTAAGCACGAGATCCAGATGAGCAGTCTGATTGGTGGCGAAGACGGCGGTTATGACAATTTCCGAGAATTCATCGGCGACCCTGAAGCAGTGGACAATGCCGTTGCCGAGAGGATGCTCCTGGAGGCCCTTTACAAAGCATTGGACCAATTAAGCGAGAGTGACTGCGACTTGATCAGAGCTCTCTACTTTGAGGGCAAAACTCTCTCTGAGTATGGCGAAGAAAAGGGTTGTGCGATTTCCACGCTGAGTGAAAGACGGAAGCGTATTCTCCGCGACCTGAAAAAGTATTGAAAAACTTTGCCGAATAACCCGAAATTATTTCTCACATCTTCCCCTATACAAGTGAGAAGGAATTTACCTTCTTTCTTGTGAACATTGAAAACTGCATATCCGGCGACGAATAACGTCGGCTGACGGCCCCCTGACGAGGGGGAACAGCGATGCGGCGGGTGCGCGAAGACCACCTGTGCGGAAAACTCCGCATAAAAAGACGGCCTACTAAGGTGGCCGAGCGATACCCACCCAGCCCAAAAAAAGCAGCTTTGGCAAGCTGCCTCGCAATGACACCGTTGACCAGTACTCACTGTCCAGCCACAGATGCAAGCAATGGGGGCAGCTCGAGAGATCCTCGGAGGGGTGAGATTCCCGGTAGGGTGGTGCCAGCCACTGGTCAGTTTAGCCGCCCACGATCCGGGGAGTAGTGTCGAATAGGATCATTAGTAAGTAAGAACACAAATGCGGCGGGAGCCGAGCCATACCATGGGAAAGCAATATTCTTCCAACCAATGGACGGCTCCGCCTTTTTGATGATAGAAATGTGAGGACAAAACTTGTCCTTAGATTCCTATCATCTGCAATTTTGAAAAGTGCCAATAATTTCGGCATAATTATATTGAAAAGTTGCTCTTTGCAATGCGTACTACATGGAGCAGCGAAACCGCCAAAGGCAGTGGGCTATACTGTAACTGCTGCCTCTGCTCATTTCTATAAACACGAAATCAACTACGAGGAGGTAGCACCGTGCTGTCAAACAAGAACACCAAGAACGCCAATTTTCTCTTTATTGTTGATATGCTGAAGGATCTCCTTGCGCAGGAGTTGATCACAGAAAAGGAATATGCCAGGGCGAAGAAGTATTACATGAAGCTCACCGGCGCAGATATCGTATTAGCCCACTGAAAATTGTGCATAAGGTCAATTCTGCGCTGTTCCAATTGTTTTGGTAGCTATTCAGAATAGTTATCAGTATAATGTGGTTTGTCAAAAGTGGTTGGTATCATAATATGATACCAACCAAAAACGAGAGAGGAGGACACCGAAATGCCTGAAGTACGGCTCATCACCCCTATCACAAGGCAGAGCACGAAGAAGATGCAGGTTGCAGCTTACTGCCGAGTGTCTTCCAACTCCGCTGATCAGCTCAACTCCTATGCCGCACAGATCCGAGCATACAAGAAATGCATCGGAGCACGCGATGATTGGGAACTGGTGGACATCTTCGCCGATGAAGGGCTTACCGGAATGAAAAGCGAAACCCGTGATGAATTTCAGCGGATGATCCGCATGTGTGAACTTAAACAAATTGACTTGATCATCACGAAATCCATCTCCCGCTTCGCACGAAACACAAAAGACGCTCTGGCCTATGTAAGAAAGCTCAAGTTGCTGGGCGTGGGCGTCCAGTTTGAAAAGGAAGGCATCTCAACACTCTCTATGGGTGATGAGATGCTTCTTAATACCTTCTCTGCTCTGGCGCAGGAGGAATCGCAGTCTATCTCTATGAACCAGCGTCTCTCAATCGTCAAACGCATGGAACTTGGCGAGTATGTGGACAGCAACGCCCCTTACGGATACCGGTTAGTCGATAAGATGCTGACCGTGTACGAGCCGGAAGCAGGCATTGTGCGGAATATCTTCGCTCTGTACTTGCAGGGCTTCTCCACAAGTGAGATTGCAAAGAGAGCTGAACAAACTCAACATCCCTACCAAGGCCGGAAAGGAAACCTGGCGGCCAAGTCGCGTGGCATATATTCTGAAGAACGAAAGGTACATCGGCGACAGCTTTTATCAAAAGACCTACCGAGAAACCACCGTTCCCTTCAACCAACACCCCAATCGTGGACAGGAAGATCGCTTCTACGCAAAGGGTACCCACCCCGGCATTGTCGAAAAGGATGTATTCGATGCCGCTCAGACCCTTATTGAAAAGCGCAAGGATGTCTTCGCTAAAGCAACAACACAAAATATCTATCCGCTTACAAGCCGCATTCAGTGTTCTGAGTGTGGCTCTTTCTATAGGCGAAGAATCGTGTCGGGGACTGTGAAGTGGGTATGCTCCCTTCACAAAGATGACAGCACGGCCTGCGACTCCAACTACTACAACGAAGAAAGAATCTACGACGGCTTCATCTCCCTGGTGAACAAACTGCGGTTCTCTGAAGATAACATTCTCGGACAGGTCATCAGCCGGCTGGAGATGACACTGGCAGCTATGAAGCGAAACAATCTGGCTGCGCGTGATTTAAGCAAGAGTATCGCTGAGTTGAATGCGAAACTGCTCATGCTTGAACAACTCCGGTCCAAGGGATACCTCGCCCCTGAAGTCTATCAGGCGCAAGCCAACGAGATCAGCGCAGAGCTGGCAAAACTCAAGGACGTCAGACAGGAGAAGTTCAATTCAAAAGCCGCCATCATGCTTGAGGAAGTCAAGAAACTAAAAAATGCTCATCTTCGAACTGGAAGAACCCCTCGAAGCATTCGATGAGAAGCTCTTTCTGGAAATTGTGAAGTCCATCCAAATCAATAAAGAGGACGAAATGTCCGTGGAACTCCTTGGCGGGCTTCGATTCAGAGAACGCATATAGAGGAGGCACTCATGAAAAAGATACGGTACATCCCATACGGATACACGATGCGAAATGGCAGAACGGTCATCTCAACTGAGGAAGCAGAGATCATCCGAGAGATCTTTAAGGCATATCTGGATGGCGCTTCTCTCAAAGCAATTGCGGAAGAACTGACCGGTCGCCAGATCCCATATACACAAAAGACCACCACATGGGATAAAGCCCGTATCGCAAGAATCATCGACAACGCCAAATATATTGGGACTGAAGAATACGACCCCATCATAGATGAAGCTATATATGAAGCGGCAGTCAGCCTGAAAACGGCACGGCAGCGCAATACCTGTGAGAAGGAAAACGATGCCATCGACCTGCTCCGAGACTTCGTCCGGTGCGACAACTGCGGTCAGCCAATGAAGCGCCGCATCAGCATGAAGCACCGCATTCGAGAGAGCTGGAACTGCACCAACGATGAATGCGGTATCAGAGTCCGCATCAGCGATGCCCAACTCATCGAAACCATTACAGTCCTCATCAATCGGATCATCCTCAATGACCATCTGCTCCAGCCGAAGCCCAAGAAGCGGTATGAACCGGACGCGAAGGTCACCAAGGTAGGAAACGATATCGTCTCTGGAACTGGAGCGTGACGCTCCGAATGAGGAATACATCATAGAGAAGACCATCGAAATGGCATCGCTCATGTACGAGCAAAGCAATGCCAAGTTGAACCTCACAGTATCGCTCGCAAGGAAACTGGCACATACGATGGTCACGCAGGATGAATTCAATCGAGATTACTTTACCGCCCTCGCCTCATACATCACGCTCGGCGAACAAGGCAGAGTGGTGCTTCATACTAAGACAGAAACGGAGGTCACGCTGGACGATGGAAGTAACGAAAGTCCCTAAGAAAATAATCACTGTCATAGAGCCGAAACGCTCCATGACGGTAGACAAAGAAAAAAATACAGACAGAAAAAGAGTGGCAGCATACTGCCGAGTCTCAACAGATAGCGAAGAACAGCTCGTCTCCTACACCAACCAAAAGAAGGTGTACACTGAGATGATCGCCAGCCGCAAAGACTGGTGCTTCGCAGGCCTGTTCGCTGACGAGGGTAAGTCCGGCACAAGAGCCGACAAGCGGCCTGAGTTCAACAAAATGATCAACGACTGTCTGGCCGGGAAGATCGATTACATCATCACCAAATCCGTATCCCGCTTTGCGAGAAATACGGTAGACTGCCTCGACTATGTCCGAATGCTCAAGTCCAAAGGCATCGGCGTCTACTTTGAGGAGCAGCAGATCGATACACTTAAGACAGATAGTGAGCTGTATCTGGTCATCTATGCTGGCTTCGCACAGTCCGAATCCGAGAGCATCAGCAAGAATATCACATGGAGCGTCCGCAAGAAGTTCGAGGACGGAACTCCAGTGTTCATATATAAGCGGTTCCTTGGCTATAAAAAGGGTGCTGACGGTGAGCCTGAGATCGTACCGAGTGAAGCGGCCATCGTGGAACGTATCTTCAATCTCTATCTGGCTGGAGAAACCGTGGACAATATTTCCAAGATGATGCAGGCTGAGAACTATGATATCCCCGGCAAAAACCATCAGCTTTTTAGCAAGGGCATGATCATGAATATGCTCTCCAACGAACGATACTTGCGGAGATGTAATCCTGCAAAAAATCCGTCACAATTGACTGCATCGAAAAGAAGCGAAAAAAGAACACCGGTGAAGCTCCAATGTACTATGTTCAGAATAACCATCCAGCTATCATCGACAGAGTGACCTTCAACAAGGTTCAGGAAGAACTGGCCAAGGCGAAAAACTAAAACGCCAGGCTCCGCAAAGAGTTCCATCACATCCACCGGAAAATATTCCCGCTACGCCCTGACCGATGTCCTCATCTGCGGCAACTGCGGTACTCGCTATCGCCGTGTGACATGGTCAAGGAACGGCGTTAAGCGCATCGTGTGGCGCTGCATCAGCCGACTGGACTACGGCAAGAAATACTGCAGCGATTCCCCCACCATTATGGAGGACAAGCTACAGGAGGCCATCGTTCGAGCGGTCAACAAGTTTAACGAGCAAGATAACGCCACCTATAAGGCACTCATGAGAGCGACCATCAGCGAAGCCCTCGGCCTTAATGGAGATCCGGAAGAAGTAGATATGTTGGAGAGAAAGGTCGAAGCCCTAAACAATAAGATGCTGGCACTTGTCAATGAGAGTGTCAGCTCCGGCGATGGCATCGAGGCCCATGAAAGCGAGTTCATGACACTGTCACAAGAAACAGAACTTCTCAAGCAGCGTATAGCTGCCATTCAAGAAAGTACTGCCAAGGATAACGGCGAACAGAGCCGCCTCGAGCAGATCAAGCCATCATCTCAGAAAGAGAAAGCAAATGCATGGAGTACGAGGACTCCATCGTCCGTCAGATGGTAGAATGCATTAAGGTCTATCCGGCGGCAAGCTGGAAATCATCTTCGGTGGCGGATACCTTGTCGAAGAATCCGTCTAAGTGTAGGAGATTGAGGGATCATCCCTCTTTCTCTTTCTTTATTTCATCGTGGATGTTCTCTTGAATCGCATCGAGAAGGGCGACCTTTTGCTCTGTTGAACACTCCAACCTTGAGATGTAATTATAAATCAACTGTGCATGGACAGTTGCAACGCGCTTGGCAAGTTCCTCCTGACCTTCCTTTGAGCGCGGCAAATGAATGATTACTTCCATAGAATTTTCCCCCAATCAGGCATAAGGCCGGATGCATATCGGCAAGGTAGTCAGCACACAATGAAGTATGGGATAATCACAGACATGCCTCCTTTTAATGTCTTTATTTATTGACAATTATAGATGTATCGTCTATAATAGCAAGCACAAAGATGATGTAGAGGTGGTGTGCAGGATGGGACGAAAGAGTGTTGCGGTGCTGCCGCAGACGCAGGCGATTTTGGAACAGCTGGGAGAACAGATCAAACTTGCCAGATTACGGCGGCATCTGTCTGCCGAATTGGTTGCGGAAAGAGCCGGTGTGAGCCGAGCCACAGTGTGGAATGTTGAAAAGGGAAACCCCTCTGTCGCGATTGGGATCTATGCCGCAGTTCTGCACGCACTGAACAATATGGATAAAGACCTTCTGCTCGTTGCAAAGGATGACACGAGCTGGGGCGTAAACTCCAAGACCTTGAACTTACCACTCGCAAGAGAGCACCACGAAACGGAGGTGATTAACCGTGGCGTCAAACCAAAAAGTAATTTATGTCTATGAGAGCTTCAGATCTACAACGCCAAACTTCCTGGGGACGCTCTTCGTTGGAGAATGTCCGTGGCCGGGAGAGCTACTCCTTTGAGTATGATGCTGACTGGTTAAAAAGCAGCGCAAACTACATGTATCTCGACCCGGATCTTCAACTGTATGCCGGGCGGCAGTATCCCACCGGTGCAAAAATGTGTTCGGTCTTTTCGCCGACTCTTCCCCGACCGCTGGGGCCGCCTGCTGATGACGCGCAGAGAAAGAATATTGGCGGAGCAGGAAGGCCGGAAGCCTCGAAAGCTCTTAGACAGCGACTTCCTGATGGGCGTCTACGACGAGACTCGGATGGGCGCGATCCGCTTCAAGCTGGACAAAGACGGCCCGTTCCTTTCGGATGATTCAAAAAACCCCGACGCCTCCCTGGACCAGCCTGCGAACGCTGGAGGAAGCCTCCGCCAATTCGAAAACGATGAGTCCGGTCTCGAGCAGAAATGGATCAATCAGCTCATCAAGCCCGGTTCCTCGCTGGGCGGCGCTCGTCCGAAGGCCACCGTTCTGGATACAAAGGGGAATCTATGGATCGCCAAGTTCCCGTCCAAGCACGACGATATCAATGTGGGCGCATGGGAAAAGGTCACCCATGACCTTGCGAGGCTTTGCGGCTTGGATGTTCCCGAGTCCATGCTGATCGACTTCTCCAAGTACGGAAGCACCTTCCTTGTACGAAGGTTTGACCGGAATGGCGCTGCGCGGATTCATTTCGCGTCCGCCATGACAATGCTTGGAAAAACAGACGGGGCTTCGGCTGCGGACGGTTCCAGTTATCTCGAACTGGTGTCCTTTATCAAGGCCAACGGCGCTGCTCCCAAGAGAGATCTGACGGAGCTATGGAAGCGGATTGTGTTCAATATGGCTGTTTCCAATACGGATGACCACATGAGAAATCATGGCTTTATCCTCAAGACAGATGGCTGGCATCTCTCACCCTTGTACGATGTAAACCCCGTCCCGGAGGGTGACGAGCTGTCCCTCTGCGTAAACGAAGACGATGCGACGATCTCCCTCGACCTTGCGCTGGAGATCGCGCCGTATTGTGAGATCAGCACCAAGGACGCAACTGCTATGGCGGCGGATGTCCTGAAAACCGTCCGAGATAACTGGAATCGTCTGGCAGCAGAATGCGGATTAAGCCGGAGCGCACAGGAATATATGCGGCCGGCCTTCTCGCTGGCTCTTGAATAACACAGCTTGATTCACCATCAGATCTCCCTTCGAGCAAGGGGGGATCTTTTTTTGCCAGTCACAAGCCAAAGAGCATTCCGCGTGTGCTATTCCTCAAAGGACAGGATCGTCTGCAAGGGGTTCTTCGTTTTCCTCTACAAAGTCATCTTCCGCAGCAACCTTCCCAGGGAATGCAGCTTCGTCATTCGTAAGGTGTATTTGCATTTTCGGTTATAGGCGACGAGCATTGCTTCGGCGTAGCAAAGAGACCCTGCTCCACGCTCTTTAGCGATACGAGACAACTGCCGAACAGACATGAAGCCAACCCTCTCCTTAAAAGTTTCGTCACGAAGCTGGTCACCAAATGCTACGACCATTCTCGCAACACCAGCTAATACATTTGCCCCCAGAGAGTCGATATCCCCCTCCCATGTACCAACGCAGAGCCGCAAAGTTCGGTCAAGCACATGGTAACCATATTTGGTGTAGATCCGCTCCAGCGTGGCAACCGCACAGATCACGCCATATGCTTTAGTCGGCCCGATAGAAAGAGAATAGGATTCAACGAGCCGCTTAATAACAAGCTGCTGCTCATTTCCTGCTTCGATATTAGCCATGAATATCTCATAAGGCTTCAACGGGCGCACATGCTTCATCTGATTTGCAAAAATGTCTGCTTCGTTCTTGTAATCTAAGCTGTCATAAATCATGCACCAAACAGGAGTCTCCCGCGAACCGGATACAGTAGCAACGATCTCTATGGTGTGCTGACCATTAAAGACATAGTTGACACCATCACGGCGGCTCACCTTTACCGGGTTGATTTGGTTCAGGTCGAAATCCTCGATGGCTTTTTTCAACCTGTGCCTGAGACAACGGTCTCTGGTATTCCTGATTAGACACGAGATTTTTGATCGGGATCTGCTCGAAGTGGACATTCGGAACAAATCTGCTGAAGTCTTGCATTAGTCTACCTCCCTGATTTCTGAGAGCATCTCGGACACCTTCTCCTGTAGTGATAACAGCGCCTCCTCAAGTTTGCTTTTTGCACTCGTTGAAGCGGCGTTCATATCCGCATTGTTTCTGGCTCGCTCGATGGAACTGACCCATGACGGAACGGTCAGAGTCAAACCAGCGATTTCGGCGTCCGGGTCGTGCATAGGGGGAATTTTGATAAGAGGTAAAGTTTCCTGCATAGATTCGACTGGCTCCTCATCTGTATCAGCAAATTCTTTTCGTGTGTCACTGTAACTGGTGAACGGGTGCTGTAGGTCTTCGGGTCTTGTCCCGATTCGCCTGATCTCTTCCGGCGGCATTTTCGAAAGGGCCACAAGGTTCTCGTGAGAAATTTTGAAAGTGCCAGAAAGCACTTTGCCAGGAAGTTCAGGGTCTGCCTGTCCAACAACGTCTAATGCCTTACTGAAGATCGCATACTTCTGCACAGACCCAGTAGATACATTATATTGAGCGCTGAACTTCTGGGCTGTGCGCCGAAAAAGTCTCACCTCGCTCACCCTTGTTACTCCGCTTATACTGGTTGAACCCATTGATGTTGGGCGGATGCTTACGCGCTACTTTCTCAAGTTCATACTGCTTTCCAATGAGATATCGTCTGGTTTCCTCCGTGATATTTCGGCGACCGAGCTGATTGCTGCAGATCCAGACAATCGCTTGCTCCCCGGTTCTCAAATGGCATCTTTTCGTACAGCATAGGGGATGTGCAGCCGGTTACATATCTCGTAGCGGTTATGGCCATCAATGATGATGTTATTCCATGTGATGATCGGCTCTGCAGCCGTCTACTGTAAGATTTACTTCGAGTTGAAGATACTCATCTTTCCGTAAAGGTCGAATGAGTGTCTTGAATTCCGGGTCGATCTCCAACACCGCAAATCCTTTATCCATCGCTGGGAGGTCTCCTCTCATTTTTCCTTAAGGTTTTCATAGAGAAATAGGCCACTCTGTTTGCAACATCCACCTCGCCGCTTACACGATAGCTATATCGAAAGTCGAGAATACCAATCATATTGACCAAAGCGCACAGGAGTGTATTGCTGTAGAACTCAACAGAATAATGGCGTGATGTTTGAACCAACTTCACTCGGTTGGAGGTGCCACCAGCGAGGGGCCGATCTGAGCCAAGTACAGCAATGAACATTTCTTCTGGATTGACCAGAAATTGAACATATTGCGGATTCCCCATTTTGTTCAGGGTGGACTTATGTATGCGAAAGCGATTCCACTTTAAGTCAATGGTCATGATCGCGCTGTTATCCGTACTACCCATTTACACTCCCCTCCTGCACAGGTACCTCTGGTTGATATGCGTTATGGGCTGATGTGACATTTTCCACGGATGCCGTGGAGGATACAGTGCTATCCTTGATTCCATAGATTGCGTATCCATCAAAAATGTTGATCTGCAGGGACTTCTGGTGCTCACGATAAGGCAAGCCGAACTGATCCTTCCAACCGGCAGGGAATACAGGTGTACGCGCAGTCTTGGGCTTGCCTCCGTCTCTTTGCGATACGTTGATAGATCTCTGAAGCATTCAAATCGAAAGCAATCAGATACTCACCATTGGCATGGATGACCTTGCCAAGCAGCTTGTACCTGTAATCAATATTCCAGTCCATCAGCTCAAAGAGCTTTGCAAAGAAGAACTTGCCCGTCACCTGGCGTGGCTTCCTCTTCCCGCCAGATGTGTTGCACCACGCGAATGCGTCTCGCTCTGACTCGGCGCAAGGGCGTAGCGCAAGAATGTGCGACTCTCGATTGATCAAGAGCTGACACAGTCTGCATGGGGAAACTTGTTCAAGCAAGCAGTATTGACATAAACTTTGTAATTATTGAAGGTGATAGACGGCTCGAAAGTATGAGCGAAGAACTCCCTACGAACCACCTGATACCCATCAAAATCGAAGTCGTCACTAAGTTCGATCACATCGCCTGGTGCCGATGCGTCGATTGTCATTGGCGTGTCCGCATCCTCCTTAAAGGTAATGGTAGTTTCATCATCGACATTGCCGAATTGAGTATTCTGCAGCATCGGTGAGATGAAAGAAACCTGATTCTCTACTTCCATTCTGCTCTCCTTTCATTCGTCTCTGACAAGATCCAGCGCATCTCCAATCTGGCGTAGGCTCATGCTGAGATAGAGACAAAGCCGTCTGAGTTGTTCCGTGTTGTTATACCCTGCCATGATCACATCCTGCTCGGCTTCGGACAAATCAGAAAAGCATCTGTTGACATGTATACCATCACGAACCACGCGGTAGTACACTCCATCAAGATTCCGAAAGATTGGAATATTGTTTTTTTCAGGCATTAAAATCCACCTCTTCCTTCTGCTTTATGGGGGCTAATTGCTTTGCTATGAATCGCTGCATTTCATCAAACTTGGTGACTTGAAGCTTCTCACCGGTTTCAAAGAGTTGGCCTTCCAGCCAAAGCTTCCATGCATCTTCACTTTGTAATTCTGGTGAAGATGAGGTAAGTCTGTGAGAGTAAAAGTCACTCCCAAACCTGTCTGCCAGTTTCTTAGGAACTGCCCGAACACGCTTTCCTGATACGGAAAGAGGAGAAAGCTCACCATTGCCGCTGATGGGAGAATCTGTCCCCGTCATGAGATAGGACTGGATAAAAATCTCGGGTTCACTCAAATCAAATAGGAACACCGAATCCCCTTCGTTTTGGAGGAGTCTACCATAGGCCCTGAACTTAAAATCGGTTTCCCAATCGAGCAGTTCGAATAGGGTTCCACCAAATGCGGTACATGGTATCTCTTTGGCATAGTATTTTCCATCGTCAGGTCTTGACCACTGTACACACTGGCGAGAATCCTTAGAGGCGCGACGAACAGCGAGCTTCCGCAATCCCGGATGGATCAGCAGTTCAACTTTGTTGTCCTTCCCAAACTGCCTGACGCAATCTGTGCTGAACTTGATTTGTTTGCTCTGAAAATAAGACATACGGTCTTTTGTTCGCATCAAAGAGAGATGAATTCGTAACTTCAAAGCCGCGCAAATCAAAATCTCCAGCTGCCACCTCGAATGTGGCGTCACCCTCCGCAGGCTGGCCGTAATATGTATCGTCCGTGTAGACACTCATAGAAGCCTGTAAATAATCGGCTGCCTTGAAACCTGCCCACTTAGGGCTAATCGTGACAAATCCTTTCAGAACGCCCAGATTCAATCACCCGAAGCTCCGGCAGAATAGACTTTCCGCCGTATTTCGCATTATTGATCATGTGCTGGACGGCTATATAATCGTCCCGCGACACGATTGCCTCGTGTTCTCCCTTTATACAGGCGCTGCTGCCGTTCCCCTCTGTTTTTCTTGGACTTATGGCTGATCACATCAGGCGTGAATGTCTTTCTTGTGAGAACATCACCACAATGCCGCTCATTCCTCAAGACCTGAATTACGGTGCCGGAAGTCCACTTGGAATTACCAAGGAATGTCCTCTTACCAAGTGCCTCGAGGGTTTTTGCAATATGCGATGAAGAATATCCGGACAGATACATGTAGAATATGAGCTTCACGGTTGGGGCCTCATCCGGATTGATCACCAACTTGCCGTCAGCATCATGGGAATAGCCCAACAGCTTGGGTGTCAGAGGAAGTCCTCCATTCAACCGCTGAGCAAGCGAAACTTCCATACTGCGGCTTCGAATGCGGGACTCGTTTTCCGCAATGGAAGCCAAAAAAGACAGCGGCATGTTTGTATCCTCGTTCAATGAGAAGATACATTCGCTCTCAAAGAAAACACCCACCGGATTGCGAAGTTCCGCAAGATTACGCACCATAGTAATGCAGTCGACTGTATTTCTGGCAAGACGCGAAACCGATTTGGTAATAATCAAGTCGATTTTTCCGGCTCTGCTGTCAGTGAGCATTTGGTTTAGCTCAACGCGGTGTTTTGTCGAAGTGCCCGAGATTCCTTTATCGGCGTAGATCTTTACAAGCTTCCAATTGGGATGCTTCAAGACGAACTCTTCATAATAGTTCTTCTGAAGTTCATAGGAAGTTTCCTGACCGAGATTATCAGTTGAAACTCGGACGTAGACCGCAACACGCTGATGGACATCTGCATCGTAGAAGTCGACCTGTTTCTTTGCCGGATAGATGACATCTGGCTCTCTTCGATTCGAGTATCGCTTATGTACTTTCTCACGTTCTGCTTGGTCGGCTGCTTTCTTTGCTGATTTACTCATGGAGAGCACCTCTCATATCCAGCTCGTCATCAGGCAGGATCTTCCAGTCGGGGGTTGGGAGGAAATAGGGCTCTCGAAGATCGTCGCGATAATACGATGCCAAAGTGTATAGATCTTCTGATATGAAGTAGATGCCAACAGGAGGCTTGCGAGCGGCGAGTATTCTTGCGCAAATCGCCATTTCTTGAGCATCTCTGGACACATTGCTGACCTTCTGTGTGATTATGAGATCGACTTTCCCAGCATCGCAGTCAGACAGGAGTTCAGACCATGCTGTAGAGTTCTCCATATACGGAGCGGTCGATCCATTGTCAATATAGAAACCTACAAACTCCCACATAGGATACTGAGACAGCGTAGCACGAAAAACCTCTTTGTTACGTTCGAGATATTCCTCGTCTCTATATTTCGTCTGGTTGAAAAAGCGGATGTACACTGCAACTTTGAATGGGGTTTTGGGATTAGGTGTTTCATGGCGAATGCTTTTCAACCACTGCCTGTGCTGTGCCACAAGAGGAGATACCAAGTTTTCTCCCAGGCACAGGTCAAAAGAAGGGTGTTCCGCCTCATCGTTTTTTTGCTCGACGCCTAATGGCAGCAGTTCTGTGTTTTCCATGTTTCCCTCCGGCATTTGGGCAAGCCCTTTTGGGTGAATTATAGGGAAAATGCTAAAAAATAAGAAGATACCATAGGTCAGCATCTTGACCTATGGTATGGAATGAAAAAATTATCGGATTGGTCACCCAATCCGATAATTAATCATTATTCTGCTTCTTATGCATGGAGGCTTTGACCTCTCGGACAATCTTTAAGATGGTTTCCAGCTCACGGGCCGAGCAGTCTTCAAGGAGCTCCGCAAACTCACCTTGATAGATTGCTTTGACCTCCGGTACATCTGGGCGGAGCAAATAGTCTGCAGATACCTGAAGAGCTTCCGCCACTTTGACGAAAGTCTCAAGTTGCATCCCCGTTTTTCCTCGTTCGATGTTGCTAATCAGCGGCAGTGAAACAGAAGCTTCGACTGCCAAATCCGCTTGGATCATGCCTCTGCTGATTCGAACAGCTTTGATGCGTGAGCCGACCAGCTTCAGATCTTGTTGTTCATACATGACCAGCTCACCTCCCCTTCGCCGGATATAAGCTAACAACTATAATTTAAGTTAGTATATAATATGCGAAGGTCGAGTTTATATAATCGTACCGCTATAAAATAACGGTTCAAATATAATTGAGTTGCCAAAATTTTTAAGGAGGTTTCTCTATGCAACTCAATTACTATGTCCTTGGTCAAAGAATCCAAAAAATCAGGAAGAACAAGCGTATCTCCCAAGCGGTGCTGTCCACCATGATCGACAAGTCCGCTGGATACATCAGCTATCTCGAGTGCGGTACAAAGGTTATGAGTCTCGAAACTTTTGTTGGCATCGCCAATGCGCTGGAGGTGTCGACTGATACGCTCCTGAACAGGCAGCTCACGGGTGCGACTGAGATGTCTAATGCCGAGGCGCAGAAAATCTTTGCCAACTGCACCCCGTATGAAACCTATGTCCTGTTGGATGTGCTGAAAACAACCAAGAACGCTCTACGCTCGCACCACCATCTCCTCAAGGATGAGTGGTAATCATTTTATCAACTGAATATCAAATAGCAACAGACCACAGGTTAAGAGATTGACCTGTGGTCTGTTGCGTGCAAAAAACGATTATGTTTTCGCCCAAAACGATTATGATTTGGGCTTTTGCGAGATTTTCCATTCTATTGATGCTATAATCCGGTCAAGCCAGAAAGGATGAGGATGTATGATCTATTACACCGGCGATATTCACGGCAGTGCGAAAGGAATCGTTGCTTTTGCCCAACACTATGAGCTCACAGAATCGGACATAATCGTCATCCTTGGCGATGTCGGAGCGAACTATTACGGCAACAGGCGGGATCGGTATTGCAAAGATGCGCTTGCCAAGAATAAAGCCCACCGTCTTCTGTATTCACGGAAACCATGAACGGCGTCCAGACACTCTCGCAGGCTATAAGCAGAAAGAATGGAATGGTGGCCTTGTGTGGTACGAGGATGAGTATCCGAACTTACTCTTCGCCAGGGACGGAGACATCTTCACTATGGAAGGAACCCGGCATCTGGTCATCGGCGGCGCTTATAGCGTAGACAAATACTACCGACTGGAGAACGATCTGCTGTGGTTTGCTGATGAGCAGCCCTCGGCAGAAATCAAGACATATGTGGAAGATCAAATCACGAAAAACAGAATTGACATTGTTCTCTCTCATACCTGCCCCTATAAGTACGAACCGCGGGATGCGTTTTTACCCATGATCGATCAGAGCACGGTTGATGACAGCACAGAGCGATGGCTTGATGGGATAGAAGAAAAAGTGGATTATAAGGCATGGCTTTGCGGACACTGGCACATAGAGAAGCAGATTGACAAGCTTCGCTTCCTGTTCCACGATGTTGTGTCACTGGAAATGATAAAGCGAGGTTTCAAATGAGTCGTTTCAAGAGTAATCTCTACACTGTTGAGCGCCGAGTATGGAGAAACCACAAGCTGTGCTGGATTCAGAACGATGACTTCACTCTCTTTTCAGGACATCACAAAACGAAAATCAAAGAGGAAGATCTCCCGGAATGGTATGTCTTTGGCAGATACTATAAGCTGTGGGGCTTCCTCTCCACAAAAGGTATTACCGACTTGCAGTACATCCCGAACCTGTGGATCAACCACTTCCTGAAAGATGACTGTCTCCTGATCTCCTATAGCGGTAAAATCGAGGAACATCCAGACAGCATCGGTTTTGAAAAATACAGCGGCGTTGATGAGCGTGTGTGGGGCAACGAGATCCTCGATGTGCTGAAAGGCGCCAGGATGTTCTCGGAATATGATATCGCCCCTATCATGGAACAGATCCGTGAGAAGCAGCACATTCTCATTGAGAACTACCCGGACGAGTTCGGGCCCCACAAGTGGAGTTTTGATCTCGATGAATGGATGGCAGAAGAGTACCCACTCAGGTCGCCCAACCTATTACAGCAAAGCCATCACAGAAAAAAGAGAGAAGCAGAGCTGCGAGAACTATATGGCAAAAAAGAGGACAGACAAATGGATGAATGCCAACACGCAATGGAGGAACTCCGCAATATAGTCGAGGGGATCAGCAACCTGCGAGACACAGCATACGCGCACTACTCTTTATTGGTCGAGCAGGTGCTGAAGGATCAAATCACCGACGAGCAGCAGTTAGAACAAATCATGGATGGCCTCTGCGATTTCTGCGATGAGATCCGCTTCATCGATCTTTATCGACGCCTTTGCCGACACATCTATTACCAATATCCGCAGCTCGTGGGAGAGCATGTGGCTCTTTTCCGTGCGCTGTTTGAGGGGCCCGATGAGAACTGATTTGAGAGAAAATGTATGGAGGTAACCTTCAGTGAAGGTGGGCAGATACAAGTTTGCCTGCTACCGCCTCACATATGGAGAAAGCAAGTCTCCAGATAGGATTGCAAAGATCAAAGCCGATCTTGCCTCAAAGGGGAAAGATGGGTATTCCATTGCAATCACTTATGACGCATCTCCCACCCCACCAACGTGGGACACATTCGCCAATTCCTTATTATGTCTGGACGGAAGACTTGAGATGTGGAAGCTAATGCAAGAGAACTGGCCACATCACAAAGCGGTTGAAGCTCAGAAAGGAGTGAGTAAGATGAGCACATCATATTTCATTTTTACGGAGGTTCTGACAAATGATCAGTGGCATTGTATCAACCCCCAAGTGATGAAGCTGCTGCCTATCGAACAACTCATTCTTGTTCCAACGCTTCGCTCGGACAGCAGGTATCAGTTCGAAAAAGCATACCGGCAACTTGAGTGCGATGGGCACCCGTTCACAGTAGACGAAATGTCAAGAAATCTACAGGCATCGGTGAACGACTGGCTTTACCCCAGAGGACAGCGTCCGAATTCCCGTTTGCTACGATGACATCTTGAAGCTACTGAACACTTCTGGCAAAGAACATTCTGCATTTGCTCTTCGATCTGAAGTAGCTGCCTTTCAGAATGGTGAATCCGATAATATTTTGGACTTCGTCTCAGTAGACGAATACCGGAAGATGGAGGATGAACTCAAGAAGGCTTATCAGTATTTCGAATGGAATGACCGCTCCGGTGCGTATCGCTATTATGAGGAGATCCAAAAGAAGGTCGCCGCACAGGTCAAAGGATTGGAAAGCGATAAACCCTCGGGCAGAAATCACCTCTGTCCGAATAATGCTTTTTTCAACCTAACGGAAAACACACAGGAGGGTTTCAGATGCAATCGAATAAAGAATCGAACCAAAAGCTGATTGAGCGATTTCCGTTTCTTATGCCCCGTAACCGCTGGACAGGAGAAGTTCCAGAGGATTACGACTATTCCTATACGGAACTGGATTCCATGCCTGACGGCTGGCGAAAGGCTTTTTGGGGAGCAAATGTGTGTGAAGATATCCGCGAGGAACTGGTGCGTGCCGAGTATCTCGACCAATACCGTATTTCCCAGATCAAGGAGAAATATGGAACGCTCTGTTGGTATGACTTTGGCTGTACAGAGCGGATGCTTCGTGACATCATCCCCAAATATGAGCACCTATCTGCGAGAACTTGCATCAGATGTGGGAACCCTGCAACAAAGGTTTCTACTGGCTGGATCAGTCCCTACTGTGACACTTGTGCTGGCAAAATCAGTCATGCCGAGAGATTTATTGCCATTGAGGAATGGCTCGATAGAAACAGCAGCGAAGTAACATCAAAAAAGGAGCCTAAATGAAAAAGATACCCACTCTCTTTGAACGAGAATTTGAAAACCATCGAATTGTCAGAATACTGCCAAATATCAGCCCTGACCTTGCTTGGGTCATGGCCGGCGACGGCGTAGCTACCATCAAATGGGACGGTGCCTGCTGTGCGGTCATCAATGGTGTTTTCTACAAAAGATACGATGCAAAACATGGAAAGCCCATTCCATCTAACGCAATCAAGTGTCAGGAGAACGCAGACCCTGTCACTGGCCACTTGCCTTGTTGGGTACCTTGTGACCGAACTGCAACCAGCGATAAATGGTTCTGGGATGCGTATGACAGAATGGGAATTGTACCGGATGGAACATACGAGGCCATCGGCCCGCATTTCAGATCTAATCCCCACAACCTTGATACCGATATTCTCAAGCCCCACGGGAAAGACATTGTTGAACTGGATCGGAGTTTCGAGGGCATCCGCACTTATCTGGAAACCCATGTGATTGAGGGGATCGTCTTCTGGAAAGATGGACACCCTCGGTGCAAGATCAAACGCAAGGATTTCGGGTTCCCGTGGGGAAGATGACTGCTTAAATTGGAAGACTCCATTAGAGGTACGGCAAAGCACTTGGCGATAGGAGGCGCACCACATGAGTAAAATGGCTCGGCTACACAGTAGAGCTATTCTCCAATGGTCAATGGTTCAACATCGACCAGTGGTATCGTCACGCAAACGGACAACTCAGACACCACTTTCTGTATGCTGCGCCTGAACGAGATATTCTCTCTAGCGCACATGATGAGCTGGCTCTTAGTAAAGAGAGAATCTGCTTTTCTGACCTGGCAGCAGAAACTCAGGATATCATCTGCGCAGAAAACCCAGCATTCGAACGCAGTACATTCGAATCGTGGGATTTTTTCATTTGGGGCAACTACTCTGATTTAGAGACACTGCTGCAAAAAGCTCGCTGCAAAAGAAAACGATAAATGCATCTCAAAGGACTTACTCGAAACACTGATCTTCATGATTCGAAACCAAATCCAGATTTTCCGACAGACCATCCCGTACGTCGTGACTGATAGGTCATCGGAAATGCCAATCAGGATCATTATCTGTGAATTGTGATTTTTTGATAGCTATTCGCTCTGAAATATGGTAATTGTTCGTGTTACAGAAAAGGAGGTGGAACACCATGATTTATGTCATGTCAGATATCCATGGGCAGAAGCGGCGCTTTGATTCCGTCATGAAGCAAATCAACCTGCAGCCTGAGGACACGCTCTATGTCCTTGGAGATGTGATAGACCGCAACCCCGACGGCATCAAGCTCTTACGCCAGATCATGGCGATGCCAAATGCCAAAATGCTTCTGGGTAACCACGAATTAATGATGATGAATGCTCTCTACTACCCACCCCCAGAGGATGAGGAGTGGCCTGAATACTACTATGAGCGCAAGCAGTCTCTGTGGTATAGAAATGGAGGCGAGATAACACATAATTATCTGAAGCACATAAAGAAAACCGTTCGTCAGGAGATATTCGAGTATTTGGAGAAGCTGCCTGTAAACATGGAAATCACGGTGAATGGCAGGCAATTCATTCTGACCCACGCGGCTCCTGCCGAGCTGTATGAGACCTACGGTCGTAAATATGAGTGTGAGCGAGACTTTGCCGTCTGGATGCGATTTGACAGTTTCCCTGTTCTGGAGGACTGTACAGTCATCTTCGGACACACACCAACTATCCGTTTCCAGTATGATAACCCAATGGCAATATGGGATGCAAAGAGCTGGATCGGAATCGACTGCGGCTGTATGCTCCCTGAAAAGGGTGACCCTTGGTCAGGAGCACTTGGAAGACTGTCGTGTCTCCGATTGGATGATATGCAGGTCTTTTACTCCGAGGAACCTCAATACGACAATCTTAAAGAATCGGAGGAACAGCATTATGGATGATGGCAAAGTAACGATTACCATTGAAATCGATGCAGAACTGCTGGCGCAGGTAACCGAGGTGCTAAAGTCTTATGGCCTCACGCCGGAAGAAGCCGCGGTGCAGTTCTTCAAATACTGTGCCGACCCAAAGACACAGGATCATGCGATTACACTTCTCAAAAGGTGGAAAGAGGAACAGGAAGCGCAAGAGAGGAATAAAGCACCAATGCTAAGTAAAGAAGGGTTCTGCAAAGCACTCCAGATGATAAAAGGAGCAAGAGTCCATTGACGAACAGTTCAGCAAAGCGCTCAATCTGGTTGGCGATGGTCACTTTGTATTCGGTGCCGAAAACAAGTATCTCATGGCTCTTAGAGATGTTTTGAAAGAAGCGGTCAATGACCAATACGACTACATCGATTGGTGGCTGTATGAAGCAACCGATGACTATACGGTATGGGAAGCAGATTGCACCATGAAGTATTGTCTCAAAGACCCCGAAGCTCTGTATGATTACATAACCGGTACGCTGAAGCCTGTCCCTGTATCTTTGGGAGAAAGCACATCACAGCAGGAATAAGGGGATGTCAAAATGAAAAGACTGCCGCCACTATCCGAAATGGAACGCATCGAGCAAACCCTGCTCGTCGAAAAACTGGATGAAATCCTGGAACGCATTGACAACGAAGACATCGGATTCGTAATAACAGAAAACGGTCTGCCGGATATGGTCCTAATACCATTCCGCTGGTTTGCCGAGAACTTTCCGGATGAAGTGCCTGACGACCTAAGAAGCGCCGATTACAAATCCGGATAGATTCCACCTCTGAGGAGCCGAGAAAAGATGGATGAGAAGTTTAACAGAATAGCCGTCAGCGTCATCCATCTTGACAAGGATGGCACAGTCATAGATGTGGAAGATTACAACCTCGATAAAGTCGAACCTGATTTGTGGGCAATCAAAGGGCTGGCTGCATCACTGCTCCCCGTCATTCGAGAGTTCTATACGCACGAAGAAAATGTTCAAGCATTTGAGGCATGGCTGAAAGAGCGGGAAAATAATTCTCAAAAACACAGCAAGCGGAAATAAGCGCAAAGACGGAAATCGGAGATGCGAGGCTGTATCTATTTCGGTCACTCTTAAAAATACCCAATTCTCCGCTATCATGGGAAATTGAAAGCAAAAAAAATATGGCTGAAACAGCCCAAAGCCGCTTCAGCTCTCGATTTTTCCTATTTCCAGCGTGTATCTAAATTGGTCACGCATGACATCTTGAGTGACCAAAATAGATACACTCACCCGAAACCCCTGAGAAATCAGGGGTTTCGGCGTTTTTATAGTCCGTTTTTTCAAAGCGTGTTTTATAGATACACAAAGCCAATATAGAGCGTTAGGCAGGACTTGAACTAAATCCACAGCCTATTTCCGCCCTGTTCTAAAGAGGGCTATGCTTTTTTTCAAATATTTTTTTCGCTCATCGCCTCCCTAAAATAATATAATAACTATTTTTAGATAGTGGTTGGTATCATATTTTTAGGTCAGTTTACAAGGAACTACACGCAGACCACGAAACGGGCTGCTGACAACAAATAAAGGCTGAGTATCAAGCACCGGGAAAGTGCGGGATATTCAGCCTGTTTTGTTGCTCAGGAGGTTTCCAAAGGGGCTTACCCCTTGGCACACGACTTTGCGTCGCAAAGTGTAGTGTGTTATACGCTCTGTCGGCGTTGCTGCGAAAATACGGTTGCCGCCGGGGAGGGCAAGGGCGTTTGAAACGGCAGGAAAACAGGGCTGTGATTGCGTGGCGTGGAGCCGCAAGCGCAGGACTGGTTTCGCCAGCAGACAGGGCGTATATGAAGCCCCGTCCCTTGTCCCACGCCGGACTTCGGGACAAATGTCCCGAACCTGTGGGTGGCCACACTTACGAAAAAGCAGACGGATTTTTTTTTCAAAATTGAAATGGGGGGAAGCCATTTTAAGGCTTTCCCGCCTTGATTGCCTATCAGCAAAGGCGGGCGGGGCTGTCAACGGCGGCGCGTGAAATGCGTCGTTCATCTTGACCGTTGACTGGATCGACGGAATTTGCTACCTGCTCGACAGTCGAGTAGACTAAGACCTCTCAATCTTAGCCCCTCACAGATCCGTACGTGCGGCTTTCCCGCATACGGCTCCTCATAGTAACATTCACTTTAATATAAGCAATAGTACGTTTTAGGCTTTTGCTAATGGATAATACTTGAGCATTTCCACAAATCCATTCCATGTGTATGCCCGTCTACAACCTCTCCGATTCATGGCTTTAAACAGAAACTGCTGAACCCTATGCATAAAAATGTTGTTATCTTTCGGAAATTCCATGTAACACCATAGTACCGATAGTGTCCGATTAGCTTCACATTCAATTCCTTGATTATCTCTCGCATCGATCGATTTCGATTATCATAAATCCAATTCTTATAGGCTCTGACCTTTTGCTCAAACTTCTTTCTTGAAGTCTGTACTTTTGGTACGAAACCTCCTTTTCGGTTTTTGCTACAGTAGAAAGTAAATCCCAGAAAGTCAAATGTTTCCGGTTTATGTTCCCCTCTTGCCCTGCGATTCTGCTCTGCAAATCTTCCAAATTCAATCAGTCTGCTTTTACTACTCTCAAGTTCCAGACCAAACTTTTCCATTCGTTCTTTTAACTCTTTATAGTATCTTTCAGCTTCTGACTTATATTGGAAATCCTGCAACAAAATCATCCGCAAAGTTGACAAGAAAACACTCTCCCTGCATTTCCTTCTTCACTACAAGTTTGAACCACAGCGTCAGCACATGATGCATGTATATATTCGCAAGCATCGGACTCATTACGGAGCCTTGTGCCGAACCTTCCTCTGTTGGTTCAAATTTACCTTGTTCCATTATTCCTGCTTTAAGATATTTACGTATCAGCCACAGTAAGTTCTTATCCTGTATGTTCCATTCGAGAAACTTCATCATCCACTCATGGTCGATATGGTCAAAAGAACCCTTTGATGTCAGCATCTACGATATAGCTGATTTTCCCATAACTTATCCGTTGATATACCTCTTTTATCGCTTCGTGACAACCTCTGTTCGGTCTGAATCCATACATACAGTTTAGGAATCTTGGCTCATAAATACCATCCAATATTTTCTTCACTGCCATTTGTACAATCTTATCCTCATAAGAAGCTATCCCTAATGGTCTTTTCTTTCCATTTGCTTTGGGAATGTATACCCTCAGCGATGGAAGTGGCTTAAAGGATTTGTTTTTCAGCCTTTGTACTAAATCCTTGATATTTCTGTCAAGGTTCTTCCCATACTCATCTTTGGTTACCTTGTCGATTCCGACTGCTTTGCTCCCATCTAATTCCTTATGACATTGCTTTAGCATATCTTCATTTATCAAATGGTACACTGATGTAAATATAGGATGTTTTGTTGTTGCTGATATTTCAGCTATTCTTACTAATTTCGTTTCCATTATTTCCTCCGTCCCTGAGTACGGATAATGTGTCCTCAGTAAGACCTTTACTATGCAATCCCCTTCCCTCCATCGGTATTACCCGATTTCTACAGTACTATGAGATTGTCCGACTACCTGCCATTCATTTGAAATCCTCCGTTTTCAGTTGTGACTTCATACTCTTTTTTCGAGAAACGGCAGGTTCTCCCCCAGTTGATGTGTATTCACGATGTAAAACATGATTGGTTCTCTGACTCCGCAGTGCCACATAATACTCGCCATATCGTATTACATGATATTGTCTTCCGCACCAGTTAAGACGTCGACCGACTGAAGTTAACGTTTCGAAGCTCAATCACTATTCAACCCTGCTTTCTTGCTGTCTACGCTTGTCAAATGCCGTTACCGACATCATCCCAAGACTCGCTATTATCTGGTTGGCTAAACCTTGGATAAACCGGATTCCCACCGGCTTGACTACACACCCTTAGCTGGGCGCACAACCGGAAGTTGTCTGCATTATTCACTTTTCTTCAGCTTATCTGCTATTTTGCGCTTCAAATCATAATCTCCACTGGGAGAAAGGCGCGGCAGAGCCGTCCATTCCTCCTTACTAATAGACACTGTCTGGTTTAGTGGGTTGGACTTCCGACCGGCAGAATAATCCCCCAAGAAAACCAGAATCCCGCTGCGTCTTCTGGCAGAGTATAGTCCTCCTGGCGGCCGATGATACGCCACTCTCCTTCGCCGCTTTTTTCCGGTCAAACAGGCTATAGGTGTCCAGCGGAGTCACCAAGAGCCGGCCTGACCTAAGAATGTCTTTTCTCATTGATGATTGGCTGGTCTGAGGTATAGTCAAATATCTCCACAATATGAAAGATTACCTTTGACATGATACGCCCCGAAACAATAAGTGTGGTCATCATACTTGAAACAAAAAATGTCCCCACTCTTGAGAAATCTCAACATCGTTCGTGGTTTCTTTTCCCATCCCCAAATCTTTATCATATTGCCCTCCTTAAATTCCGATTTGTTGTTCTCTTACTTCCGTCCCCCTCTGTGGGTTTGGATTTTTTCAGCAAGTCCGACTTCTGTGCAATCTTTTTCAGCCACTTTCTTTCTTCTTCCGACAGCTTCTTCAAATTCAATTTGAGCCGCTTACAGATAAACGCCATCGCCGCCTGTTCCGGGTCGCTGCCTGGACTCGCTGGCAACTTCATCTGCGGTCTGCATAAGAAATCTTCCAGCGGGGTTGTCCTCCGGAACGCTGAAAAAATCGTCCTTATGTGCTTCCCGCAGGTCAAGAGCTATCTTGTTTATGTCCTGCTGTATCACATAGCGGCAAAAACTGTCATCGTCAATATGGGCGGCGACAAGCTGCCGTAACTGCGGGTCAGACAAGCCGGGATTGTACCGCTTCATAATCGTTGCGCTCACAGCGTCTACAATAGCGTTTGCACTCTGCACCTGTTTGCCAGCAATACCGTTTACATAGATTTCGAGGTCAGCCATCAGCCGGGGGAAATCCGGGTGTACCGCCAGCTCACACAAAAGGGAATTATCTATCCTCCCACTTTTCAGAAGTTCAATCATATCGTCGCTCAAACGCAGGTCTGCAAGATCGGCGTTTGGGTGATTTCTTGTTTCGGACAGTCCCAGCAGATAATCGGCGGTCACGCCGTAAAACTTCGCCAGCTTGATAATGGCATAGTGGCTGATGTCCTTGAAGTCCTTCTGCTTCATAACTGCCCAAACGCAGACTTGGAGAGATTTACCTGTCTGCTCTTCAAGCTGCTCCAGCGTCAGCCCACGCTCCACACGCAGGTCTTTTAGTCGTTCTTGTATGGATAATTCCATGCGCTCCCTCCTTGTCTGCCCAATAAATGGGAAGCTATCGCTTACATCATATAAAGAAAAATTATATTAAATTCTCAATAACTGTTTCCGTCATTTTCAGTGCTTCGGTAATGTTCGGAGCGACATAATAGATAAAATCCGGGTCATGCACATAACAAATAATTTGACCGATTTCACCTTTCTCGCTTGGGTTATAGTCCAACATCAGATAAAAAGAGAACCGGCATACTCAGCAAAGGGAAACCAACGCTCACAAAACAGATATGGCTTTTTATGCGTTCGTCTAATTGTTGCAGTTGTTTTTCACCAATTACATTTGGAAACTCTGTCATTTTACAGTTTTTATTTTGAAAAAGAGATTTTAACTTGATTATTTCTTTTTAGTGACAGTAGGCGTAAAATACCCGCGCGATAAAATCCCTCCTGCGGCCAAATTAAGCTCATATAGCCGCTGCCGTTTTTGTATGAATATACGGTTTTAAAATCCTCTGGCAATCTTATTTGAAATTGATTTTCAAAGGCGCTTAATTCTTCTTTTGTAGCACCTTGAATTTTAAGATACTCGTCAATATCTTCCTGTTCTACTTCCTCATCATTTAGTGCTTCAGCATTTTCAAGGAGAAGCTGCTCATTTCTCTTGACAAGTTCCACTATGCTATCCATTTTGAACACCTCACAACTTCCGATTTATCGTCTTGTATTTATTATTCTACCACAATTCCGAGAGCGTGGAAATAGAGAGTTTTCCGGGCAGATTTCCGACCTTATGGATATACGGGGCGGGCGGTCTTTTAGGTGTAGACTTAGGGTAGTTCATCGATGAGCTGCACCTTGAAAAATGAATAACCGTCCGAAAAGGAATACCCCGGCAGGGGAAGCACCGCAAGGAGCCAATTTCTGGACACTTTGTCCCGAAGTCCTTCGGGACAATGTCCCGAAGTGTGGGGGAGCGTGCCAACGCTGGAACACGCCGCAGGAATGGGGCAGGAAGCCTTTTCGGAGAGAGCGGCTACGGAAAGCAAAATGGAGGGAACACATGAGAGAGAACCCATATAAACGACTGCCGCCCATAGAGCGCAAGCCGGACGGTTCCCTTTACCGTATGACACCGGCACAGAGGAAACAGGCAAACGCCTTAATCCGCCGGGAGTGCTGCAACTATGAGGACGGGAACTGTATGCTCCTTGACGATGGGGACACCCACACCTGCCCCCAGACCATTTCTTTCTCGGTCTGCTGTAAGTGGTTCCGCTGGTCGGTCTTGCCGCAAATCGGAACGCTGGAAGCAGAGATTTTCCGGGATAAGGAGCTAAAACGCTGTGCGGTCTGCGGCAGAGTGTTCGTCCCAAAGTCCAACCGGGCGAAATACTGTCTCGACTGTGCCGCCGTAGTTCACAGGCGGCAGAAAACAGAAAGTGAACGGAAAAGGAGGTCTACTGTGGACAGTTAGGGGCTGAAAAGTCCTTGATTTACAAGGCTTTGCAAGCACAGAACAGGGACAGGCAATAGAAAGTACCGTCTGCCCCCGGAAACGGGCTTCTAACCGTCCACAAAACACGATATGACAAACACCATTTATATCCATCAGCCGGAAAAGGCGGTCAGCTTTACCCGGCTGCCGAATTTCCTTTTTGAAGCCCCCACATTCACACCCCTGTCCAACGAAGCGAAGATACTGTATGCCTTTATCCTGCGCCGGACGGACCTATCCCGGAAGAACGGCTGGGCGGACGAATATGGGCGCATTTACCTCTACTATCCCATCAATGAGGTAGTTGCGCTGCTCCACTGCGGGCGGCAGAAGGCGGTCAATACCCTGCGGGAGTTGCAGTACGCGGGGCTGGTGGAAATCCAGAAGCAGGGCTGTGGAAAACCCAACCGTATTTTCCCAAAATCCTACGAAGCGGTTCCAAACACCGACTTCAAGAAATCCCGTTCTGGTACGCCGGAGGACTGAAAACCGCACATGAAGTACGGAAATCACTCCTCTTGAAGTACGGAAACCGGACGGTATATAGAAATACAGAGATAAAAAGATTTGATTTATACCTTCCATTCCTATCGTATCCGAGATAATTCCTGCGGGATTTTCCCTGTGGAAAATCCCGGATAGGAAGGAATGGGGAAAGGAGCATGGCACAACACGCAATTTTGCGGTTTGAGAAGCACAAGGCAACCCGGCAAGGCCGCTGGAAGCCCATCACGAAAGACGAAAGAACAATACGCCAGCAACCCCGACATTGACACAAGCCGGAGTAAGTACAACTTCCACATCGTCAAGCCGGAGGGCCGCTATTACCATTTCATTCAAAGCCGGATTGAGCAAGCCGGCTGCCGAACCCGGAAGGATAGCACACGGTTTGTCGATACGCTGATTACCGCCAGCCCGGAGTTTTTCAAGGGGAAATCCCCAAAGGAGATACAGGAATTCTTCCAAAGGGCGGCGGATTTCCTCATCGGGCGGGTAGGCCGAAAGAAAATATCGTGTCGGCGGTGGTACACATGGACGAGAAAACGCCCCACCTGCATTTGACCTTTGTTCCGCTGACAGAGGACAACCGCCTGTGCGCCAAAGAGATTATCGGGAACCGGAGCAAACCTCACGAAGTGGCAGGACGATTTTCACGCTTATATGGTGGAGAAATACCCGGACTTGGAGCGTGGGGAGAGCGCCAGCAAGACAGGCCGGAAGCATATCCCCACCCGCTTTTCAAACAGGCGGTCACCCTCTCCAAACAGGCAAGAGCCATTGAAGCCACGCTGGGCGATATTAACCCGCTCAACGCCGGAAAGAAGAAAGAGGAAGCCCTCTCCCTGCTGAAAAAGTGGTTCCCGCAGATGGAGAACTTCTCCGGGCAACTGAAAAAGTACAAGGTCACAATCAATGACCTGTTAGCGGAAAATGAAAAGTTGGAAGCAAGGGCAAAAGCCAGTGAAAAAGGCAAGATGAAAGATACGATGGAAAGGGCAAAGCTGGAAAGCGAACTGGACATATTACAGCGGCTGGTTGACCGTATCCCGCCGGAGGTGCTGGCGGAACTGAAACGGCAGCAGCGGCAGCATGGAAAGGAAAGGTGATTTTATAAGTACCACTATCAGATACAAAAGAAACGGAAGTCGTGACTTTTCAAGGAAAGGAAATCACGCTGGAAAATCTCTCCCCGGTGTTCACGCCGGAGCAGGAAGCGGCAAAACGCCGAGAGCTGGAACAGCAGCTTTATGAGGTGTTCCGCAAGTATGCCGACAAGCGGCAGAGTGAGGAAGCCGGGGCATAAGGTTTTCCGAAGCCATCGTTGATTTGCGGGGCTGCTGGCGGTATAATAAAGGTGTCAGCAGCTCCGTTTCTTAGAAAAGGAGCGACAATATGAATAATCGAATAGACGCAATCTATGCAAGACAATCGGTAGACAAAAAGGACAGCATTTCCATTGAAAGCCAGATTGAATTTTGCAAATATGAATTGAAAGGCGGGAACTGCAAGGAATACACAGACAAGGGGTACAGCGGCAAGAACACAGACCGTCCGAAGTTTCAAGAACTGGTGCGGGACATCAAGCGGGGCTTGATTGCAAAAGTCGTGGTTTACAAACTCGACCGTATCAGCCGTTCCATTCTGGACTTTGCCAACATGATGGAGCTGTTCCAACAGTACAATGTGGAGTTTGTGTCCTCTACGGAGAAGTTTGACACCTCCACGCCGATGGGGCGGGCGATGCTGAATATCTGTATCGTGTTCGCCCAGCTTGAACGGGAAACGATACAGAAGCGGGTAACGGACGCTTATTACTCCCGCAGTCAGCGAGGCTTTAAGATGGGCGGAAAAGCCCCTTATGGCTTCCGTACCGAGCCAATTAAAATGGACGGTATCAACACAAAAAAGCTGGTGGTAAATCCGGACGAAGCGGCCAATATCCGGCTGATATTCGAGATGTACGCCCAGCCCACAACCTCCTACGGGGACATTACCCGGTACTTTGCCGAACAGGGGATTTTGTTCCATGGCAAGGAGCTAATACGCCCCACGCTGGCGCAGATGTTACGCAATCCTGTCTATGTGCAGGCAGACCTTGATGTGTACGAGTTTTTCAAAAGTCAAGGGACAGTCATTGTCAATGACGCTGCCGATTTTACGGGCATGAATGGCTGCTATCTGTATCAAGGTCGAGATGTAAAGGCCAGCAAGAAAGAACGACTTGAAAGACCAAATGCTGGTACTGGCTCCCCATGATGGCATTGTTCCCTCCGACATCTGGCTGACTTGCCGCAAGAAGCTGATGAACAACATGAAAATCCAGTCTGCCCGGAAAGCCATCCATACATGGCTGGCGGGAAAAATCAAGTGCGGAAATTGCGGATATGCGCTTATGAGTATCTTCAATCCCTCCGGCAAGCAATACCTTCGCTGTACGAAATGTCTGGATAACATGAGTTGTCCGGGGTGTGGGAAAATCATTACGGCGGAGCTGGAAACAGTTGTTTACCAGCAGATGGTGAAGAAACTGGCAAGCTACAAGGCGCTGACTGGCAGAAAGAAAGCGGCAAAGGCAAACCCGAAAATCGCAGCACTGCAAGTGGAGCTTGCCCATGTGGACGGCGAGATTGAAAAACTGGTGGACAGTCTGACGGGCGCAAACAATGTGCTGCTCTCCTATGTGAATGTGAAGATAGCGGAACTGGACGGGCGCAAACAGGAACTCGTGAAGCAGATAGCCGAACTGACGGTGGAAGCTATCAGCCCGGAACAGGTCAGCCAGATTTCCGGCTACCTCGACACTTGGGACAATGTATCCTTTGACGACAAGCGGCGGGTGGTGGATTTGATGATTACCACCGTTGCCGCTACAAGCGACAGCTTGAACATCACATGGAAAATCTGACGGGCGGCACACCTCCCGTCAGACCGTTACCCTGTGTAGTCCCTTGTAAACTGTACTTTGATACCAACCAAATAACTTTCGGGCCGGTTTCCTACTTCGGATACCGGCCTTTTTTCACGGAAAGGAGTTTTTACTGTGAATGACCACAACAAGGAGCAGCAGTTCCGCTACCTCGAGGAAGTCTGCATTCCCTTGCACCGTGCTGGGTTTGAAACCCAACCTCTGGACGAGTCTCAACTGCCTGTCCATTGGAATGGCGCACCTCTCTGCCGTATTACCGGCAAGGGCAGCGTAACCTGCCCCATCAGGAGGATACACCGTGAGTTACTTCGATACCATCTATGCGGATACTTTTTTTGCCGCACCGCGCAATTCCTGTATATATGTACCTCAAAGACCGTTCAGGCAGCACTGGAAGCTGCTGGCCCGGCATCAAGACCATAGCCAAAGACCTCAATCTCTCCCGCAGCACGGTCAAGCGGGCACTAACCGATTTGGAGCAGCATGGCTACCTTGCCAAGCTGCCCCGGTATCGTCCCAATGGAAGCAACACCTCCAATCTATACACACTTTTTATAAGCAAAAGTGGTTGGTATCAAAATATGATACCAACCACTTCATCTAAATAAAGTTTGAATATTATTGCCCTCAAAGGGGGAACTGCGCCTATTTACTGAACCCAGGATGGGTTCATAGTGAGCCCACCGGAACAGCCCACTCTATCGGAGATTAAGCCAGAGAAAGAACAACATATTTCTTGGGACACCGACTGTAATCTGTTTCAATTTACCTCTGCGCTGGAGGCAGTGTGTATTGTGTATGATGAAATCCAACAGGATACTTTGTCTCACGCCACGCCATTTATTCGTCAGGATCTAGACTATCCTTTTGGCAAAAATGCGGATAGCGTTTCTTTACAAGCGAATTGTGTTTCAGTGCTTTTATTGTTGCTTCATATACTTTACCCTTTAGCTGGATTCAATCCTTTATACTCAAACCCAAATCTCTTTATGAATTTCTCCAGCATGTCTGAGTATACCGAAATGCCTACATGATCCACATTGATGTCATTTTCGCTCCACTCATCGAGATGTTCAAATATCCAATCAAATATTATGAGATAATTAGCCTGGGTCGCTTCTTCGGGTACGATACCAACCATTGCTATGTAAACATCAAAGACCCCACCCATGCAAAACAAATCTATCATGGAATCTCTGATGATTACTTTTCCTGTAATCAAATCGTTATATGCTTCTTCCATTACAGGATACATATCACAATAGCCAATGACTTCATCGTTTTTCACAAGAAGAATTGAAGTATCATTTTCATACTCTTTAGCAGATTGTTTCCAGTCATCAAAAGTTCCTTCTGTTTCATCATTCATTTCGTATCTGTCAGAAGGAATACATAGATAATCAATCTCCATCTCTTTCATAGTCAGGGCAGTGTAGTCCATCCCGATTTTCCCTATATCGGCAATTCTAATTAATTCCGGCCCGACAATACTATAGCCTTCGCGCTTCGTATCAGTTGCCACATTACCCATTCCGGTGAAAATGTTTACGATTTTGTCTAAATGGACATCGAGTATTTCTGGGAAAGCGTCAAGCCAATGAGTTGGTCCCAAATAAAATTCCATTGCTTCCGAAGGTAAAAAGTCCTCAATTCGCAGAGGAATGATTGGACGGTTTCTGGAAACAGCAGAGTTTATTTCGCGTAATACATAGTGTGACTTATCCGATTTGCTTGAAAATACAAGCAAAACTGCTGTAGAATTGCTGATACCTCTGATTATTTCAGCTGCGTACTCTGCCCCGGTTCGGATGTCTCGAGGAGCGATAAAACACTTGTATCCACGTTTTTCTATCCGATCTACAATGTAATCTGCAATGTCTTTGTTTTCGCTCGCATAAGAGAGGAAAAGATTATATTTAAATAGCATGGCACTTACCATTCCTTTCCCCCGTATTCTCTGTAGACCGTCAAAATCTTTTCATTGAACATCGATCGCTGGACATCTTCTGAGAATAAGTTCAAAGTCATAATCCTCGTTTTGTGCGTTGACTGCCTAACAAAAGAAAAACCTATTTTAGACAATAGATATGCTCCAATGTCACTCACAGCGTCTGCGACAATTCCCTTGAAATAAATGGAACGACTATTTGCCAGTCGAAGAACAAATTCGGACCAATACAGAAGCATTTGCGTGGCGATTCCATGGTGCCTGTATTTCGGATGGACAACAATCGAAGAAAAATACCCCCAGTAACAGCTACCATCTTCATATGGTAGCACATCGTCACCAGTTATCACCGTGTCGACCACGCTCCCTGATACGATGTCTGCATAGACCGGCCCCCCTTATTGGACTGAAATTGACATATCCGACAACGGTGCCGGATTCGGGGTTTACTGCCATAATGTAAATATCTTTGTTTTTCTCAAAATAGTCAAGGCAGGTATCCACTTGAAGTTGATACACATCATCATAAGATACTCGGTCCAATTGTATCGCCTCAGAAATCATCCTGTATTGTATTTTATCACCTGAAAGAATACTATACTTTTTCACACTAACACCCTCCTACGCGGCTTGATTTGCTGGAACACTTATTCTCTATACACTACGCAACATTGCATTTGTGGAATAAATGACTATTGTCTTACTGAGGAGAAGCCAACAGTTTCTTATCGCATGCGTTCAGCAAAATAGTATCCTCTATCAGAGATTAAGTCAGATTGATTAGCTCAGGGATTGCTTTTTTTTTAATCTTCTTATAAAAAGCCAACTCTATAAGCAAGCCAATTTCGGCAGCAAAAAAGCAATCCAGTATCGATACTTGCCGATTCCTATGCTATACTTAATGTCACTTTTTAAAACCGCAATGAATGGCCAATACCAGCCGTTCTGGAAATTCCAATAGAATCGAGTGTTTTCTCATAAAGATATCTCCACCAGTTGTTAAGAAGAAACACTAAGATTGTAAATACTATTGCAAAACCAGATGTAAAGAGCACTGATGCAGTGATAGATTTTCTTTTTGCAAACACGGTTGTTTACCATGCATACGCAAACAGCAATTAAGCAATAGCAAATTAGTTCATGCTCAAACACCGAGGATTCCCAATTCCTTATAAGCCACGAATTGCCAACAATAGCCGCAACAGTTAGGATAACTACAGCAATAATGAATGCAAGGCATCTGTTCTTTGATTTTCTCTTTGTAAGATCACATTGTAGCTTAAACTCCTTTAATGTACCCTGCAATTCTGTCTCGTCTTCTATCGTTTCATAGTATTCACATATGCGGCGAACCAGAGCTGCGGTTGGGTCAGCAACACTCCGTAGGAGCACATATCTTTTGTCATCTCGTTCAATGATACGCTCTTCGTAATATTCATCCTCGCCAATCGTCACCAATTCCTTAGAAGAAGCATCCCCACAAAAATGAAGCAAGCTTCTGCCTTATTGTACACCATGTTTTATAAACCACATTCATCACATCCATTCGGAGAACTATTAGAGGCTTCAGCAGTTGCTTCTTTCAACGGTTTAATGCGTTTTTTCATAATTACCTGCCGTTCGCTGTAACCCATCTTTTGCAAAACGCAATTGCCGAATCCTCAAATAGATTTACAGGTGCTCGAGCAAAACCAATCGAAGTAGTTGCCATATGCTCTTCTGCCCTTTTTAATAGAGCGTTACCTATTCCTTGATGCCGACATTTTGGGAGTACATACAAGTAGTTTATTGTCCCATATGCCGATGAACATATATAATTAGCAACACCTATGACTTTTCCATCCTCTACAGCCACAATTGTAGTGCATTCACAAATCAACCGAGAAGCGACATGGTAAAAAGTGTCCCAGCTTTTCAAGTCTCGATGGCAGGTAACACTGCTATCAGGATGAACACTTTCAAAGTCTTGCATGGTAGCAAGCTCACATGCGAAATGCGTTTCTTCATCCCTACAAAAATGAATATCAAAGTTAATTTCGTTGCACATATCGCCAATCATTCATCTCGCAAATAATGATAGATGCTTCGTCTCTTTAAACATCGTCTTTTTCTTTTTTTCTTTCTCAGTTAGCATATCAAATGGAACGAGATCGGGGGTGAATCTTTGCAAGGTCATTCCTGCTCTCTTTACTCCTCGATCCACTATAACAATACCCTTCTGCTCTCATATACGCATTCCACCGCCGATGTTCAATTAAGCGAAGCCTGTCGCGATCTGCCGGGTTTCTCTCATTAGGATTCTGATTAACCCCAGGGATATTGCATTGTAATTTCACCCTCTGGTGTATTACTGAAGCCACTGATGAGCGATAATTAAACTCGCAGTTCCAAAATGCATCCTCTGTTCCCCACTGCAAATGGCGCTTCAATGCTTCGCTTTCGAGCTGTGAATTAAGTAAAGCCGTTTCGCTATACTGCCTCTTTAAATTTCCAATGTATTGGATATCGTAGGGAACTCCTCGAAAATTCACAGCGTTGCTAAGCACATTGGCAACATTATCATTGAATACAATTGCTTTTATTTTCGGATGCCGGTTCATCCTTTCACATCTCTCACGAATACTTACTGCACATTCAACATTCTTCTGGTCATTCCCGAGAGCAACAAATACATATGAAACAGAAGGAAGCTCCTTTATGATCTGGATACATCTTTCTGACATCGCATTGATACCCGAATGGATACTGATTGTATATTGTGCTTCACCAGTTTCATATGTGCCGTTATGCTTCTCGTCCATAAGTTCTGGACACTGAAAGGAGAATACTGATTCCGCATTCTCCCTAGAATCAATCGCCGTTAGCATCAATCGGTAATTTTCCATTTGGCCGAACCAAGAAAGGGATTTGAGTAACTCCGTCCCATAGACTCCAAGCCCTAAGATTACGATGGAAATCAGTTTTTTTCATCATTCTCAAGCGGCGTGGCGGTGCGGAATATGTCCGCTCCCGCTTCGTAAAGCGTTTCCGAGATAAGCGATTTAACCTCATCAATTCTCCTGATTTTCATGCCTGATGCCGGATTTGATTGAACCAGTAGCGAGCTTTCTGCACTATTTGAAAACAGGTATAAGTGCATATTTGCATTCTCACCATGACATTGAATGAGCTGTGACGCCTGTCGTATGTTTTCGTCTTCATCTCCTCCAATAATGAACAACCGAATCCGATTTGTCTTTTTGTGAAACGATATTCGCAACACAGCAATATCATTCTTTAGGCATACTGCACCCAGCTTTCTTGCTACATATTGTAGTTCACCACTCACTTCCCCAGTTTCCTCATAAACATCAGTAAACACGATTAGCGTTTTGGGATGATTCTCTTTTATACTTTCTGCCAATATTAGCGCTCGTTCGTTCAATTCAGAGAAAATGCATGTTTCCGAAAAGAAGTGAGTATAATACCTTACCAATGCAGAAACATTTTTAAAAATAGACAACACTGCACCGAATGTTAAAAGTGGACTTATGATATATACAAGCGCCGAAAGCAGAACGTAGGAAGTTGCTAAGGGTTCATTAAGGGTATACGAGTATTCTCGGATTCGGTCGAGTTCTCCATCCAAAAACAAGCATTCTAAGTGTATGATGAATTGAAGACAGCAACGCCTCAACATTAAAATTCCCCTTCGCGAAAACTGCCTCAACATATAGGGGATAATGCAGCAAAACACCAGAAGAAAAGAAAAAATGATAAATGAGGGTATTAGCAGCGACACTCCATTTAGCCATTTAACCGCTTGTACTCTTGCAGTAATTAGAAAAGCAACAATAGCTATAAGAAACAGCGCTATCCAAAATAGTACTACTGTCATATGCGAATGATCTCCTTTTTTGCCTGTTCCAGTCCATCTTTGTGTTGCAAGAGGCTCAAAAGTTCTACATTCCAAGTCCATATGAGGACATAGGAATATATAAAGGGAACCGCAAGTTTTTTTTTACCGATTCCAAAAAGGACGGTACGACACATTGTTCAGTATCAGCTGCTCCCCAGAGTTTAAACCCTATTTCGGTATTGAGTTTGTCTTGATTCTTGGTCCAAGCAAGTATTTCAGTTGGAGAAAAATGATCAGGATACCGCAAATAGTACTCGAAGAATGTGTAAGATGTCTGAATAGTGTTGATATCCCTTGCAACCCGGGCATTGATATTCGTTCCGTTATAGTATCCGGTCCAAATATTATAGTAATATGTTAAATTTGCTATTTGTGGATATGTCCCTTTCACAAATAGCTTTCGCAGCACAGCATTTTGAGTTTTAAGTTCTTTGCTTGGCTCATCTAAAGAAAGAACCTGATCACCAATTTCAGCCTCTGCAAGGTCATGAATCAGCAACATATCAAGGATTTCTCTCTTGTTATATCCTGCTTCTTTGGTTTCTTCCGGAAGAAACAGCATTGCCATTAGCCATGCACTATAGAGATGTTCAGACACACTCTCTGGGTCAAATATGTCATGGCAAAACCCATTGCTGCCGCTTGATATCTTTTATCCCCCCCTATACTTATCATAGATACATTGGCTAATATCAAAATTATCACAAGAAAGGAACTCCCTGAAATCATCTAAAAACACTATTCAAATAAAACTCGATTTTATTGGAAGATGTATGTTGAGGACGAGTCTGGTACAGTTCAAGATAGTTTACCGCTTTTTGGACATACTCTTCCAAACCAGGCATCTTTGTTGTGACACTGCTTTGTATGCGTACCTGCAAAATAGTTGTTAGAGTAACGAGGTTGTTTTCAGAGAATTTCCCATCTCGTTTGTTGAAACTGCTGTCAACTCGACGACATAGTGCCTTAATAGCATGGCTTCCAGCCGCCAAGTCCGTATCAAGGTAATATGTATTATTTGCGGCCATCTGATACAAGTCACCATAATACTCGATAGTTGCTCCACGGTTCAATGCATTAAAGCGGCGTCATTTGTTATTATAGTGCAAAGGTATTCATCCATCGCATCTGCCTGGCCCTGGAATAATAACCCCGTACAAATGGCGCGAAACAAGAACTGACGATCGAGATTGTCTTGAGTAAAACTCTCGGCACCTTTTATTACCTGACATAGTTCTTCAAAGCGGTTTCGTAAAAAGCCAAGAACCATGCCAGTTAGATTGTTATATGTGAGCCGTCCAAGCCAATAGATGCCGTTACTCTTTTTGGTAAATATCAAATGTGTCGTACCTCTCAATTACAAATCTATATAAATCCTCTTGCAGCGTATAACTTTCTCGTAGCATCTGAACGAAAAAAGCGCCTTCTCCAGAGGTCAACATTGTTCTGAAAAAGTGGTCGGAAGAGTCTCTTGTGCGCTGCTAATGCAATTGGAGAAATGGTAGGCAATTAAAAACTCCATATATGTATGGTGCTTATGAACAAGCGCCCACTGTCGCCCCTGATGCACCACTTTGCGAATATCTAATTTTTCATTAAAAGCGTAGTCGAAAATTGCAGCCGCAACGGATTGCAGCTGTTGTTCATCGCCATCAAGCTCCTGCAATGCCATTCTTTCATACATCGCGACAGCGGAAATGGAATTGTAAAATAGAGGAGACGATAATTCTTGTATAATCATTCGTACAAGGAAGATATCAATTTCCGTATACTTTAATCTGACCAGTGTCTGATAGACATCCTCAGATTGAAGTCCATTGCAACCATACATCTCAAAAAATATCGTCAATTAACGACAATGAAGCCTCGTGATCCATAATATCGATGGAATTAGTCTCAAAAGCCATCCACTTGGCTCGCTCAGAATCGGTATTATCTTTTTTCAGACGTTGCGTGTTTTTAATTAGGCCAGTATCAATAGAAACGACCCTTCTGTACTTACCAAGTTTACGAAGCACTTCATTCAAGATATTCTCAGGAGCAGTATCAGATATCATATGTTCGCGAACGCCGTCAATAAAAAGTATGGGGCTGACTTCTGGATGCGCTTGCACATAAGACAGATAATCCGACAGTTCCGCCTGCATTTGTTTCCGCATTTGCTCTTTAATATCTTGCTCGCCGTAATCTTCCTTTTTCAAAGCAATTGACAGCAATAT
>VOFJ01003132.1_pt1 | contig 41529 bp, 44 predicted proteins | sample 5384081 | NCBI WGS metagenome assembly VOFJ01 (sample SAMN12384729, study PRJNA508395) | human gut metagenome | isolation source: healthy gut I | host: Homo sapiens
GGACCCGTTCGGGATCGTAATAATCCGCAAAACTGAAGGTGTGTGCGGTTTGGAGCCAGCCGTGGTCGAAATAGCCGCGGGTGTTTGCTTTGTGAACGATAGCTTTCATAATTGATTCGGTTCTTTTATATAATTTTACATACGATTGCGGATGATTTGTATGTACAATCGTATCAAATAGCCTGCCAAGCCGGGGGCGGAAAAAGGGAAATGACTGTCACCGAGATGCTCCCGATCGGTTTGGCGGTGGATTTGCAGTGAAAATACCAATCGGGTATCATATTTGTATCTTTTTGAAAAACAGACTTTGTATCGAAGTTATAGAATATTTTTATGCAATAAAACACCCGATTATGTTAATTATTCTTTCTCCCGCCAAAATGATGGATATGTCGCCGACCCCGGCAGGACTACCTGTCACGGACCCCGAATTCCGTAACGATGCCGAATTGCTCGCGGCCAAGATGCGCCGCTATTCGGCTGCAGACCTCGCGACGTTATTGAAGGTAAGTCCTAAGCTTGCGCAGGAGAATTATCTGCGTTATCAAAATTTCGACGACCCTTCCACGCCGGCCAAGCAGGCGATTCTCGCTTATGTCGGCAGCGTTTTCCAACATATAGATCCTGCGACGCTCTCCGTTCCGGATCTCGAATATGCCCAGTCGCACGTACGGATGATTTCGACTCTTTACGGGTTGGTCCGCCCGTTCGACCGGATCAAAGCCTATCGTATCGCTTTCGGGCTGAAACTGCCCGGTATGCCGGGCAGCCTGTACGATTATTGGCGGCCGCTGCTTACCGATCCGTTGATCGGTACGGTACGCGGTGCCGGCGGCGTACTGGTCAATCTGGCGAGCCTCGATGTGTTGGGAGCGCTCGATATGGACCGTATCCGCGGGCAGGTGCGCGTAGTGACGCCGGAGTTTCAGGAACGGCGCGACGGCCGGTTCGAAACGGTGCGGACTTATGCGAAAATGGCACGGGGCGAAATGACCCGCTATATTCTTCAGCAGCGTATCGAGACGCCTGAAGCCCTCAAGGGGTTCGAATGGGAAGGATTTCGTTTCAATGAGGCCGCCTCGGGGCCCGAACGCTATCTTTTTACACGCGATACCCGGAACTGACCCGGTACCGGGGCCGGATCGATCCGTGAACAGCTTTTACGCTGAACCTGCCGATATAAGTTCGGATGGTATAGTTCGGGTTTCAGTCTCTTATTCGGAGGTGTGATCCGAAGTTGGGCGGTTCTGTGCATTCCGGTTCCATAACCGGAAAAGCAGGTCGGCCTGTTGGAGGATTTTGCTGCCCAGCAGCGGCGGATAACCGGGATGGTCGGCGATGAAGGCATCTACGGCCGTAGCGGCTGCTTCCGAATGTTGGCTGCCCAGTAGGGCGGCCGTCCACTTACGGGGAAAGAAAATATCCCCCGTACGTTGTATTTCCTGCAACTCTTCGAGTCCCGGACGGATATACGCGGCCGAACGGGCGCCGTGTACCGGATGGTTCAGCAGGGAGAGTGCCGTGCAGGCCCACGGTTCGATGCTCCGGTTCGCCGGGTCGAGCAGGCTGCGGAACACCGAATCGCGGACCGAAGCCGAAGGCGATACGGCCGGTGCGATGTAAGCGTACTGTTTTTGCCGGTCGGGATTGGTGATGCGTGCCCCTTGACGCGCGATGATCGCTGCAGCCCGGTCCGGGAAACGCAATGCGAGCGTGTATGAGAGGTTTGTCAGGTCGTTTTCGCCGAGCAGCATCCGGTTCGCTAACCGTTCATCGTCCCATAATTCGTAAAGCGTGTTTATCGCCTGCGGGCTGCGGGCGATACCGCACCAAGCCTGGGTTGCCATGATGCGCCGCTGGCGGTCGGGATCGTTTTGCGCGATCTCCCATAAAGCACCTTCCAGTTCGGGAGAGGCCGTTTCGTCGTAGTATAGGCCGAAACAACCCCGGATGTAGGTGAGCGCTTGTGTGAACAGTTGTTGGTTGCGTTCCTGCGGAAGGTAGGCGATCATCGCCCGGAGAAACCGTTGCGGGGCAATCGTGCCCCCGAGCAGGTTTTCGTTCAGCGTAATCAGTGCAGAGAGCCGGGCCACGTCGTCGGGCAAGCCGGTCAGGCGTTTCATCAGGTATTCCGATGTGACGCTGTCCAGCCGGAAGTAGCCGTAGGAGCGTCCGTCCGCATTGGGCAGCACGCAGCGGGTTCCGGCAGGGAGGACGAGTTCCGTTTCCGGTCCGTCGAGCAGGCATTGCAGGGTATCCGTGGCGTTCCCGTCGCCGAAAGCGAGCAGCTGCAGCGGTTGGTTCCACGCCAGACGACGTCCGAACGGATCGCTTTGCATGATGCGGAGCCTGTTTTCATGCCGGGTCATGTCGATCGTCGGCATTCCTTTTTCGTCGACCCATACCTGGCTCCATGCGGCGAGGTCTTCGTCGCATCGGCAGTCCAGAACGGCGATCAGGTCGTCCCATGTGGCATTGCCGTAACGGTGGTCGGCCAGATACTCGCGGATGCCGTCGCGGAATTTTTCAGGCCCCAGTTTGGTGAAAAGCATCTCCATGACCACCGGGGATTTGCTGTAAATGATCTGGCTGTACAGCAATCCCGCATCGGAAAGGTTCGGTAACTGTTGCCGGATGGCCGTGCTTCCCGCAGTGCGGTCTTCGCCGTAGGCTCCCGGTACGTTGGAGCGGATGAAGTTGAGCCGGTGGTCGATCTGCGGGAACTGTTCGCGCACGATCATCGCAGCGAAGAAATTCGCGAAAACCTCTTTGGTCCAGACGTCGTCGAACCACTGCATCGTCACGTAGTCGCCGAACCACATGTGCGCCGTTTCGTGCGCGATCAGGCTGCCTCGCGCCATGCGGTTTTCGGTCGTCGCATTGTTTTCGAGGAACATCGAACGGTCGGCGTAGAGTGTCGCCCCCATGTGCTCCATACCGCCGTACTGGAAACCGGGGATGACGATCAGGTCGTATTTGGCGAACGGATAGGGTACTCCGGTATATGTTTCCAGCCAGTCGAGCGCATGGAATACCTGTCCGAGGATTTCAGGGCATTGGGCCGTTTTCTGCAGATCGGTTTCGCGGTGGTACAGCGATATACTGCGGCCGTTGCGGTTTTCGGTGACCCGTTCGAACCGCCCGCCCACGAATGAGAACAGGTAGGTGGGGATCGGTTCGGTTTCGTGGAAAGAGATTCGCTTGCGGGCTCCGGTCGTTTCGGCTCCGGCGGCCATTTGGCTGCCGGCTCGGGCAGCCGTCCGAGCCGGACCGCTACCGGAGGTCTCGGTTCCGGCTGTAGGTCCGGATGCGGTATTCAACGTGTCGGTCCGGGCTGTGGCTCCGTTGGCAATCGCTTTCCACTCGGCCGGCAGTTCGAGGCTTAGTGTGAACCGGGCCTTCAGGTCGGGTTGGTCGAAGCAGGGGAAAAGAGTCCGGGCCCGGTCCGGCACCAGCAGGGTGTAGAGGAAATCGTCACGCCGGTTGATTGGTCGTCGGCCGTGAAACTTACGTCGAGGGTGTTCTCTCCCTTGCGGAGGGCCGACCGGGGGACGACGATGTGTTCGTCGGTTAACGAATAAGGCGTTTGCTGTCCGTTTAGTACGACGCTATGGATTTGGGACGTATCGCCGCGGAAATCTGCAATCAGTGCGTCGGGTTTATCGAGTGTGAACGTGATACGGGCTTTTCCGGTCACCTCGTCGGCGCGGTTGCCGGGAAGGTTGAAGTGCAGGTCGTAGCGGATATTCTGGTAGCGTGTTTTGCGGTAACGGGCCAGTTCGAGGCTTACGCCCGGGGCGGTAAGGTCTTCGGGCTGCGGTCCATTGCAGGCCGTACAGAGCAGGATAAGCAGCGCGATTGTCCAGACGTGGAGCGGCGTGCGGGTCGGAAAGGTCGTATATCTATTCATCGGAAAGCGGAACAGGTTGCTACTGCGAATTTACGCATATTTATGCAGATTTCCGGGAATGCGGTCCGATATAATCGTTTATAGGGGAGTTGCTGGCGTTTTTTGGTTCGGACTTTGCGGTATAACAACCCAAGATTGCAAAAAAAAGAAATATGAGACCTAATAAAGTTGCATTTGGTTTGTCGCTGATCTTGTCGGTTGCCGCTTTGTCCCGGACAGACGCCTGTACGCGGGTGGTATACAATGGTTTGGATGGCACGGTGATGACTGCCAGGTCGATGGACTGGAAGGAGGACCCGTACACGAACTTGTGGATTTTTCCGCGGGGCATGTCCCGGAGCGGGGAAACGGGGAACAATTCGGTACATTGGACCTCGAAATACGGGAGTGTAGTTGCTTCCGCTTACGAGATTTGCAGTACCGACGGCATGAATGAGAAAGGACTGGTGGCCAATCTGCTGTGGTTGGCCGAGTCTGAATACCCGAAATGGGACGGTCAAAAGCCGGGGCTCACGATTGCCGCATGGGTACAGTATATGCTCGATAATTTCGCGACGGTGGACGAAGCGGTAGCGGCAGTTTCGAAGGGTGGGTTCGAGGTGGTTTCGGATCAGATGCCCGACGGTTCGCGTCTGGCTACGTTGCATTTGTCTATTTCGGATACCACGGGCGACAACGCCATTTTCGAATACGTCGGCGGGAAACTGAATATCCACCATTCCAAAGCCTACCAAGTGATGACCAACTCGCCGGTGTTCGACCAGCAGCTGGCGCTCGACGACTATTGGCGCACCATCGGAGGCACAACGTTCCTTCCCGGGACGAACCGTGCGGCCGACCGTTTTGTCCGGGCATCGTTTTACATCGACGCGATTCCCAAAGTGAAAGATTCGCGCGAGGCGGTGGCCGCTGTTTTCAGTGTGATCCGCAACTGCTCGGTGCCGTTGGGTATCAGCACGCCCGGAGAACCGAATATCTCCTCGACCCGTTGGCGTACGCTCTCCGACCAGAAAAGCAAAATCTATTTTTATGAATCGACGTTTTATCCCAATATCTTTTGGGTCGATTTCAAGGATGTCGATTTTTCGCCCGGAGCGCCTGTCAAAATGCTGGACCTGAATCACGGTAAGACTTATGCGGGCAATACCGCCGCGGAGTTCGTCGCAACGGCGCCTTTCCATTTCCTCGGGATCGAATAGGTCCGGCCGGGACGTGCCGAGCAGGCCGGATTTCGGAAAATGCCGGTTGAATTAAAAACGCGGATACCATATGGTATCCGCGTTTTCCCGTAATGAATTTGCCGCCTCTTTCGGGGAAAGTTTCCGCTTGTCAGTCTTTCCACGTATTGGCCGGCATCGTGAACCCGATCTTGTCGAAAGGAATGGCCTTGAAGCCCGGGATCTGTTTGAAGACTTCGGCATCGGGTTTCAGGTTCCAGTTTTCGTTCGCCTCATCTACGAATCCGGGAGCCGGGTAACCGTGTCCGCTCCAGGTAATCCAGCTGTTGGTCATGTTGTAATAGGCGCGTTCGTAGGGACGTTCCCCTGCACGGACCAGCGTGGTGACGTTGTAGAAGAGGTTGCGCGTGAAATTGTTCCGAACGGGGTTGTGGTAGTCGTTGTTGATGTAATCGAGGATGAACGGATATTTCGTGGAGTAGGGAGGTTGCGAGGCATTGACCTCTGCGAAGCGGCTCTTGAACGTGTTGTTCGTATCGTCGTTGTCGCCCCAGTGCGTCATCCGGTCGTCGATATAGAGTCCGTAAGGACAGTCGATGAAGATATTGTTTTCATAGTAGTGGTCAGAACCGCCTCCCACCAACACGGGATGCAGTCCCGCCTTGTAGAGGATGTTGCCGATTACGGTCATGTTGCAGGCGCCGTCGTCGTGGTAGAACCCGGCTACACGGTGTTTGGCGCTCAGGTGGTGTACATAATTGTACATGAGTTTGTTGCCCAGTTCTGTTTTGTCCCGTCCGTTGTAGATTGCGCCGAGGTCGTCGATTTCGCTGCAGACGTTGTGTATGTTGCAGTATTCGATCAGGTGGTCGTTGCCGTTAAACTGGATGGCCGTCGAAGGTGCATCGAAAATCTCGCAGTTGCTGATACGGTTGCCTACGCCGCAGATAGATAGCCGGGCGCGATGATTTTTCAATGCGGTTGTAATGGGATATGCTGCAATTCTGAACGTAATTTCCGCCCGGTTCGAGCGTAAGCCGGTTGCCGCCGCCCATGTTGATGCCGCCGCCGCCCACGTTGTAGATGACGCAGTCTACCACGCCGTTGTTGTGTCCCGCCTGCCGGTCGAGCGACGGATGCTGCCACATCACCAGCGGCATCGATCCCAGCATGCCGGATACCTGCGGCCACTCTTTGCCTACCTGCTGTCCGTAATAGTCAAAGGGTGCATTCCCTTTGCCGACGAGAACGGCCTGTGTACCGATATTGCGGAAACGGCAGCCGCGCACGACGGTTCGTTCGGTGCGTTCCATATAGATGCCCGCTCCGCGCGTGCATTCGAACGAGATTCCCCGCACCTCTACGTTTTCGACCCCTTCGATGGAAAGCATCGGTTCCGCCAGCAACGATACCTTTATTGACTCGGGAATTTTATCCAGGTAGACCCAGACCGTTTGGTTCGGGACATCGAGGTAGTATTCTCCCGGCGTGTCGAGCTCTTCGAGCATGTTCATCACGAACCAGCGGTTGTAGTCTTCGCCCGAAATCAGGCCGTACATGCCCGCTTCTGCAAAGGTAAACGTCTTGGCTACGGTGTCCATTTTAGCCACCTTCAGCATATCGTCGGCATAGCCCCATGCGAAGTAGCCGGAGAGCCATTCGGGTTTGCTTTTCCACGTTGAAGGCCGGTTGCCGCAGTATTCGAACGTGCCGCCTTTGTTCGCAAAATCGCCGTAGCGTGGAATCGATCCCTTGTCGATTACTTTACCCATCAGCTCCATCGTATCGTTCGGCCAGCGGCAGATGCGGCGGGGCTCGTTGTCGATGAATACTTCCGTCCATGCCGGCAGCGAGGGGCGCCCGGCACCGACGTTGCGCAGGTCGCCGATCTGTTTTACGCCTGCTTTGCGCAGGTCGATCTTGTAGATTTTGTCGCGTATTTCGTCCCGGACCCGGATTTCCGAAGCGGGTGCCTTTTCCAGCAGGGTCAGGGGAACATCCATACCGCCGAGGAAAGTTACCGATGCTCCGTCCATCGGCCGCACGACCAACTGGTTTCCCTGAGCGCCCAATTGGGCAGCGGTCATCTCCAACGTTTTCGTGAGCCGGTAGGTGCCTTCGCCGATCAGCAGCGTGACCTGGTCACCTTTCTGGCGGTATTTTCCGGCCAGATCGATTCCCTTTTGCAGTGTGGAGGCGAGAACGGCCCCTTGCGGAGCTCCGCCCTTGGGCGGATTGACGCAGACGACCCGTTCGGCCGCCTCGATATGTCCGCACAGGATGAGTGCGGTGAACAGGACGCAGATGCGTTTCATAGCAGTGTGTAGTTTTGAATGAACGAATGCCGGGAAACCTCGTGGCGGCCCGGAGTGCGAAGATAGCAATTTCCGTCGGTTTGTTTTCCCGGTTCATGAAAAAACGACCGGAACGACGATACGGAGCCAGGATACGGGTATGAAAAAAGCGACTATGATCAAATCATAATCGCTTGATTCAAAGAGCTGTTGACGAGGATTGAACTCGTGACCTCTTCCTTACCAAGGAAGTGCTCTACCACTGAGCTACAACAGTAACGTTGTTGATATATAGCTGTTTACACATTCGAAAGAGAGGACTTGAAACGTGGTGTCCAACATTGTGTCCAACAATTGCTACCCGTAATAGCTTGCAGGTTAATAATTAAGTAGTTTATTGATAGGTGATTGTATCGGATAGAAAAAACAAGGACAAACATTTTCAAAGGGTCTAATATATACCCCTTTTTCAATGTCTGTCCTTTTCAAAATCGCCGCAAAATTTTCCCCCACGGCAGGGTCTCTTTTAAAAAATAAGTGGTTGCTTTGATTTGTATTTTTAAATGAACTGCTCTAAATAATGCTCGGCCAATCCAGCTAATGGAAACCTCATGCTTTTGGGCTCTCCATCCTTTGAGGTGTACTTAAATAATATCGCGTCACTCTGTAAACATAGCTTCATCAGATTAACCGTCTCACCCGTATTAGAGAATGTGAGGTGATTATTGAACGTTACTCCTATCTCTTCTTCTGCCAACGTCCCTAATTTTTCTGTGCCTATCGTTTTGATGGGTCAATTCTTCTTGTAAAAGGTCATTAACATCCCTTTGCTCTCATCGATATCATAGGGAAAGAAAAACGTAAAGTCATAGGGCTGAATCTCATTACTTGTTTTCGTCACGGCCATCACCATTCCATAATCTCGTTTATAGGCTACGATCTTGACGATGAACTGTATTTTATCATCGCCTCCTTTGCGTCATGTAATTCTAGGTTGTTTCATAATTGTATGTTTTAATTGGTTTATTTATTTGATTACTATGTAAATATAGTGAAAAATAGCGAGTAAATCAAGTGTATATAAAAAGGACAAACTTGTGCAGGGGGTCTAAAGATTAACCCTTTTGCACAAGTCTGTCCACCTTTTATAGCAAGGTATCAATCTTCGGAAGGCCAATCAAACTCATTCCATCCAATCTCAGAAAAACATTGTCTAACGGTTGAATGTGCATTACAGTTTGTGCCATTTCACCGTTTCCCTGAAAGGCATTCGTAAACGCCCACATTTCCGTCTCCCAACCTCTTTTTGTTGCAATGTGTATCAACGGAATGAAATCACGATCACCAGATAATAATTTCAGAGTAGCTGCATTAGAGGTGCAAATAATCTCTGTTCCTTGTGCAACAATTTCTGTATCGACAGCTTTCTCTTTTCCCATCGAATTGCGATTGTGTACGATTACTTTAAAGCCCTTTTCTTTTGGCTGCTTTCCAGATGGTATCGGAGAGAGGGGGGACGAGAACCGACCAAAATGGCTTCCCGTATTTTCTGCTCTCCAGCTACGACAGTTAAAAGTTTACCAAAATCTATTCTCCACGAAGGATCGTCAATATGTTTTCCGTTCTGTAAGGGTTTTACGCCTTTAATTTTAGCTGAGAATTTTTTTCCTTCAATCCAAACGTTAGAATTATCTACAATAATGATACACTCATTCATCTTTTCTTGTTTTTTAATTCTCCTACGATGCTCAGAGAACACCGTAGGAGAGGGTTAATGAATTAGTCTAACGCTGAAATATTTGAAAATAGATTCCATCCAGAGGCTTGTTTATATGCTTCCACGCTTTCTGCGGGGACTTTGAGGATGGAAAAAGGAGGAAAGAAAATAAAACGTCTCCGCCCCATTGTCGGTGCCAACTTTAGGGAGGCGTTATCGTTCCTATCTTGAATAATTGGAGACTGCTACAGTTTCTAAAAGCACACTCTTCAATCTTTTCCACTTGCGTACAGGCCGACATGTCTACAGTTTTTAAATTGGGGAAGACTATAAAACGCTCCATAATAATAAGAATCAAAAGAAAAAGATTCTCTCCCCCGATTGTTTTGAGTTGTGATCCTTTTTCAAAAGTCACAGTCGTTAATGCCGTACAGCCTTGAAATGCAGCAACTTCAATTGTTTTCACACTGGCAGGGATTTCGATGGATGTAAGTGAGGTACAGTCTGAAAACACTCCACTATAATTATAAGACGCAGTAGAACGACCTCCCTCGATTGTTTTGAGTTGTGACCCTTTTTCAAAGGTCACGGTTGTTAAGGCTGTACATCTTTTAAATGCAGCTCTCCCAATCGTTTTCACGCTAGCAGGGATTTCGATGGATTGGAGACCACTGCGGCTAAACGCACTGTACCCGATTGTTTTGAGTTGAGAGCCTTCCTCAAAAGTTACGGTCGTTAATGCTGTGCAATCTTGAAATGCACCATCCTCAATTATTTCTACACTAGCAGGGATTTCGATGGATGTAAGCGAGGTACAGTCTGAAAACGCTCCCAGATATTCATAATAAACAACATCGGAACGACCCTCGATTGTTTTGAGTTGAGAGCCTTTTTCAAAGGTTACGGTTGTTAAAGCTGTACAACCATAAAATGCAGCCGCCCCGATTGTTTCCACACTAGCAGGGATTTCGATGGCTTGGAGACCACTTTTCTTAAACGCATTTTCCCCGATCAATGTCAACGTACTGGGCAGAATGACTTTCTTCAGATTCATGAGTTTGTAGAATGTGCCTGCTGGCAGTTCCGTCAGATTGGTCCCCGACATATCGAGGTTTATTAGATTAGTCATCCTCCGTATTTCAAGCATGTCCACGTCATTGATCTCCCCTGTGATTTTCAGCAGGACGATAGACGATGCTTCCAGATTGTTTTCAGCCAGTACGGACGCTAAAGAGCCTTTTGTCGGCACATGGACGGTCGTATAATCATCATCGGAGAGGGCATTTTTGTTGAATCGTCACCTTTTCGGTCAGATTATGTTCCTGTGAAGTGAATAGAATCTCTCCTGTTCGGGACTGCGTTTCTGGATTAGCAGATATGGTAAAATATTTAGTGTGCGTGGAAAGCGCCCTCGGTTCAGCGGCTTCCTGTATCCATGCCGAATAAGCCGCAGGAATAGATACGGAGAACTCGACATTGCTATTGATCTCCACTTTGATCGTTTCGCCCTTGCCTGAAACCTCGTAGGTATTTTGAGTAATGACGATAGTGGGTTGTTCTCCTGCCTGATATACCGTAACCGTTTCGCTCAGTTCACCGCTCTTAATCGTAATGGTCCCTTCCCGTTTTTGGAGACTTTCGTTTTGTGCTACGTTAAATGTAAGGATAGTCGTTTGCATGGACTTGGTTTCCACGGGAGTGATCCAGCCTTTGTCTTTGTCTGCAATTACATACTCAAAGGGAATATTGGCTTTGACTTCTACGTTGATCGGTCCTCCTGTGCATCAACTTCAACTTTAGAGGACGTAACAGTTAGCGCGTCCTGCTGTTTTTGCGTGACCACCAATTTGGCTGTCTTATCGCCACAGGTGAATGTGTAGGTCGCATTGCGTTCGTCTGGCGATGTATTGGCTTTTGGCTGTGAAAGTCACGGTAGCTCCGTTGCTCCCATTGGTTCCAGAGGCCGTACACCACGATTCACCGCCTGAAAGGGTCCATGTTTTACCTGTGGTGCAAGTGACCGTGACCGATTTTGCTTCTCCTTGAGCATCGAAAGTCAACGCCGAAGGAGAAATAGTAATACTCGTTTGTGTGGATGGAGTGTTTGGGTTATTGCCTCCGCCAGTATTTCCGCCACCGCCTTCATTTTCGTCTTTGCCGCAACCGCTTAGCAAGGCTAACAGAGTGAATAATAAGAAAAAACGTTTCATGGTAAAAATAATTTAAGACTCGTGAATCTTAGTAGAATTGCAAAGAATCAGAATTTCTGACAGAGAATATCCTCCTGTAGTAATTTCTCCAATTGCTTTCCGTTAGGCGAATAACAAACAAAAAGGGATTGCTTGTGTAATTCTTGAATTCTGGATCGCAAGGATATAAAATAACCTCATCCTTGTCGTTACACAAAAGGGCCATGGGCCATGCTAGCGTGGAATCGAATTGAAGAATCGCACCGTTTTTCTATAACTGCTTTTCTGATGGAATTGGAACATACACCAATAATCTCACGGATTACAAATTCTGTGTCTGCTACATAAGTCATAATGGCAACAAGTTGTACCATCCAACTCCTGTATGGCGGGTTATGGGGGATAAAAGAAAGTGTGGAGTTGTTCACCTATCTGACAGGAGGCTCTGACAAAGCCTTAGCACAAATAAGCAAAACCCCACACTTGAATAGTATATATCGAGAATGATATATAGCTATACAAGTGATGAGTGTTCGTAGCCTATCCCTGTGCTATTGAAATTGTCAGATTTCCTGTCAAGGATTTAGCGAAACACTTTCACTAATCAATATGTCTGTCGATTACTCGACAAAAAACAAAGGTATGAAAATGTTTGAAATTACAATCACTCAATGGGGTTTTGCAGAAGTAAATTTGGGCGTAAAGTTTCAGAAAATCAACGTTGAAACCCAATAAAGTTGTAAGTAGGTTGGGAAATTCTGCATTTTTGAGAATAAAACCAACCTTTTGATGTAATAGGGCTTTGATCCTATTCTTAATCCCGATTCTCTAAAATCGGTCGGTATCAAATAAATAATCGGGACATTGCAGATAATAAAGGCTTTATAATTCTTTCATTATCAGACGATATCCCGATCATTATATAGGAGAAGTTGCAATTATGTATGGCAAATGGATTGTATAACGCTGTCGAGGTAGATGGCCTGTCCGCTTGTCAACCGTCCCCACCAATGACAATCGTAGGCTTCAAGGATGACTTCTCCCTGTTCTTTAAGTTTTCTTGCCAAATAAGGTGTCACCAACCACCATTCCAGCACTTCTTCATCCACGAAAGGATAGATGTATTCTTCAGGCAATAGACCTGCCTTTAGCATACCGTCTATCAGCATCTCCTGTTCCCATAAAACGTGGTTGTGAACTAACTTTTTTGCTTGCTCAAAGTGTTCTCCCATAGCTATCGAGTTTTTAATTAGCTAAGGGGAGGGGGCTTTGGGTAGGAGTAAATGAAAGATTTTGAACTCTAGAATAAGATTAGTAGATTTATGTCATTGAATCAAGTAAATAACAAATCTGATGAAAGCAATAAAGTCTGTTGAAATAAATAATTTTAGATCTATCGTCAAATTAAATGTTGGGGCATTAAATAGATTAAACATTATTGTGGGTAAAAATGATATTGGAAAATCTAATTTTCTGAAAGCTCTGAATTTATTTTTTTTAATGACGAAACAGAATTAGGGAATAAATTTTCTTTCAAAAGAGATTTCTCTCGTTATGCAATAGTCAAACAAAAAAAGCAAAAGAGATATCTATCAAGTTGACATTTTACAATAAATATGATCTAAAAAATGATATTGTATGGCATAAGACATGGCGAAGTGATGGTAAACGTGAAGATTCCATAAAGATGCCTGACGGCTCTCAATTTTCACCCAAAGGAGGTGCTATGCAATGGGTAAAAAGGATAAAATATAAGTACATTCCTGCAATAAAAGGAACTGAATAGTTTACTTATTTAATGGGGAGATGCATGATGCGCTTAGTACGATTAGCGCACAAGAATTTCAAACTGCATCAAATTCATTTATTGATGGTTTGGGAAATGTCATGTCGGGGTTAATTAATGAAATGAATTCGTTGTATGATGCAAATCTTCATTATACGAATACCATCAGCATGCCTTCGGATTTTAAAAGTTTGTTTTCAACATTAAATTTTTTCACTTAATCAAAATGGGACATTAGTTCCGCTAGATACAAGGGGAGATGGAATTAAAGCACAACATATTCCTGTAATTTTAAAATTTATTGCTGCGCATTACCGTTCTATTGCAGGGAGAGGTATGATTCCAACTGATACTATATGGGGGTTTGAAGAACCTGAAAATAATATGGAATTAGCAAATGCTTTTAAGTTTGCGGATTTATTTTATAGTTATTCGAAGGATTTGCAGATTTTTTATTAATACTCATTCTCCCGCTTTCTATCAACTAGGTAAACAATATAATCATGTTGTATTATTATATGCTTTCTCTCAAAGCTCCACAGAACCCCAAACTTTAATAGAGAACAAGCCAATAACCACAATTGAAAGTATTGATGAACAGATGGGGCTTTTTGCCATTTATAACAGATTATATTAAAGAAGAGATATCTAAAAAACAAATTGTTTTAGCCGAGTTAGCAGAAGCAAGAAATAAACTGCGTTCTTATACTCTACCCACGATCATTACGGAAGGTAAAAGCGATGAACTGATTTTAAAAACAGCATGGAAAACGCTTTATAATAATAAATCTCAGCCTTTTGCAGTAGTATCTATAGATAATAGAACAGATAATACAGGAGGGACAGGTGGTTGTATTTCAATCACGAAACTGCTTGAAACAGTAAGGCCAGATGGAAAGTTACATATTGCTATTTATGATCAAGATAATGCGGGGAAAAAAGCCTTTAACAGTCTTTCGGCAAATTTTATTACAACTGAAGTTTTAGGAGTTACTGTTAAAGTCCATCAAAATAAGAAGGCTATTGCTTTTTTTTGTTACCAACTTTTGATGATCGGACAGCTCAATATGCAATGGCAGAGAATTTATCAATAGAATATTATTTTGATGATGAGTGCATTCATTTAAAAAATAACGGAATAGGGTTGCATTTTATGCAAGGGACTTTACAAACAAGGATTAATGGGAAAATAACCAATGAGTGTCTTAATGAAAACCCATATTATTTTTCTATTGATGGTGGAAAAATGTGCTTTGCAGAATCTATTGTTCCCTTTTTTGAAACCTCTAAATTTGAAGGATTTCGCCATTTGTTCGAATTGATTGATAAAATTATATTACTCTATTCTAGCTAAATAATTGCAAGCCTCCAAGCGTTTCATAAATTAATGGTTTCGGGTTTGTTAGAAAGTTTAGTTATCCAACCGAGGACAAACATTGTCAAAGGGGTTTAATTATAGACCCCTTGTCAATGTCTGTCCTCGTTTATTTAAAACTCAAATTTTTGCGGTACTTTCTTGATTGGCTTATATGATCTACCACCCGCTTCTATCTTTCGTAAATAGTTTTTCAGATTACGAATATTCTTGGGTCGTTTTCTGATGATCTCTGCACGCCTGGCAATACTCGGCGCACAGGCGTATTCGCCAGCCTTCACGATCTCTTTAAAAATCTTGGGATCATCTAAAGGAATGTGGGGTGAAGCGATCTCTATGCCGTCTTCTTGGACGATGATATGCCTTTGATCTTCCAACTCCTTTAGATGCTTCCGAAAGGTCTTGGGGTCTATGCCGCATAACTTGGATAGCTCGGATTTGGAATAGCGGGTGGTATTCGTGTTATTGAGGCATTGCATCTTTAATAGAACCAACAACGCTTTAGCCGAGGAAGTGAGTGAGGCATCTTCTAATATCGAACCGTTCACTCGGATTCAGTCTTGGGAGGGATTCTTTAAATGATAACGTACTCGTTTATGTTCGTTGGCGTATCAATACTCTTTCTTAATGAAATGATGCTCGGCCAATCGTTTCGTATGTAAGGAGAGTTTATCGAGGTCTTTGATTCCTGTCGCTTTAGATAATCCTTCCAACGTGATTTCCGATTGATAAGTATGATAGTCCGCTTTGAAATGCAGACAGATTCAGGTGTAAAAGCACCTTCGGTTTTACGGGACAATTCTAACGATGGGCAGTCTCCGATAGGTTGAGTTGGTTTCTTCATTTTCCCAAATGCAAGTTTGTTTTATAAGGAGCAGTTTCTTTTTTAGCTGCCATCTTTTTCGAATCGGCATTTGCCGAGTTTTTTTTGGCCTCTTTACGCCCTGGGTAAAGTTCGCCGTTTTCCGTGTTCAGTCATCAATGTTTCATGGTTAGATGGATCAGGGTGTAACCCTGCTTATAGTTATTAGTATTTAGTTAATAATATCATCCCTACTTTTTCCCTAGGTTCCTACCCCCACTTTTTCCCTAACGGGATAGGGGAGATATAATCTTCCATATTTTTTGATTCTGAAATAGTCTTATTAAAGAGAATATTCATTTCTCACTCAAAAATATGGAAAACAAATAAGGCATTAAGCCTAATACTCATTATACCACCAAACAGGTTATTGTATTCGAATGATTGAATCTTTCAATGGGAAACTTTTATTCTTCATTTACGGTTTCAACAAGCTTCCACCAAAGTAGGGGATTCTTTTTATCTGAATCGTCTTCAACTAACTGCCATATAACGCCAGAATTAACATTGATTAAAAAGTATATTTAATGGATATTCCTGACATATATAATTGATAATTTATTTTATCAGGAAAAATGGGGTTATTAAAAGCAACATCTTTAATCATTTTCTCCCAAGTAATACCACCATCTTTTTTTTTTTTGACAAGAAGATATACTTGCCCCAGAAATTTATCTACCTTAAATGAATTTCTTAACGCAACATCCGACATTATAATTTCATAACGTCCTCCAACAAGAGAAGTAGCTTGAGATTTATATTCTATATTTTGAGCTATGGCTGAGGCGGCAAAGGTCAGCAATCCAATTAAAAGGAGTGGGATTTTTTCATGCTTTTTTAAAATCTAAGGTGTTTATACAAATTTAGAAAATTCACTTCCTTCTAGACTCAAAAAATCAGTTTTTAAATCTGGATTTTTACTTTCCATATTTTTAATCCTGAAATATACTTATTAAAGAGAATATTCATTTCGTACTCAAAAAATATGGAAAAACGGATGTAAAAATAAGAGCAGGAGAAATCTGCCCTTACTTGTTTACGACAATTCTATTGCAATGGAAGTAGAATGAATGATTGCCTTTAAAAGACACCATAAAGATACGAAAAATTGGGGGAGATGGTCAAGTTTCTTGAATACGATTTTTTAATGAATTCATTGTTTTGTGCATTTGAAAATCAGTCGATTGAAAAATTTTGATTGATGGAGGTTCCATTGAATTCTTTTTGTGGAAGGCATCAAACGGTCGTATTCAGGTCTGAAAACGTAGTGAAATAGCGGAATTTTGTACTAAAACGTACTGAAAAGATGGGATATGGCTTTTTATTCGACTTTTAGGATGAAGTGAAAAAGAGGACAGACTTTGAAAAAGGGTCTAAAAGATTAACCCTTTTACAAAGTTTGTCCTTGTTTGGATCATAGTAGGTTCTTCATTGCCTCGTCTATCTGTGAGTTCTCAAAAGAATCCAAGTAGATTTGTGTAGTAGATAGATCAGAGTGTCCCAAAGATTCAGAAATGATAGCGATATTCACCCCTGAGCGTTTAAGCACGGTCGCGTAGGTATGCCTTGCCACGTAGGTGGTTAATTTTGTCGTCAGCCCTAACCGTTTGCTCCATTCTTTTAATTCTCTGTTTATATGGATTAATACCTTATGCACTCGGTTGTGGATTTGCTGTTCTGTGCGATGTGCGTGACGGTCAAGAATAGGGAAAATGTAATCATCTTGTATGGTTTCTGCACAAATATATTTGGCAATGATTTTCTTTGCTTGGGGATGTAATCGACAAGTCATTGCTTTACCTGTTTTGTGACGATGGTAGAAAATTCTGTTTTCTTCCATGTCGGCATAACGTAGGGTAGCGATGTCCTTAAAATTGATACCTGCCGAAAAGTAAGAGAATAGAAAAATGTCCCGTGCAAATTCGGTGTATGGAGATCGTGTTGCAGGTAGTTCTGCCTGTATCAATCGTTGTATATCTTCTTTCTGGATGGCTCGTTTGCGTGTTTGTGTCCAATGTTTCCCCACCTTGTAGACAATAAAAGGATTTTCCTTGCAAAGAAAAATCTTATCAGTTATGGCTTTGTTATAAACGGCTTTTAGAACGCTGAATTTCGTTGCAATCGAATTGGGCAGGTTGCCTTCTCCATGTAGGAATGTTTCAAAATCATCCAGCAGTTTGGGTGTAATATCTTCAAACCGCAATTTGGCGGGATGGAATTTACTAAGCGAGGTGCGGGTTGCTGTGTATTTGATGGCGGTGTTGATTTTTCCAGCCCGTTTCATGGCTGCAATCTGCTGTTCGAAATAGCTATCTACAAGTTGTGGAGTGCATTTTACTGTTTGATTGAATAGGTTATCGAAATTAACCTCCATATCCAACGCTTCCAGACGCTGTATTTTCTTTTCGATAACCTGCTAGCGCGGAATCTATCTGGCTTTGTAGCGTGGCACGTTCAGGACAATTGGGTCTCAGCATTTCGGTGTCTTTGTCCCAATGGCAAGGAGTTACCGATAGGCCGAGAGCCACAAGTTTCGTATTGCGTTCGTGGGTAAATCGAAGCATTAACGGGGATTGTCCGTTTTTGTAGATTCTGCCAGTTCGTAAAACAACTTTGATTTTCATTTACTTGCGTGTTGCGCAAGCAATTAAAGTAGCTAATTTGGTGTCCAACAAAGTGTCCAACATTTCTTTCCCAAACTCCCTTTTTAGCCTGTTTTGACCCGTATGGGTATGAAAAAAGCGACTATGATCAAATCATAATCGCTTGATTCAAAGAGCTGTTGACGAGGATTGAACTCGTGACCTCTTCCTTACCAAGGAAGTGCTCTACCACTGAGCTATAACAGCAATGTTGCATTATCTGCGCGAACCTACCGCGCGGTTGGAGCGGAAGACGAGATTCGAACCCGCGACCATTAGCTTGGAAGGCTAATGCTCTACCAACTGAGCTACTTCCGCAAAAATTGAGTGTGGGCGGAGATGGATTCGAACCACCGAAGTCGAAGACAGCAGATTTACAGTCTGCCCCATTTGGCCACTCTGGTATCCGCCCGGATAATTAAAGAAAGAACAGAGCCGATGGAGGGATTCGAACCCCCGACCAGCTGATTACAAATCAGCTGCTCTGGCCAACTGAGCTACATCGGCAGGCCTAATACCCTTTCAGCGGGGACAAAAGTAAACATCATTTTTGAATTCTGCAAAACTAACGGCGATTTCAGTGAAATTATTTATTCGTATATGCAGGCTGTGTTCTGTTTTTAATGGTGTAATATATTTATAGATAGATTATTGTGTTGATTTTCTATGTATGTCGGTTTTCTTACATAGTTTCATGTGGTTTTAGCGGCTCGCAACGAAGGAGGCGGTGGTATGTGATAGATAGAATTTCGTTATATTGAGTTGTATATGAATGGTATATCTTGATCAGGGCGGACGCTCTGCATGGCAAAGACTTTTTTCTTGCTCGTTGGTGAATAATTTTTAATTTTGCGTGATTCTGCTCTTTCCGGTTATTATCCATGTACTACTAACATTTTTTGAAAAAATATGAAGAAACAGATTCTTTTTACTGACCCTTGTTCTATTAGGTGTGAATTTAGCTGCACCGGCACTGTCGATGGTTCCTCGTCCGGAATATCCGCGACCTCAGTTCGAACGGGCGGGTTGGGTTAATCTTAACGGTACATGGGATTACATCTTCGATCTGGTCGGATCGGGTATCGAGCGGGGATACGAAAAAGCGATCTCTTTCGAAGGGAAAATTACGGTGCCGTTCTGTCCCGAAAGCAAACTTTCGGGAGTCGGCTATACTGATTTTATTCCGCATATGTGGTATCATCGCGTACTGGATATTCCTGCCGGATGGCAGAGCAAAGATATTGTGCTTAATTTCGGAGCCGTATATAATAATGCGGAAATTTATCTTGACGGTAAGTTCGTGATGCGCCATTTCGGCGGCAGTTCCTCGTTCAGTGTGGACCTGACGCCGTTCGTGGAAGCCGGTAAGCAGCACCATTTGGTCGTGTATGTTTCCAGTGATGTTCGTTCGACGAAGCAGGGTGCAGGAAAGCAATGTTTGTATTATGCTTCACGGGCGTGCAATTATACGCGTACTACCGGAATATGGCAGACCGTCTGGCTGGAAGCGGTTGATCCGCAAGGATTGGCTTCGGTGCAAATCGTGGCAGACATTGACCAAAATCAACTTGTTGTGCGTCCCCGTTTCCGTCGTGAATCGGGCTGTAAATTGCAGGTTGAAGTGCGGGATGGTGCAAAAACCGTTGCGAAAACAAACGTGATAGCATCGAATAATGCAATAGCCGTGCTGCCTCTGCGCAACCCGAAACTCTGGACTCCGGAGTCTCCGTTCCTGTACGATGTAATTTACCGGCTGATCGATCCTGCCGGAAATGTGCTCGATGAGGTGAAGTCGTATGCCGACCTGCGCAAAGTGCATATTGAGGGGAATAAAGTTTTTTTGAATAATCGACCTTACTACCAACGGCTGGTACTCGATCAGGGCTTTTATCCCGACGGTATCTGGACCGCACCTTCTGATGAAGCGTTGCGCCGGGATATCGAATTGGGCAAGGAAGCCGGTTTTAATGGCGCCCGTCTGCACCAAAAAGCATTCGAAGAGCGTTACCATTATTGGGCGGATAAGCTAGGATATCTGACTTGGGGAGAGACCGCCTGCTGGGGGCTCGATATGAACGATATCGAGGCCGGGCGCAATTTTATGACGGAATGGAGCGAGCTGGTTATTCGTGACCGGAATCATCCGTCGATCGTGATCTGGACCCCGATGAATGAGCAGTTCTGGCCCGACAAAATAAACTATCCGCGTTTATTGGCCGATGTTTACGACCTGACCAAACAGCTCGATCCGACCCGTCCGGTCAACGATGCCAGCGGAGCCGTCCATGTCAAGACCGATATATGGACGATCCATTGCTATGAACAGGATCCGGCCTTGCTGAAGAAAAAAGATTTATCACGACGGGGAATTTTACAAACATCTTTACTGGCCGCAGGTCCCGATTTATAATCTGGGGTGTAACGGTCTGCGCGATAACGTGAATTATATTTTCCCGGAATACGATGGTAAAATGCCGTTCTTGGTGGATGAGTTTGGCGGTATCAAGTGGGCTGCTGACCAGCAACAGCAGATGGATAACAACAATGAGCAGTCGTGGGGATATGGCGATGCCCCCCGGACGCTTGACGCATTTTATGCTCGTTTGGAAGGACAGGTGAAGGCGGTGCTCGACCACCATGCGCAGGTGTGGGGGTATTGTTATACGCAGTTGACGGACGTGGAACAGGAACAGAACGGTATTTACTATTATGACCGCACTCCGAAGTTCGATATGACCCGGATTCGTGCGATTTTCAGCCGTACTCCCGATCCGGTTGAAAAATGATTTGCTTTTGTGGACTAAATTTTTGTCCGGCAATGTATGTGCTTTCCGGGCGATGTTGTTTTTGATAATAAAAAACACTTTACAGAGCCGTTTTTCGACGAAAAAAGGTATTTTTGCGTCGGCGAAGGAAAAAATCGCAGTCCGAAAGAGCAAAAACAACAAAATTATAACCGAAAGTTATGAAAAAGATATTGATCGTTGGGGCCGGCGGCCAGATCGGATCGGAGCTGACCACTTATCTGAGGAGCATTTACGGGGATGCCAACGTCGTGGCGTCCGATATGCGTGAAAGTAAAGCATTGGGCGAGGCGGGACCTTTCGAATTGCTCGACGCCCTCGATGCGAAAGCGTATGCCGGGATTGTCAGCAAGTACAAGATCGATTCGATTTTTAACCTGGTCGCACTGCTCAGCGCCACGGGCGAAAAGATCCCGCAGAAGGCGTGGGAGATCAATATCGGTGCGCTGATGAACTCGCTCGAGATTGCCCGGGAGAACAATTGCGCGCTGTTTACGCCCAGTTCGATCGGTGCGTTCGGCCCGTCGACGCCGAAAGACAAGACTCCCCAGGACACGCTGATGCGCCCGACGACGATCTATGGCGTCTGCAAGGTAACCGGCGAATTGCTGGGTGACTATTACCACACCCGTTTCGGGGTGGACACGCGCAGCGTGCGTTTCCCGGGGCTGATTTCGAGCCTGACGCTGCCCGGTGGCGGCACTACGGATTATGCCGTCGAGATTTTCTACGAGGCGGTCAAGAGCGGTAAATTTACCTGTCCGGTACCGTCGGATGTCTACATGGATATGATGTATATGCCCGATGCGCTGCGCGCCTGTGTCGAACTGATGGAAGCCGACCCGTCGAAACTGGTGCACCGCAACAGCTTCAATATCGCTTCGATGAGCTTTACCCCGGAGATCATCTGCGCCGAGGTCAAAAAGCTCGTTCCGGGCTTTACAATGGATTATAACGTGGATCCGGTCAAAGAGAGCATTGCCCGCAGCTGGCCCAACTCGCTGGACGATACCTGCGCGCGCGAGGAGTGGGGCTGGGCTCCGAAATGGGATCTCGCTTCGATGTCGGCCGATATGCTGGAAAAAATCAAGGAGAAAAAAGCGAAGGGGTTGTTGTAATTCTTTCGGGATCTTCTTGGTGCCGGGGTTATTGGCGGTATATTGTATCGATACCGTGTCGGTATTAGTTACCGGGATAACCGGGCCACTTGATACATAATCTCAGAAGCAGAAAAGGATAAGGACGAAAGGAAACCCAGGTTTCCTTTCGTCCTTATCCTTTTATTGCGGAATCCTCGATGCCGCGAACGGAATGGGTGCAAAGCAACTTGTCGTATAAGAGATCAGGCGTACTCTCTCTCGTATCGAAACGCAGCTTGTCCGGATCAGCTTTCCCGTCTGCTATTCCACATACAGCACGAGCCCTTTGAGGTATTCGCCCTCGGGATGGTAGATGTTGACCGGGTGGTCAGCCGGCTGCGTGAGCTGGTGCAGGATCCGGACACGGCGACCGGCGATGGCGGCGGCAGAAAAGACCGCCATGCGGAACTGTTCGCGGCTCACGGCCTGCGAACAGCTGAATGTAAAGAAGGATTCCGCCGGGTTTAATCTGCCGGAAAGCTTGCGTATTGAGTCGCTTGTAGCCTTGCAGCGCGTTGCCGAGGACCTTGTGGTGTTTTGCGAACGCGGGCGGGTCGAGAATAATCAGGTCGTAACGGCCGTCCATGCCGCGCAGGTACTCGAACGCGTCTTGCGCGATCGCGCGGTGCGGCGCCTGTTCTCCGAAGTTGAGTGCGACGTTCTCCGCTGCCAGTTGTACCGCCCTTTCCGAGCTGTCTACCGAATCGACCTGCACGGCTCCTCCGGAGAGGGCATAGACCGAAAATCCCCCGGTGTAACAGAACGTGTTGAGTACTGTCTTGCCTTTTGCATAGCGGCGGACCAGTTCGCGGTTCTCGCGCTGGTCGATGAAAAAGCCTGTTTTTTGTCCCTGCTCCCAGTTTACCCGGAACAGGCAGCCATTCTCCAATACCGGGTTCTCTGTCTTGGCCGGCTCCCCCCACAGGTAGCCGTCTTGTGCACCGAGCCCCGCGTTGTAGGGTAGTGTGCCGCCGCTCTTGTCGAAAAGTGCGGTCAGCCGGTCGCCGAACACTTCCCGGAGCGCTTCGCCGATCGCCTTGCGGCTGCGGTACATCCCTACGCTGTGGCATTGGATGACCGCCGTACGGCCGTAAATGTCCACGACCAGCCCCGGCAGCGAATCCCCTTCGCCGTGTACGAGCCGGTAACAGGTCGTTTGCGGGTTTTCGGCCAGGCCCAGCGCCTTACGCATGCGGTATGCCGCTCTGATCCGGGCATTCCACCACCGTTGGTCGATCGCCTCTTCGACGAACGAAAGTACCCGTACCGTGATTGAGCCGATCTGGTAATGGCCCCGTGCGATGAATTGTCTTTCGGACGTGTACACGTCTACGAGGTCGCCCTCGGCGGGCGAACCTTCCATCCGGTAGATGGCACCGGAGAAAACCCATGGGTGGAAACGCATCAGCGACTCTTCTTTGCCGCGTTTGAGGATCAGCCGTGCTGTGGGCGTTGAGGGTGTCTGGGGTGTCGGGAGTGTTGAAACGGAATCGGTCACGGGTGAAGGATTATGGATGGTAAGGGGGTACCGGGTTACCGGATTAGCCGGACATAGATCTCGCGGCTGACCCAGGCGTCCGTGGCAGCGTAAAGCTGTTGGGCAGGAGTGAGGTTCGCCGCTTCCCAGTTGCTCAGGCGCTGAGCTTTCGATACTTTGATTTGCAGGGTGATGGCTGCCATTTTTCTTAGGCTCAGGTCGGTGATGCCGTATTGTCCTACGATGCTTTGCAGGTCGATAAAGCCCTTCGGCGTGAAATGGCGGAGTTTTTGGAGACCCTTCAGGTCGTCGCGGATCGCCGCGCCGATCTTGGTCACGGACGGTGATTCCATGAGCCGGAGCAGCGGTTTTTCAAGGGCGATTTTGTTGAGGCGGAACAGGAATGCGCGTTCGCCCGAGGAGAGCTGCAGCAGGGAGACTTTGTTGGTAACGCCTTTCGAAAAAGAGGGCCGTGTTTCGGTGTCGAACCCGATCAGCGGCTGGGTCGCCAGGTAGGCGCAGGCCTCTTCGAACGCCGCCGGGGTGTCGACGACGACGATCTCGCCGCTGAACGCGCCGACCGGCAGTCCGTTGACCTCCTCGTTGGTTATGCTCTCCTGGAATTTTGGCATTGCGCCCCAAAGTTACCGATTTATCCGCAGTTTTCCGCTTTTCTCTTCGATTATTTTCCCTTCGGCGGTCATGGCTTCCACTTCGCCGAGCAACGCGTCTATTTCGTAGCGGATGCCTCCGGCGAGCGTTTTCAGGTCGAGCGGGCCGGCCGCGAGCCGTTCGGCGATTTGCCTGCGGATTTCGTCGCGACGTGCCGCACTGTTTTGCGGTTCCGTGTGTTTGCGCCGTTCGCGGCAAATGTCGCAGCGTCCGCAGGGGAGGTCGGTCTGTTCTCCGAAGTAGTTTTGTATCACCAGGCTGCGGCACTCGGTCTCATTTTCTGCATAGCGGAATACGGCGTCGATCCGTTCCTGCGCCACTTCCTGGCGGCGTTTGTAGCTTTCGGGCGAGATGCGCACGTCGGCTCCGGGCAGCCGCTCTTCGGAAAGGATCAGCATCGGGCTGCGGTTGCCGGGGATGTAGCGGATTACGTGCAGTTGCCACAATTGCCTGAGCAGTTCGTGTATGTGGTTTACCGTGTAGCCGGAGAGCTGTGCCAGCTCCTGCTCGTCGATCGGGACGAAGTCGCTGAACAGACCGGTGTACTGGCGCAGCAGCACGGTGAGGATATGGTCGAGTTCGCGCCGCGTGACTCGCATGCGGTAAAGGTCGTCGCGCTGCACGATAAACCGGATGCGCGGCGGGTTGTCGGTCTCGTCGGTAAGGATCAGGTAACCGTTTTGCTGCAGGATTTTCAGTGCGTTGACTACGGTGGGGGGGGAAGAGTTTCATCCGTGCCGCGAATTCGTGGATGTTGAATGCGAAAGCGCGGTGTTTGCCTTCGCCGATGGCCACCTGCAGATAGTTGAACAGCCCTTCGTAAATGGTGCGGATCGTGTCGACGGGTGGGAATTCGAGCCTCAGCCGGTTGGCCACGCGTGACGGATCGTCGCCCGACAGCAGCATAACGGCATAGGCCGGGCGTCCATCGCGTCCGGCGCGCCCGGCCTCCTGGTAATAGGCTTCGAGCGAGTCGCAGATGTCGTAATGAATCACGAAGCGTACGTCCGCTTTGTCGATGCCCATGCCGAATGCATTGGTCGCAACGATCACCCGCGTCTTGCCGCCGGTCCAGTTCTCCTGTTTGAGGCTGCGGGTCAGGTAACCCATGCCACCGTGGTAGCTGTCGGCTTCGATCCCGTTTTCCTGCAGGAATTTGGCGACGGTCTCGGTCTTTTCCCGCGTGCGGACATAAACGATTCCGCTACCCGGTACGTTGTTCACGATACGCAGCAGGTGTTCGCGCTTGTCTTCGGTGCGGCGTACCACGTAGGAGAGGTTCGCCCGCGCAAAGCTCATCTGTTTGAGGTTCGGCTCGCGAAAGCGCAGGTGTTGCATGATGTCGGCCGCCACTTTAGGCGTCGCCGAAGCAGTCAGCGCGAGGATCGCCGCTTCGGGCTGCAGGTCGCGCAGCCGCGCGATTTGCAGGTAGGCGGGCCGGAAGTCGTACCCCCACTGCGAAATGCAGTGCGCCTCGTCCACGGCGATCAGCGAAACTTTCATCTTCGCGAAGCGCATCCGAAACAGTTCGCTGTCGACCCGTTCGGGGGAGATATAGAGAAACTTCACGTCGCCGTAAATGCAGTTGTCGAGGACGCGGTCGATCTCCTGCCTCCCGCGTCCTCCATGGATCGCCTCGGCCAGGATCCTGCGGCTGCGCAACCGGTCGACCTGGTCTTTCATCAGCGAAATGAGCGGCGTGATAACGATGCATACTCCTTCGGACGCAAGCGCCGGTACCTGGTAGATGAGCGACTTGCCGCCGCCGGTGGGCATCAGCACGAGCGTGTCACGCCCCGCGGCGACCGATTCGATTGTCTCGAGCTGCAACGGTCGGAACGTGTCGTGTCCCCAGTATTTTTTCAGGATTGCGGCGTAGTCGCCCGTAAACGGCGGATGTGGCATAGTCCGGTTGTTTGGGCGAATGCTATCTGGTTGGAATACCCACGGTTTGGGCGATCATGATGTGCTGGGCGGGACGCAGTTTCAGCACTTTTGAGATCGTATCGCGGTCGACCGAGGCATGTACGACGACGCCCAATCCTTCCGATGCTCCATAGAGGTATATGTTCTGTGCGATCAGGCCCGCGTCGATGCCGGCAATGGCTTCGTTCCCGCCGCCCATTTTGTCGTAATCGGCGGCGAAGATGACGATCCAGTCGCCGTTCTTGGCGAAGTCCTGCGAACTTACCTCGCTGCGGTGGTCACCCTCGGCGACCAATTTGAGCGAATGTTCTTTGGCATCGTATAGGTAGGCGGCTTTGCGGCCGACGAGGTAGAGGTCGATCTCCTGGCGGTTCATCGCCGAGGCGGCCGTCCGCCGTCCGTCGGGGCGGTTGATTCCCCATGCGGCCCACAGCAGGTTCGACAGTTGCTGGTCGGAAAGCGAGCGGGCAGGATCGAGCGAACGGTTCGTAGCCCGTTTCGAAAGCGCTTCCATTAGCGGCATTCCGCCGGTTTTCTGCGGAGCGGGCAGTTTCATTTCGGTATTTTGCGACATGGCACAAAAAGTTAACAATAAAGAACACATGCAGGTCAATGCGATTTTCATAGCGTTCCGCTTTTGAGGGTTTTCACAAATTTACGCTATTTTCGCTATATTTAAACGATATTTTTGAAGTGACCGGGAGCGTGGCGGCTAATTTTAAAAGGACGATTCCCTGTTTTATCCGGGGAACCGCTATGTTGGATGTGTCGTATCCGGGCCGTCCGAAAGAGTATCGGGTTGTCGCAGCGAACAGTCAGGATGTGGAAAATCATTAAATCAGCGTGTACGTATGAAACCGTTTCAGGTTCTCCCGAAGTATATATATCCGCTTTGCTTCTTCTTTTTGGTCTTCGCTTGCGGGAAGGGTCCTTCGGACCCTGTGAGCGCAGGGTTGGATTATTCCGATAGCAGCTGTTGGTTTGAGGGAAATCGGGCTCCACGGGATAAGAAGGTCGACATTTTTTATGTGGGGCCGACCTGTATTTGGGATTATACGGATAGTTCGGGGCGAAGACAGCACCATATGGATGTTTTTGATCCCCGGCAACGCGGGTTGGTAGATCCGTCTGTCCGGTTGGCGGAGAGTGTCTTGTCAGATAGTTGTAATTTTTTCTCCCCGTATTATCGCCAGATCTCGATGGATAGCTGGTTGTCTTTGGATACGGCGGTTATCGGGAAGCGTTTTCAGTTGGCTTACCGGGATGTGGCGGATGCCTTCCGTTATTATTTGAAGCATTGTAACGAAGGACGTCCTTTTATCCTGGCCGGACATAGTCAGGGGGCGAAGGCTGTGATCGAATTGCTGAAACGTGAAATGGAGCCTGGGATCTACCGGCGGCTGGTTGCGGTTTATGCCATCGGATTTACGGTCACTCCGCAGGAGATCGATGACTATCCTTATTTACGGATCGCCAAAGACTCGATGGATGTAGGGGTGGTTATCGGATTTAACAGCGTAACGAAACGGGAAGCCGTGTCTCCATTGTTCAACGGGAATGTCGTGTGCATAAATCCCCTGAACTGGAAGACGGATGCTACTCCGGGCGTCTCTTATCAGGGTTTTACCGCCGCTATCGATCCTGTTGTCCATGCGATCGTTGTGGAGGGTGTGGATGAGGAGAAATATTATATCCCCAGTGTCGAAGCGCTGTTGCCTAAAGGAAATCTGCATGTAGCGGAGTTCGACCTTTATCGAGATAACCTGAGGAAAAACGTTTTACAACGCATACATGCGTTTGAACGCCGCCCGAATAGGTAAATAGGTAAACGGGAAGGATGCGTCTGTTCCGGCGAAAGTCCGTAGTTTCGCAATTGCCTGTGCCAACAATTGCACCGGTCTGATTATAGCGTCGGTTATCGTTCCGGAAAATGAAAGATATACAAATTTATAAGATAGCAAATATGAAAATTTCGGGTTATATCCATGGCCTCATCGCCGTTTGCAGCAAATACGGGGATATGTACAAGAACGCTTCCGGGAAGATGGGGCAATTGGCGGGTCGTACGTTGGTGCTGAGCCTTCTGGTGTTACTTTCGGGTTGCGGAAGTTCTCCGGTGGGTTATACCCCTTCGCCGCATGATCTGGTGTTCGATTCGTTGGCCGGTAAATGGGACGAAGCCGTTCCGCTGGGCAACGGTCAGGTCGGGGCTTTGGTGTGGCAGAAAGGCGACCGGCTGCGCTTTCGCTCGATCGGGTCGATTTGTGGGACCTGCGCCCGACCGAAGGGATGACGTGGGATAAGCCCGTTTACGATTGGATTTGCGAACAGTGGCAGAACAATACCTACGGAACCGTGCAGGAGTTGTTGGACGAACCGTACGGCCGGCTTCCGGCGCCGAGCAAGATTCCCGCCGGGGCGCTCGAATTCCATACGGCCGATTGGGGGGCGGCCGACTCCGTGCGGCTCTATGTCCAAAATGCCGTCTGCAAGGTATGGTGGCCTTCGGGCAGGACGCTGGAGGCCTTTGTTCAGTCCGACGGCCCGTGCGGCTGGTTCCGCTTCACGGGTATCGACAGCCTGCGCCCGGAGATCGTCGCGCCCGCCTATGCGCAGGCCGGAGCATCGGCCGAGGACGACGCCCACTCGGGACAGGAGCTCCATACGCTCGGCTATCCGCAGGGTGTCGTTCACATGAAAGGCCGCACGATCACCTATGTGCAACCGGGATGGAACGGGTTCCAGTATGTGATTGCCGTGACGTGGAAAAAGACGCGCGGCGGTATCGAAGGAGTCTGGAGCGTACAGTCCACTTATGGCGGGAACAGTGTGAAGAATATTGCCTCAGATGTGCGTGAAACGCTCGGCGAAGGGTATGCGGATGCCTATAAGGTGCACCGCGACTGGTGGCAGCGATTCTGGGACAAATCGGCCGTTTCGTTGCCCGACAGCGTGCTGGAAAAGCAGTGGTATCTGGAGCAGTACAAATTCGGTTCGGCGGCACGCGCCGATATGCCGCCGATTACATTGCAGGCCGTTTGGACGGCCGACAACGGGGAAGTTGCCGCCCTGGAAAGGGGATTTTCACCACGACCTGAATACGCAATTGAGCTATTGGCCGGCATACGGGGCCAACCACCTGGACGAGGAGATCGGTTTCACGAACTGGCTGTGGAGTCATCGCGACGCTTTCCGACGTTATACGGAAGGATTTTTCGGGCGTGGAGGACTGAATGTGCCGGGGGTGACGACGCTCGACGGCGAACCGATGGGCGGATGGTGCCAGTATTCGATGTCGCCGACCGTTTCGGCGTGGCTCGGACACCATTTTTACCTGCACTGGCGTTATAGTGGCGACCGTGCTTACCTCGAGGAGCGCGCCTATCCGTGGATCGCCGGGACGGCGACTTTCCTCGAGCAGCTGTCGGTGAAGGATGCGCAGGGCCGCCGTAGGCTGCCGCTCGGTTCCTCGCCCGAGATCAACGATAACCGCCGGGAGGCGTGGTTTCCGACGATGACCAATTACGATCTCGCGTTGACCCGGTTCACATTCGACAAGGCGGCCGAGTTGGCCGGTGCTTTGGGTAAAAGTGACGAAGCGGCCCATTGGCGGCAGGTCGGCAGCGAGTGGGGCGATTATGTGTACGATGAGAGCGGCCTTAATTTCGCAGAGGGGCTGCCTTATACGGAATCGCACCGCCATTTCTCCCACCTGATGGCGTTCCATCCGCTCGGACTGCTCGATCCGTCGCAGGGCGACAGTGTGCGGAGGATTTTGCAAAACAGCATGGAGACGCTCGAGCGGATTGGGCCCGAATGGTGGTGCGGGTATTCGTACAGTTGGGTCGGAGGTATGTGGGCCCGTATGGGCGATGGGGAGCGGGCTGCGGCCGCGCTGCGCGATTTCGCACAATGCTTTTGCCTGAAGAACAGCTTCCATGCCAACGGCGACCAAAGCCGGAGCGGCAAATCGAATTTTACGTACCGGCCTTTTACGCTAGAGGGGAATATGGCGTTCGCTTCGTCGCTGCAGGAGATGCTGTTGCAAAGCCATACCGGAACCGTTCGCATTTTTCCGGCGATTCCGCCGTCGTGGAAAGATGTTTCGTTCCGTACGCTGCGGACCGAAGGGGCATTCCTGGTTTCGGCGGCGATGCGGGACGGCAAAGTGTCGGAAGTGAAAGTGCGTTCGACGGTCGGCGGTCCGCTGCGCGTGCTCAATACGTTTTCCCGTCCGATCGAAGCTAAAGGCGTCGTATGTCCGCCGGGCGAAGTTTTCGAGGCGAATCTTACTCCGGGTGAGGAATTGACTTTGCTGTAGAGTCGTTTAAGCGTCTTTTCTCTTGCCGAGATAGATTTTCGATTCGGTGTGATGGATGAGCCGCCCGATGTTCTTGCGGTGGGTCAGCAGCAGTAGCACGGCGATTACGCAGCTGAAAACGATCAGCGAGGCGGAGCGTTCACCGAAAACGAGGACGATAAAGATCGGAAAGGCGATTCCGGCGCTCATCGAGCTGAGCGATACGTAATGCGAGAGTGTCAGTACGATTATAAAAACGATGAGGCATAGCCCGACGGCGGGAGGGTAGACTCCGGCGACGGCGCCGGCCAGTGTGGCGACGCCCTTGCCACCCTTGAACCCGGCGAAGATAGGGAAGATATGGCCCACTACCGCGGCGGCTACCAACATGATTTTGAAATTGAACATCGCATCGCTGCCCGGCGCGTATCCGGACAGGTGGGAGAGCATCACTGCTGTGAACCCTTTGAGGATGTCGATCGCGAAGACCGGGAGCGCCGCGCGCCGGCCGAGCGTGCGCAGCGTGTTCGTAGCCCCGGCGTTGTGACTGCCGTGTTCGCGCACGTCGATGCCGTAGAAACGTTTGCCGATCCATACCGCGCTCGGGATCGATCCCAGCAGGTAAGCGACGATAACCAGTAAGATATTGAGTGCCATGATTGGTCTGATTAATGCAACGATGCAGGATGCGGGGCATTCCTGAGACAAAAGTACACAAAGATACGCTTTTCGACGGATGTGTGTCGTGTTTTAACAATATTGGCTACTTTTGTCGAGAAATTTAACAATGTCGGGTGTTATGGAGTTTGCTCTTACGGAAAAATACAGGCGGTACGCATCGCGGCGGCGAATCAAGTCGGTATTGTGGCTGGTTTGCGGCTCGATCCTGATGTCGGCCGGTTTCGTGTTGTTCATGAATCCCTACCAGGTGGTACCGGGCGGCGTCTACGGTCTGGGTATCGTGCTCCATGCGCTGTTCCCGTCGATACAGGTGGGTACGTTCGGCCTGATGTTCGATATTCCGCTGCTGCTGATCGGACTGAAAGTGTTCGGGCGGATGTTCGGTGCGAAAACGGTTACCGCCGCGCTGCTGATCCCGGTGCTGATGAATACGATGACCTATTTCATCGGCGAGAATCCGGCGACGATGTTCGGCGGCAAAATGGATTTGAGCAACGACCTGTTCCTGGTCTGCATCTTCGGCGGCGTGTTGATCGGTGCCGGACTGGGCATGATCATCAAGACCGAAGCTACCTCGGGAGGGACGGATATCGTGGCGATGCTGCTGGTCAAATATGCGCGTTTTTCATTCTCACGCGGGGTGCTGCTGGTCGATTCGCTCGTGGTGATCTTCGGTATGGTCGTTTTGGGAGACTGGCGCTTGCCGCTTTACTCTTTAGTCACTATCTTTGTCACCACTCGGGTGATCGACTTTATCGTCGACGGCGCCAGTTACGACAAGTTGCTCTTTATCATTTCCGACCGCAACGATGATATCCGCGAATATATTCTCGAAAAGATGGGGCGCGGGGGAACGTTTATCAAATCTTCCGGCATGTATACCGGCGCCGGACGCGAGATGATCTTCCTGGTGGTGAGCCGCAGCGAGGTGTCGGCGATCAAGGGAATGATCAAAGAGATCGACCCGCAGTCGTTCGTCGTGATCGTCGATGCGCACCAGACTTACGGCGACGGCTTCAAGGCGTTCCCCGATTAGCGTAAAGCATTTTTCAGATGAATTTGAACCATGTAAATATCAGCGGCCTGCGTCCGATTGTGGGTGACGGGCGCAAGCTTTATATCGAAACGTACGGTTGCCAGATGAACGCCGGCGACAGTGAAGTTGTGCTTTCGATCCTGCAGGGGGATGGCTTCCGGTATACGGAAGATCCCGCCGGGGCCGACGTGATCCTGATCAATACCTGCTCGATCCGGGACAATGCCGAGCAGCGCATCTGGGGACGGCTCCGCGAGTTGAGACAGTACAAGAAAAAGAATAAGGGCTTGTTGGTCGGCGTGATCGGCTGTATGGCCGAACGGTTGCGCGAAAAGCTGATCGATCAGGAAGAGCTGGTCAATCTCGTGGCCGGTCCGGACGCTTACCGGGACCTGCCGCGCCTACTGCGCGAGGCCGGAGGGGGTGCGAAGGCTGTCAATGTGCTGTTGTCGGGCGAGGAGACTTATGCCGAAATCTCGCCTGTCCGGCTCGATAAGAACGGCGTGAGTGCTTACATTTCGATTATGCGCGGTTGTAACAACATGTGTTCGTACTGTGTGGTCCCTTACACGCGCGGAGCGGAGCGCAGCCGCGATCCGCAGACGATCCTGCGCGAGGCGCGCGAACTGTTCGACGGCGGTTACCGCGAAGTTACCCTCTTGGGGCAGAATGTCAATTCGTACCGTTGGGAGAACGGGGAAACGGTTGCCGGATTTGCCGACCTGCTCGGCGCCGTGGCATCGGTCGACCCGAAATTGCGGGTCCGTTTTTCGACTTCTCATCCGAAAGACCTCAGCGATGAAGTGCTGCACACCATGGCGCGTTATCCGAACCTCTGCCGGGCGATCCATCTGCCCGCCCAGTCCGGCAGTACGCGGATGCTTGAACTGATGAACCGGAAATATACGCGCGAGTGGTATCTGGGGCGCATCGAAGCGATCCGCCGCATCCTGCCCGGGTGTTCGATTTCGACCGACTTGATCGCCGGGTTCTGTACCGAGACCGACGACGACCATCGCCAGACGCTTTCGCTGATGGAAGAGGTGGACTATGCATCCGCCTTTATGTTCAAATATTCCGAGCGGCCCAATACGAAAGCCGCCCGCCACATGGCCGACGATGTGCCCGACGGGGTGAAGACCGCGCGGCTGAACGAGATCATTGCGCTGCAAAACGAACTTTCGCTGCGCAGCAACCGTCTTGATGTGGGCCGGGAGTTCGAAGTCCTCGTCGAGGGGGTGTCGAAGCGCAGCGACCGCCAGCTTTTCGGCCGCACGTCACAGAACAAAGTGGTGGTTTTCGACCGGGGCGATGCCCGGGTGGGCGATTACGTCCGGGTGCGGGTGACCGATTGTTCGTCGGCGACGTTGCACGGCCAGCGGGTGGAGTAGTCCGGTCCGGAGGCAACAACCGATTCGATTTTTTAACCTTGGGAAGCTATGTTGACCGATTTCCGCCTGAAAGTCTTTAAGACCGTCGCCGACCGGCTCAGTTTTACGAAAGCTGCGGCCGAACTGCTCATTTCGCAGCCGGCCGTCACCAAGCAGATCAACGAGTTGGAACGGTTGTTGGGGAAACCGCTCTTCCTGCGTCACGGCAACCGGATCTCCCTGACCGACGACGGCGTCCGGCTGCTCGAATATGCGAACCGCATTCTGGCGTTGTACGGAGAGCTGCGTGATGCTTTTGTCGAGGAGCAGGGGGCCTTTTCGGGTGAAATCCGCCTCGGGGCGAGTACGACGCTGTCGCAATACGTGTTGCCCGGCTTGCTGGCGAAATTCCGCAAGCTCTATCCCGATGTTCGCGTTACGCTTTTTAACGGGAATACCGAACAGATCGAACGGCAAATCGCCGACGGTAAGCTGGATTTCGGCATGATCGAAGGGACCGCATCGAATCCCGCGCTGCATTACGAACTCTTCATGGATGACGAATTGGTGCTGGTGACTTCGGCCTCGAACACCTCTTTTACCCGTGAGGAGATTACAGCCGCGGACTTGCCCGCCTTGCCGCTGGTTATCCGTGAAAACGGTTCCGGAACGCTCGACGTGCTCTCCCGGGAGCTCTCCCGGCACGGCTTGTCGTTGCGGCAGTTGCACATCGAGATGCAGTTGGGCAGTACCGAGAGTATCAAGCATTACCTGTTTTATTCCGATACGTTCGCGTTCGTTTCGGTGCAGGCTGTGCTGGACGAGTTGGCGGCCAACCGGCTGCGGGTGGTCGAGGTGGGCGATATGGAACTGGTCCGCCGGTTCAGTTTTGTCACGGCCCACGGCCAGCGCAGCCGACTGACCGATCTTTTCAAACAATTCTGCCTGAATCATTATAACCGGAAGTTATAGCCTACAACTTTTAGTGATTGGCATCGGGAGCCTTCACGGCCTATTTTTGCGCCGTGAAATCAAACATGATCCCAATGTCAGCAAATTCTGCCGTACTGACTTCCAATGTCGCCGCCCTCCGGGCCAAATCAACCAAACGTTCCGCTCAACAGGCCGCCAAGCAGAAAATTCTGCCGCCCGCCGCGCGCAAGGCCCTGTTCTTTTTCTGTATCGTATTGTGCGCAACGCCTTATTTGTCGGCACCGGTCGCGTTGCTGGGGGGATTCCTTTTTACATTTCTGCTGGGGCATCCTTTCCCGAAACTGAGCGGTAAAGCGACCGGCATGCTGCTGAAGGCATCGGTCGTCGGACTTGGTTTCGGTATGAATATCCATAGCGCCCTGCAGGTCGGGCGGGAGGGACTTTGGCTTACGATCGCTTCGATCAGTACGGTGCTGGTTCTCGGCTATGTTATCGGACGGTGGTTTCATATGCGCCGCAAAATGTCGCATCTGGTCGCATCGGGGACCGCAATCTGCGGGGGAAGTGCGATTGCTGCGGTGGCTCCTGCCGTCAAGGCCAATGAGAAGGAGACTTCGGTGTCGCTCGGCGTCGTGTTCCTGCTCAATTCCGTCGCGCTGCTGTTGTTCCCGTTGCTGGGACATTGGCTGGGCCTGACACAGCACCAGTTCGGCCTGTGGAGCGCTATTGCGATTCACGATACCAGCTCGGTAGTTGGAGCGTCGTCGGCTTATGGTTCCGAAGCACTGAATGTCGCGACGACCGTGAAACTGGCCCGTGCGCTGTGGATCATTCCCGTGTCGCTGCTTTCGGCGTTGTTGTTCCGGAGTTCGGGTAAAAAAGTTTCGATTCCGTGGTTCATTGGGTTCTTTATCGTGGCGATGCTACTGAACAGTTACCTGCCGTTCGTAGGGATGTTCAATACGCAGCTCGTTACGGTGTCTAAGGCCGCGTTGGTGGTAACGCTTTTCCTGATCGGATCGAGCCTTTCGGTTGAGAAGATCCGGGCGGTCGGTTTCAAACCCCTCCTGCTGGGGGTGTTGCTTTGGGCGGTAGTGTCGGTCGGTTCTCTGCTCGCGATCCTTTATCTCGGATAGTCTGGGGCGGCGGTGGGTCCTTTGTTTCGCGGTGGCACGTTGCTTGATCCTGCCGGACTGAGGTTCCGCGATTATCCGTTTTTTGCCTTTGTGTATTGCAAAACAATGAAAATAATCTCGTGGCTCCGGGATTGGAATAGATGCGAGTGAAAAAAGAAATCCCCGGTTCTCTGAAAGAGCCGGGGATTTTCATACAAAAGTACAGACAAAAAAAGCCGCTCTAAAAAGAAGCGGCTTTGTAACTATTTAACTGTTTTTACAACTTTTTCGAATGCTTTGGGGTTGTTCATCGCCAGGTCGGCAAGCACCTTGCGGTTGAGTGCGATCCCTTTGGCGTTGACTTTGCCCATAAATTCCGAGTAAGTCATTCCGTAAGCGCGGACACCGGCGTTGATACGCTGAATCCACAGGCTGCGGAACTGACGTTTTTTTTTGTTCTTACGGTCGCGATAGGCGTAGGTAAGACCTTTCTCGACGGTATTTTTGGCGACCGTCCAGACATTTCCCCTTGAACCAAAGTTACCTTTGGCAAGTTTTAAAACTTTTTTTCTTCTGGCTCTTGATGCTACAGCATTGACTGACCTTGGCATGATGTGAAAGTTTTACGAGTGGTCGGCGGCGTGGTTCTCCCACACTCTTTGGGGCACGGGCACTCTTGGTTTAACGTGTCGGCAGAGTAGCGGACTACTTTACCAGAAGCAGTTTGACGGCAGCTTCGTTGGCCGGTGCGACGAGACCTGAATAGGTCAGGTTGCGTTTTTGTTTGGTGGTTTTCTTGGTCAGGATGTGGCTTTTGTAAGCGTGTTTGCGCTTGATTTTGCCGCTTCCCGTGAAATCGAAACGCTTCTTAGCGCCCGAATTCGTTTTCATCTTAGGCATTCTACTAAATGTTTTAAAAAAGTTAAACAGTCCGCAAAAAAATACGATTAATTCTTCATATTTAAAAATCCGGTCCGGAAAAATACCTGTTTTTGGCAATGTTCTTGTACGAGAGCACTCAGTATCAAAAACTAAAAACGGTTCTTATGGAAGATATTCTCAAACATTGGTGGTTATTGCTCGTGGGCGGTCTGCTGTTTTTGGTGTTGGGCTTCGTCTCTCTGGCATACCCGATGACCGCTTTGCTTTCCGTGGCGCTTTACATCGGCCTGATCGCGCTGGCGACAGGTATTATGTCTCTGGCCTTCGCTTTCTCTAATATGTCGGCCGGCGGCTGGGGCTGGCGGCTTTTCGAAGGAATTGTCGACGTACTGTTCGGTTTGGTCATGTTGATCCATCCGATGATTTCTGCTGCGCTGATTCCGGTCATTATCGGGATATGGGTCTTTATCCGGGGACTGATGTACCTGATCGACGCGCTTTCGTGGCGGCGCAACCGTTCGCGTGACTGGAGCGGCTATGCCGTAATCGGCGTACTGTTGATGGTTTTCGGCTTTTTGATGATTATCGACGAACGTTTCGGCCTGCTGCCCGTCGCTTACCTGCTGGCCGCGATTTTCCTGTTCGTCGGCTTCGCGAGCCTGATCGTCGCCTTCAGTATGCGCCGTGCGAAAAGGGAAACGGCCTGACAGGGCGCAGGCCGAACGATCGAAGGGACATTGGCGATCGTTTACGGTGCATCGATAGGGTATTGTTCGTAATTTATGAAAAATACATAAATCGGAGGGAGGCATTCAGGCCTCCCTCCGATTTTGATCCGCCTCAGCGTTTTTACCCCTGTGCCTGTTGACCGTTTTCTGCTTTCAACAGGATTCGCGGAGATCCACCGACCTGCCGTCGTGCCGTATTTATTTTCCGCCGACGATCAGCCGTACCGGCCCTATCAGGCCTGCTTCCGGATCGCCTTTATAGGGGTGGGGCTGGTCTGGTAGTGGTTGGCCAGCGTACTGTAGACCAACACTTCGATCCGGTTTTCGCCGGGGTGCAGATATGGGGTGATGTCGGCGCTGAAGGGCGAATAGATGTGGATACCAGCGTCTTTGCCGTTTACCTTGATTTCGCAGCTCGCCGACACTTTGCCCAGGTCGAGCGTCACACCGCGCGCGATCTGCTGCTCGTTCAATTCGACGGTTTTTCGGTAGTACATGCCACCCGAGTAGTAGAGCAGTGCACCGTTCTTGCTCCAGTCGCCCGCATTCATCACGCCCTTGCCGCAGATGAACCTGACCGGTTCACGGAATACGGCGGTACCGCCCGCACCCGGATCGGGAGTGATTTGCAGCGTCATTTCGCTGGTGCGCGGGAAGGTTACCGGCAACACGATTTCATACCGTCCGTCGCCTTTCGTCCGGATATTGGTCTTGGCATTGATCGCCATACCGTCCACCCAGGCTTTTTCAAGGTGTCCTGCCAGGTCGAGCCGCAGGGACGAGAGGCCGGGCACGGTTTCGAAGCGGTAGATGGTTTTTTGCGGCCGCCCGGCGTTGGGATCGAACGTGAGCCGGTTCGATCGGTACCATTTCATCGCAACGATGTCGTCGTAAGGCGTGTTTTCCTTTACAGCCGTGTCAGCGAGCGGCAGGATCACCGCCGTACTGCGCGTGCGCCGGTCGAGCAGGTCATACGGTTCTTGGCGCAGCGGCTGGTCGGTCGTGTTCGTAAAGACGAGCAGCAGCGAGTGCCAGCCTTTGCGCAGGTTGACCGTGTAACGTGTCTCGCGCTGGCCGTTCGGGCCTTCGCGCGAAACGATATCTTCCGAACGGATGTTTTCCCCGTCGATATAAATACCCTCGGGAATGACGTTGCCGGTGATGAGGACGTAAAAATCCGTTTCGGGCGCATAGAACTGCGTACGGAAAAGCATGTTCCGTCCCTTGTCGAGGATCAGGAAGTTGTTGTCTACGCGTCCTTTCAGTCCGTGATAGCCCTGCGAACCGGGGTTGTTCTCGACCCCGTACTGCCACGAAAAGCTGTAAGGCTTCCAGTCGGCGAGCGTACCGTTGAATATCGCCGCAGCCAGTCCGTCGGCCTTTTGCGACGAGCCGTCGACGAGCACTTCCATCGGGGCTCCGAATCCGTAAGTGCCCACCGACCACGTAGAGTCGTTGTAGGCGGGTTGCATCCACGTCTTGGTTGCCCAATGCGCGCAGCGGTATGAAGCGGAAGCGGCGAGCCTCGGGACCGATCTTTTCATCGGTCGCAGGCAGGCGGAAATCGCCCCACTTATTGTTCAGCGTCGGTAACATCTCCACTTCCCATTCGCCCTCTACCGGGATAATCTCCTGAGGCGGTTTCTCAGTCTGTGAAACGGTATCGGACACTGGTTCACCGGGCGAGAAGACTACGAGCGACGAGCGGTTGTAGGGCGTGTCCAACCGGATGACGGTTCCTTCGCCGGTGACGCGTTTTACCGGAAGCGGCTGCATCGTCCCGTCGAAAGCGTTCCACAGCTGGGCGTTCCCTTTGGCCCGGAAAAAGCAGTCGGTACCCGGTTCGACATTCATCACCATGTAAACGTCGCGGTCGTCCGTCCGGCGGTGCAGGACTTTGCCGCCTTTCGTCCCTGCACGGAAATCCGGCGTGATCGTGCGGTGGATCAGCGGCACCATGTCCTCGGTGGTATTGAGGTAAAAACCTACGCCTCCGGTCGGGTTTTTCTGGGCTTTGACCGCGATCGTTTCGGTTTGTGCGGCGGTCATCCCGAATATTTCTTTGACGATTTTGTTGACTTCCGGGTCGTTCGATCCGGCCCGGTCGCTCGCTTCGGGCAGATCGCCGATGGCCAGCACGATCCCGCCGCCGCGGTAAAAGTCCCGCAGCTTGAGCAGCGCTTCGTAGCGCAAAGCGCGAATGTCTTTGATCAGGAGTATCTTGTAGCTCTCACCGCTGACGTGCAGCGCTTTGTCTTTGATATCGGCCTTCACCAACGAGCGATTGTCGATCAGGTCGTAATCCAATCCGGCGTTGCTCAGCTCCATGATGTACGAGAAATTGTATTGATCGTCGTAGGGCTTGTCCGGTGAGAACGCCTGCAATGTCTCGGTGGGGTAGAGGATCGCGATGTCGCAGACGTGGTGGCCCTGGCTCATCAGGTAGCTGACCCGCTCGGTGTATTCGAGCCATTTTTTCATGTGCGGCCAGTAAGGCATGTGGTAATGGAAGCACGGGGGGGCCCACTCCCACCAGCCGCCGTGGGTCGAGTAGTAGAGCCCATGCATGCAGACGAGGTTGCCGCCTGCGAGGAAATGGTGGTCGATCTGTTCGGTGAGCCATTCCGTTTTGCTGCCCCAGCCCATGCTGTGGAACGCTTCGAGCCATGTGCGGGGCCGCTCGTAGAGGTGGGCGATCGAACTCGAAACCTTGGTCTGGATGAAACTGGAACCGCGTGCCGGGGCATCGTTGCCCGGTGCGGTAAACCAACTGGTCGCCCGGAAATAGTCGAGGTAGTGGAGCGGCTGTTTACCTCGCCCCATATTGTCGCAGCCGTAGATCAGTCCGCGCGAGTCGTTCCAGTCGAAGATGGGCTTGAAATAGCGCTCCTCGGCCAGTGTCATCACCACGTCGCAGTAATCGAGACGGATCTTGGCCGTGATGTCGCCGATGTCGTACTTCAGGGCTGCCAGGTAGGGAAGGATGTCGTAGCCTTTCCGGTCCCGGAACTGGGCAGGCATATCTTCGGCCCACGAAAGGATCGTGAGCGGGTAGAGGAGCTCGTCCTGGAAGAAGTAGTTCATGCCGTCGCGCCCCTTTTGGTTCATGTTCTGTTCGAAACGGTCGAAATAGACCTCGACCAGCTCTTTCCCGTTGTCGGGGTGCAGCAGGTAGTCGGGCTGCGTGGCCGTGACATAGACGGTATAGGACTTGGCCGAGGAGGGAGCTGTCCAGGTCAGTTTTCCGGCACCGGTGGTGGCGGTGAGATCGATCGGTTTCTCTTTCTGGTTGTGTTCCGGCAGGGCGACGACGCTGACCGTATGTTCGGGAAGTGTGAGGGTGAGAGTCGCTCCGGCGGCCACCGGATGGGCCGTGATGTCGAGTTTGCCCTGGTAATTTTTGTACTTTGGCTGGTTGTATACCTCATCGGGATAGTAGCCGTTCCCGTACCAGCCTACCGTATAGTCGTCAAGCCCAGGCCCATGCCCCGATCGGCACAGGCGCCTGAAAACCAGTTCCAGAACTCCCACCAGGCCGGCGAAGACTTTCGGTTCGCCCGGCTCGGTGTGTCCGAACATCCCGTAACCGCTTTTTGTGTTCGCAGGTCGATGTTGGCGTTTTTGTGGATATAGCTTACCGAAAAGCCCGATGTGCAAGCCGATGTGGCGAGCGGCGTATCGAGGATGTCGCTCATGCGGTCGCGCCGGAGCGTGTCGCCGTTGAGCCAGAAAAAAGGGTACGTTGCCGTACCCGGCCGGGGCGCGACGAAATCTGCGGGCAATTCCTGTGCAGTGGCGGCGGTGGGCCAGCCGTTGAACCGTTGGGTATGCTGGGCGGCGGCGGGTTGCTGGGCGGCGAGCCAGAGCGCGCACAACGAGAGCAATCGTGCGGATATTTTTCTCATAAGTCGGATGTTTCGACCCACCTGGCCCTGCGCCAGGCCGGTATCCTGGAGATCTCCTTTGACTCCACGCTCCAGACCTTTTTTATGGTCGTATTTTTCTGCAGCGTGGGCTTTACGGCCTGCTTCCGCCTTCTGAAAAAGGGCGGGCTCCAGGTCCTGCTGTTCTTAGGGATCGCCGTTATGATGTGTGTGCTCCAGAACGGCCTGGGCGCCTTCATTGCCAGCGCCTTTGGTCTGGACCCCCGGCTGGGACTGGCCACCGGCTCCATCCCCATGGTGGGAGGCCACGGGACTGCGGCCTTCGGCCCGCCTCCTGGGCGCCGGAGTTCCCGGACTTCCTCCACCTGCTCCCTGACAACTCCCCAAAGAAAATCACGGTGGTGCATTGTCTTTCTCCTCGAAGCCAGATGTACCAGTTCGTCAATCAATCTGAAACATGTCTCTCGTGTTCCAAGGCAAAGACTTCGGTGGGATCGCCCTTAACCCTGTGGAACTCATCTATCTTTGTCCACTTTTGCCTCCGCCTCACGTTTGGCCATATTCGGCGATGGCACATGCGTGTCCTGTCTCTTCCGCCAGCAATACGTAACTGAACGAAGTGCGCCTGA